>Ga0209474_10002481_pt1 | contig 16910 bp, 16 predicted proteins | sample GraSoiAngelo_145_FD_185902 | JGI IMG/M metagenome (GOLD analysis project Ga0209474, IMG submission 185902) | Grasslands soil microbial communities from the Angelo Coastal Reserve, California, USA - 14_1009_05_20cm (SPAdes) (version 2) | ecosystem: Environmental > Terrestrial > Soil > Grasslands...
GGGGACAGAGGTGTGGACGATGCCCGTCTATGAGTACAAGTGCACAGCGTGCGGCGCGCGCGAGGAGCACATCCTCCGCTTCTCGGACCCGCCGCCGACCACCTGTGCGGTCTGCGGCGGATCGCTGAAGCGGGCGTGGTCCGGCCGGGTTCATGTGTCGCTGGAGGGCTGGGGGTTCTCGAAGACCGACTCGCTGGTGTCCGACGACCGGCCGCGCAAGGATTTCAAGAAGCTGAAGGAGCGGGCCGAGCAGATCCGCGACGAGTAGCTAGCCTGCTTCGACCTCTTCGCGCCTGATCATCGCCTCGCCGCAGTGGCGCGGCGGCGCCTCCGAACCTTTGCGAACGAGCAGCAGCTCGGTCCCGCACTCCTCACAACGGTAGGTGATGCGAACGTCCGACGGCGTCGCTTCTGGTTCGGGCAGCGGGACGTTGCGGGGCGTCCGCCGCAGGAGCGAGCGGAACATCCCCCATCCGATCCACGCGATGGCGAGCGCTGCGACGATCGCGATGATCGCGCGCAGAGCGGCGTTCATGATCGCCGCCTAGTCGAGACGTTCGAGGATCGTCGCGTTCGCCATGCCGCCGCCCTCGCACATCGTCTGGAGTCCGTAGCGCGCGCCCCGGCGCTCCATCTCGTGCAGCAGCGTCGTCATCAAGCGCCCGCCCGACGGATGCCCGATCGCTATCGCACCGCCGTTCGGGTTGACGTTCTTCTCGAACCACTCGTCGTCCGCGCCCAGCTCCTTCTTCCATGCGAGGACGACCGACGCGAACGCTTCGTTGATCTCGACGACGTCGACGTCGGAAAGACCCAAGCCCGCCTTCGTCAGCGCTTGCTGCGTGGCGGGGATAACCGCGGTCAGCATGAGGATCGGATCGGCACCGGAAACCGCGAAGGTGTGGAAGCGCGCGCGCGGCTTCAAGCCGAGCTCGCGCGCCTTCTCCGGTGACGTGATCAAAAGCGCCGACGCGCCGTCGGTGATCTGCGACGAGTTCCCGGCAGTCACGACCCAGTTGATCTCCGGGAAGCGCTTCCCGACCTCTTCGTTGTAGAACGCCGGCTTCAAGCTGCCGAGCTTCTCTAGGGACGTCTCGCGCAATCCCTCGTCGGTGTCGAACACGCGCACGTCGCCGTTATCGCCGACCTTGATCGGGAAGATCTCGCGTTCGAAGCGCCCCTCCTTCGTCGCCGCTTGCGCGAGCTCTTGCGAGCGCAAGCCGATGCGATCGACGTCTTCGCGCGCCAGTCCCCACCGGCCGGCGATGATCTCGGCGCTGATGCCTTGCGGGACGAGGCCGCCCGGATAGCGATCAGCGATCGACTGCGTAAACGGGAAGCCCAAGCCGCTTCCAAGCGAGGCGCCCATCGGGATGCGCGTCATGCTCTCGACACCCGACGCGACGACAAGATCCATCGCGCCCGACATCACGGCCTGCGCGGCGAAGTGCGCGGCCTGTTGCGACGAGCCGCACTGCCGGTCGACCGTCGTCGACGGCACGTGATCGGGCAGTCCCGCCGCCAGCCAGCCGTTACGGCCGACGTTGATCGACTGCTCGCCGACCTGCGACACGCAGCCGGTGATGTTGTCGTTCACGATCGACGGGTCTACACCGGTGCGCGCGAAGAGCTCGTTCAAAGCTTTCGCGAGCAGGTCCACCGGGTGGACGTCCTTCAAAGCGCCGCCACGCTTCCCGAGGGGAGTACGGATGGCTTCGACGATCACGGCTTCGCGCATGGAAGTCTCCTTCGACGTGTTGTTACCCGCCGGTAACTATAGGTTCCGACCTTCTGAAACGTCAACGGACGGGGCAGCTCTTCCCGTACGGCCCAGGGCCTCGACCAGCTCCGCGGCGCGCGCGGGCCCATCCAGGCCTGCGGCTTCGTGCGCCACCGCCGCCGCCGCACCGGCGAACCGCGCTTCGGTGAGCACCAGGTCCAGCGCGCGCGTCAACATGCCGAGCTTCCTTCGCTTGACCACCACGCCTGCTCCGGCGCGGGCGACCCGGTACCCGTTCTCTTGCTGGTCGCCGTGTCCCGGAACGACGACCAGCGGCACGCCGTGCGTCAGCGCGCGCGCGACGATGCCGTGTCCGCCGTTGCAGATCACGGCGCGGCACGACGGCAGCACCGCGTCGTGCGAAACGAACCCCGCCGCGACGACGCCGCTCGGCAGCGACGCGGGCGCCGAGCTCTTCCCGACCGTCAGCACCGCGCGCACACCGAGACGCTCGACCGCATCGACCGACGCGTCGACCAACGGCCGCTGCTCGTGCGCGGTGCTCGCGGCGATCAGAACGATCGGCCCCTCGCCGGGCGGCAGGTCGGGAACGACGCCGCCGGCGTCGTAGAGGCACGGTCCGACGACGTGCGCGTACGGCGGCCAATCGCTCCGCGGCACTTCGAGTGACGGCAGCGTCGCAACCAACGCGAGCCGATCGGATATCTGTGCGTCCAAGCGGGCGGTCGGCGGGATACCCAAGCTCACGCGCACGCGGTTCAAGTCGTCGCGCGCGCGCTGCAGCGTCCTGACGTTGCTCGCGCGCAGCCACGCGTCGCGCCACCGAAGCACACCGCGCGCCGGCGCACGCCCCCACCCGAACGGTGGAAGGTCGCGTGACGGGGAGTGAAGCGGATGGATGAGCAACGTCGCAAGCGGGATCCGGCGCGCTTCGGCCGCAAGGGCCGGCCCGAGCGTCAGCAAGTCTGCAACGACGACGTCGGGCTGCTCGACATCGAGGATCGGCATGAACGCGCGCGCCATGACCTCCGAGTCCTCGTACGGCCGCAAACGCTCGTGCGTGCTGCCGACGATGATCGGCATCTCGACGAAACGCAGGCCTTCTCGAGCAGCCTCCTCGGCGTGCTGCGTTCCGGATGAGAACGTCACTCGGTGGCCCCGCGCAACGAGTGCGCGGGCGACTGCGAGCATCGGATGCCCGTGCCCGGGACCGGAGAGGGAGGCGCACAATGCCTTCACGAACGCCCACGATACGGCCGGGAAACGTGCGCGCGCGAGCCGCGAAGGCGGGACGTATGCTGGTCGCGATGGCGACGACGATGGACGCCGAGCGCGCGAAGCGCTACCGGACGCTCTGGGAAGACGAGCTCGCCGGCGCGACGCTGTACCGGGCGCTCGCCGAAAGCGCCGACGAGCGGCGGCGCCCGATTCTGCTCGCACTGGCCGAAGCGGAAGAGAAGCACGCAGACCACTGGGCGAAGATGCTCAGCGACGCGGGCTTCCCCGACTTGAAGAAGCCGCGGTTGCCCCTCCGCGTGAAGGCGCTCTCGTTCCTCGCGCGGCGCTTCGGGGCCGACGCGGTGTTGCCGCTCGTTCTCCGCCTCGAAGCATCCGATGCCGAGCGTTACGACCGCGTCGCCGAAGCGCCGGACTCCATGGCCGGCCAAGAACGGATGCACGGCCGCATCGTGTCCGCGCTGCAAGGAGGAACGGCCGGCAACCGCATCGCGCGCTCGGAAGGCAGGCATCGGGCCGGAGCGGGAGGGGCGCTGCGCGCGGGGGTGTTCGGCATCAACGACGGGCTGCTCTCGAACCTGTCGCTCGTGATGGGCGTCGCCGGCGGCACGCAGAACAAGCACTTCGTGATCTTGGCCGGCGTCGCCGGGCTGGTCGCCGGCGCGTTCTCCATGGCGTCCGGCGAGTGGGTATCCGTGCGATCGCAGCGCGAGCTGTACGAGCGCGAGATCGAGATCGAGCGAGAAGAGATCGCCGCATTCCCGGAAGAAGAGCTGGGTGAGCTGGCCCTGATCTATCGCGCGAAGGGACTAGACGCGCCGGAGGCGGAAGCGCTTGCCGTTCAGATCATGAAGAAGCCGGTGAGCGCGCTCGACACGATGGCGCGAGAAGAGCTTGGGCTTGATCCGGGCGAGCTCGCGTCGCCGTGGGTCGCCGCAGGATCGTCGTTCATCGCGTTCGCGATAGGCGCGGTATTGCCGGTGATCCCGTTCTTCTTCGCGTCGGGCGGGACGGCGATCGCGATCGCCGCTGCCGTCGCCGCGCTGGCCCTGTTCGCGGTCGGCGGGGCGATATCCGTCTTCACTGGTCGCCCCGCGTTGGTGATCGGTTTCCGGATGATCGTGATCGGCGCGATAACGGGCGCGATCACGTTCGGGATCGGCAAGGCGATCGGCGTCAGCGTCTCCTAGCCGGAAATCGCGCCGGGGATGTCCGAGATGTACCCTTCTGTTGCACCCCGTCGCAGGAGGCTCTCCATGGCAGACGTCGCGATCGGCGAGGTCGTCCCCGACTTCGAAGCCGACACCCAGGCCGGTGAGGCCGTCAAGCTCAGCGATTACCTCGCGCGCGGCCCGGTCGTTCTGTTCTTCTATCCGAAGGCGATGACCCCGGGCTGCACGAAGGAGAATTGCCACTTCCGCGACCTGCAAGCGGCGTTCGACGCCGCCGGCGCCACGCGCCTCGGCATCAGCGCGGACAAGCCGGACCTGCAGGCCAAGTTCGCATCGAAGTACGACCTCGACTTCCCGCTGCTTTCGGACGCCGACGGGTCGATCGCGCGGGCGTTCGGAGCGTCGCGTAGGGGCCCACTGTTCAACCGCCGCGTCACGTTCGTAATCGGGGCTGATGGACGGCTGCTCGACATCATCAAATCCGAGCTGAACATGGAGATCCACGCCGACCGCGCGCTCGAGATCCTGAAGGACGCGAGTGCGGCGCGCCACGACGAGCGCGGCGACCGCCACGTTCGGCTTGAGGCGGATACGCCAAAGCCCGCGCGCAGGAAGTAACCGCTTCCGCATCGAACCGAGAGGCGTGAAGCGCCTCACTTTCGCCGCCATCGCGCTCGCCGTCGTCGGACTACTGCCTGCGCGCGCCGACACCGCGTGTCCCCCGCCGCGTTGCCTGACGGTGATGGTTCCGGTCACACCGGGATTGAAGGTTCCGGATAACCACGTGCGTGTGATCCTGCCGGCCGGGTACAAGCGGTCGAAGTCCTACCCGGTGCTGTACCTGTTGCACGGCGCCGGCGACACGTATCAGACGTGGACGCAGAACACCGACCTGTTGCGCTTCTCGTCGGCGTATCGGGTGATCATCGCCATGCCCGACTCAGGACGGAACGCGAACGCCGGATGGTATGCGGACTGGATCGACGGATCGCGCCAGTGGGAATCGTTCCACATCAAGGATGTGATCCCGTATATCGAGCGCACGTTCCATGGGAACGGCAAGCGGGCGATCGCCGGTCTGTCGATGGGCGGGTATGGCGCGATGTTCTACACGGCCTCGCATCCGGGGATGTTCAAGGCGGCGGCGGAGTTCTCGGGCGCGGTCGACATCACGTACGGTGCGCCGGTGAGCGGCGTCGCGTTCAACGCGCTGCACGACATGTTCGGGACGCCGGGCGATGAGATCTGGGGCAATCAGGTAACCCACCTATCGAACTGGCAAGCGCACAACCCAACCGATCTGGTTGCGGGCCTCAAGAACACCAAGCTTTTCCTCGCGAGCGGCGATGGGTTGCCGGGCGGAACCCACGACGACCCGAGCAACCCCGGCGGCTACTTCCTGGAGAACGGAATATTCCAGATGAACGTCAGCTTCGTGCGCGCGCTGACGCTCGCGGGCATCCCGCACACCGACCGGTTCTACGGGTCCGGGCAGCACAGCTGGCCATACTGGCAAGACGATCTGCACTGGGCGCTGCCGCAGATCGTGCAGGCGCTGAGCTAGATCGCGCGCAGGAACCGGCCTCGGCCACACCGAATAACCCCGCGTGAAGCGCTTCATCGCCGCCGCAACCGCGATCGTCTTCCTCGCGTTGCTACCGGCGCGCGCCGACACGATCTGTCCGCCGCCGCGCTGCTTGACCATCCAGGTTCCCGTCGCGCCGGGCTTGAAGGTGCCCGACAACCACGTCCGTGTGATCCTGCCGGGGGGGTACGACGCGTCGCAGACGTATCCCGTGCTCTACCTGCTGCACGGTGCCGGCGGCTCGTACCAGGAGTGGACGCAGAACACCGACATCGTGAGCTTCACGTCCGCCTACCGCGTGATCGTCGCGATGCCGGATTCCGGCCACAATGCCGACGCCGGATGGTATGCGGACTGGATCGACGGATCGCGCCAGTGGGAATCGTTCCACATCAACGACGTGATCCCGTACGTAGAAGCGACGTATCACGGCAACGGGAAGCGCGCGATCGCCGGACTCTCGATGGGCGGATACGGTGCCATGTACTACGCAGCGGCACATCCTGGTGAGTTCAAAGCCGCCGCCGAGTTCTCGGGCGCGGTCGACATCACCTACGGCGCGCCGGTGAGCGGTGCCGCGTTCTCCCTCCTTCATCAGATATTCGGAACGCCCGACGATCGCGTTTGGGGCAATCAGCTAACGGACCTGAAGAACTGGCAGGCGCATAATCCGAAGGACATGGCCGCGAAGCTCGCCGGAACCAAGGTCTTCCTAGCGTGCGGCGATGGGTTCCCCGGCGGGAAGCACGAAGACCCGTCTAACCCTGGGGCATACTTCATCGAAGGGGGCGCGTACCAGTTGAACCTCAGCTTCGCGCACGCGCTTGATCAGGCGCACATCCCGCATACGGACTCGTTCTACGGACCGGGTGCGCACACGTGGCCGTACTGGCAGGACGATCTGCACTGGGTGCTGCCGCAGATCATGCAGACGCTGGCGTAACGCTCAGCCGCGCGCTTTCAAAATCCGCCGGAGCAGCCGCTCGCGAACCTTCTTGTATGGCGGGTACAGCAATGGCGGGTCCGGCTTCGTCGGCTTATCGAGCACGCTCTTCAAGTGGCTGAACGTGTCGAAGCCACGGCGGCCGTGGTACGCGCCCATGCCGCTCTCCCCCACACCACCGAAGGGGAGATCCGGCACGGCCAGATGGATGATCGCGGTATTCACGCAGGCTGATCCGGACGACGTGCGTCGCAGGACCTTGTTCGCCGCCGACTTGTCCTTCGAGAACACGTACAAGGAGAGCGGCTTCTCGCGAGCGTTCACGAACGAGATCGCAGCGTCGACGTCGGGGACGGGGATCACCGGCAAGATCGGACCGAAGATTTCCTCTTGCATGACTCTCGCGTTGGGATCGACGCCACGCAGGATCGTGGGCGGCATGTAACGCGCGCTCGCATCGGCCTTGTCTTTCCCGCCGGTGACGGTCTCTTGGTACCCACCCGCTTCGAGCAGCCCGACCAGGCGCCCGAAGTGCCGGTCGTTGACGATCTTCCCGTAGTCCTTGCTGGCCTTCGGATCGTCGCCGTAGAAGGTCTTTAGGTTCGCGACGAGACGGTCGACGAAGGGTCGCTCGACGGATTGGTCCACCAAGATGTAATCGGGCGCGACACACGTCTGGCCCGTGTTGACGAACTTGCCGTACACCACGCGGCGCGCGGCGCCGTCGAGGTCGACATTGCGATCGATGATCGCCGGACTCTTCCCGCCGAGCTCGAGCGTGACCGGCGTCAGATGCTTCGCAGCCGCCTCCATCACGATGCGCGCGACGTTCGGGCCGCCCGTGTAGAAAATGTGATCGAAGCGTTCGGCGAGGAGCGCCTGCGTTTCCTCCGCCGCACCCTCGACGATCGCGGCCGCGTCGGGATCCATGTAGTTCGCGACCAAGCGCGCCATCGCGGCAGACGTTGCCGGCGCCAGCTCGGACGGCTTCCCGATCACTGCGTTGCCGGCCGCGATCGCCGACGCGATCGGGAGAAGCTGCAATTGCACCGGATAGTTCCACGGCGCGATCACCAGCACGACACCGAGCGGCTCGGGGATGATGCGCGCTTTCGCCGGTTGCAGCTGGATCGGTACGTGCACGCGACGGGGCTTCGCCCACGCGTCGAGCTTCGAAAGCATGTGGTCGATCTCGCGCGAAACGAGGTTCAGCTCCGTGGCCCACGCTTCGATCGGCGCTTTGCCGAGGTCTTCTTGCAGCGCGCGCGCAAGCTCATCTTCGCCCTCGCGCAGTAGCGCTTTCATCTGCTTCAGCTGCTGCTTGCGCCACGCGTGCGGACGCGTGTGCCCCGAGTCGAACGTGTCACGCAGCTTCGCAACCAGCTTCGGTATCTCGCTCATCACGAGCCTCCTTGTGGCCGGCGAACGAGCGGCAAACGGAGGGCGCCGGGTGCCGACTGTGGCACCACCGGCGACCGCGGTTCGGCCGGTTCGAGGCCAACATACGCCGAACCGAGGGGCGGGCGCGCGTCCGCTTCCGCCTTGTTCGGCCAGAACGCCATCGCGCGCTCGGCCTGCGCGGTGATGGTCAGCGAGGGATTCACGCCCAGATTCGCCGACACCGCGGACCCGTCGACGACGTGCAGGCCCGGGTAGTTGTAGACGCGGTGGTAGGGGTCGATGACGCCGGTATCGGCGGAGTCGCCGATCACGACACCGCCGAGGAAGTGCGCGGTCATCGGGACGTTGAACACGTCGTTCCAGCCGCCACCGGGGAAGCCGTCGATGCGCTTCGCCATCCGCCGTACCGCGTCGTGCCCGGCCGGGATCCACGTGGGGTTCGGCTCGCCGTGCCCCTGCTTCGACGTGAGCTTGCGCCCGAACAGACCACGTTTCGTGTAGCACGTGATCGAGTTGTCTCGCGTCTGCATCACGAGGGCGATGATCGTCTGCTCGGACCAGCGCTTCATGCTCACGTTGCGCGCGAACTGTACCGGATGGCGCGCGACCTCTTTCACCCAGGTGAAGAACCGCACACCCTTCCCACCGTCTGCGAGCGCCGTCGTCAACAAGCCCATCGCATTGCTCCGCTTGCCGTAACGCACTGGTTCGATGTGTGTGTCGGCGTCGGGATGGAACGACGACGTGATCGCGACACCCTTCGTGAAGTCTGCGTCCTTGCGGAACGTGCGCGCGCCGAGGATCGCCTCCGAGTTCGTGCGCGTGAGCTCCCCGAGTCGCCGGGACAGCTTCGGCAAGTGTCCCTCGTCGCGCATCCGATGCAAGAGCTTCTGCGTGCCCATCGTTCCTGCGGCGAAGATCACGTTGCGCGCGCGGAGACTCTTGCGTTCGCGGCCACCGGTCGCGACGGTCTCGACAACGTATCCGTCGCCGTCGGGCCGCACCGTACGAACGGTCGTCATCGGATACACGACCGCACCGGCCTTCTCCGCGAGATACAGATAGTTCTTGAGCAGCGTGTTCTTGGCGCCGTGCCGGCACCCCGTCATGCACTCGCCGCACTGGATACAACCTTTGCGTTTCGGTCCGGCGCCGCCGAAGAACGGGTCGTCGACCTCGACGCCCGGCGCACCGAAGAAGACACCCACCGGCGTCGGGTGGAACGTGTCGCCGACGCCCATATCCTCGGCGACGTCTTTCATCACTTCGTCCGACGGCGTGATCGTCGGGTTGGGAACGACGCCGAGCATCCTTTTCGCTTGGTCGTAGTAGGGCGCGAGCTCCGCGCGCCAGTCGGTGATGTGAGCCCACTGCGGATCGGAATAGAAGGGATCGAGCGGCTCGTACAGCGTGTTCGCGTACACGAGCGAGCCGCCGCCGACTCCGGCACCAGACAGGATCATCACGTCCTTCAACAACGAGATGCGTTGCATGCCGAAGCACCCCAGCCTCGGCGCCCAGAAGAACGACCGAACGCGCCAGGATGTTTTGGGGTATGTGGACTCGTCGAAGCGACGGCCGGCCTCAAGGACGGCGACCCGATAGCCCTTCTCGGTCAGTCGGAGCGCGGCGACGCTTCCACCGAAGCCGGAGCCTATGACGACGACGTCTACGTCGGACGGCGACGATGCCACGAGGCCTCCTTCACCTGTGCGTTGAGCCTCCAGGCTACCCGGGTTGAAAGGTCCGCAGAAGGGAAAGAACATTGCGATGAGGGGGCCGAGGAGCACGCAGCCAGCAGGAGCGCATTCGTTCGAGTTGGCCCTTCCTCCGTCGCGTCGGATCGGTAGTGTCGTCCGGCGCGCGCTCGAAGACCTGGACTTGCCGCAAGCCGCCTTGGAGGAAGCTCAGCTCCTCGCTTCGGAGCTGGTGTCTAACAGCATCCGCCACGCCGGGCTCTCCCGCTTCGACGAGATCAAGGTCACCTGCTCCCTATCGGGGACGACGCTTCGCGTCGACGTCTTCGACGGGTCGCAAACTCCGCTGCGCCCCTTGGCCGGCTCTATCCGCCCATCGCCCGGCGCGGAGTCCGGCTGGGGCTTGTACCTCGTCGACCACATCGCCTCGCGTTGGGGATCGATGCCAGGACGCTATTGGTTTCAGCTCGACGTTTCTCCCGGGCGCGCCGATAACTAGCTGAGCGGGTCTTCCTGCACGGCAGCCTCTGCCGGCATCCCCTCGCGCTTCGCAACGACCGCGAAACGGTCCGTCTCGAGAACGACGCGCTCGACGTCGCCGATAACGTGATCGTGGACGACGACGAACTGGATCGGGTCGCTGCGGATCTCCTCGTACTCCTCCGGCGTGATCGCAACGACGCGGTCGCAGACGTCGCGACCGCACTCGCAGATCATGCGGATGTACCGGCCTGGCTCGGTGGGATGCGCCTCTTCGAGGCGCTCGTTGATGTCGCGTGCCGCGGCCTCGTTCCGCGCGAGACGTTCTTCTCGATTGGCCATAGGCGAATTATGGCGAGGCAGCGCTGAGGCCAAACCTCCCGCTGGGTGAGGGGCGTTCTTGCCCCGTGCTGTGGAGACGATGGGACTCGAACCCACGACCCCCGGCTTGCAAAGCCGGTGCTCTACCAGCTGAGCTACGTCCCCGCGCGCACGATTCTAGGCCGCAAAGCAGAAGCGCGCGGCCCGCCGCGCGCTTCTACGCTTCAGACGGAGCTACGAGACGTCGGTCTTCGCCTCTTCCCAGCCCGCCTCTTCGCCGCCCTTGCGCCGCTTCGCGATCATCGCGACCGCGCCAACAGCAGCGAGCAGCAGAGCAAGGATCCCCTTCTTCGACCGCTTGCCTTCCTTGTCTTTCGCCACGGTTCCCTCCCCTGCAGGTCAGCCTCGAGCGATATTAGTCCGTGCGGCGCGCGCACAACAAGGGCAGGAAAGACCAGAAAAAGGCAGTGGGCGTGGGAGGACTTGAACCTCCGACCTCAGCTTTATCAGAGCTGCGCTCTAACCGCCTGAGCTACACGCCCGCGACGGGGAAGGGTACCACGGGGTCCAGCGTGCTTGAGGCGCTTACTCGCGCTCGGTAACGAGCAGCTCGATCCCGCCGACGACATCGGCGATGAGGAAGAACCAGCGAAGGATGAAGCCGCCGGTGATCGAGACGTGGAAGTCGAGGTCTTGGAACAGCTTCTCGATGTTGGCGATCACGCCGAACGCCTTCAGGAACGCGAAGATGATCGCGGTCGCCAGCATCATGATGAGCAGCATGCAGAAGTAGAACACCAAGGAGAACTTCAGGACGGCGCCCGGATCGATCTTCCGGACCGCCAGGCGCCCGCGCCGCAAGCGCCGGACTTGCACTGCCGACTTGGGTTCCCGCGTGAGCGCGCGCGTGGGAGCACCGCCGATCGGCTCGGCTTGGCCGGTCTGAGGATCCTTTCCCGCTTGATCCACGATCACGACTGTATAGTGCCCCGGCTCTCGGAGCATCAACCCCGCTACTCGGCCTCTTCCTCGTCTGTCATGACCTTCGCCATCGCGACCAGCTCCTGTCCGGGCTCGAGCCGCATCACGCGGACGCCGGTCGTGGCCCTGCCCTGGCGCGAGATGTCGCGACAAGGGATGCGGATGACCTGCCCATCGGACGCGATCAGGAACATCTCGTTCTCGGGCCGAACGACGGCGGCGCCGGCGACGAACCCGCGTCGCGGGGTCAGCTCGACCGTTTTCACACCCTGCCCACCGCGGTGGTGGCGAGGGTATTTGTTAAGCAGCGTCCGTTTGCCGTAGCCGGCGTCGGTAACGACGAGGACCTCGGCGTCGGGGTCGACGACGTCGAAGGCCTCGAGCCAGTCCTCGGCCTTGAACTTCATGCCGACCACGCCTTGGGCGTCCCGGCCCATCGGGCGGACCTCGCTCTCGTTGAAGATGATCGCCTGGCCCTTGCGGGACACCATGATCAGCTCGTTCTCACCCGACGTCGCGCGCACCTGCATCACTTCGTCGTCCTGCCGCAGCTTGATCGCGATGATACCGTCGCGCCGCGACGAATCGTACGCCTGGAACGCGGTTTTCTTGATAATGCCGCGCTTCGTCGCGATGACGAGGAACCGATGCGTCTCGTAGTCACGGGTGTCGATCACCGCCGCGATCGACTCGTCGCTCTGCAGCGGCAGCAGGTTCCGGATCGAGATCCCGCGCGCGGTGCGATCCTTCTCGGGGATCTCGTGCGCCTTGATGCGGTACACCTTGCCGCGGTTGGAGAAGAACAGCACGTACGCGTGGTTCGACGTCGTAAGCAGGTGCGCGACGATGTCGTCTTGCTTCGGGCGCGCGCCTCTGATCCCCTTCCCCCCACGCCCTTGCGTCCGGTACACGTTCGCAGGCACGCGCTTGATGTAGCCCGAGCGCGTGATCGTGACGACGACGTCGTCGTCGGCGATCAGGTCCTCGATGTCGATGTCGCCCGAGTCGACCTGGATCTCGGTGCGCCGGGGCTGGGCGAACTTCTCCTTGATCTCGGAGAGCTCTTCTTTGATCAGCGCGAGGACCTTCTTCGGGTCGGCCAGGATCGCCTTGAACTCCTTGATCTGCGCCTGGAGCTCGTCGTGTTCGTCCTGGATCTTCTGGCGCTCCAGCGCTGCCAGCCGGCGCAGCTGCATGTCGAGGATCGCGTTGGCCTGGATCTCGCTCAGGTGGAACTGCGCGATCAATCCTTCGCGCGCTTCGTCGACGCTCGCCGAGTTGCGGATCAGCGCGATCACGGCGTCGAGGTTGTTCAGCGCGATGAGCAGACCTTCCAACACGTGCGCACGCTCTTGGGCCTTGCGGAGGCGGTACTTCGTCCGGTTGGTGACGACCTCGATCTGGTGGTCGATGTAGTGCCCGAGGATCTGCTGGATGTTCAGCACGCGCGGCTGTAGCCCGTCGACCAACGCGAGCATGTTCACGGGGAAGTTGTCCTGCAGCTGAGTGTGCTTGAAGAGGTTGTTGAGAACGACCTGGGGGATCGCATCCTTCGACAGCTCGATCACGAGCCGAACTTCCTTCTTGCTCTCGTTCCGAAGCGCGTTGTGCGTGGCGGGGATACCCGTGACCACCTTGTTCTTCACGAGGGTCGCGATCTTTTCGAGCACCCTGTCCCCCGACACCATGTACGGCAGGTCGCTGACGACGATGCGCTGGCGGTCGCCGCGCACCTCTTCCACCGTGCAGTGCGCGCGCACCTTGATCGAGCCCCGTCCGGTCAGCAACGCGTCGTACACGCCCTGGCGGCCCATGATGATCCCGCCGTTGGGGAAGTCGGGGCCCTTCACGTGCTCGAGCAGCTGCTCGGCAGTGATATCCGGGGTGTTGATCATCGCGATCGTCGCGTCGATCACCTCGCCGAGGTTGTGCGGCGGGATGTTCGTCGCCATGCCGACCGCGATGCCGGTCGAGCCGTTCACGAGCAGGTTCGGGAAGCGCGCCGGCAGAACGGATGGCTCGCGCTCCTCGCCGTCGTAGTTCGGGACGAGCTCGACGGTCTCTTCGTCGATGTCGCGGAGCAGCTCCATCGCGAGCGCCGCGAGGCGGCATTCGGTGTATCGCTGTGCGGCCGGCTTGTCGCCGTCGACCGAACCGAAGTTCCCGCGCCCGTCGACGAGCGTCGCGCGCATCGCGAAGTCCTGGGCCATGCGCGCGAGGGCGTCGTACACCGCGTCGGGCGAGTGGGGATGATACTTACCGATCACGTCACCGACGACGCGCGCAGACTTGCGGTACGGGCTCGCCGGGCGTAGCCCGTTCTCGTTCATCGAGTGGAGGATGCGCCGGTGCACCGGCTTGAGGCCGTCGCGCACGTCGGGCAGCGCGCGCCCGACGATCACGCTCATCGCGTAGTCGAGGTATGAGCGCTTTACCTCTTCTTCGATCTCGATCTGTTCGATGTTTTGTTCAAGTGGTACGTCAGGCATCTACCGTTTCCTCTTACGCATCGACGAACGCGTCTTGCGCGTTCTCTTGGATGAACTCACGCCTACCTTCGACGTCTTCCCCCATCAGCACGGTGAAGATCTGGTCGGCGACGGCCGCGTCCTCCAGGGAGACGCGCACCAACGTGCGGGTCTCGGGGTTCATGGTCGTCCCCCACAGCTCCTCGGCGAACATCTCACCCAAGCCCTTGAATCGAGTCGGCGGCGTCGACGGCTTCTTGCCCTTCTGAGCGATCAGCTCGTCGCGCTCTTTGTCGCTGAAGACGTAGTGCACCTCGCTCGCGCCGAAACGGATCGAATACAGCGGCGGCTTCGCCGCGTAGACGTACCCGCCTTCGATCAAGGGGCGCATGTGCCGGAAGAGGAACGTCAACAGCAGCGTCCGGATGTGCGCGCCGTCGACGTCGGCGTCGGTCAGCATCACGATCTTCCCGTAGCGGCGCTTCGACATGTCGAGCTCGTCGCCTATGCCGGTGCCGATCGCGTTGATCAGGGCACGGATCTCTTGGTTCTCGAGTGTCTTGTCGATCCGCGCCTTCTCGACGTTCAGGATCTTGCCGCGGATCGGCAGGATCGCTTGGTTCTCCCGGTTCCGCGCAGCCTTCGCGCTCCCGCCCGCCGAGTCTCCCTCGACGATGAAGATCTCGGTCGCGTCGGGGTCCCGGGACGAGCAGTCGGCGAGCTTGCCGGGCAAGCCGCCGCCCTCGAACGCGCCCTTGCGCGCGATGTCGCGCGCCTTCTTCGCTGCCTGCCGCGCCTGCGCGGCCGCGACGCCTTTGCGCGCGACCCGATTGGCCTCGGTAGGGTGCTCCTCCAACCAGTCGCGCAGCCGGTCGTTGACGACGCGCTCCACGAACGAGCGGATCTCGGTGTTGCCGAGCTTCGTCTTCGTCTGGCCTTCGAACTGCGGCTCGCGGAGCTTCACGCTTACGATCGCGACGATACCCTCCCGGATGTCTTCGCCCTGGAGATTCTCGTCTTTCTCTTTCAGGTGGCCCTTCTCGCGCGCGTACCGGTTGACGACGTTCGTGAGCGCCTTCTTGAAGCCTTCCTCGTGCATCCCGCCTTCGTGGGTGTTGATCGTGTTCGCGAAGGAGTGCAGCGAGTCGTTGTAGGTCGTGTTCCACTGGATCGCGATGTCGGCCTCCCGGCCTTCTTCGCTCGCTTCGATGTAGACGACCTTGTTGAGGGTCTCACGCCCGGTGTTGAGCGCCTTGACGAAGTCGGCGATGCCCCCCGACGCCTTCCACGTCTGAACGGCCGGCGGCTCCTTGCGATGGTCGGTGAGCGTGATCGTCACCCCCCGCGTGAGGTACGCCAGCTCCTTCAGGCGCTGCGCGAGGATGTCGGCCTTGAACTCCAGCGTCTCTTCGAACATCTGGGCGTCCGGCCAGAACCGCACGGTCGTCCCGGTGCGCTTGGTCGGCTTGCCTTTGGTCGTCTTCTGCACCGTGCGGCCGCGCGTGAACGAAGCGTGCCATACGTATCCGTCGCGGTGGACTTCCACCTCCAGCTTCGAGGACAGCGCGTTCACGACCGACACGCCGACGCCGTGCAAGCCTCCGGAGACCTGGTAGCCGCCGCCTCCGAACTTCCCGCCGGCGTGCAGCACGGTCATGACGACCTCGAGCGCAGGCCGCTTGTCCTTGTTCCCCGGGATCGGGGTGACCGGGATGCCGGCGCCGTCGTCGCTGACGGCAACGCTCCCGTCCTCGTAGAGGTCGACGTCTATCTTGGTCGAGCGGTCCGCCAACGCCTCATCGATCGCGTTGTCGACCACCTCGTAGACGAGGTGGTGCAGGCCGCTGGATCCCGTCGTCCCGATGTACATCCCGGGCCGCTTGCGGACGGCTTCGAGCCCTTCGAGGACCTGGATGTCTTTGCTTGTGTACTCGGCGCTTTTCGCCACGTTGCTCTCTCCTGTTCGTCCCCTCCGACCGGAGGCCGGACGCACCCTTCCCGTCCCCGAAACGACCCCATACCGATGCCCGGAAGGGGCTTGGTTTTCGTCGCCCGAAACTCAATCGTGAACGGGGAGGGGAAAGGGGCTTCCGTTCGGCTCATTGTAGCAGGTTAGAGGCCGTTTTTCGCCCCTCGGAGGGCTGCTCGAACAGGCAGTTTTCCGCACGTCGGACGAGCCGGGCGCGCGCAGTCGGTTCGGCCCCTACCGAAGGGGTGGTCCGGCGCTCACGCGGACCTCCCGGACGACCCCGCCACCGAGGTATGAATCGACCTTCTCGACGATCGATCGGGCCAGCAGCGTCAGCTCCGACGCCCACGCGGCGCCGTCGGCTTTGATCGACAGGACCCCGGCGCTGAGCGCCACCGGCGTGCTGCGCGCGGCGACCTCCGGACCGACGACCGCGGCCCATTCGTCACGGAGCCTCCCGAACCGCATCCGGTCGTCCCAGCCTCGCTTCGACACGAGGGAATGAAGCAAGTCGCCGAGCGGCTGCGGGTCGCCTCCGGATCGCTTCGGCATCTAGCGCAGCTCCTCGACGTCGAGGGCTCGCGCGGCGAGCTGAGAGGGGACCTCCCGCGGGTCGGCGGCCGTCAGCACGATCTGCGAGCGCCCCGGGAGCGCACCGGCCATGCGTTCGCGGCGCTCGGGGTCGAGCAACGTGAACGGATCGTCGAGCAGCAGCACCGGGTCGTCGCCGATCGAGTCCGTGACCGCGGCGTGCCCGCCCAGCACGAGCGCCAACGCCGCGAGCCAGCCCTCGCCGTGTGACGCGTGCGTGCGGGCCGGCATCCCGGCGATCTCGATCGAGAGGTCGTCCCGGTGCGGACCCACCAGCGTGACGCCGCGTACGAGCACGTCGCTCCGGCGCTCGGCCAACCGCGTG
>Ga0209474_10002483_pt1 | contig 16895 bp, 18 predicted proteins | sample GraSoiAngelo_145_FD_185902 | JGI IMG/M metagenome (GOLD analysis project Ga0209474, IMG submission 185902) | Grasslands soil microbial communities from the Angelo Coastal Reserve, California, USA - 14_1009_05_20cm (SPAdes) (version 2) | ecosystem: Environmental > Terrestrial > Soil > Grasslands...
GTCTCCTTCCTGCGCGTCCTCCGATGCGGCACGGCTCTGCACGACGTGCAGGCCGAGGTTGAGCGCGTTGCGCCGGAAGATGTCGCCAATGCCCTCTCCGCACACGATCACCATCTCCAGTCCCGCCTCCTCCGCGACCGCTTTCAGCCCGGCGGGGCTCATCTCACGCGATGAGCCGATACCGAAACGCTCGCCGGCAATGACAAACGTCTCACCCCGGTGGACGCGCTCCCGGAAATCGGGCATCAAGTAGCGAAAGGCGCCCAGCTTCCAGCGCTCGTCGAGCCGCTCGAGACTCTCCGAGACGCAGTCATCCGCCGGCGTGATCTGGTCGGTGTCGATGGCGTCGAGCTTCTTTCCAGGGATCTTCGGATCCCAGAAGATCAGGGCTCGGCCCCGCACGAGGTGGCCGTCGGCGGCTGGTGATGCGACCGCCGTCGCCGGGCTGGCGGGCAGCGCGGCACCTTGCTTGTGGCGCGCCGGCTGGATCGTGTTCACAAGGCGCTCGATGATCTGATTCTCTCAAGTCGCTGCAGCACGGCTTCGGCCGCCCCGGTCGTGGTCAGGTCGCCACCCAGATCCTTCGTCGTCCGGCGTTCCCGCGCTGCGGCCATCACGGCGTCCTCGATCTGGTTGGCGCCCACCTCGTCCCCGAGGTGTCGCAACATCATGGCCCCGGCCAGGATCGCGCCGACCGGGTTGGCGATCCCTTTGCCGGCGTGCTTGGGCGCCGAGCCGTGCACAGGCTCGAACAGCCCGCGCCGCGTTTCTGGATTGATGTTGGCTGACGGCGCCTGGCCGAGGCCGCCCACCAACTCGGAGGCGAGGTCACTCAGGATGTCGCCAAACATGTTGGAGGTGACGATGACGTCGAACCGTCCCGGATCCTTGACCAGCTGCATGGCCGCCGCGTCGACGAAAAGATGTTCCGCCTCGATCTCCGGGGCACGCTGCCGCTCGAGGGCGAAGACCCGCTGCCACAGATCGTGCGCGTGATAGAGCGCGTTGCTCTTGTCGACCATGGTGACCCGACCTCGATGACCAGCCTGCCGTCGCTGGCGGGCGAGCTCGAAGGCGTACCGCTGGATGCGTTCCACGCCTTTGCGCGTGTTGACGTCCTCCTGGATCGCGATCTCGTCCGCGGTGCCGCGCTTGAACTGGCCGCCGATGCCCACGTAGGCTCCTTCGGTGTTTTCCCGAACCACCACCAGATCGATGGACGCGGCATCGCGTAATGGGGTGAGCCCGGGCGCGAGGAGGCGTGAGGGTCGCAAGTTCACCCAGAGGTCCAGCTCGAATCGCAGGCGAAGGAGAAGACGGGCGGCATATTGCGGGTCTTTGACGCGAGGATCTCCGACCGCGCCCAGATAGATCGCGTCGGCTGACTGCAGTTCGGCGAAAATCGGCTCGGGTATGACCTCCCCGGTTCTCAGGTAGCGCTCCGCGCCCAGGTCATAGGTCTTGAACTGAAGCCCGGCCCCGGTGTGCTGGATGACCTCTTCAAGGACGCGGATTCCCTGTTCGATGACCTCGGGCCCAATGCCATCGCCGGGGATGACCGCGATCCGAAACGGCATCGGCTCAGCATATCGGGAGGCCCCGGGGAGAAAGTTTTGGAGGCCGTCGCCGATACCACTACATAGTGCTGACGGAGGAGACTGCCCTGAGCGTGGCGCTGGGCAAGATGCGCCGCCTCCGCCGCGTGCGCCGCTTATCGCGGGTTACGTACTGGGCTACCTGGGGATTCGTGGGGCTGGTCTGTCTCGTTCTGCTCGCCGGCGGCATCGCCGGCCTGGCGTCCGGCTAAGCGCCCCCACCCTGCCCTCCCCCAGAGGGGGAGGGAGTCTTTGAGCCACCTCCCCCAGAGGGGGAGGGAGTCTTTGAGGTCTCGACCAGGCGGTCCAGCACCCGCCGGGCGCGACCGGTGTCCAGTGACTCCCGCGCGACCTCCATGGCCTCGGGCCATTCGTCGGCTCGACCCGCGGCCATGACGGCCGCAGCCGCATTCAGAAGCACCACGTCGCGGCGAGGCCCGGTCTCACCGTTGAGCACCTGCATCAGCAGGGCCGCGTTCTCCGGCGGCGTGCCGCCCTTCAACTCCTCGGCGCGGGCGCGCCCGAGGCCAAGATCGCTGGGGTCGAGCTTAAAGTCATTAACTTTGCCGTCCCGTAGCTGGAAGACGCGTGACGATCCGGTTGTCGTGAGCTCGTCGAGACCGTCTTCGCCGTAGAACACCAGGGCACGCTCGTGGCCGAGGTCGCTGAGCACGCGGATCATCAGGGGGGCCAGCGCGGGCGCTCCCACCCCGAGCGCTTGTCTGCGGACCCGCCCGGGGTTGGCCAACGGCCCGAGCACATTGAAGACCGTGCGTACCCCGAGCTCCTTTCTGGCGGGACCGGCGTGCCGCATCGCGGGATGGAAGGTCGGCGCGAAACAGAAGCCCATCCCGGCGACGTCGATGCACCGTCGCACGCCGGCGGCATCGAGAGTGATGTCGACGCCGAGCGCCTCGAGCACGTCGGCGCTGCCACACCGGCTGGAGGCCGCCCGGTTGCCGTGCTTCGCCACCGGGATCCCGGCCCCAGCCGCCACCAGCGCGGCCGCGGTCGAGATGTTGAACGTGCCCGCCCGGTCGCCGCCGGTGCCGCAGGTGTCGATGCTTCCCGGCGGCAGGTCGAGTGGCGTCGCATGCGCCCGCATCGATTCGACAAACCCCGTCATCTCCTCCACCGTCTCGCCCCTGGCCCGGAGCGCGATCAAGAGACCGGCAATCTGCGCCGAGGTGGCCTCACCGGCCATCACCTGGTCCATAACGGTGCGTGCATGCTCCCTGCTGAGCGGTGTGCCTTGCAGGAGTTGCTCGATCGCCTCCGTGGCCGTCACGGCTTGGGGTACTGGTACGCCGCGGGGGTCGCCATCACCAGCAGCGCCAGCAGCATCCGATAGCAGGTTGAAAAATCGGCCGCCTGGTAGCGGACCGTTCGGCCACCCGCTCGCTCGACATTCGGAATCTGTGCGCAGGAGTCGGCCATGCTGGCATTCATCCAATCGATCTCCAGCGTGAAAGGCCCCTGCGGATGGTAGAGCGGCCGCCCGGACCGCTCCGCGTAGGCCCGGTAGGCACCCTCCTCGATCCGGCGACAGGCCTCCAGCGGATGCAGGGAGCGGGCCGCCTGCCGTCCGAGCGCTTCCTTGACCACGACGGTCTCGATGCCTGGCAGATCGGCCGCCGCCTGCTCGATGGTCGCGCGATCGCCGGTGATCAGCGCCGTCCGAACGCCAACCGTGCCGGCCAGTGCCGCGTTGAGGGTGGCCTCGCTCTGCTCGCGGCCATTGACTCGCACCGCGTAGATCGTGCGGCCACCGTAGGTGTGGTCCATGATGGCACGCTCCGTGCCGGCCGACGCGTGATAGCCGATGAAGAAGACGACTTCATAGGTGGGATCGAGGCCGGCACTCATCGAGAAGGGCTTGTCCGCGCCGCTGATCAACTCCACGCCATCGTCGAGTTCGTCGAGCAGGAGGTTGCGCATGTCACCGTGCGAGTCGTTGACGAGGAAGCGGGTCGCCCCCGCGCGTCGGGCTCCGGCCACGGCGGCGTTCGTCTCTGCGGTCATCAGCCGGCATGAGCGCTCGTACTCCGGCATGCCACGCATCACCTGATGCAGGTGGACGACTCCCGCCATGCCTTCCATGTCGACGGAAATGAAGACCCCGTTGCGTTGAGCTTCGGCCAAAGTCTTCCAATTCTAGGCAGCGGTCCGGACTAGACTCGGGCGCGTGCGCATCTACGGCCTTCATCACGTGCAGGTCTCGATCCCACCCGGGGGCGAGCCGGAAGCGCGACGTTTCTATTCCGACCTGCTCGGGCTGGCGGAGGTTGACAAACCGGCCAGCCTGGCGGACCGTGGCGGCGTCTGGTTCACCTGCGGCGATCAACAACTGCATTGCGGCGTGGAGCCGGCGGTGGCACGCAGCCGGCGGCACCCGGCCTTGCTCACCGACGACCTGGAAACGCTGCGAGCGCGGTTGGTGGCGGGCGGTGTGCCGATCGTCGACGACCGTCAAATCCCGGGCTTTCGCCGGTTTTACGCGGACGACCCGTTCGGCAATCGGATCGAGCTGCTGCAGCCGGATTAGCCAGGCTCGGGCAAACGTTTGGCGGCAGCCAGCTCAAACCGGACTGAGCAAAGGAAGTGGGGTCCTGGTTCCGGGGGGCTTGGAACAAGAACCCCACTCGCAAGTATAGGAAAGTAGCGGGCGCTTTTCCACCGGTTTGTCTAAGACATCCTTAGGCTGGAATTCGCGCCTCAGTAGCGGGCAACTCGGCGCAGGCCATCGGCAACCTTGTCGGGATTGAGCATGAACGCGTGTTCGAGACTCGGACTAAACGGCATGGCCGGGACATCCGGGCTGGCAATCCGGCTGACCGGGGCATCGAGGCTGGCGAAGCACCGCTCAGCAAGCTCAGCCGCAATCTCCGCCCCAAATCCGCCGGTGCGGTTCGCCTCATAGACGACGGCAACGCGGCCGGTCTTTTCGATCGATCGAACGCAGGAATCGACATCCCAGGGGCGCAGCGAGCGCAGGTCGATGATCTCGACTTCGATCCCGTCCGCGCTCAATCGACTCGCGGCCTGGATCGTGACGGCACGCATGAAGCCGTAGGTCACTGCCGTCAGGTCAGTCCCAGGCCGGACGATGGTGGCTACCCCGATCGGCAGAACGGCCGCGTCGCCGTCGCCAACCTCCTGGCGCTCGGCGCGGTAGAGCTTCTTCGGCTCCAGGAAGATCACCGGGTCTGGGTCCCGGATCGCGGCCTTCAACAGTCCTTTGGCATCCGCCGGGGTGGACGGCAGCACCACCTTGAGCCCCGGGACGTGGCAATAGAAGGCTTCGGGGGATTGCGAGTGATACAGGGCGCCGCGAACCCCTCCTCCGGTTGGCGCCCGGATCACGAGCGGGCAGCCGAAGTCGCCGTTCGATCGGTAGCGCACCTTGGCGATCTCGTTGACGATCTGGTTGAACGCCGGGAAGCTGTAGTCGGCGAACTGCATCTCCGCCACCGGCAGAAATCCCTCCAGGGCCAGGCCCTGGGCGACCGCCGCGATACTCGATTCGGCCAGCGGCGTGTCCAGCACGCGCTGCTCGCCAAATCGCTGCTGGAGACCTTCGGTCGCCTTGAAGACGCCACCTTTTCGGCCGACGTCTTCGCCGAGGATGCAAACCCGATCGTCGCGCTCCATCTCTTCGTACAGCGCATCGCGCACCGCCTGCACGAGGTTGCGCTCAGGCATCGGCATACACGTGCCGGCCAAGCGACTCCGGTTCGGGATCGGCCGCCGCCTCAGCCGCCTCGGTGGCTCGCTCGACCTCGCGGTCGACCTCCGCGCGCAGGCCGGCATCGTCCTCCGCGGTCAGCCAGCCCCGCTGAATCAGCATATCCCGCATTCGTGGGATCGGATCGCGGGCGGCTTCAGCAGCGAGCTCTGCCGCATCCCGATACGCCCGCTGGTCATCATCGGTCGAATGCGATTGCAGGCGCAGCACCTCTGCCTCGATCAAGGTGGGACCATCGCCGCTGCGGGCCCGCTCGGCGGCTTGGCGGACGGCCAGGTGTACGGCGAAGAAATCGTCACCGTGGACACGCACCCCCGGAATGCCGTAGCCGGCGGCGCGCTCGGCAACCCCCGGACCGGCAACCTGGAGCGGCTGTGGCACGGAGATTGCCCAACGGTTGTTCTCGCAGAAGAAGATCACCGGGCAACGATGGATCGCCGCGAAGTTCAGCCCCTCATGGAAGTCACCCTGGCTGGTTGCGCCCTCACCAAAGCTGACGTAGCAGAGCGCTCCCTCCCCTTTCCATTTCAGCGCCAGGCCGATGCCGGCCGCTTTCGGAATCTGCGGACCGACCGTGCTCGAGCCAATGATCACGCCTCGTCGGCGGCTGCCGAAATTGCCCGGGGTCTGACGGCCGCCGCTCGAGGGGTCGGCCGCGCGGGCAAACGCCGACAGCATCAGCTCCTCGGGGGTAAAGCCGCAGGCCAGCGCGGCGGCGAAATTTCGATAGTAAAGGCAGAAGCGATCGCGGCCCGGTTGGAGCGCCGTGATGGCCGCGACCTGGGCCACCTCATGCCCGCGCGGCGAAATAATGAAGGCCAGCTTCCCGGCGCGGTTCAGCACGAACCGCCGGTCGTCCAGCGTGCGGGCCCGCAGCACCGTCCGATAGGCGTCGAGGACCTGCTCCCGCGTAAGGGTTCGATCGTCGGTCGGCAACCGACAAACTTTATCGCGCTGCCGGTTTACGCATGCGGACGCACCGCGCCAAGCCCGACGCCGTCGCCAACTGGCAGGATCGTCGCCTCCAGCTGCTCGTGATGCAGAAACTTCTCGTTGAAGGCGCGTAGGGCATCCGTGTTCTCGTCATGCTCGCCGGCGGCGATCCGCCCGCTCCAGGTGAGGTTATCGACGGCGATCACGCCGCCTGGCGCCATCTTTGGCAGCAGGGCGTCGAGGTAGGCCGAGTATTCCGTCTTGATCGCATCGATGAAGGCGAACTCAATCCCCGGCGCGAGGCGGGGCAGGACGCGCAGCGCCGGTTCATTGATGACGCGGACCCGGTCGGTGACCCCGGCGCGCAGCCAGTAGCGGCGGGCGCGGTCGGTACGAGACCGATCGGGGTCGATGGTGTCGATCCGGCCGCCGGCCGGCAGCGCGCTCGCCATCCAGAGGGTCGAGAAGCCGATCGCCGTGCCGATCTCGAGCACGCGCTTGGGTGCCACGGCGGTCACCAGCACGCGCAGCAGCCGCCCCACGGCCGGCTGGACGATCGGCACGCCCTCACTCCGGCCGCTCTTGAGCATCTCCTCGAGGACCGGGCCGAGAGGCGGGTGAACGCCTTCGAGATATTCGAGGTCGGTGCTAACGGCGGGCACGGGCCGCCTCCGCCGATGGGAAGTGATTCATGGGTCCATGGCCATGGCCGATGCCAGGGGCGGCGGCCAGCGCCCGGGTGAGATACTCGCGGGCCTGACCAACCGCGCCGGCGAGGTCACCGCCCTGGGCGAGCGAGGCCGCGATGGCCGCCGAGAAGGTGCAGCCGGTCCCGTGCGTGCTGGTCGTCGCCAGCCGCCTGGCCGCGTACTCGTGGACACCCTCCGGATCGACGAGCACGTCGACCACCGGATCGTCTTCGCTGTGGCCGCCTTTGATCACCACAGCATGCGCTCCGAATTCCATGATGCGCCGGGCGGCGATCACCCGGTCCTCGCGATTTCGGATCGGCCGCCCGGCGAGCACTTCGGCCTCCGGGATATTTGGGGTGACGAGGCGCGCCATCGGCAGGAGTTTCCGCCTAAGCGCCTCGACCGCCTCCGGCCTGAGCAGCCGGTCGCCGCTCTTCGCCACCATCACCGGGTCGACCACCAGCGGGCGCAACTCGTGCCGCGTGATGCCGTCCGCAACCGCCTCGATGATCGCGGCACTGGAGAGCATGCCGGTTTTCAGGGCGCCGATGGAGAAATCCTCGGCGACGGCATCGAGCTGCGATGCGATGACGGCCGGATCGATCTCCTGGACGGCACGGACACCGAGGGTGTTCTGCGCCGTCACCGCGGTGATGACGGTCAACCCGTATACGCCGAATGCGGCGAATGTTTTCAAGTCCGCCTGGATGCCGGCGCCGCCGCCCGAATCGGACCCCGCCACGGTGAGCGCCACGGGCACCGTCATCGCCGCCCCACGACCAGGTAGACCGCGGCGCCGGTGACCGCCCCGACATAGCCGGAGATGTCGGTGTTGTGCAGCAGGTTGACCGCCAGCGGGCTCTGCCACAGCGTCGAATCGACGAACGGCACCGCCGCGGCCAGACCGACCAGCCAGGCCAGCACCGCCCGGCCCCGCAGCAGCACCGGCGGCCCGGCCCGGCGCCGGAAGACGAACATGTCCACGAGCATGACCGCGGCCCACGAAGGCACCCACAGGTAGGTGATCAACAGGAAGTTCGTGTACTGGTCTTTGAAGTTGGACACGAACATCGCGAAGAAGGCCAGGATGCCGCCCAGCAGGCCGACGGCGAGGGCCGCGGCCCAGCGCCGCACGCGGAGGTTGAGGGCCAGCGCGGACAAGCCGGCGGTATACACGTCCAGATAGTTTGCCCAGATCTCGCCGACGGCGATGAAGAGCAGGAAGGGCACCACCACCGCGAGCGGCGCGCTGGCCGAGATCAGGGCGATCAGGTCGCCGCCTCGATTGGGGTCAATGCTCGCCACGAGTACCCCAAGCGCCCCGAACAGGAACATCGACGCCGCCGTTCCCGCCGCGATCCAGCCCGCCACGCCTCGATCGGAGAGCTGCCGCGGCAGGTAGCGCGAGTAGTCGGAGGCAAAGCTGAACCATGAGGCGACGAGCGCAAAGATGACGCTGGTGCCCAGCACCCAGGCGGCCAGGTGATCCGCCCCCTGGAGGCTGGGCTGCAGGCTCCAGTTGATCTTGGGCAGGAGGGTTAGACCGAGCACGGCGCAAAAGGCGACGAACACGAAGGCGCCGTACTTTTCGAACACCGCGATCGTCTGGTGGCCGTACACCGCAACCAGGATCGAGACGATGACGACAACCGCCAGCGCGAAACCGTTGAGGGCGTTACCCTGCGGGAAGCCCGCCAGCCGGGCCAGCTGCCCGATCGCCTGGGCCGCGATCACGCAGTCGACGGCGAACCATCCGACCGCGAGGAACACGGTGAAGAACGCGCCGCCATAGGCGCCGCGAATCCCGAACGCGTGGCGGGCCGCCACCACCTGGGTGGTCCCATAGCGTGGCCCGGCAACGCTCAGCAAGCCATGCAGGATCGCCGCCAGCACCGAGCCGGCCGCAACCGCAACGATGGCCTCGCCAACCCCCAGGCCGAACGTGACGAGCAATCCGCCGGTGATCAGCGAGACAAAATTCGCGAACGCGGCGACCCACAGCCAGGCCACGTCTCGCGGCGATCCCTTGCGCTCACTCGGTGGGATGGGCTCGATCCCACGGGTCTCGACCTTGAGAAACGCATCAGTGGGAGCACTCTGCTCGACCACCTGTTGGTCAACGGTACTCATCTGTCCCTCCGCTGGAATTACCCAGATCAGGTTCGAAGGGTTGGTGGAGCGGTCCACCTCTCAGCGTTCCAAACGCACCCCGTTACTCGAGTATAGCTACCAGTAGCGCTCTTCTTTCCAGGGGTCGGCGGCGTTGTTGTAGCCGTTGCGCTCCCAGAACCCGAGCCGGTCGTGCTGGACCCATTCCAGGCCCTCGAGCCACTTCGCGCTCTTCCAGGCGTAACGCTTGGGAACCACCAGCCGCAGCGGCCCACCGTGGTCCGGGGTCAGGGCCGCCCCATCGTGGTGATAGGCAATCAGGACATCGTCGTCGGCCAGCACGTCGATCGGCAAGCTGGTCGTGTAATCCGCATCGCAGTGGGCGATCACATACATCGCGTTGCCGCGCGGTCTTACCAGGGCCACGAGCTCCTTGAAGGCGACGCCTTCCCAATTGTTGTCGAGCCGGCTCCAGGTGGTGACGCAGTGCATGTCCGCGGTCAGCGCGGTCTTGGGCAGCTTCCCCACCTCATCCCACGTCAGCGTCGCCGGCGCCTCCACCTCGCCATAGAGCCGCAGCCGCCAGCGCGTCATGTCGTATCGCGGCGGGCTGCCGTACGAGAGAACCGGCCACTTCTGGGTCAGGACCTGACCGGGTGGAAGCCGGTGCGGATCCCTGACCACCCGCGGATCCGGCTCGCGGTCGCGGCGGAAGAGAATCTCAGAACCCACCCTGCCCTCCCCCAGAAGGGGAGGGACTGGAATCTTCTGTTGGCTGCTTGAGCTCTTTGCGGAACTGGTCGAAGGCGTCAACGACGACGTCACTGACCCCGTAGACGCTCAGCACCCGCTCCAGGGCTCCCTGGACTTCCGAATCCGGGACCAGGTCGGTCTGCACCTCATACCAGGGCACCACGTCGCCGGCGGCGGTCTTCCAGGTTCCGTCTTGAAAGCTGACGGGCACGAACCCGCGCGGGCTGTCCGGCTCCGGTGTCATGACTTGTCCTTAATCTATATCGGCGCGCATGACCACGCTCGATTCCGTTCCCATCACGGCATGCCACGAGTGCATCGCCACGCTGACGCTGCCACTGGCGCTCTTTCTCTTACTCGCCGAGACGACCGTTGGGGGCGTGGTGACCGTCGCCTTCCTGCGCCTGACCGGCGGGCTGACCCACGGCTTCCTGAAATTCATCAGCGTGACCTACGCCATCCTCGCCGCACTGGCATTCCTCGTCGTGGTGGCGGCCCCGCCAGGGTCGTATCACCGGCTGCTCGCCGTCAACCAGTTCGCGGCCGGGACCCTCCCCTATCTTCAGGGTCTGCTCGTGATCACCATGGTGATCCAGGTTGTCATGACCTGGCGTCGCCAGGACGCAGCTCTGCGCGGCTGGCTCCCCACGTTGCTCGCGTCGGTGCTGCTGCTGGCCGGGATCATGGCGACGCTGGGGCCGCTCGCCGGCTCGGCGCCGGTGGCAGCCGCCATCGGACTGACTGTGGCCCTTTCCTCGATGGTGCTCGGCGCGGCGACGACCGGGATGTTGCTGGGCCATTGGTATCTGGTCACTCCGGCGTTGACGAACGCGCCGCTGTTGCGCGCCATCGAGGCTCTGCTGATCAGTCTGGTCCTGCAGGCAATCGTCTTCCCTCTGACGCTGGGCGGGCTGAACAATGGTTCCGGATACGTGACGGGCGCTCTCGGTATCAGCCTGGCGCTTTCGGTCCTCTGGACGCTCGGCGCGGTCGTCCTGCCGCTCGCCGCCGCCGGCCTTGCCCTCCCAACCTGCCGGATGCGCTCGTTCATGTCGACCACCGGCCTGCTCTATCTGGCGATGATCGCGATCCTGCCGGGCCAGCTGCTCGGGCAGCTGCTGCTCTTCGTCGTCGCCTCTGCGTGATAAACCGCACTGCCACTTAGCGGATAGCCGTAGGGGCGGGTTTCTCGGGCGGCTAACCGCTTGGCCGGGACGACGCGGCCGCCCTAGAATCCCCCGACGCCAATCCAGACCACAAGGGGGATTCTGATTGTCACGTTCAGTTACGAAGACGGCCCTGATCGCGGCGATCCCGCTGCTCACGCTGGGCTTGGTCAGCGTGCTCGGGTCGCCCCGGACGCCTCACAGGGTGGCGACGACGGCCCGTCCGCTCGCGACCGCCAGGGTGGCCTTCGTGCATCCCGGGCATCCCGTTCTGGCGGGCAAGTTACAACCGACGCCCACCCCGGCGCCGGCCGTCGCGATCGCGCCAACGGCGAAGCCGCCGGTCGCCGTCCGGCCCAAGCCCGTCGCAAAGCCGGCCCCGCCGGTTGCGAGCGTCGGCGGAGCCGCCGGAGTCCAGTTCAGCCTGGTCAACCAGGACCGGGCCGCCAGTGGCGTCGCTGCGCTGGCCTGGAGCGGGTCGCTGGCGCGCGTCGCCCAGTTCCGCGCCCAGGACATGCTCAATCGGAACTACTTCTCCCACACCGACCCGGCGACCGGCCAGCTGGCCTTCGTCCAGCTGCTCCACCTCTGGGGTATCCCGTACAGCACCGCCGGCGAGAACATCGCCTGGTCGACCAACCCATCGATGGCCGCCATCAACACCATGTTCATGAACTCCCCCGAACACCGCGCCAACATCCTCAAGGCCGCCTACCATCGGGTTGGACTCGGCGTGGCAACCAACGGCGCCAAGACGATGGTGGTCGAGGTCTTTTCGAACTAGCCGTCAGCTTCGTTTTGGCTGGTCCTCAGCCCCCGGAATTTCCGGGGGCATTTCTGAGTTATTCTGAATACGAAGCGTTCAAGTAAGGGAGAGTTATGAGCAAAGCAGTCCAAGTTACAACCGCCACGTTCGAAGAGCAGGTCCTCCTTTCAGACCAGCCTGTGATCGTGGACTTCTACGCCGATTGGTGCGGCCCGTGCAAGATGCTGTCGCCGGTGCTGGAGCAGATCGCCGCGGAGCATGTCGACGTCAAGATCACCAAGGTCAATGTCGACGAGGAGCCGGCGCTGGCGGAGCGCTACCGGGTTCGGGGCATTCCGTACGTCGCGATGTTCCGGGATGGCAAGCTGGCGGAGCAAGTCGTCGGCTACCGGCCTAAGGCCGCGCTCGAGGCCGGCCTGGGCCTCAACGGCAAGCTCGTCTAGAAATTCATTGCGCGGCCCGCAGCGCCGCGCATTCCTCGCATGGGCAAATCGCCCGCAACAGGCTGAGACCGTAGATGCCGGTGTTGTGGCCGTCCTTCCAGTAGGGGCGGATGCCAAACAGGCCGACGGCCTCCATCTGCGCGAGTTCGACCTGCTCGTCGTTGAGCTCGTGGGTACTCGCCAACTTCCCCGGGAGACCACCCTCGCCGGCGCACTCGGCGCAGGGACAGCTCCAGCGGAGCAGCTCGAAGTCGTATGACGATTGATGGCCGTCGGCCCACTGGATCGTCAGCAGCCGCCGCGCCCGATCGGCCAGGATGTCGAGGGGCCGCTCGCGGTCAGCCGGATCGCCGTTCTGATGACTCAGCGTGCTTGGACCGCGACGACCTAGGCGGCTTCGTCGTCCCCAGGCGCGAGCGTCAGGTCCAGGTCCTGCCAGTTCGGCACCCGGCGCAGCTCGGCCAACTGCAGCATCACTCGCCCCTGGGCCTCGAACACCGCATCGTGCACCGCGTTGAGGTCCTCGGCCGTCGTGGCCTGGATCCGATCCGCGAGCTCCGAATCGTGGCGCCCGGCATAGGCGACCACCTGCTCCCAGATATCCTCGGGGAGCGCGCGCTCACCCGCGACCCGCAGCTCCTCCAGCCGGGCGAGCAGCGTGTCGAGCGCGGCCATCCGCCAGTAGGCGAGCCGGACCGGGGCGTGCATCAGTTCCGCCTCGGCCGCAGCCTGGGACATGTCCCGGACCGCCGACTCGTAGTGCGGCGCCGCCTTGGTCGACATCGTCATTCCTTGCAGCACGGTTACTCCCTGTGAACGCCCGAAACCCGGGCCTGTCACTTCTACCCGATCCAGATCCCCAATAAACACAACGAGGGCGGACATTTCCGCCCCTCAATTGCTGAAATCCAGACCAACCCAGTATATCGTCGCTCGCCAAGATGGTCAATCGGGTCGGCGCCCTAGCCGGACTTGGACTCTCGGGCGAAACCCGGCGTCTGTCCGCGGCGCTTCTCGCGACGCAGATAAATCCGATCGGGTCCTCCATTGGGGCCCGGCGGCAGGATGGTGAAGAGCTCGAACCCCTCCTCGCCGAGCTGATTGGCTTCCTCGACGGTGTGAACAACCTTGTACTCGAACGGCATGTCAGCGCCTAAGCATAGCGCCGGGTCAGGCGAGTTCGCCGAGAATTCGAAGTCCGGTCGCGCTCCCCACGATGGCGGCCCGGGCGATGCGAAAAAAGAGGCCGTGCTCGAGGACGCCCGGGATCGCGTGGATGGCCACACCGAGCTGCGCGTCGACCGCACCGAAGGTGGTATCGAGAATCAGGTTGCCGTTGTCCGTCGTGAACGGCCGGCCCGACGCCATCCGCAGCTGGGGTCGTCCCCCCAACGATTCGATAGCCCGGCTGGTCGCCTCCCAGAAGAACGGTAGCACCTCGATCGGCACCGGCCCCCGGCCCAGGCGGCCAACAAGTTTGCTCTCGTCGGCGATCAGGACGAAGCGCCGGCTGGCAACCGCGACGATCTTCTCGCGAAGCAGGGCGCCGCCACGTCCTTTGAGGCAGTTGACGCTGGGGTCGATCTCATCGGCGCCGTCTACGGCCAGGTCGAGTGCTTGATCGTTTCGCTCCGTGATCGGGATCCGGCCTTTTTCGGCGAGTCGCCGGCTCTCCATCGACGTTGCGACCGCCTGCACCTTGAGGCCGGCGCGAACTCGATCCCCCAGCCCGGTGATGAAGTAGCGGGCCGTGCTTCCGCTGCCGAGTCCGACAACGGTGCCGGGCCTGACGAGTTCCAGTGCCCGATCGGCCGCCGCCTTTTTCTGCGCCTCGACTTCGGCTTGTTCGGTTGTCATTTACGTGATAGCGCTGGTGTCAGCTAGAATCGATCGATGGGCGGGCTGATGGAGAGCCTTCCGGGTCAGGTCATCCGCAAGTTCCTGGAAGACCAGGCGCCGAACTGGGCCGCGCTCATCGCCTGGAACGCCCTGTTTGCCATGTTCCCGATCGTCATCTTCGCCGCTTCGATCCTCGGCTACGCGCTGCGTCTTTTCGGCCAGGCCAATGACGCGGTTTATAAGACGATCTTCACCGCCATCCCCGGCGACCCGAAGCAGCAAGACGAACTGCTCAAGGCGGTGAGCGGCGTGAAGAGCCAATCTGGCATCCTGCTCTTCGTCGGGCTGGCTGGCCTGCTCTTGGGTGGATCGGCCCTGTTTGGGGTGATGGAGCAGGCGTTCGCCGTGATCTACCACACCAAGCCCCGTGACTTCGTCCGGCAGAAGCTGATCGCCTTTGGCATGGTGTTTCTGTTCACGCTGCTGGTCGGCGTGGCGGTGGCCACGTCGGCTATTCTGCCAGCCCTCAAACACATCCCCGACATCCCGAGCTTTCTCTACTCCGGGGCCTCGGCCTTCATCCTCCAGGTTATTGTCGGCCTGGTTGCCGGTTTCCTCCTGTTTCTGAGCATCTATTTCGTCATCCCGAACCGCACACAGGATTTTCGAAAAGTCGTGCCTGGCACGCTGGTCGCCGCCGTGCTCTTCGAAGCGATCACCCTTCTCTTCCCTCTCTATCTGGAGATCAATAAAGGCATCAACCAGTACGGCAAGACCTTTGGACTCTTCTTCCTCCTGATGACGTTCTTCTTCTTTCTCGGACTCATCACGATGGTCGGCGTCGAGGTCAACAGCGTGATTTACCCGGTGCCCATCGAAGCGCCGGGCAAGGATGCCCACGTGGTGGCGCCGCCCGAGTCGGGTCCCGATGGCGAAGGCCAGCTGGTTGGAGGCCGGAGCCGGGAGGGCCGCAACGGCAGCACCAACGACGGCCGACGTCGGATCCCGGCTCGGGCGGCCCTCGGCATGGCGGTTATCGCGTCGGTCGTCGGAATCCTGCTGGGCAGGCGCAGCGCAAGCGGCGGCTGAACCGCGAACTAAACTGAGCCTGTGGCGGTTGAAGCTCTCACTCCGCGGCCATCATCGGCCAAGGAGGCGTCCCCGGGCCGCGCCTGGTGGATCGAGCCCGCTCTCACCGTCATCTGCTACAGCGCCTTCGTCATCTATGCGACCTGGTCGGTCTTTTCCGGCACAAATGTCGTCTTCGACTCCTACGTGTCACCGTTCTTCTCGACCTGGTTGGGCTTCGGCCTGATCCGGGTCCCCATCATCGGCATTCTGATCCCCATCCTCGCCGTCATCCCGCTGGGTCTTCGCGGCAGCTGCTACTACTATCGAAAGTCATACTTCCGATCGTTTTTCTGGGATCCCCCGGCCTGTGCGATCAAGGAGTTGAAGCGGGGACGGTACCGCGGCGAGACCCGCTTTCCCTGGGTGCTGAATAACTACCACCGGTATTTCCTGCTCCTGAGCCTGATCGTCGTCGTCTTCCTCTGCGTCGACGTGGTGCGCGCCTTTACCTACCAGGGCCACTTCTTTGTCGGCCTCGGGTCGGTGGTCATGCTGATCAACGTCATCCTGCTCAGCCTCTACAGCCTGACCTGTCATTCCTTCCGGTATCTGATGGGCGGGCGGATCGACCGGTTCTCGAAAGCCCGCGCCGGCCGCTTGTGGCAGCGAGCCACCACGACGCTGAACCGGATGAACCCCCTGCACGGCGCCTGGGCCTGGTACAGCATGTTCTCCGTCGCCCTGACCGACGTCTACATCCGGTTGTTGATGGCGGGCGTCATCCACGAGCCGAGGTGGATCTTTTGAGCGAGCCGTACCAGACGCTGACGACTGACGTGCTCGTCATCGGCGCCGGCGGCGCCGGGCTGCGGGCGGCGATCGAGGCCGCCGCGGCCGGCGCTCGGGTCGACATCGTCTGCAAGTCCCTGCTCGGCAAGGCGCACACCGTCATGGCCGAAGGCGGCATCGCCGCGGCACTGGGCAACGTCGATGCCGACGACAACTGGCAGGTCCATTTCCAGGACACGATGCGGGGCGGCCAGCTGATCAACAACTGGCGGATGGCGGAGCTGCATGCCCGCGAATCGCCCGACCGCGTCTATGAGCTGGAAACCTACGGCGCGATCTTCGATCGCACGCCCGACGGCCGGATCATGCAGCGCGCCTTCGGTGCTCATACCTACCGGCGCCTGTGTCATGTCGGCGATCGCACCGGGCTCGAGATGATTCGGAGCCTGCAGGACCGCGTGGTCCAGCTGGGCATCGAGGTGCACATGGAAATGACGCTGACGCGACTGCTCAAGGATGGCGACCGCGTCGTCGGCGCCTTCGGCTACAACCGGGTGGACGGATCGTTCGTCGCGTTCAGAGCCAAGGCCGTGATCCTCGCGACCGGTGGCTGGGGACGGATTTTCAAAGTCACGTCGAACTCGTGGGAAGGCACGGGGGACGGGGTCGCCATGGGTTTTGACGCTGGGGCCGAGGTACTCGACCCCGAGATGGTGCAGTTTCACCCCACCGGCATGGTCTGGCCACCGGGCGTGCGTGGCATCCTCGTTACCGAGGCCGTCCGCGGGGAAGGTGGCTATCTGAAGAACCGCGACGGGAAGCGCTTCATGCTGGAATACGACCCGAAAAAGAAAGAGTTATCTTCGCGTGACGTCGTCGCGCGATCGATCTACAACGAGGTCGAAGCCGGTCGCGGCACCGAGCATGGCGGCGCGTACCTCGACGTCACCCACCTGGGCGCCGAGAAGATCAAGAAGAAGCTGCCGTCCATGTA
>Ga0209474_10002484_pt1 | contig 16880 bp, 17 predicted proteins | sample GraSoiAngelo_145_FD_185902 | JGI IMG/M metagenome (GOLD analysis project Ga0209474, IMG submission 185902) | Grasslands soil microbial communities from the Angelo Coastal Reserve, California, USA - 14_1009_05_20cm (SPAdes) (version 2) | ecosystem: Environmental > Terrestrial > Soil > Grasslands...
GAAGGGCGGCCGCAGCGGCACGGCACGGCCTTCGACCGTCACCTGGCGCTCCTGCATCGCCTCCAAGAGCGCGGCCTGGGTCTTGGCCGGGGCGCGGTTGATCTCGTCGGCGAGCAGCAGGTTGGTGAAGATCGGTCCGGGCCGGAATTCGAACTCGGATGTGCGCTGGGAGAACACCGAGGAACCGGTGACGTCGGAGGGCATCAGGTCGGGCGTGAACTGGATACGCTTGAAGTCGATGGTCAGCACCTGGGCGAAGCAGCGCGCGAGCAGCGTCTTGGCCAGGCCCGGGTAGTCCTCGATCAGGACATGGCCGTCGGAGAGGATGCCGACCAGCACCAGCTCCAGGGCTTGGCGCTTGCCGACGATCACCTTCTCGACCTCGGCCAGCACCTGCTGGGAAAGCTCCCGGACCTCCTTTAAGGTGACCCTCTTCATGCCCGACAAAGGTTAGACCTGCTCGAGTGCGGCGACCAGCCGGCGGAGACGCGCCAGCGGCATGCCCGGCGCGTTGCGCTCGAGCGGCGGCTCGCGGTCGGGGTCGACCACCGCCCACAGCTCCTCGCCCAGCGCCTGGCGTGCCAGCCGCGGCTGGTCCTCCAGGGAGATGCCGCGGCGGGCGGCCAGCCGGTGCGCGGCAATCCGAGCCAGGTGCGGGCGCAGCCGGTAGTGCACGTCGAAGGAGGTGGTGACCGCGAAGTCGACCGCGTGCTCCAGCTCCTCGAGCGAGCGCACGCGCTCGGGATGCAGGCGGGGCGGCCGGCGCCGGATTCTGGCGATCAGGGAAGGGCCGTCATCGACTCTCAGCCGGCGAAAGGCGCGGTCGGCCAGTCCCACCACTCCGCAGACGCCGAGCGTGACCACGTAGAGGTGAAGGACCAGGTCGGTTTGGCGGAGGCGCAGGAGCAGGTAGGCCGCCGTGCCCATCGTGGCCAGGACGGCGACCGCGCCCGCCCAACCGGCCAGTGTGGAGGCCGGACTTTCTTCCTCAGGTCGCAACCGGCTGCCCCACGACGGGCGCGTCAGGCGACGGCGTCAGCAGGTCCGAGCGGACATCCGCCAGCGCGTCCAGGGCGTCCGCGCGCATGGCTTCGTCGACCGGGTGCTGGCTGAACTTGGCGAACTGGTACAGCTCGGTCAGCCGGCGGATGGCCGCCTCGCGGATGTCCAGCTCGGCCAGGACCCGGGCCAGGTACTCCTCCGGCGTCTCGTGTCTCCGCCGCGGAAACTGGTGCACGGCCAGCACCCGCTCCATTCGGGCATAGGCCTGGATCACCGCCCGCCGCGGATCCGAATCGGTCCGCAGGTCGTCGAGCGCGTCGGCCACCACCTCGGCCAGCGCCTGTTGCACCTCGCGCTCCTCGCGGAGGCGCACCCGGCGCCGGCGCAGACGCTGCCAGCTCACCAAAGCCACCACGGCCAGGAGCAGGACGACCAGGCCAAAGGCCAGCCAGTCGAACCCCGGCGGTGTGTTGGGGACGCCCAGCCCGGACGCCAGCGGGTTGGGCCGGGCGGCGCCCGTGCCGGCCTGGACCGCCTGGCCGCCGAGGAAGCGCTGCCGGAGCCGGGAGGCCAGCAGCACCCCGATCCCGAAGACCAACGCCAGGGCCGCGTACTGGATCAGCAGGTGCCACCAGGGCGGGCGCTTGATCTCGGGCATCCCGTACTCCTCGCGTGGCCAGAGCGCCCAGATCACCAGCAGCCCGACCCCAGCCTCGAAGGCTATGAAGAGGTAGAGGGTGAAGTCGACCAGCAGCCGCGAGAGGCCAGGCGTGACCGGTGGCTCCGACTCGTGGAAGAGCTGGGTCCGGCTGGCGGCCGCGACCACGACCAGCAGGAGTGCGACCGCACCGGCCACCGTAAAAACTTGCCTTTTCATGGCTCGGCCATCGTACGGCCGGGCTTATCCTCGGCCGGTGCTGCGCTCGGGCACGCCTCCACCGGAAGTCGGCGCCCTGGCGCGCGCGCTGGGTGGCGGCCTGGAGCCGGAGCTGCTCTTCGGAATCGGCGGCGGCGCCGGGTTCGGGCGCTTCAACTACGGGGCGGCGGTCACCCTGCTGACCCGGGTCTCGACCTCCGAGAACGAGCGCGAGGCCTTTCTGGCGGTGATCTGCCGGCGGCTTCGGGTTCCCTTCCGTCTCCAGGTCGCCAGCAGCGAGCCCGCGGCCGTGAAGCGGCTGCGCGGGGCGCTGGACGCCGGCCTGACCCCGGTGCTCTGGGTCAACCCCGACGCCCTGCCCTGGCCATCGTTCCCCACGGCCTACCACGCGGTCGCCGTGCTCGAGATCACCGGCGGCAGGGCATGCGTCGACGACGGCGAGGCGCGCAGCCTGCCCGTGGAAAAGCTGCTGGCCGCCTCCGGCACGCCAGGCGCGCGCCATCGCACGCTGATCGTGGAGGCGCCGCCCAAGGCGCCGCCGCCGGCGGCGGCGGTGCGGCAAGGCCTTTCCGACCACCTGGAGCAGATGTGGGAGGGTTGGGGCCCGCCGACGGTGCGCTCCAGGTTCGGCCTGGCCGGGTTGACCGGCTGGGCCCGGACGATCGCCGAGGACAACGCCCGCGGCGAGGACCTTGGCTCCCAGATCCTGATGCGTGGCGGCGGGCCCGCGATGCGGCTGGCCCACGCCCGCTTCCTGGAGCTGGCCGGCCAGGCGCCCGCCGCCGCCGCGGCCCGCCGCTCGGCCGAGGCCTGGGCGGAGCTCGGCCAATCACTTCTGCTGGGCGCGGCGACGACGAAGCAGGTCGCGGCCGTGCGGGACACCGAGCAGGCGTGCCTAGAGACGATCGAGCGCGCCTTCCAGCTCCGCGTGTGAGCTGATCACGGCGTCGGCCTCGGGGCCGTCCTCGAGGTCGTCGGCGCAGCCCGTGAACCGGACCACGCGCATGCCCGCGGAACGGGCTCCAGCCACATCGGTGAACTTGAGGTCGCCCACGTGCACCGCCTCGGCCGCGGTCACATCCAGTCCGCTCAGAGCTCGCTCAAAGATCCGGGGATCGGGTTTGGGCACCCCGACCTCGTCCGAGAAGGCAAGGCCGCCCGGTTCGAAACAGTCGAGGATGCCCACTTCGGAAAGCTGCCGGCGGAGGACCCGCCCGGGCCGGAAGCCGGTGTCGCTCACGATGCCCAGACGGAAACCGCGGTGGCGAAGGCGGCGCACCGCCTCCAGCGCCCCGGGCACCGGCGTGAGTGGTCCGTCGCCGGGCGGTGCCTCGATGAGCTCGAGCAGCTGCTCGGACTCGGCGGGGCCGAGGTCGAGGTTCAGCGCGGCCACCAGGTGGGCGACCAGCCCCTGGCTGCCGAACTGCTGGCCTGCCCGCCAGCGGCGGGTGTTCTCCTCCCCGGCCGCCAGCAGCGCCGTCTCCTGCTCGGCCTCGGCCAGGTCCGGTCGCCGCGGTGCCAGCAGCGCTTTGAGGCCAGGCAGACGAGTGGCGGCGCCGCCCACGGGTACGAACAGCGTCTGCCAGAAGTCGAAGGTCACGGCTCGCACGGGGCCGGGCACTCGCCCCATGCTAGAAAGGAGGTGACCGAGCCGCTCCAGGAGAGGATGGAGGATGCCCGGGAGGCGGGCCTGCGCTACGTGTCCGACGAGTCGCCGGGGATCCGCCGGCGGCGACAGGGTGAGGGTTTCAGCTATCTCACACCGGCGGGGGAACCGCTCACGGATGCCGCCACGCTGGACCGGATACGGGCGCTCGCGATTCCTCCGGCCTGGACCGACGTCTGGATCTGCCCACTCGCCAATGGGCACGTCCAGGCCACGGGGCGCGACGCCCGCGGCCGCAAGCAGTACCGCTACCACGACCGCTGGCGCGAGGTGCGGGACGAGAACAAATACGGCCGCATGGTCGACTTCGCCCGCGCCCTGCCTCGCATCCGGCGGCGGGTGGCCCGGGACCTCCGGCGCCGGGGGCTGCCGCGCGAGAAGGTGGTGGCCGTGGTGGTCCGGCTCCTGGAGATGACGCTCATGCGCGTGGGCAACGAGGAGTACGCGCGCGAGAACCGCTCCTTCGGGCTCACCACGCTGCGGGGTCGCCATGCCCGGGTGCGCGGGGCCAGGGTGGCGTTCCTCTTTCGCGGCAAGGGCGGCAAGGAGCACCAGGTCTCGATCGCCGACCGGCGCCTGGCCCGGATCGTGAAGCAGTGCCAGGACCTGCCCGGCCAGGAGCTGTTTCAGTACGTCGAGGCCGACGGGAGCCGCCATCGGATCGACTCCGACGCCGTCAACGAGTACCTTCAGGAGACCAGCGGCGAAGACTTCACGGCCAAGGACTTCCGGACCTGGGCGGGCACGGTCCTGGCGGCGCGGGCGCTGCAGGAACTGCAGCAGTTCGACTCCGAGGCGCAGGCCAAGCGCAACGTGCTGGAGGCCATCGAGTCGGTCGCCCGGCAGCTGGGGAACACCCGCGCCATCTCGCGCAAGTGCTACGTGCACCCGGCGGTGGTGGAGGCCTACATGGACGGCACCATGGCCGAGACGCTCAGGGGACGTGCTGAGGCGACCATGCAGCGCTCGCTGCACCGCCTGGCGCCGGAGGAGGCCGCCGTGCTGGCGCTGCTCCAGCAGCGCTTGAAGCGAGAGAGCCGAAAGAAAGCCGCCTGACCGACCTCTCTGCCCCTCCCCCAAAACCACCCACCCGGGGGATGTGGCGCGACGGTATTCGGCTTGCGCTTGGGCTGTCAACGCCAGCTGTTAAGGGTCCAAGTGCCGGCAGGTGGCGCCCACCGCCGGCTACGGAGCCGCCAAGTGCCGGCACCTGGCGCGGCGGGGACGCCGCCAAGGCTCAGGCCGAGAGGGTCGCCAGCAGCCGGCGGGCGGTGGCCTCGAAGCGGTCGGTGTCGCCGTAAGGGCGCGCCACCAGCATCGCCCCTTCCAGCGCCCCGATGATCAGCTGGGCCTCGCCGGCGGCGCTGCTCTCGTAGTGCAGGGTCCCCTGCTCCTGGCCCTCCACGAGCACCTTCTGCAGCCAGGCCTGGTTCTCGTCGAAAAAGCGCACCACCGCCTGGCGCATGGCCGGTGGCAACGTCGCGTAGTCGGCGGCCAGCATTCCGCACAGGCACATGCGCTGGTCCTTCAGCACCAGCGCGTACAGCTGCGCGTAGCGGTCCAGCTTCTGGCGCGGGTCCGCGCACTCCGCGTCGATGCCCTCCAGGGCCTCGCCGAAGCGCCGGGCATAGCGGTCGATGAGCGCCTCCCCCAGTTCAGCCTTGCCCGGAAAGTGGTAGTGCAGGCTGGCCTTGGTCACCCCCAGCTCGCTCGCCACATCGGCGTAGCTGAAGCCGTTGAAGCCGCGGGATTGGACCAGTCGCTCGGCCACGTCCAGGATGCGCGCCGCGGTGCCTGCCGGCTCCAGCCCGTCCCGCACGCCGCGAATCCTCGGTCTAAAACTGCCCATTGACAACTTACCTATTAGTAGGTAAGCATACCCCATTCCATCGAGAGGAGGAACGCAAGTGGCCATCACCCACGTCGTGGAGCACAGGTCGTTCGCCAAGCCGGACGAGGTCCGGGAGTTCACCCATGGCCGCGCCGAGATCGTCGACCTCGGCGGCCAACCCATCGGCCGGCTGGTGCTGGAGCCAGGCTGGCGCTGGTCCAACGATGTCAAGCCGATCGCCGGCACCGACCTCTGCGAGGCGCCCCACTTCCAGTACCACGTCAGCGGCCGGCTCGGGATCCGCATGGAAGACGGCACCGAGTTCATCGCCGGACCTGGCGACCTCACCTCGCTGCCGCGCGGTCACGATGCCTGGGTGGTCGGCGACGAGCCCGTCGTCACCGTGGATTTCTACGGCGCCAGCACCTACGCCAAGGGCTCATAGTCAGCCGATGCAAACCATGGGTGCGGCAACCGAGCTCGCCGTCTTCGACGGCGCCCGCGACGCTTACACGGCGGCGATCCAGGAGACTCCGGCGGAAGCTCTGGCCTACCTCCGACCTGGCGACGACTACTCGCTGGGAGGCCTGACGGTGCACGTCAACTACGTGCTCGAGCACTACCTGGGAGTGCTGAGGGCGATGCAGGCCGCGGAGTTCGCCGAATGCCGGCCGGAGGATCCGCCGGGGCTGGAGGAGACCGCCCTGCGCCGCGCCCGTGCGGGGCTGACCAAAGCGGAGGTCGACTCCGAGCTGGAGCTGACGTCGCGGCTGCACGGGGAGGTTGCGGACCTCGTGACGGGCATGGACCCGATAACGCGCACCGCACCGGTCTGGTACCCCGGCGGCAAGGAGGTCTATCCGACCAGTGGCGCGGACATCCTGGGCTGGCTGACCGGCCACTATCGGGAGCACATCCCCCACGTCGGTTCTCTCACCGAGGCCTGGCGGCGGGACACGGAAACCGCCGCGAGCGTGGCGGTTGTGGAGCGCTTCAACCAGGCCTTCGGCAGCGGGGACGTCGACGCCATCCTGGCCCTCATGACCGATGACTGCATCTTCGAAAACACGTTCCCAGCGCCCGACGGTGAGCGCGTCGTCGGACAGGCCGCGATGCGCCAGTTCTGCGAGACCTTCTTCAGCGGCACGGACAAGCCCCGGTTCTCGACCGAGGAGATCTTTGCCGCCGGCGACCGGGTGATCACCCGCTGGCGCTTCGACTGGGGCGAGGGCGAATCAGGCGGTCACGTGCGCGGGGTCGACGTCAACCGCGTGCGCGACGGCAAGGTTGCCGAGAAGCTCGCCTACGTGAAGGGCTAGCTCCTCAGACTCTTACGAGAGCGCCGCGCCGGCCCCATGCCGGGCCGGCGCCGGCGGATTCGCCGCCCGGCGTGAAGAGCACGCTGGCCTCGCCGCAGGTGGCGCCCCAGGTCACGGGCAGGCCGAACTGAGCCTCGGCCTGCTCGGCGATCGCCACCCGCTCCGGCCGGGTGTCCTCCCGGAAGCGGGCGATCCGGCCGGCTGCGGCCGCGGCTCGCAGCGCAGCATCCGGCTCCGATCCCATCTCGACCTCGGGCAGCGCCCCCACCACCTGGAGGCCACCGGGGATCAGCGTGACCGCGGCCGGGCCGTTGAACCAGGTGCCCGGGAGCCGCTTCGTGAACCAGGCGGCGATGGTCGCCAGGTCGGGTTGCTCTGCCACGATTACATAATTACACAACCACGGGCTCGCGCTCGAGGAAATATCGCCAGAGCAGCGCCGCACCTACGGCACCGGCGGCCGGGCCCAGCAGATAGATCCAGAAGTTGGTGAGCTGGCCGCCGCCCGCAGCCAGCGCGGGTCCGAACCAGCGGGCGGGATTCATGGCCGCGCCGGTGATCGGGCCGCCTACGAAGATGTCGAGGGTCACGGTCAGGCCGATGAAGAGTCCGGCCAGCCGGGGCGCGCGGCCGTCGATGGCGGTGCCGTAGATCACGAACATCAGGAAGAAGGTCAGCACCGCCTCCATCAGCAGTGCCTGGGGACCGCCTATCCCGCTGCCCGGCGCGGGCACCCCCAGGTTGACCGCGTGCAGCGCGCCGCCCGGGACCACAGCTTGGATCAACAGCGCGGCCGCGACGGCACCCAGGAGCTGCGCGACCCAATAGCCGGCCGCGTTCAGGAGGCTGATCTTGCCGGCGCTGAGCGCGCCCAGGGTCACGGCCGGGTTGAGGTGTCCGCCGGAGATGGCCACGGTGGCGCTGGCCATCACGGCGATGGTCAGGCCGTGGGCCAGGGCGATGGCGACCAGCCCCGGCTGGTCCTTACCGAGGCTGGCGCCGGCGATGGCGCCGACGCCGACGAAGATGAGTGCGAAGGTCCCGATGAACTCGGCCGTATACGCTCGGAAATTCATGACCGCGACGATAGCTAGCCTTGTCAGGTGAGCGTGACAGCCCTGCCGGACAGCGCGCTGGCCTTCCGAGAAGCCCGGCTCGCGGACATCGTCCCCTTCTATGAGGACCTGACCGCGCGTCAGCTGGAGGGCGATGAGGCGGTCGAAGCCTGGCTGAACGAATGGTCGCGGCTGGAGGAGCTGTTCACCGAAGCCGCCAACGAAGCCTCCACGGCCTACGACCGCGACACCACCGACCCCGCCAAGGAGGCGGCCGACCTGCGTTTCTCGTCCGAGATCTCGCCGGGGCTGGAGCCGTATCGGGTGAAGCTGGGCGAGAAGCTGGTCGCCTCCGGCTTCAGCCGGCCGGACCTGGAGCCGACCATCGCCCGCTGGCGCAACCGGATCGAGCTCTTCCGCGAGGAGAACGTGCCGCTGGTCGCGGAAGAGCAGAAGCTGGCCTCGCGATACAGCAAGGTGATCGGCGGGCTGGCCTCCGACTGGCAGGGCGAGCGGCTCCCGCCGCCCATGCTGCGCCCGTACACGAACTCGGCCGACCGCTCGCAGCGGGAGCAGGCCTACCGGGCCTTCTTCGCCCCCTACATCGATGCCCGCGACGAGCTGGCCGGGATCTTCGACGCGCTTTACGACCTGCGGCAGAAGCAGGCCCGCAATGCCGGCTTCGAGAACTATCGCGACTACATGCACCGGGCCAAGAACCGGTTCGACTACACGGTCGAGGACACCCTGCGCTTCCAGGACGCGGTCGCGGCCGCGGTGGTGCCGGCCATGGAGCGCGTGTACCTGCGGCGGGCGCGTCAGATGGACCTGCGCGAGGATCTGATCAGGCCCTGGGATGCCATCGACAACCATGTCGGCAATCCCGACCCCGTCGGGCTGCCGGCGCTCCGCCCCTTCGACACCGAAGGCGACCTGATCGACAAGGCGCAGCGGGTGTTCCAGAACGTCGACCCGGTGCTCGGCGAGTATTTCGGCCGCCTGGTCGGGGGCGGGATGCTCGACCTGATGTCCCGCCAGGGCAAGGCGCCCGGCGGCTACTGCACCACCTTCCCGATCCGGAAGCTGCCCTTCATCTTCACCAACGCCTCCGGCGTGGCCGGCGACGTGGACACCCTGCTGCACGAGGCCGGCCACGCCTTCCACAGCTTCGAGTCCATGAAGCTGCCCTTCGTCTTCCAGCGCTTCCCGGGCTCCGAGATGGCGGAGGTCGCGTCGATGTCGATGGAGCTGCTGGGCGCGCCTTACCTGAACGGCTCCAACGACGCCTTCTACAGCGACCAGGAGGCGCGCCGGGCGCGGGTCGGGCACCTGGAGGAGGCGCTGGCCTCGATCGCCCACATCGCCTCTGTGGACGCCTTCCAGCACTGGATCTACACGTCAGGTGAGGGTGGCGACCGCGACGCCCGGGACCGCGAATGGCTGCGCATCCGGGAGCGCTTCGTCAAGGGCGTGGACTGGAGCGGCTGCGAGCAGGAGCAGGTGGCCCGCTGGTACGAGCAGGTCCACTTCTTCTCCTATCCCTTCTATTACATCGAGTACGGCATCGCCCAGATGGGGGCCTTCCAGGTCTGGCGCAACGCGCTCCAGGACCAGGCCGCCGCGGTTGCCGCCTACCGGCGCGCCCTGGCGCTCGGCGGCAGCCGTCCTCTGCCCGAGCTGTTCGCGGCGGCCGGCGCACACCTGGTCTTCGATGAGGCGGGGATGGGCGAGCTGGTGATGCTGGTGGAGGAGCAGCTGGCATCGCTGCGCTGAGCGAGCTGCGGCCCCTGGGGCGCAGTGGGATCGAAGTCTCCCGCCTGTGCCTGGGCGGGAACGTCTTCGGCGGCAACGCCGACGAGCGGGCCTCCTTCGAGGTGCTGGACTGCTACCTGGAGCTGGGCGGCAACTTCGCCGACTCCGCCGACGTGTACTCGAAATGGATTCCCGGCCACCGCGGCGGCGAGTCGGAGGCGGTGATCGGAAAGTGGATGCGCTCGCGCGGTGTCCGCGACCGGGTGGTGGTGGCGACCAAGGTGGGCAGCGCGATGGGTCCGGGGCCACAGAACAAGGGGCTTCACCGCGCACACCTGGAGCGCGCCGTGGCGGCCTCGCTGAAGCGGCTGCAGGTGGACGCGATCGACGTTTACTACGCGCACCAGGACGACCCCGATACGTCGCTGGAGGAGACGCTCAGCGTCTTCGACGAGCTGGTGCGCAAGGGGATGGTTCGCTGCCTCGGCGCGTCCAACTATCCGGCCGACCGGTTGCGGGCCGCGCTGGAGCTGCAGGAGGCGCGGGGCTGGGCGCGCTACGAGGTGGAGCAGCCGCCCTACAGCCTGATGAACCGGCTGGCCTTCGAAGGAGGCGTGGCGGCGGTGTGCCGCGAGTTCGGGCTGGCCGTTTACGGCTACGCCGCGCTGGCGGGCGGATTCCTGACCGGCAAGTACCGCCGGGGCGCCGAGCTGCCTGATTCGAAGCGCGCCAAGTCGGTGCAGTCGCGCTACATGGACGAGAAGGGCTGGCGCGTGGTGGAGGCTTTGGTCGGCGTCGCCGAGCAGCGGGGCGACACCCCCGCGCAGGTGGCGCTGGCCTGGGTGCTGGCCAAGCCCGACGTCACCGGTCCGATCGCCGCCGCCATGAGCGCCGACCAGATGCGCGAGCTCTGGAAAGCGCTGGAGATCCGCCTCTCAGAGGAGGAAATGCGGATCCTGGACGAGGCGAGCGCTTCGTAGGGGCGGGGCTTGCCCCGCCCTAGTTCAACCTCTCGAAGATCATCGCCATCCCCTGACCGCCGCCCACGCACATGGTCTCGAGACCGATGGTCTTGTCCTTGGTCTCCAAACCGTTCAGCAGCGTGCACAGGATGCGGGCGCCGGTCATGCCGAAGGGATGGCCGAGCGCGATCGCCCCCCCGTGCTGGTTGAGCTTGTCACCGAAGGGATCGATCCCCAGGCCTCGAGCCGAGGGGATGACCTGGGCCGAGAAGGCCTCGTTGATCTCGACCAGGTCGACGTCGTCGATGCTCATGCCCGCCCGCTTGAGCGCCTGCTTGGAGGCGTCGATGGGCCCCAGGCCCATGAACTCGGGCTCCAGCGCGGAGACCCCGGTCGCCACGATCCGCGCCAGCGGCTTTACGCCAACCTCCTTGGCCTTGGTGTCCGACATGACCACCACCGCGGCTGCCCCGTCGTTGAGCGGGCAGGAGTTGCCCGCGGTGACCGAACCGTCCTCACGGAAGGCCGGCTTGAGGGTGGCCAGCACCTCCATGGTGGTGCCGGGCCGCGGCCCGTCGTCCTTGTTGAAGGTCTGCCCGTTGGGCAGAGGGACGGGAATGATCTCCCGATCGAAAAACCCGTTGTCCCGCGCCTCCACGGCCCGGTTCTGGCTGTTCATCGCGAAGCGGTCCATCTCCTCCCGGCCGATCTTCTCCCGGCGCGCCACGTTCTCCGCGGTCTGGCCCATGGCGATGTAGATGTCCGGGTACTCCTCCTCGTTGCCCGGCTTGAGGCGCGGGTTCTGGGCATCGGGCGGGTCGGAGGTGCCGTTACCAAAGCGCGACACGCACTCCACCCCGACCGAGAGAAAGACGTCGCCCTCGCCGGCGCGGATCGCGTGCGCGGCCATGCGCGTGGTCTGCAGTGAAGAGGAGCAGTAGCGAGTGACGGTGCAGCCCGGAGTGTCGAGCCGGGCCAGGACGGAGACAACGCGGCCCAGGTTGAATCCAGACTCGCCGCCGGGCAGGCCGCAGCCGCAGATCAGGTCGTCGATCATGCTCGGCTCCAGCTGGGGAACCTTGTCCAGGACCTGCTTGGTCACGTAAGCGGCCAGGTCGTCCGGCCGCATCTCGATCAGGGAGCCTTTGAAAGCGCGTCCGATGGGTGAGCGGCCATAGGCGACGACAACGGGTTCGGGCATGGGGTCAGTGTACGCGGGGCTTTGATCGGAACCCGAGGCCCGCGTTGAGGGCCATCCGGGGTGCCTTGCGGGGCGGCCCGATGCCGCTCAGCAAAAGGAGCCGCAGCACCCGGTTGCGATGGCCGCGATAGGGCTCCAGCAGCTCCAGCATGCGCTCGTCGGTGGCCCGTTCCTCGCCCGCCAGGGCGAAGGCCACCATGTGCGGGTGGTGGTAGTCGCCGACCGGCACCGCGTCGGGGTCGCCGTGGCTGACGCCGACCACCTCGGCCGCCGTCCAGGCGCCGATGCCGGGCAAGGCTCGCAGCCGGGCCGCGGCCTCGCCCGGGGGCATGCTCGCGCACTCCTCGACCCGGCGGGCATAGGAGGCGGCCCGGCGCAGGATCTCGGCGCGCCGCCGCTCCAGCCCGAAGCGGTGGAAGACCTCGTAGGGCGTGCGCGCAAGCCGATCGGGCGCGGGCGGCACGCGGAGTCCCGCTGCCGGGCCGGGGGCCGGGTCGCCGAACGCGCGCATCAAACGCGCATAGGAGTAACGGGCTTCGGCGCCAGGAACCTTTTGCTCGATGATCGAAGCGGTCAGGGCTTCCATGACCGCCCAGCTGCGGGTGAGGCGCAGTCCCGGCAGCCGGCGGGCCAGCTCAGCGAGCAGCCGGTGCCGGGGCTGGAAACCGGTGGGGTCATCCTCCTCACCAAGCAATGCAGGAGCGCGCCCCAGCAGCCAGCCGGCGCCCGGACCCCAGGCCTGGACCTCGGCCTCGCGTCCGCGAACGCGGATGCGCTGGGTGGCCGGGCCCTCGGGCGTGCGCGTGGCTCGCCAGGCCTCGGCGGGGCCGATCCGCACGCAGGGGTCACTGGCCGTCCGCCGCAACGGCCCGAGCGTCGCGCCGAGGTCGAGGGGCCGCGTAAGCGCGACCACGCGCATCGCGTCCGGCACGCCGTCACCATATAGCGCCGTGCGCTGGCGCTTGGGGCTGCTGCTGCCGGTGGTGCCGATCGCGCTGCTGCCGGCTCCGGCGCAGGCGGCCGATTGGTCGATCAACAGCTTCGAATCCCAGATCGCGATTGCGGCCGACGGCTCGCTCAAGGTCACCGAGGACATCGAGGTGACGTTTGCCGGACCCCACCACGGCATCTACCGCGACATTCCCGTGGTCTACGAGTACGACGAGAAGAACAACAGAGTGCTGCAGATCAACGTTGACTCGGTGCGCGGTCCGGGCCGCTACTCGACCTCGCGCAAGGGCGCCGATGAGGAGATCAAGATCGGCGACCCCGACCGCACGCTGACCGGGCGCCAGAGCTACCTGATCACCTACACGGTGCGCGGTGCCTTCAACGGCTTTCCGGACCACGACGAGCTGTACTGGAACGTCACCGGGAACCAGTGGGGGGTGCCGATCGGCGCCGCCGCCGCCACGGTCCTGGTACCCAGCGGTTCCTTGCAGCGCCAGACGTGCTACCAGGGACCGAACGGCTCGACCGAACCCTGCACCGCTGACGTGAGCGGCGACTCCGCCAGCTTTCGTGCCACCCATGCCCTGGACCCAGGCGAGGGGCTGACCGTGGTGGCGGCGCTGAACAAGGGCGCCGTTCCCGCCCCGGTGCCGATCCTGGAGCGCAAGCCGCGCACTCTGCCCGAGTACTTCGAGATCAACCCGGCCACGCTGCTGGGCTTCTGGCTGGTGCTGGCCGCCGGGTTCGGATTGTTCGGCTGGTACTGGTGGCTGCACGCGCGGGATCGCGAGTACACGACCGCGTACTACACACAACACGATCTGAATGCGCCCGACGAGCTGACGCCGATATTCCAGCACCGGCCGGTGATCCCCGAATTCGAGCCGCCCGACGGGTTACGCCCGGCGCAGCTGGGCCTGGTTCTGGACGAAAGTGCCGACACCAAGGACGTGACCGCGACCATCATCGACCTGGCCGCGCGCGGCTACGTGACCATCACGGAGGTCGCCGGCAGCGGCATCTTCGCGCGCGCCAACTACCGGCTGAAGAAGGGCGCCGTCAGCGATCAGACGCAGCTGCTCCCGTACGAACGGACCATCTACGACGGGCTCTTCAAGACCGGCGACGAAGTGCTGTTGAGCGCGCTGCGCGGCACATTCAAACCCGTGTTGGACGACGCGGAGGGCCAGCTCTACATGGATGCCATGCGCCGCAAGTGGTTCACGCACCACCCAATGTGGACGCGCGTGGGCTGGCTGGTCCTGGGAATCGCGACCATGGTCGTGGGCGCCGTCCTCACGTTCCTGCTGGGGGCCCTGCTCGGCGCCGGGCTGGTCGGCCTGGCGATCGTCCTGATCGGCGTCATCGTCACGATCATGTTCCGGTCGATGCCGCAGAAGACGGCGGCGGGCCACGACGTGCTCGTGCGCACGCTCGGCTTTCGCATGTACATGACGGCGGCCGAGAAATACCAGCAGCAGTTCGCCGAGCGGGAAAAGATCTTCACCGCCTACCTGCCCTTCGCCATTGTCTTCGGCTGCGTCGACCGCTGGGCCCACGCCTTTCGCGACATCGACGTGGCGGCGGCCACCGCTGGCTGGTATGTGGGCGCGCAGGGCTTGAACGCGCTGGCCTTCTCGAGCAACCTGCAGAACTTCAACTCGACGGTCGCCAGCTCGATCACCTACTCGCCCGCATCGTCCGGCTCATCGGGTTTCAGCGGTGGCGGTGGCGGTGGCGGCGGCTTCGGCGGCGGCGGCGGCGGCAGCTGGTAGGGGCCGTGCCGGAGGAGGATGGCCGTCCGCTGCGATTGGATCCGAATGCAGAAAGCGCAGATCCAAACCGGCCGGCGGCCCGATGGCTCACGCGCAGGGTTGGTTTGGGAAGTTGTTCCAAAACCCTACTTACATGAAGTGAGGGCGCCGGAGCCCGGGCGACGGGGCGTGTGGGCGTCGGCCTCCCGTGGCCGATGAATGATGTCGTGGCGCGACGCAAGAACCTGGAGGCGATGATCCCGAACCTGCGAGAGCAGTGGGAGAAATGGCGCAAAGGTTCGTAGGTCGGCCCTCTCAAAGAGTGTTGCGCCGGCGCAACAAGGGTTTGGGCCGCTTGTCAAGGGCGGTGCGCCGGCTTAACGCCCATACAGGGCGGGCGAGGCACGCCTCGCCCCTACGGCTGGCGCTTCTCCAGCAGGCGCGACAGCTTCTCGCGCAGCACGGCCAGCGTCGGCGGCTTGGCGATGAACCCGTCGGCGCCGGCGCCCTGCCAGACCGAGTCCTCGCCCTGCGACACGCTGGCCGAGAAGAGCAGGATCGGCACCCGCGCCAGGCGCGGGTCCTCGCGCAGCCGGCGCGTCAGCTCCAAGCCCCCCAGGTTGGGCATGTGCACGTCGGAGATGACCAGGTCGGGCACCTCCTCGGCGACAGCGGCCAGCGCCTGGATGCCGTCCTCCACCACCACGCCGCGATAGCCGAGCGTGCGCAGGAAGACGCCCATCAGGCGGCGGATGGTGGCGTCGTCGTCGGCGACCACGATGGTGGCCGTCACTCGCGCCTCTGGATTGGGATCGAGAACGTGAACGTCGAGCCCTTCCCCTGCTCGCTTTCGGCCCTGACCCGCCCGCCGTGCATCTCCACGATCTGCCGCACCAGCGGTAGACCCAGCCCCGTGCCGCCGATCGATTCGCGGTCCTTGGATTCGTGGCGCGCATAGCGCTCGAAGATGGTGTCCAGGGCCTCCGGGGGCAGGCCCAGGCCATGGTCGGCGATCGAGAGCCAGACCTCCCCGTCCCGGCTGCCGGTCTTGATCAGCACGTCGCCGCCGTGGGGCGAGTATTTGATCGCGTTGCTGACCAGGTTGGCGACGACCTGCGTCAGCTTGTCGGCGTCGCCCTCGACTTTCGGCAGGTGGGCGTCGAGGTCGAGCAGCATCCAGTGCTGCTGGGTGGTGGCCTGGAAGCGGTCGGCGACCTCGGCGACGACCCGGTTGAGGTCGAGCTCGCTGTAGTTGAGCTGCATCCGGCCGGACTCCATGCGCTCGAGGTCGAGCATCTCGGAGATCATCCGGGTCAGCCGCTTGCCCTCGTTGTGGATCTCGCGCGCGAACTCCTTGACCTCTTCGGGGTCGAAGTCCTGCTCGGCCAGCAGCTCGCTGAAGCCCTGGATGCCGGTCAGCGCCGTCCGAAACTCGTGGCCCACCAGCGAGACGAAGTAGCTCTTGGCCTTGCTGATGCGGTCCAGGTCCTCGATCGCCCGCTCCTGCTTCTGCAGCGCGTCGACCAGCCGCGCCTCGGCGCTTTTGCGCTCGGTGATGTCGCGGATGACCGCCACCAGCATGGTCTCGTCCTCGGTGATCCAGGTCCCACCGAGGTCGATCTCGACCGGGAACCGCGTGCCGTCGCCGCCCAACGCTGTCACCTCCCGATGCACGCTGAACGACTCCGCCGGCGCCGCCAGGTGCTGCCGCAGGATGCGGTCCAGCTCGTCCTGGTCCTCGGGCGCCAGCATCTGGGGCACGGTGCTGCCGATCAGTGCGCCGACCGGCCGCCGGAACATGGCCACCCCGGCCCGGTTTACGGATCGGATACGCCCTTCCTGATCGATCGTGACCAGCGCCTCCGCCACGTTGTCCATCACGCTCTGGGCCCAGGCGGCGTGCCCGCGGTACTCGTCCAGCATGCGGTCGAAGGCGGACCGACCCAGCTCACGTTCGGCGACCGCGGCCAGGTCGACCAGGAGCTCTAGATCGTCCTCCCCGAACTCACGGAGATCGGGATCCATGACCGCCAGCACCCCCACCCGGTGCCCCGCCGGCTCGGCCAGCGATTTCCCCGCGAAGCTGCGCATGCCCAGTGGGTCGGGTTCCGAACCGCTGTGCGTGTACGGCCGGCGGCTGCCCAGCGCGCGTTCGAAATGGGTTCCCGGCCGCGACACCTCGCGCGGCGCCAGCCCCAGGGCGGACTTGAGCCAGACGCGGTCGACGCCCACCAGCGCGATCACCGCCGCCGGTGTCCCCAACAGCCGGCGGGCCAGCCGCGTGATGCGGTCGAAGCGCTCCTCGGGCGCGCTGCCCAGGAGGTCCAGGCGGTTGAGGCTTTCGAGCCGTCCCGCCTCGTCGATCGGGACTCGGCTCATGGGCGGTCTATCGTACTTGCCCGCCGTTCAAGCCCCACACTTTCCGGATGGCTCGCACGCTCGCCCGCATCGACGCCGAAACCCTGGTTTTCGGCCAACCCAGCCCTTCTGACGCGCAGCTCTCACCGGAC
>Ga0209474_10002485_pt1 | contig 16877 bp, 17 predicted proteins | sample GraSoiAngelo_145_FD_185902 | JGI IMG/M metagenome (GOLD analysis project Ga0209474, IMG submission 185902) | Grasslands soil microbial communities from the Angelo Coastal Reserve, California, USA - 14_1009_05_20cm (SPAdes) (version 2) | ecosystem: Environmental > Terrestrial > Soil > Grasslands...
GACCCACACCATCTCGAGCGACTCGTCCGTGTAGGGCTCGCGTTGGAAGCCTCCGTACAGGGCCTCGACCTCGAGTCCAGCGACGTCGAGCAGCCCTTCCCACTCCGACTTCGTCGCCCACCAGAGCCGGATCGTCGCCCCGTCGTCGCGCGTGATGTCGATCCGGTTGTCGGCCGGCGCGTAGCGGAGCGTGTGCACGACGCCGTTGTTGTCCTGCGTCGTGCCGTCGAGCCGGGCGGCGATCCTGTGGCTGAAGACGAAGGCGTTGAAGGCGAATCGCCCACCGGGCCGCAGCGAGGCGGCGATCCTCTCGAACACCTGCCGTTTCTCGTGCCAGCCGTGCAGGTGGAGGAGCGAGCGGTACGGGACGTAGATCAGCGCCGCGGGCTCCTTGAGCTCGAGCTCGCGGACGTCGCCGAGCCGCAGCTCGAGCGGCAATCCCACGGAACGCTCGCGCGCGATCTCGAGCATCGCCGGCGACGAATCGATCCCGAGGACGGGCTTCCCGCTCTGGCGCACGACCTCGATCGCGACCCGCCCGCTGCCGACCATCAGCTCGACGATCGGCCCGTCCGCCTCCCGCGCGAGCGAGACGTAGTGCGCCACGTCCTCGGTCATGTCTGCGGCCCATGCGTCGTAGACCGGAGCCCAGGCGTCGTATTCGCTCATCCCGAAGATCGTATGGATACAGTCGCCGCCGTGGATCCCGACGACCTCGAGCAGGAGGCTCTAGCCGCCGCGGCCGAGGCGAGCTCGCTCGCCGCCCTCGACGACGTCCGGGTCCGCTACCTCGGTCGTCGCAGCGCACTGAAACTCGCGCTGCGCGACGTGCGCGACCGCGAGAGCGGGATGACGCTCAACGCCGTGCGCGAGACGGTCGAGTCGGCGCTCGCGGCCCGCCAGGAGGAGCTCGCCCGCGCCGAGCTCGAGGAGCGGCTCGCGACCGAGCGCGTCGACGTGACGCTACCGGCCCAGCTGCTGGGGCCGCCGAAGCTCCGACCACGCGGCACGCTCCATCCGTCGACCCTCGTGCGGCGCGACGTCGAGGACATCTTCCTCGGCCTCGGCTACGAGATCGCCGACGGCCGCGAAGTCGAGACGACGCGATACAACTTCGACGCCCTCGGCTTCCCCGAGTGGCATCCGGCCCGCTCGCCGCGAGCGTCGCTCTTCCTCGACGAGCAGACCGTTCTCCGGACGGAGACGTCACCGGCGCAGATCCACAAGATGGAGGAGCGGCGACCGCCGATCTACATGGTCTCGATCGGCCGCGTCTACCGGCGCGACACGATCGACGCGACCCACTTCCCGATCTTCCACCAGTTCGAGGGGCTCGCGATCGACAAGGCCATCACGATGGCTGACCTCAAGGGGACGCTCCTGCAGGTGATGCGGGAGCTCTACGGACCGGAGCGCGAGCTTCGCTTCCGCACGCACTATTTCCCCTTCACCGAGCCGTCGATGGAGCCGGACGTCTCGTGCTTCAACTGTGGCGGTGCGGGCTGCCACATCTGCAAGCACTCCGGCTGGATCGAGATGGGCGGCTCGGGGATGGTCGATCCCCACCTCTACGAGTTCGTCGGCTGGGGCGAAGAGGAGTACACGGGCTTCGCCTTCGGGATGGGGATCGAGCGGACCGCGCAGCTGCGCTACGGCATCGCCGGCATCCGCCCGTTCTGGGAGAACGACCTGCGCTTCCTGCGCCAGTTCCGATGAGGGTCCCGCTCAGCTGGCTACGCGAGTACGTGCGCGTCGAGGGCGGCGCGCAGGAGATCGCGGACGCGCTCTCGATCTCGACGGCCGAGGTGCACGGGGTTCACCGCGTGGGCATCTCCGGAGACCTCGAGCTCTTCCGCGTCGGGCACGTGCTCGAGGCCGAGAAGCACCCGGACGCCGACCGGCTGCAGCTGACGTCCGTAGACGTGGGGGAGGACCGGCCGTACTCGATCGTCTGCGGCGCCTGGAACTTCGGCGCCGGCGCGAAGGTGGCGGTCGCGCTGCCGGGCGCGACACTTCCGAACGGGCTGACACTCGAGCGGCGCAAGCTGCGCGGCCAGCTCTCGGAGGGGATGATCCTCGCCGAGGACGAACTCGACCTCGGGACGGATCACACGGGGATCATCGTCCTCGACGACGCGCTCGAGGCCGGGACGCCACTCGCCGACGTGCTCCCGCTCGTCGACGACGTGCTCGACCTCGACCCCACCGGGAACCGCGCCGACCTGTTCGCGGTCTACGGCGCGGCGCGCGAGGTGGCGGCCGTGCTCGGCGGTGAGCTGCTGCCGCTGCCGGGGGAGGAGCCGCAGCGCGACGGCGACGAGTTGGTCGGCATCGGGATCGAGGATCCCGAGGGCTGTCTCCGCTTCGTCGGGCGGACGTTCCGCGACGTCGCGATCGGCGAGTCGCCGCTGTGGCTGAAGGGCCGGCTGCGCCACGCAGGCGTGCGCGCGATCTCGAACGTCGTCGACGTGACGAACTACGTCATGCTCGCGCTCGGCAGTCCGCTCCACGCCTACGACCTCGACCTGCTGCACGGTGGGCTCGTGGCGCGCCGCGCGCGCGAGGGGGAGAAGGTGCGGACGCTCGACGGCGTCGAGCGCACACTGAGCGCGGAGGATCTCGTGATTGCCGACGGCGAGCGCGCTGTCGGGCTCGCCGGGATCATGGGCGGCGAGGAGACGGAGGTCTCCGCCTCGACGACGAACGTCCTGCTCGAGGCGGCGAACTTCGAGCCGATCGGGATCCTGCGCAGCTCCGAGCGGCACGCGCTGCGCACCGAGGGGTCGAATCGCTGGGAGAAGGGCGTCGACCCATACGTCGCAGGACAAGCGGCCACCTACGCCTCGCAGCTCATCGTCAAGCTCGCCAATGGGCGCTGGACGGGGGCGGAGGACGTGCAGGCGGCGATGCCCAAGCCTGCGGTGATCCGGCTGCGGCCGGAGCGCGCGAGCGAGCTGATCGGGCTCGAGGTGGCGGCGCAGGAGCAGGCGGAGATCCTCGGCCGGCTCGGCTTCGAGCAGCTGAAGTCGGGCTTCCGGGTGCCCACCTGGCGGGCGCGGGACGTGACGCGCGAGGTCGACCTGATCGAGGAGGTCGCGCGCTTCAAGCTGCCCGAGATCCCGTTCGCCCTGCCGCGGCGCGACGCGATGTTCGGGCGGCTGACGCGTCCACAGCGCCTGCGGCGCGTCGTCGAGGACGTGCTCGTGGGCGCCGGCTACGCCGAGGTCTACACGTCCACATTCGTCGCGGACGGCGATCTCCGCCTTCCCGAGCCGCTCTCGGCCGAGGCGGCAGCGGTCCGCACCGTCCTCTACGCCTCGCTGCTCGACCCCGCCCGCCGCAACGCCGACGCGGGCGAAGACGACGTGGCGTTGTTCGAGGTGGCGCGCGTCTACCGCGACGTCGGCGAGCCGCTGCCGGAGGAGCACTGGCACGTCGCGGGCATCGCCGACGGAGGCTTCGCCGAGGCGAAGTGGGCGGTCGAGCAGATCTACTCCGCGCTGGGCGTGGAACCGAGCTACGAGCGGACGAGCGAGCCGTACCTTCACCCCGGGAAGTCAGCTCGAACCACTGAGGGCTGGCTCGGCGAGCTCCATCCGGCGCTGCTCGACGGGACGTGGGGCGCGTTCGAGCTCGACCTCGACGCGCTCGGGGAGGCCGCGCCGCAGGTCGTGGCCTTCGAGGAGGTGAGCCCGTACCCGGAGGTGCGCCGGGACTTCGCCTTCGTCGTGGACGAGGACGTGTCCGCTGCGGAGCTCCTCGCCGCGATCCGCGAGGCGGCCGGCCAACTACTGCGCGAGCTCGAGGTCTTTGACGAGTACCGCGACCCGGAGACGATCGGCGAAGGGAAGCGGTCGCTCGCGTTCCGGCTCGCGTTCGGTTCCCTCGAGCGGACGCTGACGGACGAGGACGTCGCACCGGTGAGCGCGTCGATCGTCGACGCCGTCTCCGCGCGCTTCGGCGCGACGCTCCGGGCCTAGACGGCTAGCGCTTCGCGCGCCGCCGGAGACGAAGCAGCGTCCTGGCGGCGAGGGTGACTCCCGTGGCGGCGCCGAACGCCGTGCCGAGCTTCTTCCCGCGCTCGGCCGTCTGACCGAGCTCCTCCCGCAGCGAGGCGACGGCGTTCGTGAGCTCGCGGCGCTCGTCCGCGATCTCGCGCCGGAGCTCAGACTCCGTCGCCATTGCGCAGCGCCTCCGTGGTCAGCCGTGCCTCTTCGATCGCCTGCTCGGGAACCGGCTTCGCGCCCTTCCGCAACAGGGCCGCCCCGATTCCTCCGAGGATCGCGGCGAGCAGGAGCAGGCCGCCGAACATGATGAGCAGCGAGAGCCAGACCGGCAGCGCGATCGCGATTGCGGCCGTTGCCGCGGCGAGGCCGAAGGCGAGTGCGGTGAGAGCGAACAGCGCCGCCGCGGCGGTGAGCGCTATGCCGAGGCCCAGCGCCGCCAGCCGCCGCTTCACCTCGGCGCCCGCGAGCTGCAGCTCGAGCCGGACGAGCGAGCGTGCGTGGTCGGCTACGCGCTTGGTCGCGCCGGATAGCCCTAAGCCGCCATTCATGGAGTCGTTCTTACCACGACGGGAGGGGCCGTAATCGGCCGCATCAGGTGGGGCGCCGGCCGACGATGAAGGTCGCGCCCTGCGTGCCGACCGGGTGCACGTCGCTCAGCGACTGCGTGATCCGGATGTGGCCGGTGATCCCGGCCTCGTCGAGCCGGGCGAGGCAGCGGCCGACCATCCCGGCCGAGGCCCCGTAACCGCGCGCGCTCGCGCAGCGGAAGCGGAAGCCGGGCCGTCCTGTCGACTGGATGGGGTTGAGCGGCGCGCAGAGGACGGCGCCGCGGTCGACGTCGGCGCTCGAGTCGAGCTCGAGCTCGGCGACCAGGTCGCTCCAGTCGGACGGCAGCACCTCTTGCGCCGTCTGCCACTCGGCTGCGAGCGTCGTGCGGGCGACCTGCGGCGGCGCCTCGGCTTCGCTCGACCCGACGAGCGTCAGCGCGCCGCCGATTCCCTCCGCGTCGATACGGCCGAGCAGCCGCCGCGCAGCCTCGGGTCCGATCCCGTGGCCGCCGCGCGCGACGTAGAACCGAACCGTGTCGCCCGCAAGGCCTGGACCCGCCGGCCCGAGCAGCGCAGCGGCGCGTTCGCGCGCCTCCTCGGCGCCGATCCGGAGGCTCAAGCGGAGGTCGTTCCACCTCGGATCCAGGCCGCTCTCGATGCCGTTCCACTGCTCGACGAGCCGCACGGCGCCAACCGTACACTCCGGCCCATGGCTGTGGAGCAGCACAGGACGAGCCTCGGGAAGAGCGAGCTCCAGGACGTGCTGCGGGAGATGCTTCTTATCCGCCGCTTCGAGGAGAAGGTCGAGGAGCGCTTCCGCGCCGGCGACCTGCCGGGCTTCCTCCACGTCGCGATCGGCCAGGAGGCTTGCGCCGTGGGCGTCTGCCGCGCGCTCGAGGACGGCGACGTCATCGCCTCGACGCACCGCGCGCACGGCCACACGCTCGCGAAGGGGACGCACCCGAACGAGCTGATGGCCGAGCTGTACGGCAAGCAGGAGGGCTGCTCGCACGGCTACGGCGGCTCGATGCACCTCTACGACGTCGAGCGCGGCAACCTCGGCGCGAACGCCGTCGTCGGCGGCGGGCTGCCGCAGATCACCGGCGCCGCCCTCGCCTTCAAGCTACGCGGCGAGCCGCGCGTCGCGCTCTCCTTCTTCGGCGACGGCGCGACGAACATCGGCACGTTCCACGAGGCGCTCAATCTCGCGCAGCTCTGGCAGGTCCCTGCCGTGTTCGTGCTCGAGGACAACAAGTGGGCCGAGTCGACCCCGGAGTCGCAGCATTCGCCGATCCGCGACCTCTCCGAGCGCGCGAAGGCGTTCGGGATGAAGGCATTGAAGGCGGACGGCCAGGACGTCGAGGTCGTCTACCGGACTGCGCGCAAGGCGCTCGACCACGCGCGCGGCGGCGAGGGGCCGGTCTTCGTTCACCTCGAGACGATCAGGTTCTCGGGCCATTACATCGGCGACCCGCAGGTCTATCGCGACCGGGACGAGGCGCGGGAGCTGCGCGAGACCCGCGATCCGATCGAGCTGCTGCGCGCCAAGCTCGAGGTCTCGGACGAGGACTTCGCCGCCCTCGACGCCGAGGTGACGGAGATCGTCGAGGGCTCGGTCGAGTTCGCGAAGAACGGCACCGATCCGGCTCCCGAGGACGCGCTCAAGAACGTCTATGCCTGAGCTGACCTACCGGGAAGCCGTTCGCGACGCTCTCTCGCAGGCGATGCGCCAGGACGACGACGTCTTCATCATGGGCGAGGACATCGCCGAGATGGGCGGCTCGATGGGTGTCACGGCCGGAATGCTCGACGAGTTCGGGCCCGAGCGGGTGCGCAACTCTCCGATCTCCGAGATGGCGATCGCAGGCGCGGCGATCGGCGCGGCGCTGCAGGGGATGCGCCCGGTCGCGGAGATCATGTACGAGGACTTCCTCACGCTCGCGACCGAGCAGATCGTCAACCAGGCGGCGAAGCACCGCTATATGTCGGGCGGGCAGGTCACCGTGCCGGTCGTCTTCCGGACGCAGGGCGGCGCCGGCTGGTCGCCGGGCGCGCAGCACGCGCAGCAGCTGGAGGCGTGGTTCGTCCACATCCCGGGGCTCAAAGTGGTCTTCGCCTCAACGCCGGAAGACGTGCGCGGCCTCCTCTGGTCGGCGATCTACGACGACAACCCCGTCGTCTTCTTCGAGCACCGGACGCTCTACCCGATCAAGGGCGACGTGCCGCAGGAGATCGAGCCGATCCCGCTCGGCCGCGCGCGCGTCCACCGCGAGGGCGAGGACGTGACAGTGATCGCGACAGGGCGGCTCGTGCACGAGAGCCTGAAGGCGGCGGAGGAGGCGGAGGGCGAGGGCATCTCCGTCGAGGTCGTCGACCCACGCACGCTCCAGCCGCTCGACGAGGAGACGCTCGTCTCGTCGGTGAAGAAGACGAACCGGGCGGTCGTCGCACACGAGGCGGTAACACGGATGGGCTTCGGTGCAGAGGTCGCGGCGGTGCTCCAGTACCAGGCCTTCGACTGGCTCGACGCGCCGATCGAGCGCGTAGGCGCGAGGTTCTCGCCCCTGCCGTTCGCGCCCGTGATGGAGGCGTTCGTCGTTCCGCACGCCGACGACGTGCTTGCCGCGATCAAGCGAACCGTCGGCAAGGAGGGCTGAGCGGTGGCGACCGAGGTCATCCTGCCGCGGCTCGGGCAGGGCATGGAGTCCGGCACGATCGTCCGCTGGCTCAAGTCGGAGGGCGAGCCGGTGGAGAAGGGCGAGCCTCTCTTCGAGCTCGACACCGACAAGGTGACGCAGGAGGTCGAGGCCGAGGCGGCAGGCGTCCTGCTCAAGATCGCCGTCGCCGAGGGCGAAGTGCCGGTCGGGCAGACCGTCGCCTTCATCGGCGCCGAGGGCGAGGACGTGCCCGAGGTCACGGCAGCGCCGCCGCCGCGGGAGGAGGAAAAGCCGCGCGACCCTGAGCCCGCTCCTGAAGCGCCGCAACAGGAAGCGGTCGCGTCCGGCAACGGCACCAGCGGCAGGATCAAGGCCTCGCCGCTCGCGCGGCGGCTGGCGCGGGAGCGCAGCATCGACCTCCGCTCGGTGCGCGGCACCGGACCCGAGGGCCGCATCGTCGCCGAGGACCTCGAGCGCGCTGAGGCAGGAGCGCCCACCGCTCCGAGCGCGCCTGTGTCGACCGGCGAGGTCGAGCGGGTCCCGCTCTCGAGCATCCGCAAGACGATCGCGCGCCGGCTCACCGAGGCGTGGCAGATCCCGGTCTTCCAGCTCCAGGCCTCGGCCGACATGACTCGCGTGAACGACCTCCTCGCGAGACTCCGCGAGCGCGACCCGGACGTCCGCGTGACCGTCACGGACGTCCTCACCAAGGTCTGCGCACAGGCGCTCATGCGCCACCGCGAGGTGAACGCGGAGTTCACGGACGAAGCGATCCTCCTCCATCCGAGCGCCAACGTCGGTCTAGCCGTCGCCGCGCCGCAGGGGCTCATCGTGCCGGTGATCCGCAGCGCGGAGCGGCTCTCGCTTACCGAGATCGCCGGAGTGCGCGCCGACCTCGTCGGCCGGGCGCGGGAGGCCAAGCTGCGCGCCGAGGACCTCGAGGGCGGCACCTTCACGATCTCGAACCTCGGCATGTACGCCGTCGAAAGCTTCACCGCGGTGCTGAACCCGCCCCAGGCGGCGATCGTCGCGGTCGGCGCGACGGAGGAGCGCGTCATCCCGCTCGGCGGCGAGACGGCCGTCCGGCCGATGGTCACGCTCACCGCGACGTTCGACCATCGTGCCGTCGACGGTGCACCCGCGGCCGCCTTCCTCCAGACGCTGAAGGAGAGCCTCGAGGACCCGGGGCTCGCCCTCTAGGAGCGATTCTTGGCGCCGACGGTCTGGTACCACGTCCGCAACCTCGACGAGGGGCGCCGCTTCTACCGGGAGCAGCTCGGCTTCGAGGAGATCGCGGTCGACTTCGACGGGTGCTGGTCGACGCTCCAGCACGGAGAGATGGAGATCGGGCTCGCGCAGGGCGAGCCGAGCGAGGACGGCGTCGCGCACGTCGAGGTCGCCGACCTGAAGCACGAGGCGGAGCGGCTGCGCGAAGCGGGAGTTGAGGTCGGGATCGTGCTCGAGCTGACGGGCGAGATGCGCCTCCTCGACGTCTACGACCCGGACGGCAACCGGATCCAGCTCGCGGAGGAGCTGCGGGACTGATGCTGCGCCCGGCGGACCTGCAGGACATGCGGTTCCTCCGCGACATGCTCCGCCACGCCTACCACTGGCGCATGGCGCAGGACCCGGACCTGCCCGTCTTCCGCTACGTGCAGAACTGGGGCCGGCGCGGCGACGCCGGCGTGGTCGCGTTCGACGGCCCGAGCGTCTACGGCGCCGCGTGGTACCGGCTCTTCCCCGAGTCGGCGCCGGGCTTCGCCTTCGTCGACGAGGAGACGCCGGAGCTGACGGTCGCCGTCGTCCCGAGCCACCGCGGCCACGGCACCGGCGGCGAGCTGCTCGAGGCGCTACTCGCGCAGGCCCGCGCCGACGGCTTCTCCAGCATCAGCCTCAGCGCCGAGCCCGGCCAAACGCAGTTCTACGAGAAGCACGGCTTCCGGGAGCTCCGTCGCGAGGACGGAACCGTAACCATGGTCGCCGACCTCTAGCTCGCGAAGCTGGCGCTTCGCTCGCTGGTCAACGGAACTCCGCGTGCGCGAGAGCGCGGTCTCGCGCACGCTCCGTGCCTCCGGCTAAGCCCCCGCTACGCGGATCGCTTAGCCTCCGGCCCTTGGTCTGGTCTGGGTTCGAAGCGTTTAAGTACGCTCAGGCGCAACGATGACTAAGGGGATGAGCAATGGACGTTGACGTCGCCGTCCTCGGGGGTGGCCCGGGCGGCTATACGGCCGCAATCCGCGCTGCACAGCTCGGCGCGAAGGTCGCCTGCATCGAGCGGGAGCCCGAGCTCGGAGGCACGTGCCTGCGCGTCGGCTGCATCCCGACCAAAGCGTGGGTGCAGACGGCGTTCGCGCTCAAGGAGGCCGAGGAGCACTTCGCGAAGTTCGGCGTCGAGGTGGGGGAGGCGAAGCTCGACTTCGCAGCGTCGAACGTGTGGAAGGCGGGAGTCGTCAAGCAGATGACGTCGGGCGTCGCGAGCCTCTTCAAGGCGAACGGCGTCGAATGGGTGAAGGGCGCCGGCCGCTTCACCGACGCGAACACGCTTGCTGTCGAAGGGGGCGAGGACGTCTCGTTCAGGTCGGCGGTCGTCGCCACCGGCTCGTATCCGCTCCGCCCGCCGATCGAGGGGATCGAGGGGCGGCGCTGCGTCGACTCGACCGGGCTGCTCGCACAGGAGCAGGTGCCCGGCCGGCTCGTAGTCCTCGGCGGCGGCATCATCGGCTGCGAGTTCGCGTCGATCTTCCGCCGCTTCGGCTCGGAGGTGACGATCGTCGAGATGCTCGACACGCTCATCCCGCAGGAGGACGCCGACGCGGCGAAGGAGCTCGCGAAGCAGTTCGGGCGCCGCGGCATCTCGCTCCAGCTCGGCAAGCAGTGCTCGAAGGTCGAGGACGACGGCTCGCAGCTCACCGTCCACTACGGCGACGGCGAGACCGTTCAGGCCGACCTGATGCTCGTGGCCGTCGGTCGCGGCCCGCTCGTCGAGGGGATCGGCCTCGAGGAGGCGGGCGTCGAGTTAGACCGGCGCAGCGGCATCGCGACCGACGAACACCGGCGGACGAGCGTCCCGCACATCTACGCGGTCGGCGACTGCGCCGGCTACTGGCAGCTCGCCCACACGGCCTTCCGGGAGGGCGAGATCGCAGCCGAGAACGCGACCGGCCACGAGGCGAGTTTCGACAATCGTGCGGTGCCGCGGCCGATCTACACGGATCCGGAGATCGCAGCCGTCGGGCTCACCGAGGCGCAGGCACGCGAGCAGTACGGCGACGACGTCGCGGTCGGCCAGTTCCCGTGGGTCGCGAACGCGCGCGCCGTGATGCAGGACGAGACAGTCGGCTGGGTGAAGTCGATCCACGAGACGCGGTACGGCGAGCTGCTGGGGCTCGTGATGGTCGGTCCCCACGTGACGGACATGGTCGAGGCGGGCGTCGTCGCGATTGAGGCCGAGTCGACGGTGGAGACGGTGGCGGACGGCATTGCGCCGCACCCGACGCTGTCGGAGGCGATCAAGGAGGCGGGGCTCGTGGCGCTCGGCCGCGCCATCCACATCCCGAACCGCAAGCCGCGCGCGGCCGCGCCGGCGTAAGTCTGCTTCCAGTGCCCCTCCAGCAAATGTCATCCACGTTCCTGGCGGCTGCAAAGCGGCGCGATGCGGCGTCCTCGGTCGCCCCGATAGCTTTGGCTATCGAGGCTCCCTGCGTCCTTGCCTCGCTTGCTTTTCGCGCGCCAGTAACGCGGCAACATTCACTGGAGAGGCACTAGTCGGACAGGAGGAGCGAATGAGCATCGTAAACAGGCGTAACGCCATCGTCGGCTTCCTCACGCTGAAGGTGGGGAAGGTCGTCGCGCGCCGGAAGGCGAAGGCCGTCGGCGGCAAGCTGGCGAACTGGCGCCAGAAGAGCGACAAGAAGAGCAGCGATAAGAAGAGCGCGTAGGTGACAAGCCTCTTCCGCGCCTCGATCGACGGCCTCGTGCCGTACGAGCCGGGCAAGCCGGTCGAGGCGGTGCAACGGGAGCTCGGGCTGGAGCACGTCGTCAAGCTTGCCTCGAACGAGGGCCCGTTCCCGCCGTTCCCGGGGGCGCTCGAGGCGATGGCGCGTGCGGCGCTCGAGCTCAACCGCTACCCGGACGGCGGCGTCTGGGCGCTGCGGACGGAGCTCGCCGAGCGCAACGGGGTCGCCTTCGAGGAGCTCGTGGTCGGCGCCGGCGCCGACGGGATCATCGACCTGCTCGCGCAGGCGACGCTCGACCCGGGCGACGAGGTCGTCTGCGGCTGGCCTTCCTTCCCGAGCTACGTTCTCACTGCCGCGAAGCTCGGCGCCGAGGCGCGACGCGTTCCGCTCCGCAACCACACCTATGACCTCGACGGCCTCCTCGCCGCGATCGGGCCGCGGACGAAGCTCGTCTACGTCTGCTATCCGAACAACCCGACCGGAACGGCGAACGGACGCGAGGAGCTGCTCGCCTTCCTCGACCGGCTGCCGGGACACGTCCTCTGCGTTCTCGACCAGGCGTACTTCGAGTACATCGACGATCCCGACTACGTCGACGGGCTCGACCTCTTCCGCGAGGGACGCCGGATCGTGGTGCTGCGGACATTCTCGAAGATCTACGGGCTCGCCGGTCTCCGCGTCGGCTGGGCCGTTGCTCCGGCGGAGGTCGCCACGGCGACGAGCAAGGTGCGGCGGGCGTTCGACGTGGCGGCGACTGCGCAGGCTGCGGCGCTGGCCAGTCTCGAAGATCCGCAGGAGATCGCGCGGCGCCGGCAGCTGAACGCGACGGGCCGCGACCGGCTGGCCGAGATCCTCCGCAGCCACGGGCTGGAGCCGGTCGGGCCAGCCCGGGGCAACTTCCTCTTCGCGGACGTTGGCGGCGGCCGGGAGCTGTTCGACCGTCTGCAGCGGGAGGCGGTCATCGTCCGCCCGCTGGACGGCTTCGGAGCGCCCGAGGCGATCCGCGTCACCGTGGGCACGCCGGAGGAAAACGAGCTCTTCGCTGTCGCTTTGGGACACGTCCTTTCGGGCGTCTCGTAACCGACTGGCCCAAGTGGTACTTTCGGGCCCAAGCTCGTGAGGGTTTCCTCCGCCCAGCTCGCTCCGCTCAGGCTGCAGGGGTTCCGGAACCTCTTCTATGCGATGCTCGGTTCGAGTGTCGGCACGCTGCTCGCAGCGGTCGCGCTCGCGATCGACGTCAAGGACCGGACCGCCTCGTCGCCGCACTCCGGCCTCTGGGTCGCCGCGGTGCTCATCGTCGAGTTCTTGCCGACGATCGTCGTGGGGCTACTGCTCGGGCCGCTGCTCGACCGGCTCGAGCGGCGGTCGCTGATGATCGCCGCCGACGCTCTCCGAGTCGCGGTGTTCGTCGCGCTGCCGTTCGCGCCGAACGCCGCCACCGTGGTCGGCCTTGCGCTCGTGGCAGGCCTCGCAACCGGCTTCTTCCGGCCGGCCGTCTACGCCGGCATCCCGAACCTCGTGCCGGACGAGGAGCTGCCTCTCGCGAATGCCCTGCTCCAGACGGTCGAGAACGCGAGTTGGGCTGTCGGCCCGCTCGTGGGCGGCGTTCTGACGGCAGCGGCGGGCCCCTCGGCTGCATACGCGATCAACGCGGCGTCGTTCATCGTCTCGATCGGGCTTCTGGTGCGCATCCCGCCGCGTCTGTTGCAGAGCGAGCGAGCGCTCTCGCGCGGCCACTGGACCGATCTCCGCGACGGCTTTCGTGCGGCGCTCCAGTCGCCGTCGATGCGCGCCGTGCTCGTCGCCTGGGGGATCGCCTCGCTCGCCGCGGGCGGTGGAACCGTCAGCGAGATCTTCCTCGCCAAGAACACGTTCTCGGCCGGCGACTTCGGCTACGGCCTGCTCTACGGAGCGATCGGCTTGGGTCTCGTGCTCGGCAGCTTCTCGAGCGCGGCGGCGCTCGCCCGCTACGGCGTCGCTCGCGTCTACGGCGTCAGCCTCGCGGTGATGGGCGTCGGCTACGCCACGACTGCGGCGAGCCCGAACGTCTGGGTGGCCGCCGTCTGCTGCCTCGTCTCGGGTGTCGGGAACGGCGCAGCGATCGCGTGCAACGCCCTGCTCGTCCAGCGCGGCACGTTCGACCTGCTGCGCGGCCGCGCCCTCACATTCGTGATGAGCGCGACGTACGTCCTCGTGGGGATTGGCGAAGGCCTCGGCGGCCTCTTCGTCCACAGCGCCGGTCCCCGCTGGATCTGGGCAGGCGCCGGCGCCTCGCTGCTCGTCGCGGCGCTTGCCGGCTCGCTGCTGGCGCGCAGGATCGGCGGCGAGACGGCGTCTCCAGCTGAGGCCTCATCGGCGGAGCGTTCGCCGGTCGCCGCTACGAACTAGCGAGCGCGTGCTGCGCACCCGCTCGCTGGGTCAACGAACTTGGGCCGGGAGAGCACGGTCTCCCGGCCCCTCGTGCTGAAGGCATATAGGGGCTGACGCAGGATTCGGGAGCCGCGCTTCCGTCGCGAGCGCGCAGGCTTCGCGTGCGCGCTCGCTACTTCGGCGGCGTAACGCAGCGTTACGCCGCCGCTCTTGCCGGAGTGAAGGGTCGGAACCGTTCGAGCCAGAATCAGGCGAAGGGCCGGAGGCTAAGACAGCCGCGTAGCGGCGACTTAGCCGCAGGCCGGACTGCGCTCGCGTCGGCCTCCGCCGCGCGCGAGCGCACCAGGCAACCAACCCATCCAGAGCATCGAAAACCAACAGCACGGAGCGCGTCCGAGATCGCACTCTCGGGCGCGCGGAGTTCCTTTGTCCAGCTCGTGGGTGCGCAGCACCCGCGAGCTACTACGATCGCGCGGTGGCGGGGCGGCGCGATTGGACGCGAGAGAACCTTGCCGCCGGCGTCCGTGACGGAGACCGGCGTGCGCTCGCACGCACGATCTCGCTCGTGGAGGACGGCGACCCACTCGCGTACGGCGTCGTCGCCGACCTCTACCCCCAGACCGGCTCCGCCTACTCGGTCGGCGTCACCGGCCCGCCCGGAGTCGGCAAGTCGAGCCTCGTCTCGGCGCTGATCCGGCACGTGCGGGAGGGCGGTGTCACGGTCGGCGTGGTCTCGGTCGATCCGTCGAGCCCGTTCTCGCACGGGGCTCTGCTCGGCGACCGCATCCGGCTGAGCGACCACTTCCTCGACCCCGAGGTTTTCATCCGGTCGATGGTGACGCGCGGCCACCTCGGTGGTCTCGCCGAGGCGGCGCTGCAGGCGCTGCTCGTGCTCGACGCGGCCGGCAAAGACGTCGTGTTCCTCGAGACGGTGGGAGCAGGCCAGAGCGAGGTCGAGGTGATCGGGATCGCCGACACCGTCCTCCTCGTCCTCATGCCTGGCTCCGGGGACGCGGTGCAGGCGCTGAAGGCCGGGATCATGGAGATTCCGGACGTGATCGCGATCAACAAGATGGACCACCCGGCGGCGAAGACGATGCTGAACGAGGTGCGCTCGATCCTGGCCCTCGACCGCAGCAGCGACTGGAACCCGCCGATCGTCCTCACCGAGGCGGTCCGCGGCGAGCACGTGCCCGAGTTGTGGGAGAAGATCGCGGAGCACCGCGCGTTCCTCGAGGAGAGCGGGCAACTCGAGGCGCGGCGCCGGGCGAACCTCGCGCGGGAGGTGTTCGCGGTCGCGTCGAGCCGTGCGAGCCGCCACCTCGAGCGTGCGGTCGCGGACGACGCCGAGCTGCGGCGGCTCCTCGCCGAGGTGCAGGCGCGTGAGCTCGACCCGCTGACCGCGGTGCGCGAGATACTCGAGAAGGTCTTCCGGATCCACGATGGCGACGCTGGCAGCACCAGGGCTTCCTGAGATCGAGCGCGCGCGCGAGCGGCTCGACGGCGTCGCGCGCGTCACGCCGGTCTTTCCGTCGGAGACGCTGTCGCGGCTCGCCGGCCGGCCGGTGCGTCTCAAGGCCGAGAACCTGCAGCGGACGGGCTCGTTCAAGGTTCGCGGCGCGTACGTCAAGCTCTCGAGCCTCGAGCCCGAGCAGCGCGCGGCGGGCGTGGTGGCGGCGAGCGCCGGCAACCACGGGCAGGCGGTGGCGTGGGCCGCGCGCGAGCTCGGCGCGCCGGCACGCATCTTCATGCCACAGGACTCGCCGATGGCCAAGGTCGACGCGACGCGCAACTACGGCGCGGAGGTCGTGCATGCGGGGCTCACGTTCGAGGAGACGCTCGAGGCCGCGGTCGCGTACGTCGACGAGAGCGCCGGCACGTTCGTCCACCCGTACGAGGATCCGGTCGTGATCGCCGGCCAGGGAACGATCGGGCTCGAGCTCGCGGAACAGGTGGCCGAGCTCGAGACGGTCGTGATCCCGATCGGCGGCGGCGGGCTCGCGTCCGGTATCTCCCTTGCCCTGCGCGCCGTGCGCCCGGGGTTGCGAATCGTCGGCGTGCAGGCGGCGGGGACGCGGCCCGGCGGCTCGGGCTACACGATCGCCGACGGGGTCGCGGTCAAGGAGCCTGGCGAGCTGACGATGGGAATCCTCGGCGAGACGCTCGACGACATCGTCTCGGTCGACGACGAGCAGATCGGAGAGGCGATCGTCCTCTTGGCGGAGCGGACGAAGCTCGTCGTCGAGGGGGCGGGCGCGGTCGGCGTCGCGGCGATCCTCGGCGGCCTCGCCGGCGGCTCGGGCCCGGCGCTCGCGCTCCTCTCGGGCGGCAACATCGACGCCTCGCTGATGGTGCAGGTGATGCGGCGCGGGCTCGCGACCCACGGCCGCTACCTCGTGCTGCGCACCCGCGTCCCCGACCGGCCCGGCGAGTTGGCGAAGCTGCTCGAGCTCCTCGCCGCCGAGCGCGTGAACGTCGTCGAGGTCGAGCATCAGCGCGAGGCGGCGGGCGTCCCCGTCGGCCACACCGGCGTCGAGCTCACGCTCCTGACGCGCGACCCCGAGCATTGCGAGCAGCTCCTCGCCCAGATGCGCGGGTGGGGGTACCCGGTCGAGCGGCTCGACTGAGGGAACCGGCTCCTCGCACGGCGCGCCCGATCGCCTCGGCTCCGCACGGGAGCGGCGTCGGGCGGGGATCCGCCGCGGGATTCCGTTCGGGATCGCCGTGTTCGCGATCTCGATCTCGTTCGGGGTGCTGGCGCGGCCGCTGATGGGGCCGGTGGCACCGATCGTGATGTCGATCCTGGTGTTCTCGGGAGCGGCACAGTTCGGCGCGCTCGCCGTGCTGACCGCAGGCGGGAGTGCGGGAGCGGCGATCGCCGCCGGGGTGCTCCTCAATGCCCGTTATCTGGCGATGGGGCTCGCGCTAGCCCCCTCGCTGCGGGGGCGGGCGCCGTCGCGGGCCGCGTTCGCCATGACCACGGTTGACGCGTCATGGGCGGCGGCGAGCATCGGCGACGGCACCTTCGACCCGTGGTACATGGTCGGAGTCAGCGTTCCGCAGTACGCCGGCTGGGTGCTGGGCACCGTGCTCGGCCTCTTCATCGGACCGGTACTCGGCAACCCGAACGCGCTTGGTCTGGACGCGCTGTTCCCCGCCTTCTTCATCGCACTTCTGTTTGCAGAGGCACGCGGACGACGCCGGCTGGCCGCCGCCGGCGGCGGCGCGGGGATCGCACTCGCGCTGACCCCGATCATGCCCGCCGGCCTGCCGATCCTGGCGGCAGCGGCAGCGGCGGTCGCCGCGTCGAGGATACGCTCGTGACCGCGGTGTGGGTGA
>Ga0209474_10002486_pt1 | contig 16877 bp, 11 predicted proteins | sample GraSoiAngelo_145_FD_185902 | JGI IMG/M metagenome (GOLD analysis project Ga0209474, IMG submission 185902) | Grasslands soil microbial communities from the Angelo Coastal Reserve, California, USA - 14_1009_05_20cm (SPAdes) (version 2) | ecosystem: Environmental > Terrestrial > Soil > Grasslands...
AAAAACAGCGAAGGTCGCGGAAAGGAAGAAGGCCGCCAAGATGATAACGTAAGTCGAGGCAGTGCTACGCTTCAAAGGACACCTCCAAAAACTCGGAAAGGATGTAGCACAATAGGAAAGCAAACACAACAACAAACAAAGAATTAAATTAGAAAAGGAAAAAGACGAAAGTATTGACAGTCACTATACTTTCGTTTGCTTTGACTGAACAGGGCGAATAACCATATACTTTCCTCCAATGGAAATGGTGCATGACTCCTAAACCCCGCCTTTTGACAGAGCAGCGGCGCCGAAACCTTCTGGATCTTGTCGATCAACAAGGCCAGGTTACCGTGGCCGATATGGTGAAGCGCTTTGCGATTTCAGCTGTCACCGTCCGCAGTGACCTGGATGCGCTTGCTTCCCTGGGAGCCGTGGTTCGATCGCACGGCGGCGCCGTCCGGCGGCTGGAAGCTACGCAAGACTATCCGCTTCGCACGAAGGAGACTCTGCATCACGAAGAAAAGGTCCGAATCGGAAGGGCAGCCGCGGAACTGGTGCAACCGGGAGAAACCATCATTCTCGATTCAGGCACGACCACAGCGGAAGTCGCGCGCCACTTAAAACGGATGAAGACGCAGCCCCTCACGGTCATCACTAATGCATTGAACATCGCCATGGAACTGGCCGATTTGCCCGGCGTTTCCCTTATCATGATCGGCGGGTTGCTGCGCCCGGTTTCCTATTCGTTCGTGGGACCGCAGGCAGAAGCGATGATGAACGAGTTTCACGCGAACCGCCTTTTCCTGGCAGTGGATGGTTTCGATTTAGAGAGCGGCCCTTCCACGCCAGATGTGCTGGAGGCTCAACTCAATAACGTGATGATCCGTTCTGCGCGTGAAGTGAATGTCGTTACGGACTTCAGCAAATTGGGACGCCGCAGCGTATCGAGAATAGGGCCATTCGAAAGAATCCGGCGCTTGATTACTGACAATCGCGCTCCTCAGGAATTCACGGAGGGGCTTCGTAAGAGGGGCATCGAAGTCATTGAAGTTTAGCTTGAGGTGTAGCTCCCGCGAGCGCCAAGCGGCTGAGGTAATAAGACATTCGGGTTTCCGGCGCAAGCAACGCTTCCCGCAGTGACGCGTTTCCTTTCTGCGTTTCTCCGAGCGCAATTTGCAAAAGTCCCGCGGTATACAGCCACCAACCCGGTGAACTATTGGTTCGCGCATTGGATTCCGCTTGCGACAGGGTGGCTTTGAGACGCCCTTGCCATTTCCCTGAATCATAGCCATCCAGCTTTCGGGCTGATGCCCAAGCCCAAACAACTTCCGAGGGGCCGTCCGCTTGAGCCGCGCGGCGGTACGATTCGTCAGCGTCCTTCTTTTGTCCGCACGCTAGCGACACCTCACCCAGAAAAAAGTGACTTCGCGCCGAATCAAGAAATGGGGCGAGCCCGTCTTGTGTGAACACCAAGCCATTCAGGGGAGAGCCGATAGCCTTCGAGACCTCGAGCGCATCCTTGCAGTGGTTTGTTCGCGCGAGTGTCAACGCCCGCTGCAAGTTGACCTCGATCCACACCTGGCGAACATTCGTGCCGCCTTCTTCACGCCCAAAGAAGCGGTTCCTGAACAAGTCCACGGCGGCTTGATAATTCCCAGCTTCGGCTCGATTCAAAGCAAGTTCATAGACCAGCGGAGTGGGCATGCGGCTCGGATCGGGATAGCGCTCCAGCACTTTCACACGCTCGGCCGCGGGTTTTCCAAGCAGCGTCATCGCAACAACTGCGCCCGAATAATTCACGGTGTTCAAGGGGTCATTCGCAATTCCTTCTTCGAAGGCATTCAAAGCCGCGGCGAATTCGTGCTTTATGTTGAGCAATGCCAGCCCTGTGCTAGCTTGCAGGACCGGGATTTTGGGATTGAGTTGGCGCGCGCGATTCCATTCGGAGAGAGCTGCGTCTGTCTGTCCACGCGCAAAATGCCACGTTCCCAGGAGGTAGCGTGCGGTGGCGTCCTTTTCATTGCTTCGAATGGCGGCGCGCAGTGCCCGCTGCTCTTCGATGCGGCTCGGAAAAATGTACAGGGTCGAAAGGCGCGAGGCTTGCGCATAGTCCGTTTCCGGAGACTCACCAAGTTTCTCGCGGCAATATCCCCGAAAGTAGACGACCAACGGATGGTTTTGAGGCGCGACGGAGCCCGGTTCCGCCTGATCCGCCTTTACAGAAGGATACTCACGGCTTAGGACTCCTATTGCTTTTCGGTAGAGCCCCAAGCGCGCGTATTCGTACGCGATGTTCAAAGCGCGATAAGGATCGCCGGCCAAATGCGCGAGGTCCGGGTTTCCAAGTTCTTCACGAAGAAAATTGCTCAGGGGAAAGCGCGCAAGCCGCTCTCTGGCAAGCGCTTCTGCTTCCTTAGTCTCTCCAAGCGCTTTTCGAACGACTGCCAGTTCTTCCGCATCGCGCAAATCTTCAGGAGCGGATTGAAAACTCAACAATTCCCTGGCCTGCTCTAATTTGCCTGCGCGAGCCTGCACTTCCGCAAGACGCACTGCGGCTGCGGCGCGAAAGTCGGGCAGTCGCAGAGCTTCGCGGTAAGCGTCGGCCGCCTCTTCCTCTCGCTCAAGCCCTTCATATGCAATTCCAAGATAGTAGGAAATTTCCGTGTCGCTGGTGTTCCGGTCATGAACCTCAACTAACAGCGGGAGCGCTTCTTCGAAGCGATTCAGGCTGGCGTCCAGACGTCCGGCGGCTTTTAGCAATTCAAAGCTGCCGGGGAGTTTCTGCAGAGCCTTCTCGTAAGTCTGGACAGCGGCAAGGACGTTGCCATTCAACTCTTCCTCTTTCCCCAATTGAAGCCAGTCGTCCGCAGTTCGCAGGCTCTCTTCGGGAGTTTTGTAAGAAACCTGAGGGCCGAGTTTAATCTGAGACTCCGGCACCCAGTCATATTGTCCCTCGGTTTGCCTGAGCAACACGGCGCCGCTGCCGTCTCGGAGTTCAAATGTGAGGCTCGCCGCGCCGGCGGGAATCGCAAGCTCTTTTTTCCAGGCACGGTCAGGCGCCAAATCTTCTTTTTCCTGCAGCAACGAAGTAGTCCCGTTTAGGATTGCGATTGTAGCTGCGAGTATTTTCCGGTTGGCATTCAATGCGACGCTTAGAACGTTATTGTTTCGCTGCAAATGAACTACGCCTGCCAAGTTGGCTCGCGAGATGCCGCCCGTGTCGCGCACAGGCATCCAATACTCTGTGAAGGAGATGCCTTGCCGCGGCTCCAGGAACGCGTACGTCTCCTGGTTTCGAAACAGGCCTGCTTGCAGCTCGACATACGCGCTGTCGTTATCAGAAAGAGCTTTACGCCAATCGAGGCCATCCGCGTCGACACCCCAGGACCAGATTTTCTTGGCGGGCACTTGAAGATACTCGGCAAAATGCGCTGTGCCCGTGTTTGTATGCGGATTCCACACTCCCATGAAATCTTCCCGGCTTCCATGCGTGAACAGGGAGACGGGGCCATCGGTTTGATTTCGAATGACGCTCAAATCCTTACCTTGGGCATCAACCGGCCAGCGCTGCACCTCAGCAAATCCGTGCGCGGCGGCAAATCGCTGAGGATACTGAATTCGGGAATCATCCCAAACTTGTACTCCCGCGTTATTCCACCAGTAAAAACGATGGCGAACGTCGCTTCGGTTGCTGAGTGTGACGCGCTGCTCCAATACGGCGGAGCCCGGGCGCAGAGTCAATTCCACCATCCATTCCATCCCATAGACTCTGTCAATGTTGCCCACGGTCACCGAGGCGCTTCCATCCGAATGTTCAGCGAAGGCGTAGTTCACCGGCGACATCGAGACCCAATTGTGGGAAACAGGAAAATTGAACTCGACGCCAAACGCCGCCCATGCTCCTCGATATCCAATGCGAGCCTTCTTGATCGACGGATTCGCGTAGAACATCGGCTGGCCGCTGATTTTGTCAACGCAGGTGTACAGATGGCCGCCAATGTCCGGTAGCACCGAACATTTCAAGTACTCGTTTTCGAGATAAATGGCGCGCCACTCGTGTTCCGCGCGCGTATTGGTGATTTCGTTGCGAAGAGTATAGGGATAGTTGAAGCGGCCGGTCGAGAATTGATCGAAAGGAGGATTCGGATCCGGCGCTCCTTCCTCGTAGGTCGGGAGTTTCAGGACGCCTTCCCATACGCGCACTTGGCCGTTAATCGGTATCGAGGAAGCGAGTAAGAAGACTAAAGTAGAAGCCCAGCGCGCTGCTCTCACGTCGGAGAGAACATTTCGCTGGCACGCTTTCAAAACCATTTGGCCCTCTGCACTTATTTACTCGTCTTTCCGTTCTTGCGTGGGCTGCCGTGGCGATTTGGTGGCTGTTTCATGAAGGAGCATGCAAAGGAAACTTTTCCACCACGCGATTGATAATTCCTTCTTCCGAGGGAGAATCGGGGAGAAGGCCCTCCTCCAGGCAGCGGAAGAAAGCCAAAAGCTGCGCTATGACGACATGAATCGCCAGGTCATCATCCTCGCCAAGTTCACTCAATCCTCGGCACTCGATGACCTCATCGCCATTTCTTACCGCGAAATCCGGGATATTTTCTCCGACGATGACTTTACGTAGCCCGAGTCTCTTTCGATCCAATTCGAGCAGCAAATCCAATTCATAGGCGCGGATGGTGCGATCAGACGACAGGTGACAAACGATCAAAGTGTCGTCGTGCACGGAACTCATGGGTCCGTGACGAAAGCCCAAGTACGTTTCGCAAACGGTGGTCACGCGCCCGGCCGTGAGCTCGAGCATTTTCAATGCCGCTTCGCGGGCGGCTGCAAATCGCGACCCGCTCCCCAGAAACACGGCTCGCCGGAAATCCGCTGCCGCAATTCTTGCGAGCACATCCAACTTCGACCGCAGCAATTCACTCGCAATTTGGCTCAGCCTCTCGCACAATGCTCGATATTCATTCGTTCTCTCGATCATTCCCAGAAAGCGTGCTGCCAGCAACAAGTTGGTGAAGCTGCTGGTCATCACGAGGCTCTTATCAAGCGTTTCTCTGGGAAGGGTGATGACCCGCACATTCTTGGTTTCATGCCAGGCCCGGGCTAGTCTTCCTTGTTCGTTGCACGTCACGACAACGTGCCGGATTTGCGGCTCCGTGCTCAGCAACAGCTCAACGACTCCGCTGCTCTCCGGGCTATCGCCTGACCTCGCCACAGAAACGAGCGCCGCAGGCCTGCCGGGAGGAAGAGCTTTCCCGCCGTACATCAACAGCGCACCACCGCTAATGGATTCCGTAGGGATGCCAAGCTCATACTGCAAAGGGAAGCGCACACATTCTCCGGCATACTCCGAACTGCCAGAGCCGGTCAGCGCCAAACTGTGAATTCCTTTCAGGTCTTCCTTCAGGCGATCGCGTGAAGCGAGCATGCGATCGCGTGTTTGCAGCCACGTCCAAGGCTGCTGGCAGATTTCTCGAATCGTGTGGAAATAACCGAGTCGTTGCTGTTCTTCTTCCGAGTGTCCAAACAATTCTGCTGCTTTAGCTTGGTCCCTTGCCAAGGCCCGCTGCCATTCGTTCTGTATCAATAACTGCGCGTCGTCCATACAATCCTGCGATTTTCTTTGAGCCGCCAAATCCGCGCCTCAACGTCCCGGCTGCAGCTGCGGAGTCATGATATCGAGCGGGCGATCCTCTCCGTCCACCGAACCATACCAAACGCCGCCGCCGAATGTGGTGATGTAAACCTTCTTCGGGTCTTGCGGATCGGGAATCACGCGATGTCCCCATTTGAAATTGAAGCCTGGTATGCGCGTCCAATGTTCGCCGCGGTCCGTGGACCTCCAGGCCGAAGACTCAAACCCCGCAGCATACAGGATGTTTGCGTCGCGAGGATCTATCGTGACGTCGTAAATGTGGCGATCGCGTTCCAGCACCTGCCTCCAGGTCTTGCCTGCATCCTCCGACAAGAAGATGCCTCCACCTTCGCCGTGTTCGCCCTTATCCCGCGCCCATGCCGCGAGATAGAGCCGATCCGGCGTGTTCGGATCGACTGCTAGTCCGTTCGGAGCGTTGCTTCCCTGCGGCATGGCCACCGGGGTCCAGTGCTCGGCGCCATCCTTAGAACGATAAATCGCCCCGTCACCGTCGTTTCCGATGCTTCCATCTTCGGAGCGACGCGCCACGAGAACGTAGAGCGTGCCTTTGGCGTCCCTCCCAATTCTCCAGGCAAACGGTTCTTTCTGGACAATGCCGGCATTTTTCAACGTCCAGCTCTTCCCTCCGTCCGTACTTTTGTAAACGCCGCGCCCGAACGCCGTAACATAAAGGTCACGTGCGTCGGGCGGACTACTGGGATCCAAAAGAATATGCGTAGCCGCGGTTTGCTCCATCCCATTATTGGATATTGTCCACGTCCGCCCGCCGTCCTCGCTGCGGCAGACTCCGCCTCGATAATCCAGAATCGCTTTTCTTCTCCACATCTTCGGTCGCGGTAAATCATGCGTCCAGCTATTGACACTCCATACGCGCCCTTTCACCGTCGGATCAAATACAATCCAGTACGTCGTATTCATCCACTCCCTGGGCACGCCTTGCGTCGAACTCACCCAGGATTTCCCGCCATCCTCGCTGCGGAAGAGGCCGATGTCCGTTGTGGAAATGAACTGCCGGTTGTGATCAAAAGGATCGAAGTGATAGCCGTAGGTGGTTGTAACGTCGAGCCCCGTGCTCACCCATCCGTTTCCCTCTAATTTCCGTGAATATACCGCAACCCAATTTGCGCCGCCGTCCGTCGTGCGCATCGTTCTTCCCAAGTCTGTTCCGTAGCTGACATTTGCATCCTGGTCCGCGACCGTGAGCGCAAGCGGATTCTCTCCCCAATCCGTCCCAAAGCGTTCGGTGATCCAGGCGTCATGAATGTTAGCAGCGGACTTCGCGGCTGGATTGCTGTCTTCTTTCCAAACCAGACTCCAAGCTCGCCCTGCACCCGTTGTCTTTGCAACCCCCAGCCATTTCACTCCACCTTCTTCCAAGTCTTTGTACGAGACATAAGCCGTTTCGGGGTTATGGAGACTCGTTGCGATGGCTCGCAGCTTTGCATTTCCCGGTCCTAAACTCACTTTCCGCCAACTTGCCCCTTCGTTGTCGGACACAAATGCCGTCTCATCACCAACCGCGTAAATGACCGGTTTTCCCTCCTTGGTGAAGCCGGCCGAAATATCCGTGATCGCCTTTACGGAAGGAACCGGAATCTTTTGCACACCTGACGACCTCTTCTCCGCAATGAAATGGGAGCCGGCCATGAGCAGCATTCTCGCCCCGGCCGGAGAACTTGGATTCACCCACACTTTCTTGGCCAATTCCGGTAGATCCGCTTCCTTAGTCCAACTCCGGCCGCCGTCTCGAGAAACAAAAAGAGAAGACGTCCCTTTTTTTCTATCTCCTGCCGTCACATAAAAAATTTTGGAATCGGCAGGATCAATGGCCATGGCCGTTATCGCGCCCAGCGGATTGGGCTCGGCGATGATCTCTTCGTCGGAATGGTCGGAGCTCATCTTGACGCCCTTTATCGAAGAGGGCTTCGGATAAATCAGGTTCCAGGTCGCCCCCCGGTCCTGACTCTGCCACAAACCGATGGACTGCGCGTAGATCGTGTTTGCATCCAAAGGGTCGAAAACAAAGAATTGCACAACACCCCGTAGGTTGAACATGCGCCAAGACTTGCCGCCGTCATGGCTGATGTAGGCGCCGGTCATGTCACAATTGACTAGAATCGTATTCAGGTCGTGCGGACTGACCGTCGGGTGGAACATGGCCCCGCCGCCCCCCGGCCCGAGAACGCTGAAATTACCCGGACGGGGCGCGTCACCATTGCCATTGGCCAGGAGGAAGAACCCCAGGAGTCCGCGGAGAAAGAAAAGCGCCATCTCTTTCCTTTGCTTTCCTTATCATTTGTTTCGCTTTCTTTCTTGGCAGAATCCTCTTGCTTTGTCAATCCTTTTCGTCTCTTTTCCGCTCGAAAATGGCTTTAGGTTTTGATTTGCAGGAGCCGGACAGCATTTTCGTAGTACACCTTCTTGAGGATCTCATCCGGCAATCCCAAGCCATAAATCCGCCAGCGCCCTTGCGGCGGCACCCGCGCCGGGGCGTAATCGAAATACTCGTCTTCGGTTTCCAGAAACCGGTAATAGATTTCGTACAACTTGTCGGTGAAGACTTGCTGCGGCGTGTCCGTCCCGTGAGGAACGGCGTCGGTTCCAAATAAGATTCGGTCCTGATATTTGTCAAAAAACTTCCGGGACATGCGCGGCTGGCGCCCAAGCTCTCCGATGCGAGCGCCCATCTCTACGTGCATATTGGGAAAACGGTCCATACATTCCGCCACATAAGGCAGATTCTCCGCGTCATTGCCCACATGAAGCACGATGAACTGCGTCTTGGGATGGCGCTCCAGAACGCGGTTGCGCGCTTCCAAAATTTCCGCGTTGCTTGGAAAATCCTTTCCATGAAAGGACCAATCCGGGTGATTGTTCAGTTCCTCGAAGCGCTCGTTGAAGCGGTCGATGGGCAAAAAGAAAGCTTCCGGATCGGAGACGTGAATCGCCACGGGAATACCAAGCGACCCGCACGATTCCCACATGGGATCGAAGCGTTTGTCATCCACCTTCACAAGAGGCCCCGTGGAAACTTTTTCCCGCAAATACAATCCGAGCGTTTTTAGGACCTTCAACCCTCGCGCACCTACCTTGTGCGCGCGAACGATCTCATCAGCTTGAAACTGGCCGTAACCCGGTTGATTCGAGCGTTCCCACCAGGGCTCCGTAAACGTCAAGAAGCGATCGGGATGGGGCGTTTGAAACTTTCCAATCGCTTCATCCAACCCTTTTCCGACTCCGCCCGTGAGATTCACCATCATACGGATGTTCTTTCGATCCATGAGCGGAAGCACGGCGTCGACCGGCGCGGCATACTCCATCTCCTCACCAATGCCAACCCCGTGAGCACTTTTGGCGACGCGGGAAAGGTGCGTGTGAATATCAATTAGCGGGTAGCGGGACCGCTCTACCTTCGTCTCGGGCATGTGCAACATGCTGCGCGGCTCAAAATCCTTAAGCTGCAGAGGCAGAGGCTTTCCCGCCTTGTTTTCTTCTTCCACCGCCACTGTAACTCCACCGGCCGAAATTCCGCCCGCTGCCAGAAGCACTCCTGCACTTTCCAACAGCCGTCGTCTTCCAATCGTACCCATTGCCCCTCCTATACAGGATTCTTCCTGCTGCTTCTGGTGTTCTTCGGCTTCGTTCTTCTATATCGTTTACTTCCGGTTGTCAAAGTGCGATAAAGCCGTGGGGATAGACTAATGTTTGCTTCCAAGATTCGCTTTTGTTTTTTCGTGAGCGCGGTTCTGTTTGCGACTCTGGCTGTTTCTTTCGCGCGGCAAGCCTCCAGCAAACCGGAACAAGCCTACTCCAGCAGCGTCGAAACCGAAACGAGGCATTCTTCCGTGGACTTCGTGCCGGATGGCGATCTCACCAAGCCTTCCTGGAAGCATGCCAAATGGGTTGAGTTTGACAACGATGCATCAGGCAAATCCCATTATCCCGAGGCGGCAACGCGCGTGGCATCCCTTTGGACGGAAACGCATATCTACCTCGCGTTTTCGGCACGCTACGATTCACTGAACGTTTACGAAGGAGAAGATCCCAAAACGGAACGATGGCAACTTTGGGACCGCGACGTTGTCGAAGTTTTCCTGAATCCTCAGCCCGAGCGCGTGAATCACTATTTTGAGTTTGAGGTGGCTCCCAACAATCAGTGGATTGACCTGGAAATCGACAAGACCAAAGACCTGTTCAACGACGCATCTTGGAATTCCGGTTTCGAGCATGCAACGCGCATCGTCGCCGAGCATCACGTTTGGACCACGGAGATGCGTATCCCGCTCGCGGCGATCAACTTGAAGGACCCGCGTCCCGGCATGCAATGGCGAGTAAACTTCTTTCGTGCAGCAGGAAACGGCGGAGATGAGCGCCGCAAATTTCTGGCCTGGAGCATCATTCCCGAAGGAAAGACCTTTCACGTGCCAACGCGATTTGGAATCCTGAAGCTGGTGAATTGAAATCGCCCTGTCTCTTTGGGACGGCCCAATGGCCTGATCAAGCTCCGACTTGTTAATGGATGTACGCGCCCCCCGGCAGCAAATATTGAATCGGCCAACTCTCTTTCTTCTGCTCCACGATTTCAGACCATTTCAAGAGGTTGCCGTTTGGCGCAGACAGGAGGCTCATGCCGGGCAGCGTTTCCGCGATGGCGTTTGCCAACGTGTAAGCATCGCCCGCAGCGGTAACCGCAACCACATTCACGCGCAGTTTCTCAGCCGCAAATCGTCCGGCGATTTCCGCATCCTCCATCATTTGCAGAAAATACGGCCTCCCGGTCAAAAACGAGTTGTACACATAATTCGCAAGCACGCCGGAAATCGGATTGACATAGGCATGATCAAAATCCAGCTTGCCCAATAGCGGATCATCCGGCGAAACGGTGCTGTAGGGCATCCGCGTCTCACCGAGCCCGCGAAAATCAAACGAGATAATGTCAAAGCCCTGATTTAGATATTTTTCGATTTCGGGCCAATCTTCAGCCGTCGCCTTGCCATTTTCCTGGAACCACAACGCAGCTTTTCGCTCGCCACCCGGTTTGTGAATGTACAGCAGCGGCATTTCCAACTCCACGCTGTGACGCAGCAAATAGCGGTCAATCGTCGCGTCTTCCACTTTCGAACTACCCGCGGCTTCCCAAGTGATTTCTCGCGCCTGCGGCAATACCCCTGCATGCTCGCTTACCAGCCAATTCTTCACCCCGCTGTATTTGTCTCCGTAGTATTCCTTTGCAAGCGCCCGCGTGTTCCCGCTTTTGTGCTGCTCGTAGTATTCACGAATCTCGTCCGTTAGCGGTTTCCCATCGCTGTAGTCGAGAAGGACCTGCCCCGTTCGCGTGCATCGCAAGGTTTCTCCGTCAAGTTCCTTCACGGGAGGCAGCCCGGTCCGCACAGGCATCCGATTGAAATGGTCGAGAAAGTCTAGCGCCGCCTGCTGGTTCTCGGTCGAATACTGATGCGCGTGATAGCCTTCAACCATTGCGATGCGGTCGCCGCGCACGAATCGCGTGTACAGCTCTTGCATTTCGCGAAAAGTTTTGCGCGTCCCCTCAATGGGGAAAAAATCAAGCACCGCTGCCGCCACCATCACCGGGCGCGGATACATCAGCAAGAGCAGTCCCGGATGGTCCACGCCATTCGAAATCATGCCAAGCAAATCCTGCTCGGGGTCGCTGTCCGGGTCGACGAAAATCCGGTTCGCCATCCGCATCGGTAGGGAGGTGATGTAACACGAGGGCACGGCAACTTTTATGCGCGGATCCAGCGCCGCAATCAAAGCGGTCTGCGTTCCCCCGCCGCTTGTGCCGGTAATGCTGATTCGCTCGGCATCCACATCCGGCCGCGTCAACAAATAGTCCACGGCGCGAATGCCATCCCACACTTCCCATCGCGCAAGGTTCGCTCCGGCCAAATAGGCCAGGTTTCCCATCACCGCGTGTTCAGCGCAAATCAAGTTGTAACGGCTCTTTTGCGCGTTCGCGTCCCAAAACTGGCTGCGCTCACCTTGCCCTACGGGATCCCAGGAAATCACGATATAGCCACGCCCGGCGAGTCTCTGGCTCAGTGCCTGATAATGAAATTTCCCGTCGGCTGCGTGACCCGCCGGCACCAACACAGCCGGATGTTTGCTCGTGTGGTCGTTCGGAACGTAAACCAGCGCGGTAACATAAATGCCCGGCAAGCTTTGGAAAACGAGCTTTTCGATGGTGAACCCATCCATCGGGATCCTGCCGGTGATTTCAGCGTGCAGGTCCGTCTTCACGGCGGGCAATCCGCCAATCATCTGCAGAAGCTTTTGCCGCAACTCCCCTTGAATCTTGCGCAAGCGGGTTTCGTCATGTATCGCGTCCCAGGCTCTTTGGCGAGCTTCATCATCCTTCCACGCTTGTTCCGCCTGATACCGCAAGTACGGCGTGATGCGCGGCCCCGATGACAGAGGCGGCTTCAACACTCGGAAAAATTCGGGCGGAGGAGGATCGGTTCCAGCCACCGAACAAAATGCGCTTGCGCCCGCCAGCAAAACTCCGATGCAAGTCCGAATCACTGCGCTTTCACCGTGAGCGAGCCCATCGCATACCATCCGTCTTCTTGACGGCCTTCCACGGCAAGGCGAATGGCGGGCTTGCCGGTCCTCGGATCCAGCATCGCAATGCGAACCTCGTAATTCCCTTCCGCCAGATTTTCCGGAATGTACAACGTTCCGTCGTATACGGCATCGCCGGGAAGCCATTTGCGAATGTCCACCGGCACGGGAATCACGGGTGCGATCTTCGGAGATCGCAATTCCATCGCCAGCGTAAATTCCTTGTAGATCGGCGCCACTCCTTCGTTCAGCCACCACATGTGAACCGGCATCATGGTTCCGGCCGCGATTACTTTCGAATATTCCAGCCGCCGCAAATTGAATCGGTAGCCGATCTTTTTCTGAAACGCATCGAATTGAGCTTTCCACTCGCTCGGTATTGGCGCAGACTTGATGTTCACGGTGCTGACGTGCCAGCGCAGCGCCTGATCGAGGATGTAGTCCAGGTCGTAGCCTCTTTCCTTCCAGCCGGCGACCGTGTAACAGGTTTCCAGCGAAACGGGCCTGCGTTGCCAAACACTTTGAATTCCCGCACGCACAATCTGTTGGGGATAAATCTCCAGCATTTCCGCGGGAAAATAAACATTCGTTGAACTCGTGCGCATGTCTCCGAGGCAATCCAGTCGCCACCCCGCGCCATGCTCGGTTCCGTAAGTAAGGGCCTGCTGCTCGTCAAAATTCATCAGCAGCGTGGTTCGCGGAAAAGCTTCAATCCAAATATCAATCAATTGCTTTTGAAACGGAAAAGCTGGCATGTAGGGGCTCCAACCCTCTCCCCAGTAGCCCACGGAAGAAATATCCACACTGTCGAGATAAGGATCCCCATCGTAACGCTTCCCTGCTTCCGCAACGAGTTCGCCCCAATACTTGAGATACAACGGATCGCTGAAATCCGGCTGCCAAGTCTGGCCGTCTTTGTCCGTGGCTTTGTTCGCGCGCCGCGCTCCCGAATTCCGATACCACTCGGGAAGAGGATCCTGGTTGGAGTATGGCATCAGCCGAATGGCAAGCGTTTGTCCATGCGCCCGCGCCTCTTCTAACGCCAGGTCTACAATCTCCCAGTGAAACTTTCCCGGCTCCGGTTCGAGAACATTCCAATACCAGCGGCAATAAGAAACGGACGTGTCGGGGAAGTCCGGTTTGCTCGCCGCTTGCGGCAACTTCGTTACGGGTCCTACTTCGGACCACTTCAACGGCGGATTGGGTTCCTGTCCGTTGAACCGCTGAAACGTGGTGATGCCCATTCCCGGATTTATGAGTACGTCATGAATCGGCTTGGGCCGAACCACGACGACATTCGTTTGTGCAATCGATGTGTACGGAATCGCGAGCGCAATAAAAATCCACAGGCAAAAAATATTGGCAAGTCTGACCAGCAATGCATTCCTCTCCGCGCAACGCACAAACGCGCTCATTGAACGAGGCATCCCGAGTTCTCCATTCCACCGAGAAATTCCGGATGCACACTCTATCGCGCCCCGGTCCTCTCTTCAATTCACAAGTGAATATGCCCTATTTATCTGGAAGCGAAAACGCCGCAAGTGTATCGGACACTTTGCCCCTGAAATATCCGCCGCCACCGGCAGCGATCACGACAAACTGCCTGCCTGTTTTCCTCCCCAAGTAAGTGATGGGAGTAGCATGCGCGCTCGCTTCTAGCTCCGCGGCCCACAATTCCTTTCCGGTTTTTGCATCGAACGCACGGAAGTGGCTATCCATCGCCGCACCGATAAATACCAATCCGCCGGCCGTCACAATCGAGCCGCCGAGATTCGGGGTGCCTGTTTTCTCTTTCAATTCACTCATGCCGCCGAGCGGCACTTTCCAAATGATTTCTCCCTTGTTCACGTCTATGGCATTCAGCGTTCCCCAGGGCGGCTTCAGGCACGGCCATTCGTTTTGATCCCAAAACCTCGCGTATTCTCCGTCTTTGGAACCTCGCCGATATTTCTCCGGCGCGCCATCAGCTTGAGGCAGCATCGCACCGACGGCTCCGAGCTCGTTGGTGTTCACAAACAAATAGCCCGAACCTGCATCAAAGGACGCTCCAGACCAGTTCCCTCCTCCCAGCGTTCCCGGCATCACTAATGTCGGTTCGATACCGTAAGGCGTGTACATCCCGCGAGTCTTCAGTGAATAAGCAAGCTCCGCGCAATACTTGCGCGACTCTTTTGTGACTCCGCTAAGGTCGGTTTCGCTGAATGTCTGCCTCACCAGTGGCGGCGGCTTGAGCGGAAAGGGCTGCGTGGGCCAAGCAGCCTCACCGGGCACGTTACTTTCGGGAACCGGGCGCTCCTCGACCGGAAACAGCGGTTTTCCCGTAAGCCTGTCGAGGATAAATACGAATCCCATCTTTGTCACTTGCGCCACCGCAGGAATTTCTCGGCCCTCGCGCCGCACGGTGATCAGTGCGGGCTGCGCCGGCATATCGTAGTCCCAAATGTCGTGGTGCACCATCTGGAAATACCAGCGAAGCTTTCCCGTGGCGGCATCCAGCGCGACCAGGGAATTGGCAAACAAGTCCATGCCTTTGCGGTCCGCTCCGTAGAAATCGTAAGAAGCGGATCCCACCGGCAGAAGAGTCAGGCCACGCTCCACGTCCACACTCATGATGGACCACACGTTTGCTCCGGTGCGGTCCTGCCATGCATCTTCCTGCCAGGTCTCGTGCCCCACTTCTCCCGGTTGCGCAATCGTGTGAAAAGTCCAGACCAGATTGCCGGAGCGAACATCAAAGGCTCTCACAACGCCGCTGGGACCCTTCGAGGGATACTCGGGAACGGCGGCTCCAGTAATGACGAGGTCCTGATAAATGGCCGGAGGCGAAGTTACAGAATACTCCGCGCTGGGAAATGCGTCCGCAACTCCGGCACGCAGAGTGACCGTTCCATCTTTTCCAAAGTCATGGCACGCTTTTCCCGTTTTCGCATCGAGAGCAATCAAGCGCCCGTCAAAAGTGCCGAACAAAATTCGTCGGTCGTCCCCGTTTTTGCTCTGCCAGTAAGCGACGCCACGGTGCTGGAAAAATTGCCGTTGTCCTGCAGGCCCGGCTTGTGGATCAAATTGCCAAACCTCTTTGCCAGTTTCTGCGTCGAGCGCAATCACGCGATTGGAGGGAGTGGAAAAGTACAGCACGCCATCAATGACCAGTGGCGTGGACTCGAACGGGGCCACATGATGCCGGTCCGTCTCATTGCCGCCGCGCTCCGCTTCACCCATGTGATAGGTCCACGCTCTTTTCAGTCTGCTGACGTTGCTGCGATTGATTTGCCGGAGCGTGGAGAATCGCGTGCCGCCAGCATCTCCTCCATAGAATGGCCACTCCTGCGCGGAAACCGCTGGCGCAAGAAGAAGAAATAGCAGAGGAAAACAGCGTCTCGTAGCGGCGGCCCAATTTCCCAAACTGCTTCTTGGTTCAGGTCCGGTGGGGCGCCGGCTTTGTGTCTCGGTGGCTCCTGGCGGAAAAGCAAGAAGGCTGGAGCCGAGGGCGAGAGTTGAACTCGCGACCTGCCGATTACGAATCGGCTGCTCTACCACTGAGCTACCTCGGCCTGCTTCATGACGATAGCATCCGCTGAAAAACACTGTCAATTCTTGCGCGAAAGTCAGGTCTCGCCAAAACTTTTTGCGAAGAGAAAATCTTGCACAATCTCTCCGCAGCGGAGTACTTGCTCAACGCGACAAACCAAAATGCCCAGCGGAAAACCATGTCCTTCGGGCAAGCAGCACAGCGCTGCGAGTTCAGCGCGAGAAGGGGTACATGGCCCAGCCAATGCCCACGCCCACCAGCAGAAAAAGCAGCAGGGTCCAGAGGATGTACTTCACGCGCTCCTTGGGCTGGCGGCGGCCGAGAAATCCGAACGCAACGGAAATCACCAGAGCAAAAATCACCAAGGCTTGCAGGTGGCTGAGTTTCACAGCGATCAGCGCAATTAGCGCCAACGCGGCGGAGACGGCTGACGTCGAAGATGTCATGCTTTGCGACCTCGCGCCGCTTCATACGCGTGCAGCGCGGCCAACAAGTTGAACACGCCTGCCGTGGCCAGGAACCGTGTTCCGTAGTCGCCATCCGCACGCGAAACATCGGGTCCGTTCGTTTCGAGAGATCTCGCTACGAAATAAAAACCGCCGGTGCCCAAATCGGCGATGTATCCGAGCGAATCGAAAGCGTCATTCCCGCGCGAAGTGAAAAGGTTTCCGCGCATTCCTGCGCCTACCCACACAAGCACACCCACAGTGAGAAAGCAGATCACGGCCCGGCCCCACATTTTCAGCAAGGCATGGCCCAAACCGGGCACAAGCCAACCCGCGACGCCGACAACGAGGGCGAGCGCCTCGCGCCTGGAGTTCTGCGGTTGACTCACCGGCTCCTGGGCTGTTGTCTCCTCAGCCATTTCTCGTCTCTCCCATCTGGCAAAGTGTTTTTTTTTATGAAGCTATGCCAGAAGCGGCAGAATCGCGGTTTGCACGGCTCCTGTTACGCGCGCTTCTTTTTCGTCAACGTAGACATTCACTTCGGTGCGCACGCCAAATTCCGGCAGATAAATTCCCGGTTCCACGGAATTGCAGGTGTGCGCGATCAGGTGGCGCGCATCGTGTGTTTCGAGCCCGTCCATGTTCGCGCCATTCCCGTGAACCTTTTCGCCGATACTGTGGC
>Ga0209474_10002487_pt1 | contig 16872 bp, 13 predicted proteins | sample GraSoiAngelo_145_FD_185902 | JGI IMG/M metagenome (GOLD analysis project Ga0209474, IMG submission 185902) | Grasslands soil microbial communities from the Angelo Coastal Reserve, California, USA - 14_1009_05_20cm (SPAdes) (version 2) | ecosystem: Environmental > Terrestrial > Soil > Grasslands...
GGGTGAGGACACGCGGGCCGGAACGAGCGGCACCGTGAGCGGATCGACCACCGGCTCGGACACGAGCGCGACCGGTAGCGCGACCGTCGGCGCCACCCCGAGCACGAACCCGAACACGGGCGTGAGCTCCAGCGGAAACGCGACCACCGGCACCTCGACGGACAACTCCGCGACCACGGGTTCTTCGACGAGCGCGTCGCCGACGACGGGCGTGGGAGCAGGCACGTCCTCGAGCGGCAGCGCCGGCGCGGGGACATCAACGTCGGGATCGATGGGCACCAGCGTCGACAGCTCCGGCTCGACGGGCACCAACACCACGAACAGCCCGAACGAGCCGAGCAGCCCGAGCAACCCGAGCAGCCCCAACCCGAGCAGCCCGACCAACCCGAGCAACCCGACGGATTCACAGAATCCGAAATAGCAAGCCGCGGTCGCGGCATCGGTCTTGCGCCGCTGCCGCGTCGAGCTTGATGGACCGGGGCAGGGCGGGCGCTAGCCGCCCGGCCTTTCCCCGGGGCCAGGAAGGATGTTTGTGCTGATTACCCCTGGCCGACGCGGACGTTCTCGCCTTCCAACTCCAGCACCCGCTGCCGCCAGAACTCCGGCCAGGGCAGGCTGCGCATCGTCGCCATCTCCACGCAGACGATCACTGTCTCGGCTGTCACCGGGCGCAGTCCGGTATCGACGTTGTCGACGAGGTACTCGAGCCGTGCGCTCCGGTGTCCAAGGTGTGCCGTGCGCACGCGGATCGAAAGCGCGTCGTCGAACCGCGCCGGCGCCAGGTAATCCACCACCACCCGCCGGACGACGGCCTGGACGGGAGTGCCGGTCCCGCCTTCCAGCATCAGGCCGAGATATCGCAGGTATTCGATCCGGCCCAGCTGAAGCAGGTTCAGCCAGCTCGCGTTGCCGACGATGCCCTGGGCATCCACCTCGTCGTAACGCACGCGATGGCCATGGCTGAAGCGGAAGAGTGACTCGAGGACCGGCCTCTCCGCTCGTTCGTCCGGCCCTCCCATCACGCCACCGCCTGAAGGAAGCTCTTTCCCCGCGGAGCCCGCACCCCGAAGTACTCAGCCACCGTCGCGCCCAGATCGCAGAAGCTGTCGCGCACGCCGAGATCCGATCCTCTCTCCCTCGCAGGCGAAAACGCGAGGAGCGGGGCGTACTCGCGCGTGTGGTCGGTGCCGGGGAACGTCGGATCGTTGCCATGGTCCGCCGTGAGCACCAGCAGATCGCCTGGCCGCAGCCGGGCGGCAATCGAGGGCAACGCCGCGTCGATCTCCGCGAGGGCCCGCGCGTATCCTTCCGAGTCGCGGCGGTGCCCGTAGAGCATATCGGTGTCGACGAGGTTCACGAACAGGAACCCAGGCGCCATGGATTCCAGGATTCCAGCGGTCTTGCGCAGCCCGTCGGCGTTGCCCTCCGTGTGCACCGATTCCGCGATGCCCTGCCGGTCGTAGATGTCCGGGATCTTCCCCACCCCGACGGTGCGCACGCCCTTTCCGGCGAGCAGGTCGAGCACCGTTCCCTTCGGCGGCGGCTGCGAGAAGTCGCGGCGGTTGTACGTGCGCTTGAACCTGCCGCGCCCATCGCCCAGGAAAGGCCGGGCGATGACCCGCGCGAGCCCGTAGCCCTTGCCGGCGGTGCGCGCCGCCTCGCACCAGGAATACAGCGTCTGCAGAGGCACCTTCTGCTCGTGCGCAGCGATCTGGAACACGCTGTCCGCGCTCGTGTACACGATGGGACGGCCGGTGCGCAGGTGCTCTTCGCCTAGCTCGTCGAGGATCACCGTGCCGCTGGCGGTCTTGTTCCCGAGAAATCCGGGCGCGCCGGAAAGCCGCAGCCACTCGTCCATCAGGGACGCAGGAAACCCTTGCGGGAAGGTCGTGAAGCCCTTCTGCAGCAGGATCCCCATCATCTCCCAATGTCCGGTGGTGGTGTCCTTGCCTTGGGACTGCTCGGACATGCGCCCGAATGCCGCGCGAGGGGACTCCGCCGGCGGGCATCCGGCGATGGCGGTGATGTTTCCCAGGCCCCAGGACTGAAGATTCGGCAGGCGCAGGCCGCCCACTTTGCGGGCACAGTTTCCCAGCGTGTTCGCGCCTGCGTCACCGTACGCCTTCGCATCCGGAAGCTCACCCGCGCCGCACGAGTCGATCACGATGGCGACGAAGCGGCCCATGTCAGCAGACTATAGCCACGCTGGCGCTCGCGCCCAGGCGATTCGCGCCGGCCTCGAGCATCTTCCGCGCATCGGCGGCTGTGCGCACGCCCCCGCTCGCTTTCACGCCGAAGTCCTCGCCGACCACCTTCCGCATCAGAGCGACGTCCTCGGCTGTCGCACCGCCCGGGCCAAATCCGGTGCTGGTCTTCACGAACGCCGCGCCGGCTGCTTTCGCCAGCGCGCAGCCGATCACCTTCTCGTCGCGATCGAGCGCGCCCGTCTCCAGGATGACCTTCACCGGTCGCGGCGTCGTCGCTTCCACGACCGCCCGGATGTCGCGTTCGACGTACACGTAGTCCTTCGCCTTCAGCCGGCCGACATGGATCACCATGTCGATCTCGGCGGCGCCCGCGGAGATCGCGTCGCGCGCCTCGGCAACCTTGGCCTCCGTCGTCTCCGTTCCGGAAGGGAATCCGACCACCGAAATGGGCCGGGTATGGCTGCCCTCGAGGAGGCGGGCGCAGAGCGCCACGTTGTGCGAAGCGACACACACGGTCGCGAAGCCGTAGGTCCGCGCCTCGTCGCAGAGCTTCACCAGCTCCTCGCGGGTCACCCCGGGCTTCAGCAGCGTGTGATCGATGTATGGAGCCAGATCCCGGTTGCTCCGGATGGCAATCCGATCGGGCATCGCGGCATCCCGTTGTAGCATGGCGAGTGCGTGCGCGCCCTCGTGATCGCCCTGCTCTGCGCTGGCTGCTGCGAGTTTTCCGGTCCGCGCTGGTCCGGCCGGGTGACCGACCATTTCGACGGCCAGAGGTTCCACAACCAGGTGCCCGGCGATCCGCCGCTGGCCGACCTCGTCCGCTGGCGGCGACACCGCGCTCCCGGCGCCTGGCCCGATTTCGCCGACGCCCTGCCGGCGCCTGCTCCTCCCCTGCGGGTGACGGAAGGAGAGCTGCGCATCACCTTCATCAACCACGCCACCGTGCTCATCCAGATGGACGGCCTGAACGTGCTCACCGACCCGATCTGGGGCGACGTGGCGGGACCGGTCCCCTACATCGCGCGCAAGCGGCGGCGCCCGCCGGGCATCCGGTTCGAGGACCTACCGCCCATCGACGCCGTGCTCATCAGCCACGACCACTACGACCACATGGATATCCCGACGCTGCAGCGGATCTCCGCGGAGCACCACCCGCGCTTCGTGGTCGGCCTGGGGCAGGCGGCGCTGCTCGCGAGCTTCGGCTTCCACCGGGTCACCGAGCTGGACTGGTGGCAATGGACGAGCATCGGCGGCGTGCGCATCTGGGGCGTCCCCGCCCGCCACAACTGCCGTCGCGGCGCATGCGACCGCAACGCGCGGCTCTGGCTCGGCTTCGTGCTGCGATCGCACTCCGGCGACGTCTACTTCGCGGGGGACACCGCCTACGGGCCGCACTTCCAGGAGATCGCGGAACACTTCGGCGCTCCCCGGGTGGCGCTGCTCCCGATCGCTCCAGGCGTGCCGCGGCTGCTGTTCGGACCGGTGCACATGGATGCCAGCGATGCCACCATCGCGGCGCGCGCGCTGGGAGCCAGGACTTCCATCCCCATCCACTTCGGGACGTTCCCCCAGGGCGACGAGGCGGATGGCGAAGCGGAAGAGAAGCTGCGAGCGGCGCTGAAGCAGCCGGGAAGCACGCGCTTCGTCATCCTGAAGAACGGCGAGTCGTTCACCAGCTCACCAGCGGTGGAAGGCTCATGAAGATGGCGTCGACGTTGCCGCCGCTCTTCAGGCCGAAAAGCGTCCCGCGGTCGTAGATCAGGTTGAACTCCACGTACCGGCCGCGCCAGCGCAACTGCGCGGAGCGGTCAGCTTCCGTCCAAGGCGTCGTACGCCGCCGCTCCACGATCGGCACGTAGGCGGGGAGGAACGCATCGCCGACCTGTTGCACGAAACGCCACTCTTCCTCCCCGCGCAAGTAGTCGAAGAAGATCCCGCCGACGCCGCGTTCCGACCCCCGGTGCGGGAGGAAGAAGTACTCGCGCGCCCACTGCGAGAAGCGCGCGTAGCGGTCGGGTCCACACGTCTGCTGCAGGACGCCGTGGAAGTGCGTGGTGTCCTCGGGGAAAAGCCTGAACGGGGTCAGATCCATGCCGCCGCCGAACCACGAGATCTCGCCCGCCTCGAGATAGCGGACGTTCATGTGCACGACGGGCACGAAGGGATTCTTCGGGTGCAGGACGAGCGACACGCCGGCCGCGGAGAATGGCTTGCCGGCCAGGTCTTCGAACTTCGGGGGGCGCACGTCCGCGCCACGAGCCTCCGGGATGGCGCCGGGCGGCGCAGGCGGGAAACTGTCGCCGTGCACCGCAGAGAAGTTGCAACCCGCTTTCTCGAACAGCTCGCCACGGAGCTCGCTCATCTCCCCGCCGCCCCCGCCGGGCCGTTCCCAGCCGGTGCGGCGGAACCTCGCGCCGGATCCGTCCAATTGCTCGAGTCCGGCGACGATGCGGTCCCTCAACTCGCGAAACCGTTGCTCGACCTCGGCCCGGAATCCCTGCATGGGCCGCCGGCTATTTCTGGCCGGTTACCGCAGCGCTGACCTCGGCGGCGAAGTCCTTCTGCTCTTTCTTCAGGCCCTCGCCGAGCGCGTAGCGGGTAAAACGTCGCACCTGGATGTTTTCGCCGATCACCGCGACCGCCGCGTTGATTTCGTCCTGTACCGAGCGCTTCCCTTCCGGGTCGCGGAAGAACGCCTGCTCGAGCAAACAGTTCTCCTTGTAGAACTTCTCCATCTTCCCGGGCAGGATCTTGTCGAGCATCGCCTCCGGCTTGCCCTGCTCGCGCAGCTGGGCGCGCTGGACGCTCTTCTCCTGATCGACTTCGGCCACCGGCACGTCCTCGCGGCGCAGCCACTTCGGATTGCTCCAGGCGGTCTGCATCGCGACGTCCTTGACCAAAGCCTGGAACTTCTCGTTGCGCGCGGTGAAATCGGTCTCGCAGTTCACCTCGACGAGCACGCCGATCTTTCCGCCTAGATGGATGTACGACCCCACGGCGCCTTCGGTAGCGCTGCGGCCAGCCTTCTTGCCCGCCGTAGCCAGGCCCTTTTCGCGCAGCCAGGTGACCGCCCGCTCCGGGTCACCGCCCGACTCCACCAGCGCCTTCTTGCAATCCATCATCCCCGCGCCGGTCTTCTCGCGCAGGTCCTTCACCATCGCCGAAGTCACTTCCGCCATCGCGTGCTACTCCTCCGGCTTCGGTTCGCCGCCGTCGGTCGGCTCGCCACCGCTCAGCGTGGGCTTGTGTTCCACGATCGGACCCGGGGCCGGCTCGGTATCGGCGCGCATCATCGGACGCCGCTCCCCGCCGCGGCCCCCGCGCATGCCGCTGCGGCGGCCATCTCGCCGGCCACGGCGCTCGGAAGCCGAGTCGCGATCCTCGCCCGCTTCTGCCTCAGGCTGGGCCGGCTCGCCGGCGTGGTGCGCCTGGTAGCGCGCCTTTCCCTCGATGGCCGCGTCCGCGATCTTTCCGCAGAAGAGCCGGATCGAGCGGATGGCATCGTCGTTGCCGGGAATGACGTAATCGATGCCTTCCGGATCGCAGTTGGTGTCGACCAGCGCGACGATGGGGATGCCCAGCCGCGTGGCCTCGTGGATGGCGATGTGCTCCTTCTTCGGATCGATCACGAAGAGGCAGCCCGGCAGCCGCGTCATGTCCTGGATGCCCCCCAGGTTCTTCTTCAGCTTCTCCATCTCGTTCTCGAGCAGCGCCACTTCCTTCTTGGGCAGCTTCTCGAAAGTGCCGTCAGCGGCCATCTTCTCCAGCGTCTTGAGCCGGTCGATGCCGCTCTTGATGGTCTTGAAGTTGGTGAGCGTGCCTCCGAGCCAGCGGTTTACCACGTAGAACTGGCCGGAGCGGGTCGCCTCCTCCACCACCGCGTCCTGCGCCTGCTTCTTGGTGCCGACGAAGAGCACCGACCCGCCGCGCGAGCAGACGTCGCTGACGAACTTGAACGCCTCGCGCGCGAGCCGGACCGTCTTTTGTAGATCTACGATGTAGATGCCGTTGCGGGCGCCGAAGATGTACGGCTTCATCTTCGGGTTCCAGCGCTTGGTCTGGTGGCCGAAGTGGACGCCGGCCTCGAGCAGCTGGCGCATGGTGATGCCCTGCGCGGGCTGCATCGCGGCCTTCTGGACGTCCTGATCGGACACCAGAGGAGCCACCTCGCTCCGGTCGGGACCTGTCGGAGCGAGCTGGACAGGATGTGATTCGACGTTCTCGGACATCATTCGTTTTTTCTCCTCCACCTCCGTCACGCCAAGGCGGGCCCATGCGGGAACCCCGCCCTGATCGGGAGGTGTGCGTAGTTGGACTACAGGAACAGCAGACTCTCCGGAGACAACCCGGAAAGGGACGGGCGATCTAACAGGTTGGACGGCTTCATGCAAGGTGCGGTCCGCCCACACCTCGAGCATGCAGGCTAGCCCAGCGGCTTGCCGCCGGTGACGCCCAACACCTCGCCCACGACGTACCGCGATTCGTCCGAGGCAAGGAAGACGTATGAAGGCGCCAGCTCCGCTGGCTGCGCCGGACGTTCCATCGGGTAGCCCTTGCCGAACTGCGCGTTCTTTTCTTCGTGGAAGGAAGCCACCACCAGCGGCGTCCACACGGGACCAGGGGCGACGCAGTTCACCCGGATGCCCCGGTCGATCAGGTGCTGCGCCAGGCCCTTGGTGAAGGCGACGATCGCTCCCTTGGTCGTGGCGTAGTCGAGGATGGCGGCGCTCGGATGATACGCCTGGACCGAGGCCGTATTGATGATCGCCGACCCGGGCTTCATCCACGGGAGCGCGTGGCGTACCAGGTGGAACATCGCCTCGATGTTCACGGCGAACGTCCGGCGGATCCGCGGGGGGTCGATCTGCTCGAACTTCTCCACCTGCTTGCCTTGGAAGGCAGCGTTGTTCACGAGCAGGTCGATGCGTCCGAACTCGCGCGCGGCGGTGTCGATCACGCGGGCGCACTGCGCCTCCTCGGCCAGATCTCCTGGGACGAGCACCGCGCGCCGGTCCGCTTGCTCGACCACGCGAGCGGTCTCCCGCGCGTCCTCGTGCTCGTTCCAGTACGAGACGACGATGTCCGCCCCTTCGCGTGCGAACGCGAGCGCGACGGCGCGGCCGATGCCGCTGTCCGCCCCGGTGATGACCGCCACCTTGTCCTTCAGCCGTGCGTATCCTTTGTAGGAGGCTTCCCCGTGGTCCGGGCGCGGCTGCATCGCCGCCTCGCTGCCGGGCGGCTGCTGCTCCTGCTTGGGAAACGGCGGAGTGGGTCCCTTCTCTTTCGGGTGCGCCATGCGCGGAACCTGCGCACCGCTTTCTTCCGCCGCAGGCGCGTTCAAACGAAATCGTCGCCGCACGAGCGCCGACCGACGAAACCGTGCGGCGCGCGCCCGATCTCTCGAGAGCATTTCCGAGTGAAACCCGCCGCGCCTGGGCAGCGGCAGCAGGATTGCAGTTACAGGGCGGGGAATCCTGCGAGGTGCACTGTGCCGGAAGAGCGTGAGAAGCGTGAGCCGACCGAATCCTCGACGACGCCGCCGGACCCTGCGGTGGCCGCCCGCGTCCTGGCGCGCTCCTTCTACAAGGAGCTGAGGTCGAGAGGCTATGGCCCGAACCAACTTCTCGCCGTGTCCAGCGAGCTCATCGGGCTGGTCACGCAGGATCTCAAGAGCGACCGTGAGGACCTCTCGCGCGCGGCCTGAGCTGCAACGGCCCGACCGACGACGACGTCGAATCGCCGGCAACCCGCGACAATTCCGTCGATTTTTGCGACTTCGACGGATCAGGGCCGGATCGCAGGGACTCGTGTGAGGCTGCTTCATCCCACCATCTCTCGCGCTCGACGCGCCGCGAACTTGATCCTTTCCCGCGCGCGCCGATGCTGAAGGACATGTCCGAAGACGCCGGTCGCCCCTCCTTGGAAGCCCGGGTGGCAGCACTCGAATGGGAAGTGCGTCAGCTCCGCGCCGAGATGATCCGTGTGGGGAGAGAGAGGAATCCGTCCGCTTCGGCGCCCGCCCCTATCGTCGAAGCGCGCCTGGAACCCGCTCCGCGGTCCCGCCCGTCTGCGGCTCCGATTCCCGAGGCAGCACCACCCCTTTCGCCAGCTGCGGTGGCGACGCCGCGGCTCGATCTCGAAACGCTGGTCGGCCGGTACGGAATGCTCGGGCTCGCGACCCTGCTCGCGCTCGCTGCCATCGGCACGTTCGTGAGCTGGGCGATCGCGCACGGTCTCCTCGGACCCACGGTTCGGGTGGCGATCGGGCTCGTCGCCTCGGTCGCCATTGCCATCGGCGGTGTGAAGCTCCGCCCGCGCTCACGCTCCTTCGGCGACTGCCTGCTTGCGCTCGCCCTCGCCGCCGTGCACGTCTGCGCTTGGGCAGCGGGCCCATCGCTGGGGCTCGTGCCCGCGCCGCTCGCCCTTGCCTTCTCCGCGGCGGCCTCCGTCGCGCTCGGCGCCTTCGCACTCGTGGAAGCCGACGAACCGCTCTGGTGCGTCGGATTCGGAGGCGCGACGGTCGCACCCTTCGTCACCAGCACGGGCCAGGGAACGGCGCCCATGCTCGCCGCCTATGCCGCTGCCGTCCTGGTCGCCGCTGGGTCGGGGCTGGGCTCGCGGCTTTGGTCCATCGCGGGCTGGATCTTCGCCGCCGGCGCCGCGCTGTTCGTGGTGGTGCTGCTCGGCATGCCTGCATCGCAAAACGCGCCATTGCTCGCGCTCGGGTTGCCGCTCGTCGCCGCCGGATTCGGCGTGCTCCCGTTCGCCCGCGGTGAAGTACTGCGGCCCCGTTTGCGCGCCATGGGCCTGCTCGCGGGCATCGCCGCCCTTCGCCTCGGGTTCGCGCCGCTTCCATGGATGGGCCGGGTGGGAGCGGCCATCGCAATCGGGATCGCCGGCTGCGCCTGGCTCTTGCTGCTCGAGCTTTCGGAGGGCGAGCCCGCCGGGAGGCCTCCCGACGGAACCGGCGATGCCCCGGAGGGGCGCGCCGCATGGATGGAGGGTGCGGTGGTTCCCGGGCTGTTCCTCGGCGCGCTCGGCGCCGCCCTTGATCTCGACGCCGCCCCCGCCTTCGGAGTCGCGTCCGTGATCCTGCTCGCATCGGCAAAGCGGCGGTCCGAGGGGGTGCGCGACGCGCTCGCCGCGAGCACCTGGGCAGCGGCGATGGTCGCGACCTGGCTCACCACCCGTACGGTTCCGACGCTCGCGGTCACCTCCCTCGCCTGGGCGTCGGTCTTCCTGGTCTGGCTCGGCCTCTGGATCCCGAGCCCGAGTTGGAGCTGGACCTCGCGCATCTCGCTCGCGATCGCCGGCCTCTGGGGGCTATCGCTCGTCTCCAGCCGGCCCCCGTACGCAGCCCTTCCGTTAACGACGCTGGAATCGGCCGCCTCGTTCGCGGTTGCCTTGGCCTGGGCCGCCGCGCTCCACGCCGCGCGTACGGACGGCGAGATCTCGCGCATGTGCGCAGGCATCGGCCTCGGCGCGTTCGCCTTCCTCTGGGGCCACCTGGAGCTGGAGCAGGCGATCTCGCCGAGCGCCTCGTCGCTGCTCCTCATCGGATACTACGCCGTGAGCAGCGTCGGCTTTGTCGGTTTAGGGCGAGCCCGGCGCTCGCCGCATCTGCGCCGCCTCGGTCTCGCGCTCGGTCTCATCGCGGCGTTCCTCGCGCTTCGCGGCGCGTGGCAGCTGCCAGATGCGGGCACGCGCATCGCTGCCTACCTCGTGGTCAGCGTCTTCCTGCTCGGCATCGCCTGGTGGTACCGGCAGCCGGACGAGGAGGCATTCCCCGCGCAGACGCTGCACTGAGCCTCTACGACTCCGCCGGGCGCGCGCCCCCCTCTTCCTGCGGCAGGTGGCACTTCTTGTACTTCTTGCCCGATCCGCACGGGCAGGGATCGTTGCGGCCCACCCGGGGTCCGGCGCGAATGATCGGCGCGGTCTGGTTCTGCACCACGGTACCGCCTTGTCCGCCCGCCGCGGTCGGCGCCTCGCCGTGCGTCTCGATGGTCGGCTGCGCCCGCCGCTGCGGGAGAGGCGGCAGCGCGGCGGAGGCGCGTGCTTGCGCCGGCTGCACCGCGGCCTGAGGCTGGACGGGCTCGACGCGCATCACCATCGAGACGGTGCTCGCCGCGATGCGACCCTTCATGATCTGGAAGAGCTCGAAGCCCTCCTTCTTGTACTCGATCTTCGGGTCCTTCTGGCCGTAGCCGCGCAGGTGGATGCCCTGGCGCAGGTGATCCATCTGCAGCAGGTGGTCCTTCCAGAGCTGGTCGATGGTGTTGAGGTAGAGCCATTGCGTATAGAGGCGGAAGTCGTCGCCCAAGGCCTCGAACTTCGCCTTGAGCTTCTTCTCGACCACGTTGAAGATGTCGAGCTGCAGCTTCTCCTTGTCCGGCGCGGCGCCCTCGAAGCTCATGTCCACGTTGAACTGCTCGCGCACCCGCGCCTGCAACGCCTTGGTGTCGAACTCGTCGTTCTTGCCCCGCGGGACCGCCTCGTCCACGATCTCGATGATCAGGTCTTCGATCAGGTCGTAGAGGTGCTCCTCCTGGTCCTTCCAGGTGACCATCTTCTCGTGCCGGGTCTTCTTCTTCGTCTTCGGGTCCTCGGTGAACCAGATCAGCGGCACGCCGGCGCCGGACGCCAGCACTTCCTTGCGCATGCCGTAGATGGTCTTGCGCTGCTGGTTCATCACGTCGTCGTACTCGAGCAGGTTCTTGCGGATGTCGAAGTTCTGTCCCTCGACGCGCTCCTGCGCCCCCTGGATGGCCTTGGTCAGCCACGGGTGCTCGATCGGCTCGTTCTCCTGCACGCCGAACGTGTCCATCAGCTTCGCGATGCGGTCGCTGGCGAAGATGCGCATCAGATCGTCTTCCAGCGACAGGTAGAACTTGGAGGAGCCGGGATCTCCCTGCCGGCCCGAACGGCCGCGGAGCTGGTTGTCGATGCGGCGCGACTCGTGGCGCTCGGTGCCGAGGATGTGCAGGCCGCCGAGGGCGACCACCTCGTCGTGCTCTCTGGTGCACTGGTCCTTGTACTTGGCCACGGCCGCGTCGTGGGTCTCCTTCCAAGCCGCGTATTCGGTCCGATAGACCTGCTCGACCTCAGCCGCCGTCACCGGGGGAAACTTCCCGTCCCCCTCCGCCTTCGCCTTCTCCACCCGCGCCTGCACCAGGCGGCCTTCGATCTCCACGGGGCTCGGCTCCGCCCCGACCTCGCGCTTGGCGAGGAACTCGGGATTGCCGCCGAGGAGGATGTCGGTGCCGCGGCCGGCCATGTTGGTGGAGATGGTGATGCGCCCCTTGCGGCCGGCCTGCGCCACGATCTCCGCCTCGCGCTCGTGCTGCTTCGCGTTCAGCACGTCGTGCGGCACGCTGCGCTTCTTCAACAGTCCCGACAGCACCTCGCTCTTGGCGATGCTGACGGTGCCGACCAGCACCGGCTGACCCTTCTTCCAGCGCTCCTCGACGTCGTCGCAGACGGCCTTGAACTTCTCGCGCTCGGTCTTGTAAACGGTGTCCTGAAGGTCCTTGCGGATGTTCTGCTTGTTCGTCGGGATCACCAGCACTTCCAGCTTGTAGATCTGGGCGAACTCCGCGGCCTCGGTATCGGCGGTGCCCGTCATTCCGGCCAGCTTGCTGTAGAGGCGGAAGTAGTTCTGGAAGGACACCGTGGCGAGGGTCTGGTTCTCGTTCTCGATCTTGACGTTCTCCTTCGCTTCCACCGCCTGGTGCAGGCCGTCGCTCCAGCGCCGCCCCGGCATCAGGCGCCCGGTGAAGTCGTCGACGATGATCACTTCGCCGTCCTTCACGACGTACTCGTGATCCTTGCGGTAGAGCGTGTGCGCACGCAGCGCCTGCTCCACATGGTGCAGCGTCTCGATCTGCTCCGGATCGTAGAGGTTGGGCACCCCGAGCTTCGCCTCGACCTTCTCCACGCCCTCGTCCGTGAGCACCACCGACCGCGCCTTCTCGTCCACGGTGAAGTCGCGGTCGCGCACCAGGCTGGGGATCACCTTGTTGATCTTGTAATACTTGTCGGTCGACTCCTCGGAGGGGCCGCTGATGATCAGCGGCGTACGCGCCTCGTCGATGAGGATGGAGTCGACCTCGTCGACGATCGCGTAGTGCAGCTCACGCTGGACGTAGTCGGCGAGGCGGAACTTCATGTTGTCGCGCAGGTAGTCGAAGCCGAACTCGTTGTTCTGCCCGTAGGTGATGTCGGCGCCGTACTCCTTCTGCCGCTGGCGGTCGGTGAGCCCGTGCACCACGCAGCCGACGGAGAGCCCCATGTGGCGGTAGATCCGGCCCATCCACTCCGCGTCACGCCGCGCCAGGTAATCGTTCACGGTGACGACGTGGACACCCTTGCCCTCCAGCGCATTGAGCACGCAGGGCAGGGTCGCGACGAGCGTCTTGCCTTCGCCGGTCTTCATCTCGGCGATCATGCCCTTGTGCAGCCCCATGCCGCCGACCAGCTGGACGTCGAAATGGCGCATGCCCAGCGCGCGGACGCTCGATTCGCGGGTCAGCGCGAAGCAGTCGGGCAAGATGCGGTCGAGCACCGCCGACTTCTGCAGCTCGGGCGTATCGGCTACTTCCTTGCGCCAGGCGCGGACCTGCTCGCGGATCTGCTCGTCGGAGAGCGACTTCGCCCAGCTCTCGCGCTCGTTCATGCGCGCGACGGGCGGCTGCATGCGCTTGAGCTCGCGCTGGTTCTTCGTGCCGACGATCTTGCGGAGAACGTAGTTGAACATGGGTCGTATCCTGCGTAGGCGTGGGTGCGCGCGGCGCGCGCGAATCGAGCACCGGTGAAGACGGCTTTCAGGCCGCCGGCGGCGCCTGGCTGGGCGCGGGACCGGCGGGCGACCGGTAGATCGAGGGAGCGCGAACGGTGTCCGCCCGCTCCCTGATACGCTCCACGCCAGGTCCCTCCGCAGCCGGCCGGCGCGCGCGCCGCGCGCCATAGCTCTCGACGCGCTGGACGGCTCGATCGACGGACACGGAAGCCGCGGCGGCGAACGAGGCCCAGGGCAACGCGCTGGCGGGCGCGAGCCCCACCAACACCGCCGCACATGCCGCCGCGATCCTGCCTCGCATCCAGGCTAGCCTAAGGGGCGTCCCCGGCTTGTCAACCTTCAAGGGGGGCGACTACTCCTCGAGGATGAACTTGCGCGGGTTGTCGGCCACGCCGTTCACCCGGACTTCGTAATGCAGATGTGGCCCGGTGCTGCGCCCAGTGTTGCCGACGGCGGCGATGAACTGCCCGCGCTTCACCTTCTCGCCGAGCTTCACGTCGATACGCAGCAGGTGGCCGTAGCGCGTCTTCAGCCCGTACCCGTGGTCGAGCACGAGCACGTGCCCATAGCCACCTTCCTGCCCGGCGAACACCACCGTGCCGTCCGCGGGCGCCCGGACCGGCGTCCCCATGCCGGTGGCGACGTCGATCCCTTCGTGCATCACCCGTTCGCCGGTGTACGGATCGAGGCGGACCGAGAAGTCCGAGGTCACCCAGCCGCGGACCGGCCAGATGGAAGGCGCGGAAGCGAGGAGCGCCTGCTGGTCCTCGAAATAGCTCTTCAGGGCGCGGGCTTCCTGCTCCTGCGCCTTCACCTTCTTGTCCAGGTTGTCGAGCTGCTTGAGCAAGTCCACGTCGTCGGCGGTGCCGGGCTTCGCGTCCCCATCGGCGATCATCCGGCCTTCGCCGCCAGCGGGCAAAGGCTTGCTCATGCCGACCGCGCCCATCCCGGACTGCGCCGGTTCGGTGGCGATCCCCCCGCCCACGAATTCCGGCGGCGCCTGGCCGGCTTCCGGCTGTGGCATGGAGAGCTTTCGCTCGGGATCGTTGAGGGAGGTGATGTAGCGGAGGTTCGCATTCAGGCGCTTGACCCTGTCGAGCTCGTCGTTGATGTGCGAAAACTTCTGCTCTGCCTCACGCCAGCGGTTCTGCAGCTCCAGGTTCTCCGCCCGAATCAGCTCGTTTTCCGCGACCTTGCCGACCACCTGGAAGTAGTGCGTGAGGGCGCCGATCAAGGCCAGCACCACTACGCCGAAGCAGAGGCCGACCCGCACGAGCATCCGGTGCTCGAGCCGGATCTTCTTCACCTTCGCGTCGCGATCCGGAACCAGCAGGATCGTGTACGACTTGTCCAACGAACCTCCGTCCGGCGGGAACTGATTTTCCCAACCGACCGCGCACGCGGGCGCTTCCCCGGCAAAATACAAACCGCAGGCCAGGGCGCCCAGCGGGCGAGCGTCGTTCAGTATCGGATGGCCTGATGGTGCGTCAAGGATTGCGCACCTACATTGGCGCTTCAACACTTCTCATAACCGGTACAGCCTAAAGCAATAGTCGCTAAGCCGCCTTCGGCGGCCGCGACTACTCGGTGCGATGCACCGCGATGACCGTGATGTTGTCGTCGCCGCCGCGCGAATTCGCCAGCTGGATCAGCATCTCCGGGACCTGATCGAGCTCGGTCTGCACCAGCGCGTCCCGGATCTCGTCGTTGTCGATCAGATTCGACAACCCGTCCGAGCAGAGCAGAAATTTGTCGCCCGATCGCGTCTCCACGCCGACCACGTCGACGAGCACGTCCTCCTCGAACCCCACCGAACGGGTGATGATGTTCTTGAGGCGGCTGTGCTTCGCCTCCTCCTCGGTGAGCAGGCCTGCGCGGACTTGCTCATTGACCAGCGAATGGTCCTCAGAGAGCTGCCAGACCTGCCCGTCGCGGACCAGGTAGGCACGGCTGTCGCCGACATGTCCGACGATGGCCTGGTCGCCGTGCACGAGCAGTGAAATGCAAGTGGTCCCCATCCCCGCCAGCTCAGGATGCTCGCGGCTGGTGCGGAACACCGCGGCGCAAGCGCCTTCGACGGCCTCCCGCAACGCGCCGGCGAGCGGCGATTCCGGCAACGAGGCCTTCGCGGAGAACGGACTGTCGACGCGCAGTTTCGCGGAGATCAGCTCCTTTTCGACGGTCTGGACCGCCAGCCGGCTGGCGGTTTCGCCGCCCGCGTGCCCGCCCATCCCGTCGCAGACGACGTAGAGGCCGATGTCCTCGTTGACGAGGAAGCTGTCCTCGTTGTGATCGCGCTTCATGCCGACGTCGGTGCGGGCCGCGCTGCGGTACCTCGACATGGCGAACAACTTTACACTGCCTTCCGCTTGCGGGAATCGGTCGTCTGTGCCGCGGCGAGCAACTCGCGGGCATGCTCGAGCGCGACGTCCGTCGCTTTTCCGGAGAGCAGGCGCGCCAGCTCCTGCACCCGATCGTCGCCTTCCACGGGAGCCACCCGGCTGTGGGTGCGTCCTTTCACTACCTCTTTCTCCACGGTCAGGTGCTTGCCAGCGAAGACCGCGATCTGCGGCAAGTGCGTGATGCAGATGATCTGCCGGCGCCGCGCAACCGCCGCGAGCGCCCTTCCCACCGCCTCAGCGGTGGCACCCCCGATGCCCGCATCCACCTCGTCGAAGAGATAGGCGTCCACCGGCTCCGATTCCGCCAGGACCCGCTTCACCGCCAGCAACACCCGCGAGAGCTCGCCGCCGGAGGCGATCCGCGAGAGCGGCCGCAGCTCTTCACCGGGATTCGGGCTCAGGAGCAGCTCGGCAGTCTCCAGGCCACGCGGGCCCATCCCCGCGATGGCCCCTTCGTTGACCGGGTTGAAACGCACGGAGATCTCGCTGCGCGCCATTCCCAGCGCAGATAGCTCCTGGGCGACGGCTTTGCTGAACGCGCCCGCTGCCGCCCGGCGCTTCTCCGACATCCTCTCCGCCAGAGCCCGCGCGATGCCGGCCAGCCGCTGCACTTCGGCTTCGCGCCGGGCCAGCTCCTCGTCATGGTTCTCGAGCGAGACCAGCTCCGCGCGCATCTCTTCGCCGCGCTGCAGCGCGGTCGCGAGCGTCCCGCCGTGCTTGCGGACCATGCGGCGAAGCAATTCGATCCGCTCGTCGATCTCTTCGAGCCGCTGCGGATCTCCACCGGCGCGGGCCGCGTAGCGCGACAATTCGCGCGCCGCCTCGTCCAACTCGGCGGCTGCTCCGCGTACGGCTTGAGCGAGCTCCGCCAACGCCGGGTCGATGGCCGCCATCTCTTCCAGCCGCTTCGCCGCCTTGGCGGCCTGCGCCTCCGCGAGGACCGCCTCCGCTTCCTCGGCTCCGGCCCGCAGCTTCTCCGCCGCGGCGAGAACGCGCCGCTCCTGGGCAAGCCGCTCGTCCTCGCCTGCCTCGGGCGCGGCCTTCTCCAGCTCGTCGAGCTGGAACTTGAGCCAGTCCGCCCGCTGCGCCCGCTGCGATTCGTCCGAGTCGAGCTGCGCGCGCGACCTTTCCGCTGCCGACAGGGCGACGAAAGCTCGGGAAAAATCCTTCCGCAGCTCCGCGAGCTGGGCGTGGGAATCGAGCAGATCGAGGTGCAGCGCCGCATCGAGCAGGCCGACGTGCTCGTGCTGCCCGGAGATGTCCAACAGCCCCCGGGTGGCTGCCTGGAGTTGCGCGGCCGTGGCCAGCGCACCGTTGACCCAGGCGCGGCTGCGGCCCTCGCGCTGGACGCTGCGGCGCACGACCAGCTCCGTTCCCGCTGCCGGCAATCCCAGGCGCTGAAGCCGCGCATCGCATTCGCCCGGGTCCCGCGGCCGGAACAGCGCCTGCACCTCCGCCTCTT
>Ga0209474_10002488_pt1 | contig 16868 bp, 15 predicted proteins | sample GraSoiAngelo_145_FD_185902 | JGI IMG/M metagenome (GOLD analysis project Ga0209474, IMG submission 185902) | Grasslands soil microbial communities from the Angelo Coastal Reserve, California, USA - 14_1009_05_20cm (SPAdes) (version 2) | ecosystem: Environmental > Terrestrial > Soil > Grasslands...
TGCTCGGTGGTCGCAAAGTCGGGTGACGACTCGTCGATGTAGAGCAGCCCGGTAAGCAGCTGGCCCTTGGCCCGCGAATCCTCTACCAGGTGCATGGCCTGCATGCGATCGGTGGGGTCGTAGTCCGCGCCCAGCTTCTTGAGCAGGAGATGCGACCCGTCGTGCATCTCGACCGAGACCGCGGTGCCCGGCGCGTAGTCGACGGCGATCTCCTCGAAGAAGGGGATGAAGGAGACGTCGTGGATCTCCTCGTCGTGCTCCTTTACCCAGCTGTAGCTCTTGGTCGAGCCGTCGTGGTCGTTGAAGGTGACGCAGGGCGAGATCACGTCCAGCAGCGCCATCCCGCGGTGAGCGATGGCCGCCTTGATCAGCGGGACCAGCTGCTTGCCGTCGCCGCTGAAGGAGCGGGCGACGAACGAGCAGCCCAGGGTCAGCGCCACGGCGCAGGGATCGATGGGCTGGAAGGTGTTCACGGCGCCCTTCTTCTGCACCGAGCCGACGTCGGCGGTGGCCGAGAACTGGCCCTTGGTGAGGCCGTAGGTCCCGTTGTCTTCGATGATGTAGGTGCAGTCCACGTTGCGGCGGACCATGTGCATGAACTGGCCCAGGCCGATCGAGACGGTGTCGCCGTCGCCGGAGACGCCGAGCATGATCAGCCGCCGGTCGGCCAGCTGGGCCCCGGTGGTGAGGGCGGGCATCCGGCCATGTACGCCGTTGAAGCCGTGGGCCTGCTCCACGAAGTAGGCGGGCGTCTTGGAGGAGCAGCCGATGCCGCTCATCTTGGCCAGGCGCTGGGGCTCGACACCCAGCTCGTAAAGCGCCTTGATCAGGTGGTTGGTAATCGAGTTGTGGCCGCAGCCCGCGCACATCGTGGTGGCCGCGCCCTTGTAGGCGTCGCGGGCAAGACCGATCCGGTTGAGGGTGGCAGCCATGTCTAAGCGGGCACCGCCTCTCTGGAGGCGGCGCCGGCATCGCCGCCGGATCTGCGGCGGTCGGGCGCCACGATGCCGGCGTCGCCGTGTGCGCGCGCTCGCTCACGCACCCTCAGGTGCGCTCCCTCACGTGCTCCGTGGCTCCTTGGCCTCGTGTGCCAGCCCACCGCAGCTCTCGGCGTCATGCCGGCACCGCCTCCAGTTCCATGAGAGGTCGGGTAATGGCCTCGGCGGGGATTGGCTGGCCGTCGTAGTAACGAATCGAGCGCAGCTTGCCGACCTGGTCCGGCGCCAGCTCCAGCCGCACCAGGTCGTAAACCTGCCCGTCGCGGTTCTGCTCCACCACGTAAACCCGCTCGTGCCGGGCCACGAACTCGCCCACCGCCTTCGATATGGGCAGGGCGCGCAGGCGCAGGTAGTCGGTGCGCATCCCGGATTCGGAAAGCACGGCGCGGGCCTCGGCGATGGCGGCGTCGGTCGAGCCGAAAGCGATCAAGCCGACTTCTGAACCCGGTTCGTCCAGGATTGGTTGCGGCAATGCCGAACGGGCGCCTTCCAGCTTGCGGGCCAGGCGGTCCATGTTGCGGGCGTAAGCCTCGGCGCTTTCGGTGTAGCGCGCGTTCTCGTCGTGGCCGGAGCCGCGAGTGAAGTAGCCGGCCAGCGGGTGCTCCGTGCCCGGCAGGGTGCGGTAGGTGATGCCGTCACCGTCGACGTCCCGGTAGCGGCCCCAGTCGCCCTGCAGCTTCTCGATCTGCTCGGCGCTGAGGACCTTGCCGCGGTCGAAGTCCGCCTCCGGATACTTGAACTTGGACGTCATCCAGAGGTTCATGCCCAGGTCGAGGTCGGAGAGCACGAAGACCGGGGCCTGGAATCGGTCGGCGAGATCGAAGGCGGTGCGTGCGAACTCGTAGCACTCCTCGACGTTGCCCGGCAGCAGCACCAGGTGCCGGGTGTCGCCGTGGGAGAGCGAGTAGGCGAAGCTGACGTCGCCCTGCATGGTCCGCGTGGGCAGGCCCGTGGACGGACCGACGCGCTGGATGTCGAAGATCACGACCGGGATCTCGGCGTAGTAGGCCAGGCCGCTGAATTCGGCCATCAGGGAGATGCCGGGCCCGCTGGTGGAGGTCATGGCCCGCGCACCGGCCCAGCCCGCGCCGATCGCCATCCCCAGCGCCGCCAGCTCGTCCTCGGCCTGCACCACCGAGATCAAACGCTCTCCGGTCTTGGGATCGACGCGAAAGCGGTCGGCGTAGGCGATCAGGTTCTCGCAGAGGCTGGAGCTGGGCGTGATGGGGTACCAGGCCGCGACGGTGACGCCGCCCATCAGCGCGCCCAGGGCGGCCGCCTGGTTGCCCTCGACCAGCACCAGCCCGTCAACCTTGCCCTTGACCGGCTCCAGCCGGAAGCCGCAGGGCCGGTCGCGGAAGTTCTCCTCCCAGAAGTCGTAGCCGACGTTGACGGCGTCGAGGTTGACCTGCCAGGCCTTGGGCTTGGTCTGGAAGACGCGCTGCACGCCGTGCTCCAGGCGGTCACGCGGAATGCCGAGCAGCCCGCCCACAAGGCCCACGTAAAGCATGTTGGTGAGCTGCTTGCGGAGGGTGTCGCTGGCGATGCGCGTCTTGGCCAGCTTGGCGAAGGGAACCGGGTAGTAGGTGACGTCGTCCCGGGCGTCGGCGGTGGAGTAGGCCTCCTCGTGGATCACGGCCCCGCCCGGACGCACGGTTTTCAGGTCGTTGGCCCAGGTCGCGGGATTGAGCGCGACCAGGACGTCGGGGTCGCCCTTGCGCGCCATGTAGCCCTCGGGCGTGATCCGCAGCTGGTACCAGGTCGGCAGCCCCTCGATATTGCTGGGGAACACGTTCTTGGGCGCGACCGGGATGCCCATGGAGAAGATGGCGCGGGTCAGGACCATGTTGGCTGACTGGCTGCCGGATCCGTTGACGGTGGCGGCCTGGAAGGTGAGCTCGTTGACCTTCACATTCGACATAAGCCCCTGAAATCGGGGTTTTAATCCTATCCGCTTGGCTGGGTGACCCCATTCCGACGGTGAGATGTTCGTCGCATGCCCACCTATCGGGACGGCGCGGCGGTCAGAATCGGGGCTGTCCCCATTCCCTGACTCCCTTCTCTCCCAGGCGCGCCGGTGGGCCCCACTGCCGGCGCGCTTCTTTATTGGAGGCGCGCCTCCACCTCGGCTTCCAGTAGATTCACGCCGCTGTGAAAGTCCTGGTCGTGCGTGAGACCATGCCCGGCGAGCGCCGGGTCGCGGCCACCCCGGAGACGGTCGCCAAGATGGTCGCCGCCGGCCTGGAGGTGACCGTCGAGGCGGGCGCCGGCGAGGAGGCCAGCTTCCCGGACGCCGCCTTCGAGGCGGCCGGGGCCAAGGTCGTCCGGGAGCACGCCAAGGCGCTGGCCGCCGCCGACATCGTTCTGCGCGTGCAGCCCCCGGCCGACGGCGACGTCAAGGCCATGCGCAAGGGCGCGCTCAGCATCGGCTTCCTGCAGCCGGCGACGAGCGCCGCGGCCGTCAAGGCCCTGGCCAAGCACGGCGTCACCGCCTTTTCGCTGGAGATGGTGCCGCGCATCTCGCGCGCCCAGTCCATGGACGCGCTGTCCTCGCAAGCCTCGCTGGCCGGTTACAAGGCGGTGCTGATGGCGGCGGTCCGGCTGGGGAAGTACTTCCCGATGCTGATGAGCGCCGCCGGCACCATCGCGCCTGCGCGCGTGCTGGTCCTGGGCGCCGGGGTGGCGGGGCTGCAGGCCATCGCCACCGCCCGCCGCCTGGGGGCGGTGGTCGAGGCTTACGACGTCAGGCCCGCGGTTCGGGACGAGGTCAAATCACTTGGGGCCACGTTCCTGGAGCTCAACCTGGAAGCCCAGGAGGGCCAGGGCGGCTACGCGCGCGAACAGTCCGATGAGTTCCTGGCCAAGCAGCGGGAGCTGCTCACCGAGCGGGTGGCCGCGGCCGACGTCGTGATCACCACCGCCGCCGTCCCCGGCCGCAAGGCGCCCGTCCTGGTCACCGCCGAGATGGTCAAGGGCATGCGCCCGGGGTCGGTGATCGTCGACCTGGCGGCCGACGGCGGCGGCAACGTCGAGCTGACCAAGGCCGGCGAGGTGGTGGAGGTCGGCGGCGTGACCATCGACGGCACCCGCAACGTGCCCAGCACGATCCCCGTGCACGCGAGCCAGCTGTACGCGCGAAACGTCGCCAACCTGCTGCTGCTGATGATCAAGGACGGCCAGCTCAACCTCGACCTCGAGGACGACGTGATCAAGGGCGCGGTGGTGACGCATGGCGGCGAGGTCGTCAACGAAAACGCTCGCAAGATGATGGCCCCATGACGACCGAGCTCCTCACTCTGGTCACCTACTTCGTGCTGGCGATCTTCGTCGGCATCGAGGTCATCTCGAAGGTGCCGACCATCCTGCACACCCCGCTGATGTCGGGCACGAATGCGATCCACGGCATCATCCTGGTCGGCGCGCTGATCATCGCCGGCAGCGCGCACGATCCCGTCGGTTACTTGCTCGGCTTCGTAGCCGTGGTGCTGGCGACCACCAACGTGGTCGGCGGCTTCGTGGTGACCGATCGCATGCTGGAGATGTTCCGGGGCCGCCGCCAGTGAGCACGCTCCTGCTGCAGGCGCTGTATCTGGTGGCGGCGGCGCTCTTCATCCTGGGCATGAAGCAGCTCAGCTCGCCCAAGGGCGCGCGGCGAGGCAACTGGACCTCCGCGGTGGGAATGCTGATCGCGCTGCTGGCCACGGTTGTCAACCTCGGCCTGCTGCGCCGCTTCACGTTCACGGGCTCGGTGCTGGCGCTGGTCGGCGTGGCCGTGGGCTCGATCGTCGGCACCGTCGGCGCGCGCCGAGTGCGCATGACCGCGATGCCGCAGATGGTGGCGCTGTTCAACGGCGTGGGCGGCGGCGCGGCCGCTCTGGTGGCGGTCTATGAGCTGAGCTACATCCTGGGCACCCACCCCTCGCCCGCCGAGTCGTTCCCATCCGTCTTCTCGATCGTGGTGGGGGGCATCTCCTTCGCGGGCTCGATGATCGCCTTCGCCAAGCTGCAGGAGCTGATGACCGGGACGCCCATCACCTATCCGGGCCAGCAGGTGGTGAACGGCCTGGTCGCCCTCGCGATCGTCGCGCTGGCCGTCTACCTGATCGGCTTCAGCAACCTCGCGCTCGCCTTCAGCGCGCTGCTGGTGCTGGCGCTGGTGCTGGGTGTGGCCTTCGTGCTCCCCATCGGCGGGGCCGACATGCCGGTCGTGATCTCGCTGCTCAACGCCTTCACCGGCCTGGCCGTGGCCGCCTCCGGCTTCATCCTCGACAACTTCGCCCTGATCGTGGCGGGAACCCTGGTCGGAGCCTCGGGTACGTTGCTGACGCTGCTGATGTCGCAGGCCATGGGCCGCTCCATCGCCAACGTCCTGTTCGCTGCGGTGGGCAGCCCCGTGGCCGGACCTGCCGGTGCCGCGGGTGCGGAGGGCAAGAGCGTGCGCGCGGGTCAGGCCGACGACATCGGCACCATGCTCGCGTACTCGCGGCGGGTGATCATCGTGCCCGGCTACGGCCTGGCGGTCGCGCAGGCGCAGCACGTGGTCCGCGAGCTGGCCGACCTCCTGGAGAAGAAGGGCGTCGCGGTCGATTACGCAATCCATCCGGTGGCGGGGCGGATGCCGGGGCACATGAACGTCCTCCTGGCCGAGGCCAACGTGCCCTACGAGCAGCTGAAGGAGATGGACGAGATCAACGACGACTTCAAGAGCACCGACGTGGTGCTGGTGGTGGGCGCCAACGACGTCGTCAACCCCGCCGCGCGCAACTCGCCGGGCAGCCCGATCTACGGGATGCCGATCCTCAACGTGGACGACGCCCACAACGTCGTCTTCCTCAAGCGGTCGATGCGGCCCGGCTTCGCCGGCATCGACAACGAGCTGCTGTATGACCCCAAGACGATCATGCTCTTCGGCGACGCCAAGGAGTCGCTGACCAAGCTGGTGGCGGCCGTCAAGGCCGCTTGACAGGGCCGCGCACAGCGTCAGACTGGACTGGTTCCAAACGGCGACCATTCATGGGGGAAAAGGCATGGTCGAGGTAGCGAAGCGGAACGAGGAGATGGCGCGCAAGGGCTACAAAGCCTTCGAGGAGGGCGATGTCGAGACCGTGATGCAGATCTTCGCCGACGACATCGTCTGGCACGTGCCGGGTAAGAGCTCGCTCGCGGGCACCTACAGGGGCAAGCAGCAGGTCATGGAGATGCTCGGCAAATACATGGCTTTGTACGACAGCCAGGAGACCGAGCTGCACGATCTGCTGGCCAGCGACGAGCACACCATCGCGCTGATCAACGTCAAGCTCACGCGCGGCGGCAAGACGCTGGACGCAAAGGCGGTGGACGTCATGCACCCCGACTCCGAGGGCAGACTCAAGGAGTTCTGGCGCTTCGGTGAAGACCAGGCCGCCTTTGACGAGTTCATCGGGGGTTAGCCCAACGCGGCCGGGTAGGTTCCGAACAGCCTGACCTCGGCTGCCACCGACTCCAGCTGTGCGAGCGCGGCCTCCGCGGCGCTCGCATCACCGACCTCGAAGTCCAGGTAGAAGCGGTACTGGAACGGCCGCCCGGCGATCGGCCGGGAGTCGAGCCGGGAGAGGTTGACACCCCGCTCCGAAAAACACTGCAACGCCTCCACCAGCGAGCCGGGCTTGTGGGCGGTGACCATGGCCAGGGACGACCGGCAGCCCGGCCCGCACTCGGCCGGCCGCGCGGGGCGCCCGCGATCGACGACCAGGAAGCGGGTCCGGTTGGAGAGGTCGTCCTGGATGCCCTCGGCGAGCACCTCCAGGTCGTAGCGGCGCGCGGCCGCCGCCGAGGCGATCGCGGCCAGGCCCGGCGTCGGATGCTCCGCCAGCCAGCGCGCGGAGCCCGCGGTGTCCTGTCCGGTTACCTCTTCGATGCCGTGCGCGTGCAGCCAGTTCCGGCACTGCGCCAGCGCCTGAGGATGTGAAAGTGCGCGCGCGATGGGTGCGTCGCGCCTGCCGACCAGGCAGTGCAGCACCGGGTGCACGTGCTCGCGTGTTACCCGCAGGCCGGTACGCGCTCCGGCGGCTGGCGCCGCCGGGTGGAACTCCCACAGGTAATCGTTGACCTCCTGCACGATTCCGCCCAGCGAGTTCTCGACCGGCAGCACGCAGGCGTCGACACTGCAGTCGACCAGCGCCTCGAATGCCATCCGGAATGACGCGTGGCCAACCGTCTCGGCGTCGGGGAAGAGCAGCAGCGCGGCCTCTTCGGAGTAGGCGCCGGGCTCCCCCTGGAACCCGATCTTCAGGCCGACCGGGCTATCTCGCGCTTGACGAAAGCAGAGATCTCGATGAGGTCGGCGTCCGTCACTTCCTTCTTGCGGTCGGCCACCGACAGGAAGCGCTCCCACGCGGGCTGCACCTGCTCGTCGCCGAGCACGATGCCGAGCACGCGCAGGCGGTGCTTGAAGGCGTGCCGCCCGGAGCGCGCCGTGAGCACGATGCGGGAGTCGTCGAAGCCGACGTCCTCGGGCCGCATGATCTCGTAGTTCAGCTTGTCCTTGAGCACGCCATCCTGGTGAATCCCGGAGGCGTGCGCGAAGGCGTTGGCGCCGACCACCGCCTTGTTGGGCTGCACGCCAACACCCGTCAGGTCGGTCAGCAGCCGCGAGGTGGGCGCGATCTGCGGCGTGGCTATACCCGTCTCCACGCCGAGCGCGGCCTGGCGTACGCGCAGCACCATCACCACCTCCTCCAGCGACGCGTTGCCTGCGCGCTCGCCGATGCCGTTGACCGTGCACTCGACGCGCCGCGCTCCGGCTTCTACGGCGGCCAGAGAGTTGGCGACGGCGAGGCCGAGGTCGTTGTGGCAGTGCACGCTGAAGAGCGCGCGCTCGGGCTTGCGCACGTTCGCCAGCACGTAGCGGACCAGCTCTCCGAATTCCTGCGGCAGACAGTAGCCCGTGGTGTCGGGGATGTTGATCACGGTGGCGCCGGCGTCGAGCATGCGCTCCACCGTTTCCGCCAGGTAGTCGCGGTCGGCGCGGCCGGCATCCTCGGGCGAGTACTGCACCTCATCGCATAGCTCGCGCGCATAGGCGACGGCCTTCTCGCCGCGACGTATCACCTCGTCGCGGCGCAGGCCCAGCTTGCGCTCGATGTGGATGTCGGAGACCGAAAGCACGATGTGGATCTGCGGCCGCTCGGCCTCGCGGATGGCGCCCCAAACGGCGTCGATGTCCTGCGGCACCGCGCGCGCCAGCGCGGTGATCACCGGGCGGCGCACCTCGCGCGCGATCAGCCGGCAGGCTTCGAAATCGCCGGGCGAGGAGATGGGAAAGCCGGCCTCGATCACGTCCACACCGAGGCGCTCAAGCTGGCGCGCGAGGATCAGCTTCTGCTCGCCGTCGAGCGCAAAGCCGGGTGACTGCTCGCCGTCGCGGAGCGTGGTGTCGAAGATGTGGACGCGGTCAGGACTCATCTCGTTGTCAGCAACCTCCTAGGGATGCGGCCGAAAGGTCGGCCGACAGATTCGGCGGCTAGGTGCGCCAGATGCAAGGAGCCGCCGAGCAACGGAGCGAGCGCAGCCAAAGCTGCGTGAGCGAGTAGCGGAGAAGGCGACACAGCAGATGGGGTGCATAGGCGCCGAAGATGCGGGTGATCTTTTGGTTGCATCCCTTAGTTCTTCTCCGCGGGTTCCAGCCACGGCATCATCGAGCGCAGGTCCTCGCCGACCTTCTCGATCTGGTGCTCCGAGTTCTCTTTGCGCAGCTCCAGGAAATGCGCGCGCCCGCTGCTGTTGTTCTCGTCGATCCACTTCTCGGCGAAGGTGCCGTCCTGGATCTCCTTGAGCACCGCTCGCATGTTCTGACGCACGTGCTCGTCGATCACGCGCGGACCAGACACGTAATCGCCGTACTCGGCGGTGTCGGACACGCTGTAGCGCATGAAGGCCAGCCCGCCGCGGTACATGAGGTCGACGATCAGCTTCATCTCGTGCAGGACTTCGAAGTACGCGAGCTCCGGCTGATAGCCGGCCTCGACCAGCGTCTCGAAACCGGTCTGGATCAACCGCGAGATGCCGCCGCAGAGCACTGCCTGCTCGCCGAAGAGATCGGTCTCGGTCTCTTCTTTGAACGTCGTCTCCAGAATCCCGGCGCGGCCCGCCCCGATGCCGCGGGCGTAGGCCAGCGTGCGCTCGCGCGCGCGTCCGGTGGCGTCCTGGTGGACTGCCAGCAGCGCGGGCGTGCCGTTGCCTTCGACATAGGTCGAGCGCACAAGATGGCCCGGACCTTTGGGCGCAACCATGGTCACGTCGACGTCCTTTGGCGGCTGCACAGTTCCGTAGTGGATGGCGAAGCCGTGCGCGAACATCAGCATCATCCCGGGTCGCAAGTTCGGCTCGATAGCCTCGCGGTAGAGCTTCTGCTGGCCCACGTCCGGCGTCAGCACCATCACGACGTCCGCCTCGCGCACGGCGTCCGCGACCGCGGCTACGTGCAGACCGGCCTTTTCCGCCTTGGCCCAGGAGCGTGAGCCCGGATAGAGGCCGACCCGGACGTCTTCGCCGGAGTCTTTGAGGTTGAGGGAGTGCGCGTGGCCCTGGCTGCCGTAGCCGAGCACGGCCACCTTCTCGCCCAGGCGCGGCGGGCAGTCGGCGTCGTAGTGCATCTTCATTTGTGCGAGCTCCCATAAGCGCTTTTGCGCATGGCGACCGGCCCGGAGCGGGCCAGCTCTGAGAGCCCGTAGGGTCGCAGCAGCGACAGGAAGCCTTCAACCTGGTCGGGGGCCGCCGAGACCTCGACCACAAGGCTGCCGTTGAGGGCGTCGACCACCCGGCCGCCGAAGCTCGAGAGCCGGCTCAGGAATGTTTCGCGCGCGTGCTCGGGCACGTCGACCCGGGCCACCACCAGCTCCCGGCTGACGATCGGGTCGTCGGTGATGTCGTGGACCTCGATCACCTCGATCAGCTTGTCCACCTGCTTGGCCACCTGGTCGACCTCGGCGTGGCCGGCGTCGACGGTCACCGTCATCCGGGAGCGGCCGCCGCCCACCGGGCCCACGGTCAGCGATTGGATGTTGAAGCCGCGACGCCGGATCTGGCTGGCCACGCGCTCCAGCACGCCCGGATGGTCCTCGACCACCAGGCTCAGCACTCTGACCCGGTTAGATGTCATAGGGCTCTTCCTGGAAGTGGTCGAGACCCTTGCCCAGGGGCACGATCGGGTAGACGTTGGCCTCGGGGTCGATCTGGAAGTCGATCAGGAACGGGCCGGGGGTGCGCTCGGCCGCGTCGAAGGCGGCGCCGATGTCTTCGGCCCGCGCCACCCGCGCGCTGTGCCAGCCGTAGGCCTCCGCCAATTTCATGAAATCGGGCATCACCCTGAGGTCGACGTGCGAGCGCACGCCGCCGTAGAAGTCGTCCTGGAACTGGCGGACCATGCCCAGCGAGAAGTTGTTGAGCAGCACCACCTTGACGTCGAGGTTCTGCTCGATGGCCACCGACATCTCCTGCGCGGTCATCACGAAGCCGCCTTCGCCGGCCACGCACCACACCGCCTTGTCGGGCCGGCCGACCTTGGCGCCGAGAGCGGCCGGGAGCGCGAAGCCCATGGTCCCGGCCCCGCCGGAGTTGATGAACAGGCCCGGCCGCCGGTAGCGCCACCAGAGCGCGGCCCAGATCTGGTTCTGGCCCACGTCGGCCACCACGATCGCCTCGGAGCGGCAGCGCCGGTACATCTCCAGCAGCACGTCCTGCGGTTGGAGGTGACCGTTGGAGCGCCGGTAGCGCAGCGGGTGCTCCTCGCGCCAGGCCTCGATCTGGGTGAGCCAGGTCCGCCGCGACGCCGGGCCAGGCTCGGCCAGCGGCAGCAGGGCCTGCAGCGCACGCTTGGCATCGGCGACCACCTCGATGTGGGGGCGCACGTTCTTGCCCATCTCGGAGTGGTCGATGTCGACGTGGATGAAGGTCTCGGCCCGCGGCGCCCATTCGTCGAGCTTGGCGGTGACGCGGTCGTCGACCCGCATCCCGACCATCATCAGAAGGTCGGCGTTCTGGACCGCGCGCAGGCACCAGCCGGTGCCCATGAAGCCGGTCATGTGCAGCGACAGCGGGTGCTCGGTGGGGAAGGCGCCGATGCCCAGCAGCGTGGTGCCGACGGGGATGCCGGTCTTTTCGGCCAGCTCCAAGAGCTCGGCCTCGGCGCCGCTCAGGAGCACGCCGTGGCCGACCAGGATCACCGGCCGCTCGGCCTCGGCCAGCTTGCCGGCGACCAGCCCGATTGCCGACAGGTCGGCCTCCAGGGCGGGCCGGTAACCCGGCATGGTCAGCTCGTCCGGGTAGTCGAAGATGCCACTGGCCTGCTGGACGTCCTTGCAGACATCGACCAGCACCGGCCCGGGCCGGCCGGTGGTGGCCAGGTGGAAGGCCTTGCGGATGCAGGGAGCCAGGTCTTCGACTCGGGTGACCAGGTAGTTGTGCTTGGTGACCGGCAGCGTGCACCCGATCACGTCCGACTCCTGGAAGGCGTCGCGGCCGACGACCGAGGTGTTGACCTGGCCCGTGATGGCGACCATCGGCACCGAGTCCATGAAGGCCGTGGCCAGGCCGGTGACCAGGTTCAGGGCGCCCGGCCCGCTGGTCGCGAAGACCACTCCTGGCTTGCCGGTGGCGCGCGCGTAGCCGTCGGCCATGTGTGCGGCGCCCTGCTCGTGGCGGACCAGGACGTGGCGCAGCGCGGGGTGCTCGGGCAGCCGCTGGTAGATGGGCAGGTTGGCGCCGCCGGGGTACCCGAAGATGACCTCGACGCCCTCCCGCTCGAGCGAGCTGAGGACGATGTCCGCCCCGGTCATCACGTTCGTCTGTGGTTTGGCTTCGATCATGTCTACAGAAAAAACGGAGCCCCCGCATTTGCTTTGCGGGGGCTCGCGTCGCGAAGAGGGTGGTTCTCTTACTCGGGTGCGCGCGGCCCCGCCCTGAGGAGGGCAATAAGGAGGAGGTCCAACCGTGCAAACGGCAGGCAGGGCGACACGACCGGTGCAGCTTAGGTCAGCTCCGTGTGGCCGGCATAGTTGCGCGCCCACAAACCCGGCCCCTGTCGCCCGTGGTTCAGCTCCAACCGGTGCCCGTGACCGCGGGGTACATTAGGCCGCCGATGCCCCGCACCCTGGCGGGCAAGATCTGGGACCAGCACGTCGTCCGCTCGGCGCCTGGCGAACCGGACCTGCTCTACATCGACCTCCATCTCGTGCACGAGGTGACCTCGCCGCAGGCCTTCGAGTCGCTGCGGCTGAACGGGCGCCGGGTGCGCCGGCCGGACCTCACCGTCGCGACCGTCGATCACAACAACCCGACCCTGGGCGGTTATGAGGCGGCCGACGAGATCTCGCGCAAGCAGATGGACGCTCTGCGTGACAACTGCGAGTGGGCCGGGATCAAGCTCTACGGCCTCGGCTCCCGCCGCCAGGGGATCGTGCACGTGATCGGCCCCGAACTGGGGCTGACGCATCCCGGGAAGACCATCGTCTGCGGCGACTCCCACACCTCCACCCATGGCGCCTTCGGCGCGCTCGCGTTCGGCATCGGCAGCAGCGAGGTCGAGCACGTTCTCGCCACCCAGTGCCTGTGGCAGCGGCGCCCGCGCGACCTGGCGGTGGAGGTCGATGGGGAACTACCGATCGGGGTCACCGCCAAAGACCTCGTACTGGGCCTGATCGCGCAGGTCGGCATCGCGGCCGGCAGCGGCAGCGCGGTCGAGTACCGCGGCTCGACCATCCGCGGCCTGTCGATGGAAGGCCGCATGACCGTGTGCAATATGTCGATCGAGTGGGGCGCGCGGGTCGGCATGGTGGGTCCCGACGACAAGACTTTCGCTTTCCTGGAAGGACGGCCAAACGCTCCCCAGGGCGCTGAATGGGAGGCCGCTCTCGACCGCTGGCGGGCACTGGCGAGCGATCCGGATGCGGCCTTCGACGAGGTGCTGCGGCTCGACGCCTCTGCGCTGGAGCCCTTCGTCACCTGGGGCACCAACCCCGGCCAGGCGGCGCCCATCAGCGGCCGGGTGCCGGAGCCGGGCGACGAAACCGCCGAGCGCGCGCTGCGCTACATGGACCTGCGTCCGGGCACCGCGCTGCAGGACATCCCGCTGGACCGGGTCTTCATCGGATCCTGCACCAACGCGCGGCTCGAAGACCTGCGCGTGGCCGCGGCCGTGGTACGCGGGCGCCGCGTGCACCCACGCGTGCGGGCGATGGTGGTTCCGGGGTCGGCGACCGTGAAGCTGGCGGCCGAGGCCGAGGGTCTGGACCGCGTCTTCACGGAGGCCGGCTTCGAGTGGCGCGACGCCGGCTGCTCGATGTGCCTCGGCATGAACAACGACGTCCTGGCCCCCGGCGAGCGCTGCGCCTCCACCTCCAACCGCAACTTCGAGGGCCGCCAAGGGTCGGGCGGCCGTACGCATCTGGTGTCACCGCCCATGGCCGCCGCCGCGGCCCTGGCGGGCCACCTGGTCGACGTCCGGGACCTTACCCACCTCCCCCCGGGGGAGGTCGTGCCTGAAAGGCGCGGGTGGGGGTCCGGTCGCCCCACCCCAACCCTCCCCGGTGGCGAGGGGGTCTCGGGATGAAGGCGCTGCGCGTCCACCAAGGCCGGATGGCCCCGCTCGACCGCGACAACGTCGACACCGACCAGATCATCCCCAAGCAGTTCCTGCGGCGGGTCGAGCGTTCGGGCTTCGGCCCATTCCTCTTCTACGACTGGCGGCGCGAGGATCCCGACTTCGTCCTCGACCGCCCGCAGTACCGGGGCGCGTCCGTATTGGTGGCGGGCGTCAACTTCGGCTGTGGCTCCTCGCGCGAGCACGCTCCCTGGGCGATCGAGGATGCCGGATTCCGGGTGGTGATCGCGCCCTCCTTCGCCGATATCTTCCGCAGCAACTGCGGGAAGGTGGGGATCCTGGCCCTGGCCCTGCCCGAGGGCCGGGTGCGTCAGCTGATGGAGGTCGCCAGCGAGGCGCCCGATACCGAGCTGACCGTCGACCTGGAAAAGCAGCTGGTGAGCGCGCCGGGGTTCGAGTGCGGTTTCGAGGTCGATCCTTTCACGCGCGAGTGCCTTCTCAACGGTTGGGACGAGGTGGCGCTGACCCTGCGCCACCAAGACGCCATCGCCGCCTACGAGGACGGGCGATCGAGCGTCCAGAACGGCAGCACGCCGCCGGGCTCGCGCCTCCAGTCCCAGCACTCGTAGAAGGCGGCGTCCCGCCCGACGCGGCAGTCGAAGCGGATGCGTGCGCCGTCGGCGCCCAGGTCGACCACGTGCAGGCCCGCCAGGCGCGGACCCGCCTCAGCTCGTAAGCCGTCCACTACCGCCAGCACCAAGCCGGCGCGCTCGCCCAAGCGCTCTCCGACGTCGGTGCCCAGGTGGGCCTGATAGGCGTACCAGGCGAGGTCGACGAGGCCCGCCGGCTCGATGCTGGCGGGTCGGCCTTGCTCGTCCACGAACCAGCGCAGCGCGCGGCCGCTGCGAATCCGGGCCGCGGCCACCAGTGCGATTACCAAGATCGCAGAGGACACGACGATGACGCCGGCTTCCGGCGGCCTGCCGCCCCCAAGCGCCGCCAGCAGCACGAGGGCGAGCAGGGCCAGGACCAGCAGCGCGGCGGCGGCCAGCCGCCACGCCGTGTCCAGCGCCAGGACCGCGGTCTGCACGCCCGTACGCGCTTCCATCCGCAGCGGCTGCGGATGCCGCACCCAGGGCTGCGCCGCCCGCGCCGCTGCCCAATCGGCGGCGCCCAGCCGGCGCGCCGTCCTCAGAGCAGGCCGCCGTTGACGTCGACCGCCGCGCCCACCATGTAGGAGCTGGCGTCCGACGCCAGGAAGCAGATCACAGAAGCGATCTCTTCCGGCGAGGCCATCCGGCCCGCGGGTACGCCGGCCAGGATCGCTGAGCGGCGGGCCGGGTCCCGCAGGTTGCGATCGTTGATGGCGCCCTCGACGGCGCCCGGGCAGACGCAGTTGACGCGGATCCCCTCGGGCGCCAGCAGCGCCGCCAGGTGCCGGGTGAAGGCGATCACGCCGCCCTTGGAAGCCGAGTAGGCGACCGTGCTGCCCAGCGAACGCAGCTTGCCGGCCACCGAGGCGACATTCACGATCGCCCCGCCACCGGCCTGCCGGATCTGCGGCAGCGCCGCCTGTGTGCACAGAAAAACCCCGTCCAGATTGACCGCCAGTGTGTTGCGCCAGGCCTCGGGCGACAGCTCTTCGAAGGGCACCGCGGGGGGTGCGATGCCGGCGTTGTTGACGAGCACCTCGACCGGGCCGAGGTCCCGGCGGACCCGCGCGAAGGCCTCCGCGATTACGTGAGCGTCGGTCACGTTGCATTCCACGAAGAGCAGGTCCGGCGGCCCCGGCTGCACATCCAGCACCGCCACCCGCGCGCCCAGTTCCGCCGCGCGCCGCGCGGTGGCCCGGCCGATGCCCTGAGCCGCGCCGGTGACCGCCACCACCCGCCCGTCGAGCCGCAGGTCCGGGGTGGGCACGGACCCCGATGCTACATTCGGCCTCCGATGGCGGGCAGCCTGCGCGTCGAGGTTCGCCCCGGCCAGTACCGCGACTCGATCGTCCTGATGGTCGCCTCGGCGCGCATGAGTGCGGCGCCTGGTGTGGAGGCGGCCATGGCCGCCATGGCCACCCAGCTCAACCTCGACCTGCTGCGCGAGAGCGGGCTGTGGTCGGCGGCGCTGGAGCGAGCGGGGCCTGGAGACCTGGTGCTGGCCGCCCGCGGGGCGGATCCAGAGTCCGGGCTGCGAGTGGCCGAAGCCGTCTTGAGCGAGCGGGCAGCCACTCCGCCTGCCGGCGACGTCCCAGCACCCCGAACCGTGCGCACGGCCAGCCGGCTGCTCGACGGCGCCAACATAGCGGTGGTATCGGTGCCGGGCGAGCACGCGGCCTGGGCCTGCTGGGACGCGCTGGCGCAGGGGCTGAACGTCTTCTGCTTTTCCGACCACGTCTCTGTTGCGGACGAGGTGCGGCTGAAAGACGAAGCACTGCGCCGGGGGCTGCTGATGCTCGGCCCGGACTGCGGCACCGCGATCCTGGATGGGGTCGGCCTGGGGTTCAGCAACCTGGTGCCGCGAGGCCGCATCGGCGTTGTCGGCGCCTCCGGGACGGGCATCCAGCAGCTCACCTGCCTGCTTGCTCAGCAGGGCGTGGGGATATCGCAGGCGATCGGGGTGGGCGGTCGCGACCTGACCCCGGAGGTGGGCGGCCGCATGACGCGTGAGGCCGTGCGCCGCCTCGACGAGGACCCCGACACCGATTTGATCATCGTCATCGCCAAGGGCGGCGCCGGCGCCGCCGGCCTGAACGCGCGCAAGCCGCTGCGGCAGGGCCCCGACCTGACGGCGCTAGCGGTGGAGGTAGGCGGCGGCTCGCTGCCGCCGGACCCTGCGCTGCCGGCCTGGGCAGGCCAGGTCGACGGCATCTTCAGCGGCGGCACCTTGCGCGACGAAGCGACTCTGATCTGGGCCGGCGACCGGCGCTTCTCGGCGGTGGACTATGGGGATGAGCGATTCACCCGCGGCCGGCCGCATCCCATGATCGACCACAAGCTGCGGCTCGACGCGATCCGCCGTGCCGAGGGCCTGATCTACCTGGACGTGGTGCTGGGCCGGGCCGCCCACCCGGATCCCGCGGCCGAGCTGGCGCCGGCGCTGGCAAGCCGTCCCGCGGTCGTGGTCCTGGTCGGCACGGAGCAGGATCCGCAGGGCCTGTCCCGGCAGCGCGAGGCCTTCGAGGCCGCCGGCGCCGCCGTCTTCACCTCCAACTCCCGCGCGGCCCGGGCGGTGCTGCATGCCGATTCTGGGTCCTGACGGCCCGCGGGCGGTGACCGTGGGCGCGGCGCTGCTGGCCG
>Ga0209474_10002490_pt1 | contig 16858 bp, 14 predicted proteins | sample GraSoiAngelo_145_FD_185902 | JGI IMG/M metagenome (GOLD analysis project Ga0209474, IMG submission 185902) | Grasslands soil microbial communities from the Angelo Coastal Reserve, California, USA - 14_1009_05_20cm (SPAdes) (version 2) | ecosystem: Environmental > Terrestrial > Soil > Grasslands...
CTTGCCACTTTGAGCGTGTGGGCCCAACAGCCGGGTTTGGACGGGTGCGGCGGCAAGGCCGCCACAGCCTCCCGGTCGGCATCGCAAGCGACGCCTCATGCGGCCGCGCCCTTGCCACTTTGAGCGTCTGGGCCCAACAGCCGGGTTTGGACGGGTGCGGCGGCAAGGCCGCCACAGCCTCCCGGTCGGCATCGCAAGCGACGCCTCATCCAGCCGCCTCGGCGAGCACGAAGCCGAAGAACACGACGCTGATGATGCCGTTCATCGTGAAGAAGGCTGCGTTGAGTCGGCGCAGGTCGCCCGGCCGGACGAGGGCATGTTCATACGCGAGCAGCGCGGCGACCGCGCCGACGCCGAGCCAGTACAGCACGCCGAGGTGGAGCCCGAATCCGACGGCGGCAAGCAGTCCGATGGTTGCCGCGTGCGCGAGCCGCGCCCCCCAGAAGAGACGCCGTTCCCCGAACCGCGTCGCGAACGAGTGGAGGCCCTGCTCCCGGTCGACCTCGAGATCGAAGAGCGAGTAGAAGAGGTCGAATCCCGCTACCCAGAGCGCGACGGCGCCGCCGAGCGCCCAAGCCGGCCAGGGGAGCCGCCCCGTGATCGCAACCCAGGCGCCTAGGGGCGCGAGCCCGTCGACGGCGCCGAGCCAGAGGTGCGAGAGCCAGGTCCAGCGCTTCAGGTAGGGGTAGACGACGAAGGCGGCGACAGGGATCGGCCAGAGCCAGCGCACGATCGGGTCGAGCTGGAAGACCGCAACGAGAAAGAGCGCGAACGAAGCCGTGCAGAAGACGACGACCTGACCGCGGCTCAGCAGGCCGCTCGGAAGCTCGCGCGTCGCCGTGCGCGGGTTGCGCGCGTCGATCGCGGCGTCGATCAGCCGGTTCAACCCCATCGCCAGCGAACGGGCGGCGATCATCGCCAGCGTGATCCAGACGAGGTCGTGTGCCGAGGGGATCTTCCTGACGCAAAGCAGGGCGCCGACGTAGGCGAACGGCAGCGCGAAGACGGTGTGCTCGATCTTGACCAGCGACGCGAAGCGCCGCGGGTACGTGGCGGCTCCGGAAATCATGTCTGCCGGTGTGCAGTCTGCTCGCCTGCGAGCAGCTCGAGCGCGTGGCGGAGTGCCGGCTGCAGCACCGCGAAGCCGTCGCGGCAGCCGCCCGGCGAGCCGGGCAGGTTGACGACGAGCGTGCGGTCGCGCACCCCGGCGATCCCGCGCGAGAGCAGCCCATGCGGTGTCCTGGCGATCGAGTCGGCGCGAATCGCCTCGGCGATCCCCGGTGCGGGCCGCTCGACGACCTCGGCGGTGGCCTCCGGCGTCACGTCACGCGGCCCGAGGCCGGTGCCGCCCGTCGTCAGCACGAGCGGCGCGTCCTCGGCGAGCTCGACGACTGCGTCGGCGATCGCCGCTCGATCGTCGGAAACGAGGCGCCGCTCGACCTCGTAGCCCTCCGCCGCGAGCAGCTCCGCGAGGAGGTCGCCGCTCTCGTCGTCGCGCTCGCCCGCGGCGACGCCGTCCGACACCGTCAGGACTGCCGCCTTCACAAGGCTTCTTTTGTCTTCTCGAGGAGCCTCACACCCGTGATCTCGAGCTCCTTGTCGACGGCCTTCGCCATGTCGTAGACGGTGAGCGCGGCGACCGCGGCAGCCGTCAGCGCCTCCATCTCGACGCCCGTCTGCGCGGTCGTCTCGGCGCTCGCCAGGACGGTCACCTCCGCCTCGCCGACCTCGAGCTCGACGGCCACGTGAGAAAGCGGCAACGGGTGGCAGAGGGGAATCAGCTCGCCGGTGCGTTTCGCGGCCATGATCCCTGCGAGTTGGGCCGCCGCCAGCGCGTCGCCTTTCGGCAGCTCACGCAGCCGGCGCGCCGTTTCGGGGGCCATCCGCACCTCGGCGCGGGCAACCGCGCGGCGGCGCGAAAGCTCCTTGCCGCCGACGTCGACCATGCGCACCTCACCCGTTTCGTCGACGTGCGAGAGCTCGCTCACAAAGGCACCGTATCGCGCTAAGACACCCGAGCCGAGGCGCGGTCCAGCTCGTCGAGCTGCAGGGCGAGCCAGTGCGCGAGATCGTGCTCGCGGACATACGCCCGGATCGCCTCGAGCCGGCTCCGCCGCTCGTCCTCCGGCAGCTCGAGCGCAACGTGGATCGCCTCCGCCTGGGCGGCGACGTCGAACGGGTTGATCTCCAGCGTCCACCTGCCGAGCTCCTCGGAGACGCCGGTGTTTTCGGATAAGACAACAGCACCGTTGCGTGTATTGACGAGCGGCGCCTCCTTCGCCACGAGGTTGAGCCCGTCGAAGATCGCGTTCACGAACAGGACGTCGAACTGCTTGTAGGCGGCGATCGAGCGCGGGAAGTCGTCCTCGATCTGCAGATCGACCGGCAGCCAGCCCTCGGCTTGAAAGCGGTCGTTGACGCGCCGGGCCTCACGCTGAATCGCCCCGAGGTACTCGGAGTACTCGGGGATGTCCTGCCGGGAGGGGTCGAGCAGGGCGAGCAGCGTCACCCGCCCGTGCATCTCCGGGTGGGCCTCGAGGTAGAGCTCGAAGGCGCGGAAGCCGCGGACGACATTCTTGGACGGATCGGTGCGATCGACCCGCACGACGAGCCGCTCCGGGCGCCGCTCGACGATCTCCCGCTCCGCCTCGAGCACCTCGGGGCTCGCCGCGAGCTCGTCGAACTCCTCGGGATCGATCGAGATCGGCGAGGCCGCGACCCGTGTCCGCCGTCCGCGGTATTCCGCAGTCCAGTCGGTGAAGTTTCCCGCCGCACCGGCGATATCGACGGCGCAGCGCAGGAAGGCGAGCCGCCAGCGGCTCGAGTGGAAGCCGACAACGTCGTTGGCGAGCAAGCCGTCGTGGATCGCGTGACGCATAGATGCCGGCAGGATCCGCCAGTAATCGGGCTGCGGCCAGGGGATGTGGACGAAGTGCGAGAGCGTCGCATCCGGCGCCTCCTCGCGCACGAACCGCGGCGCCAGATACAGGTGGTAGTCGTGGAACAGGACGGCCGCGTCAGGCTCCGCCTCGAGTTCTTCGAGGACCGCGGCGGCGAAGCCCTCGTTGACGCGGACGTACCCCTGCTCCCAGGCGTGACGGAGCCCGTGATCGACTGCGGGCGTATAGGCCGGCTCCCAGAGGTAGTGCTGCAGGAACCACAGCATCGGGTTCGAGATGACGTTGTAGAACCAGTCGTAGGCGGCCTCGTCATGGCTGACGAGGCGCAGGCGAAAGGTCGAGCCGTCTCGCGCGGTCTCCTCGATCGTCTCGTGCGAGGCCGCGCGATCCTCGTCCGTGATCGCGCTGGCGATCCAGGTCACGTCGTGATGCGAGACCAGGCCGCGCAGGGCAGTGACGAGCCCGCCGCCGCCCCGCCTCGCGACTCGCTCACCGTTCTGCCGCGAATACGAGACCGGCCCGCGGTTCGAGACCACGATCAGCTTGCGCCGCTCCGCCATGAAGCGGAAGCGTAACCGGGCTGCCTTACCTAGAAACTACGCGGCGCTGCCGAACAGAGCTCCCGCCCCGTTGCCTGGTTTAGACGGCCGCGCCGGCAAAGCCGCCGCGACCTCTAGTCGGCGTCGCAAGCGAGCGCCTAGGCGGCGCCGACAACCGCGACCTCGGCGCCGGCGGTGTCGTTGCCGAGCAGCCGGTTGAAGAGCACCAGCCAGTCGCGAAGCAGCCGCGGCATCAGGAAGTTACGCCGGACGAACTCCTTGCCCTTCAGCGCGCGCAGGCGCGCCTCGGTCTGGTCGCGCAGGATCTCGACGCACGCCTCGGCGCAATCCGCCGACGAATCGACCAGCCAGCCCGTCTCGCCCTCCTGGATCTGCCGCACGATCCCGCCGACGCGCCCCGCCACCGTCGGCCGTGTCTTCCAGAGCGCCTCGGTGATCGTCAGCCCGAATCCTTCCCTGATCGACTTCTGGATCACTGCGTGCGAGTGCACCTGGAAGGCGTTGACCTCGACGCCGCCGATGTTGTTGAGGTTCGAGAGGATGTAGATGTCGGGATCGCCCTCGGCGTAGGCGACGGTCTGGTTGTAGTAGTCCCAACCTTCGGGGTCGTCGTGCGCCATCGAGCCGACGAGCGCGAGCTGCACCGTGGGAAACCGCTTCTTCACCTCCCGGTAGGCGTCGATCACGCCCAGCGGGTCCTTCCAGGGATCGAAGCGCGAGACCTGGGTCAGCAGCGGCCGCTCGACGTCGATTCCGAACTGGTCGACGATGTAGGCCGCATCCTCGGGCGACAGGGCCATGTTCTTCGGCGTCAATGGATCGATCGCGGGCGGCCAGATGTACGACGGCGGCAGGCCGGGCGCCGCCGGGACGTACTCGTTCATGTGGAAGATCGCCGCGTCATAGCGGCCGAGTGCGGGCAGGAGAAAGTCGAGCACGCTCTGGTTCGGGGCCGAGAGGTCGATGTGGCAGCGCCAGATCCAGCGCGCCTGGGACGAAGGGAAATGCTCGATCACATAGGCAGGCTGGGGGTCGTGGACGATGACGAAGTCGTACTCGTCCTCCAGCTCGTGCGCGTTTTCCTCGTTGTAGCGGCGGTAGACCTCCTTCTGCTCGGCGGTCAGCCCCTGCGGCGAGCCCTGGAGCGCGTTGTGGATCGTCTTCGTCGCTCCGAAGAACTCGTCGGCACCGCGGATGATCCGCCATTCGGCGTCGAGCCCCGCATCGCGCATCAGGGGAACGAGGGCGTAGAGAATCTCCGCCACGCCCCCGCCGAACGCGGTCGCGGACAGATGCAAGACGCGCTTGCCCTCGAGCTGCGCGGCGAGCCTGCGGATCTCCTCCATCAAGCCGCGCGTCGCGATCGTGCCGTAGTCGAGCAGCGACTTGTTTCCGACGTTGATGAGCTGGAGCATGTGGGGTCGGCTCGAGTGTCTAGACGGCGAAAGCGCCCAGGATAGACGCTACTCGCCCAGGAACTTCACGAAGCGGAGCCGGGATCCTCCCGACTCTCGCCCGCCGATCTCGACCTCGTCGGAGACCGCCTGGATGATCGCGATCCCGAGACCGCCCTCACTCAGATCCCCGTTTCCGCCCGCCGCCAGGCTGGCAGGCTCGAAACCCGAGCCGTCGTCGGTCACCTCGACGATCAGCCGATCGGGCTCGATCTGGTAGACGATCTCGACCGTGCCGGCGCGTCCTTCATGGTAGGCATGGCGTACGGAGTTGGTGCACGCCTCGGTCAGCGCCAGCTTCAGGTCGCTGAGCGTCTCCTCCGAGAGCGGGCGGACGCGCGCGATTGCCGTCAGCGCGAGGCGGCCGAGAGTGATGTATTCGGCCTTCGCAGGGATGGTGAGCCGTACGAGACGGTCGTGGGGGTCCATCGAGGCCCTCTTCCCTCTTGTTGCCGACCGTAACCTTGATCTGTTTCGAGAATCGCTCGACGGGATCGCTTTCCCTCCCGGGATTAGACGGCGTGCGGTAGGCCGCGCGCTTTGGTCAGCCTGAACTCGGCGGCCGCTCCGCCAGCGTCACGGTGACCCGGCGCTTCGTGCCTGCCCGAATGAAGGAAACAGGCACGGATTGCCCAGGGGAGAGCTGCTCCGTGACCACCCGAACGACGTCTTCGGCGCTTCTGACCGGCCGGCCGGCAATCGAAACGATCACGTCCCCGCCGCTGACGAAGGGTGCGCCGAGCAGCTCGCGCCGGTCGTTGCCCTCGTGCAGGCCGGCCTCCGCGCCAGGAGAGTGGGCCTTGACGTTGGTAACGACCGCGCCGTGGGAAACCGGGTAGTGGAGCTTTCTTGCGATCGTCGGGGTCAGATCTTCGGTCAAGATTCCGACGTAGGCGTACGAGACGCGGCCCGTCGCGATCAGCTGCGTCATCGACCGGCGCGCCGAATCGATCGGCACCGCGAAGCCGACCCCCTCGCCACTACCCGAGTCGCTCCGAATCTGAGCGTTGATCCCGATCACGCGCCCGCCGGCATCGAAGAGAGGGCCGCCGGAGTTTCCGTGGTTGATTGGAGCGTCCGTCTGGATGGCGTCCACGAGGCTGTATTGCGAGGTCAGTGAGTCGATCGAGCGCTCCGTTGCCGAGACCACGCCGACGCTGAGCGAGTTGACGTTGCCGAAGGGGCTGCCGATCGCAGCCACCGGCTGGCCGACCTTCACCTGCGCGGAATCCCCGAGCGGCACGGGCTCGAGCGGATGGTCGGCCGGATTGACCTTGACAAGGCCGACGTCGTCGTAGATGTCCCAGCCGACGACCTTTGCCGGCACCCGATCACGGTCCTGAAACTCGACGAACAGCTTGTCGGCGGGCGAAACGCTGCCGGAGCCTTCGCCGGCATTCGTGATCACGTGTGAATTCGTGAGGATGTAGCCCTTCGGAGAGACGACGAAGCCGGAACCCTGCGCTTCCTGGGCGGAATCGCCGCCGCTGCCGGAGATTGCGTAGATCGTGACGACCCCCGCCGACCGCGTTCGGTAGATCCGGCTCGGGTCGAAACCGTTGCCGATCAGCGGCTTTGCGCTGGGGGTAAGCGAAGGCCTCGCCGTCGCAACCGGCTGGGCAACAGCCGGCGTCTGGACGATCACGGACTTCTTCGTCCCGGTCGAGAGCCAGCCGGCCGCCTTTCCGACCACCAGGACGGAAATGCCGCCGATCACGGCGGCAACGATCGCGACGATCGCGACTGGTACGGGGCGGTCGCGCACCGGCCCACTGTAGCGACGCCCGTCCTACGCGTCCGCACGCAACACTCGCTCGAGCTGGCCGCGGCGCGCTGCGCTTAGCCAGGGTCGCAGAAGATCAGCAACGTGGAAAGCGTCTTCGCATTCGGCGAGCCACACCCAAACCGGCTTTCGGACGTATCGTCGCGGTTGGGAGACTTGTACGGCCCATAAACGGTCCCACATTTCACCGCCGCCCCGAATCGGCGAACCGTTTCCTCATTTGTCATTTGGACCGAGAGACGCAGGCGTCCCTTGCATCGCGTCGCTGTCCCTTCACCCTCATAGAGACCGGCTGCCCAGGCAGTCACGGTCAAGAGCGTGCCCGAAGCGTCGGACGGAAAATCCCTGGAGACATGCCCTTTTCGGACGATTTCACATGCAAACGGTCGGTAATCAGAGGCGCCAAAATTTGGGCCGCGCCTGGTTTGGGAAGTCCCACTTCCGACATGCTTTCGTCACCGCGCGTAACAGTTTCAGCGCTACGCTCGCCTTGGGGAGGAGGTCGGGGCGCCTTGGTTCACGCGGCAACACGAAGAACGCACCGCGGAGGCGGGACGGTTCAGCCCATCGGGCCCTCAGGCGCCGGCTCGTCGGCGGGTAGAACGAGCGAGAAGACCGTCCGGCCCGGCTTCGAGTCGAGCTCGATCTCGCCGCCCATCAGTTCCGCCAGCTCCTTCGCGATCGCGAGGCCGAGCCCGCTCCCCGAAGCCTTCGTGCTCTCGCCGCGGTAGAAGCGGTCGAACAGCTCGGCCCGATCCTCGGCGTTGATGCCGGGGCCGCCGTCGGCGACGCTGATCTCCGCCCGGCCGTCGGCGCGGCGCACGGCAACCTCGACCGGCGTGCCCGGCGGCGTGTGCACCAAGGCGTTTTCAAGCAGGATGCGCACGATCTGAAGGACGCGCTGCGGATCGCCATGGGCGTCGGCGGCTCCGTTCGCGGCGAATTCCAGCGGATGCGCTGAAGCCAGGGCGACACCGGCAAACTCGTCGACGGCCGCGCTCGCCACGCTCCCGAGCTCGACCGGCTGCGTTTCCACGTGCAGCCGGCCTGCGTCCAGCCGCGAGAGGTCGAGCAGATCGTCGGCGAGCTTGGTCAAGCGGCGCACCTGGCCTGCCATCGTCTCGAGGAATTCTCGGCGCGTCCGCTCGTCGAGCTCCTCGTCCTCGAGCAGCTCGAGGAAACCGCCGAGCGAGAACAGCGGCGTCCGAAGCTCATGCGATGCGTTGGCAACGAACTCACGCCTCGCGTGGTCGAGCCCGGCCAGCCGGACGCGCATGCGGTCGAACGCCCGCGCGAGCTCACCGAGCTCATCCGAGGCGGTGTCAGCGACGGGCTCGTCGAAGCGTCCGCGCGCGATCCGCTCGGCCGCACGTTCGAGGCGTCGGATTCGGCGCGCGAAGAGGCGGGCTGCTCCGTACCCGATCAGGAGTGCGACGAGCAGCGCCAGGCCGCCGGCGAAGAGCAGGCGGCGTTGCACGGCGTGGACGTCGGCGAGCGCATCGTGCAGCGGCGCGGAGAGCAAGAGAACATCTCCGCTACCGATCGGGCTCGCGACTTCCGCGAACTCGCTCCCGCCGCGCGAGACGGTCCCGCGCTCGAGCATCGACGTCTTGGCCGAGTCAAGCGCGACCGGATCGTCCGTGAAGGCGCCGCCGCTCTGCCCCGGACGCGAGGAGTCCTGGACAGTCACGGTCGGCGGCGACTGGGTCAGCACCGACAACAGGAGCACGCGCGCATTCGTGCTGGCGTCCGCGTTCGACAGGAAGTCCGGGTCGTGCCGGTTGTCCTCATATTCGCGGACGAGCTTGGGCGCTGCACGGGCAAGATCGTTCAGTCTCGCGTCGATCAGCCGGTTTCTCAGCGACGGGACGACGATGAGATAGACGAGCCCCAGAACGAGCGCGACGACGGCGAGAAGTGCCAGGCTGAGGCGGGCCCCGACCGTCCTGAAGGTGCTCATCAGTCGCGAAACCGGTAGCCGACGCCGCGCACGGTGAGGATGTACTCCGGCTCGCTCGCGTCGCGCTCGAGCTTCTCCCGCAAGTGGCGAATATGGACGTCGATCGTCCGCGGCTCGCGATAGGCCGAGTCTCCCCACAGCGCGCGGAGCAGCATCTCCCGCGTGAAGACCCGGGCCGGCTCGGCGGCGAGGGCCCGCAGGAGCTCGAACTCGACATAGGTGAGCTGCACCGGCTCTCCGGCGAGCTCGACCGTCCGTCGGGCGGGATCGATTCGCAGCTGGCCGGCCTCGATCACCTCCCCCTCGCGCGGCCCGCTGTCTCGGGCCAGCGATGCGCGTCGCAGGAGGGCGCGCACGCGGCTCCGAAACTCGCGGATCGAAAACGGCTTGGTGATGTAATCGTCGGCGCCGAGCTCGAGGCCGAGCACCTTGTCGAGCTCCTCGCCGCGCGCCGTCAGCATGATGATCGGGACGTCGCTGCCGGCGCGGAGCCGCTTGCAGACCTCGAGGCCGTCGACCTTCGGCAGCATCAAATCGAGAACGACGAGGTCGATCCGCTGGTCCTCGAAGAGCCTCAGTGCTTGCTCTCCGTCCCGCGCCTGCACGACGCGGAAACCGTCGCGTTCGAGCGGATACGTCAGGAGCTTCTGGACGGAGTCCTCGTCGTCGACGAGCAGGATTGTCGAGGAGTCGCGCATCGCGTAGCAGTCTGCCTGCCCGCGTCGAGTTCTCGCCTGCCTACTATAGCCACGGCATGGCGGCGATCCCGCCTCCCGCGCGCGAACGCGCGCGTCCAGGCTCGCTCGAGCGGCCGATCAACGGACGTCTCTACCGGGGTACGTGGCTGCTCGTCGGGATTCCCCTGCTAATCGCCGCATTCAGCGTCGGCAAGCCGACGGCGCTCCGCCCGGCCGTCCCGACCCTGCCACCCGCGTTCGACAAGGCGCGGGCGGCCGCGCTCACGCGCGATCTCGCCCAGACCTTTCCTGACCGCTCACCCGGTTCGCCCGGTGCCGCCAGCGCTCGGCAGTGGTTCGCAGACCAGGTGGCGAGGCTGGGGCTCCGCGTCCGCCGCGAGCCCTTCTCGGCGATCATTCCCGGGCGCGGCCGCGTTCGGCTCGAGAACCTGGTCGTCACGATTCCGGGTCGCTCCCCTCAGGCGCTGGCCGTTCTCGCGCATCTCGACGACGTCGGCACAGGTCCGGGCGCGAACGACAATGCATCCGGCATCGCGGCTCTGATCGAGCTTGCCCGCTCGTACGCCACAACGGTTTCCGGACACGTCCCTGCCGGAGCGAGCATCGTCAGCCCCGCTCACACGCTGCTCTTTGTCGCGACGGACGGCGGCGAGTTCGGCGGCCTGGGCGCACGCCGGTTCGCCGCGGATTTCCGTAATCGAGTCGTCACGGCGATCGTCTTGGATTCGATCGCCGGCCGGGCGCCCTCCCGGCTGGTGATCGCCGGGAACACTGCTCGCGAGGCGTCCGCGGGCCTGGTGGCGACGACGGCAGCACGGATTCAGGAACAGGCGGGTGCGCTGCCGCGGCGTCCGAGCGGCTTCGCCCAGCTACTCGATCTCGCCTTTCCGTTCACGCTCTACGAACAGGGCCCGCTGCTCGCACACGGCGTCGGCGGGCTCACGGTGACCACCGCCGGCGACCGGCGCTCTGCTTCCTTCGCCGACACCCCGGCCCGCGTGAACGGCGGGCGGCTTGCCCAGGTGGGACGGAGTACGCAACAGCTTCTGCGAGCTCTCGACCAGGGCGCGGAGCTCGTGCAAGGGACGTCGAGCTACGTGTACCTCGGAGCACGGGTGATCCGAGGCTGGGCCATTCAGCTGGTCTTGATCGCAGCTTTGCTGCCGTTCGTGATCGCGACGATCGATCTCTTCGCTCGCTGCCGCCGGCGCCGCGTGCCGATTGCACCTGCGCTGCGCAGCTACCGAAGCCGGCTCGCCTTCTGGGTCTGGGTCGGCGTGGTTTTCCAACTCTTCGCGCTCGTCGGCGTTTGGCCGAGAGGTGCGGCCTTGCCGGTCGCCCCGCAGAGCGCCGCGGCCCGGCACTGGCCGCTGCTCGGCTTACTCGGCCTCGCGGCTCTTGCCGCCCTTGGTTGGGTGGTCACACGGGCGCGCCTGGTCCCGCGACGGCGCGCCGCGATCGACGACGAGCTCGCGGGCCACACTGCCGCACTGCTGGCGCTCGGCGTCGTCGGGCTCTTGGTGGTGGCCACGAACCCGTACGCCTTGATCCTCGTCCTGCCTTCCCTGCACGCCTGGCTGTGGCTCCCACACGTGCAATCGCGGGCACCCTGGCTGCGCGTATCGGTGCTCGCCCTCGGCTTTCTCGGCCCTTTCCTGCTCTTGATCTCCTTCGCCGCCCGGTACGGGCTCGGGCTCGACGCGCCCTGGTACCTCGCCGAGCTCGCGGCCCTCCGCTACGTCTCGATCCCGACCTTCGTGATCGGATTGGCCTGGCTCGCCGTGGCGGCGCAATTCGCTGCGCTGACAGCGCAACGCTATGGCCCATACCCCAGCGCGGCCGACCGCGGCCTCGGGCCGATCCGCTCGGCGCTTCGCCACGCGATCCTCGCACGCCGCGCCCAAAAGAAGGCGTCCGTGGAACGCCAACGGGCGATCGGAGGCTGAGCCACCGTTTTCAATCCAGGCGGAGATAGTCGACGGAGTCGCCGTCGGCAAGCTCGCCCTCGCCCCGCGGTACGAGGAGGAGCGCATCCGCGCCTGCGGAGCGGGCGATCATGTGCGACTCCTGCCCGCTCAGGGGTTCGAGAAGGGCGCCGTCGTCCGACCGGCGAAGGCGCGCCCGCGCGAGCTCGTCGCGCTCGGGGTTCTGCCGTCGCGTGCCGACGAGCCGGCCGCGTTCGAATCGAGGCAGCGGCTCCGGCACCCCCTGCAGCGCCCGGACCGCAGGCTTGACGAAAAGCTCGAAGCTGACGAGCGCCGAAACCGGATTGCCGGGCAGCCCGAACACGAGCGTCCCCTCGCGGACTCCGAACGCGAGCGGCTTGCCGGGCTTGACGGCAACGCGCCAGAAGACCTCCTCGACTCCGAGCTCGCCTTCGACACGACGGACGAGATCGTGGGGCCCAACGGAGACGCCTCCCGAGGTGACGACGATGTCGGCCGCGAGCGCCGCTTCGAGCGCGGCCCGCAGCGCGCCTTCATCGTCGCCGACCGCCGGCAGTCGCTCGACCGCCGCGCCCGCAGCCTCGAGCTGTGCCGAGAGGATCAGCCCGTTTGCCTCGTAGATCTCACCCGCGGCCAGCTCCTCGCCCGGGCGGCGAAGCTCAGTTCCCGTAGCGAGCACGGCGGCGCGCGGCCGGCGCGTGCACCGAACCTCCGGTATCCCGGCGGCGGCCAGAGCCCCGAGCCGCGCGGGCGTGAGCGCGGAACCCCGCTCGACGACGGTCTCACCGGCGCGAATGTCGCCCCCCCGAGGACGGACGTTGGCGCCGTTCTCAACGACGCTTGCGATCTCGATGTCGTTGTCATCCTCGACAACATACTCGATGGGGATGACGGCATCCGCGCCGTCAGGCACGACTCCACCGGTTGCGATTCCCATCGCTTCGCCGGGACCCAGGGAGACGTCGGCGGGCTTACCGGCGGGAATTCGGCCTGACACCCGAAGCCGCCCCGGGGTGTCCGCGCTCAGGACGGCATAGCCGTCCATCGCCGAGCTGGGAAACGGCGGCAGATCGACCACCGCCACGGCCGGCTCGGCGACCACGCGCCCGGCCGCTTCCTCCAGCGAGACGGTCTCGGGCGGAAGCGGACGCGCGTGCATCACGACTAGGCTCTGAGCCTCGGTGATCGACAGCAGATCGGCCACGCGAGCCGCATAAGCTAGCCCGGTGGCGCGCGAACTGGTACGGGGTCGTTACCGGCTCGACGCGCGGCTCGGTGCCGGGGGGATGTCCGAAGTGTGGACTGCCGAGGACCTTGAACTCGGTCGGCGCGTCGCCTTGAAGCTGCTCGGCCGCGACGCCGACCCGGCCCGCTTTGAACGCGAGGCCCACGCGGTTGCATCGCTCGCGCACCCGAACATCTGCCGCCTCTACGACTACGGAGAAGAGGGCGGCCGGCCGTTCATGGTCCTGGAGTACCTCGGCGGCGGCACGCTCGAGGACCGGCTCCTCCCTGGCGAGCCGTACCCGGACGACGAGGCCGAGCGAATCGCCCGCGAACTCGCCGCCGGCCTCGCCCACGCACACACACGCGACCTCGTTCATCGCGACCTGAAGCCCGCCAACGTCCTCTTCGACGACGAGGGCACGGCCAAGATCGCGGATTTCGGCATCGCCCGGCTCGGCGGGTCGGGAACGCTGACGGAGACGGGGACGCTCCTCGGCACTGCCGCGTATCTCTCGCCGGAACAGGCGCAGGGGCAGCCGGCGACCGCTGCCAGCGACGTCTATTCCTTCGGTGTCATCCTCTACCGCCTGCTCGCGGGCCGGCTTCCGTTCGAGGCCGCCAGCCCGATCGAGCTCGCACGGATGCACGTGCACGAGCAGCCCGCCCCGCTCGGCGAGGTCCGCCCCGACGCCCCACCCGCGCTCGCGGCCCTCGCCGAAGCGTCGCTGGCGAAGGATCCGCAGGAGCGACCCGCGGACGGGGCAGCGCTCGCCACCGCGCTCGCGACCGGCCAACCGACGCTCAGCGGCGCGCCCACACTGGTCGCAGGCGCGGACTCCACGCTCGTGATCCCGCGACGCCGCCGCAGCGGTCGTCGCCGCCTGCCTGTCCCGCCTGTGCCGCTCCCACTCCTACTCGTCGCGCTGCTCCTCTTCGCCGCGGCAGCCGCCGGCGTCGCTGTCGCCTTCCTGGCGGGCCACTCGAGCGGTTCAAAGCCCCCGCCGTCCTCGGCAGCGCAACGCACGCGAAGCCGGGGAACTTCGACGACGCTGCCGATCACCTCGGCTAGCGCCCGAACGAAAACGACGGCCTCCACGACGAGAGCGACGAGGACATCGCCGACAGCGGTTTCGCCGCCGCCCCCGCCGCCGCCCCCACCACCGCCGCCGCCCCCGACGACGGTGCCCCCGCCACCCACGACGTTGCCCACAACCGTCACGATTCCGATCACGACGCCCCCGCCACCACCCCCACCACCGCTGCCGTGATCTCGATCGTCGTCCCGCTGCACAACGAGGAGCGCTCGGTCGCCTTGCTCTATGCGGAGCTGCAGTCGGCGCTCGAGCCGCTTGGGCAGGAATGGGAGACGGTCTTCGTCGACGACGGTTCCTCGGATGGGTCGTTTGGGGAGCTGACACGGCTCCATGCCGCGCACGAAAACGTGCGGGTCGTCCGGTTTCGCCGCAACTTCGGCAAGGCCGCCGCGCTGGCGACGGGCTTCGATCGCGCGCTCGGCGAAACCATCGTCACGATCGACGCCGACCTCCAGGACGACCCGGCTGAGATTCCGCGCCTGCTCGTCAAGCTCGACGAGGGCTTCGATCTCGTCTCCGGCTGGAAGACGCGCCGCCGCGATCCGCTGCGCCGGCGAGTCCTATCGCGAATCTTCAACTGGGTGACGGGGCGGGTTTCGGGTCTACGGCTCCACGATCTGAACTGCGGGCTGAAGGCATACCGAGCCGAGGTCGTTCACGGAATGCGCCTCTACGGCGAGCTCCACCGGTTCATTCCGGTCCTCGCGCACTACCGCGGCTTCCGGATCGCCGAGCTGCCCGTCAACCATCGCCCGCGCGAGCACGGACGCTCGCGCTACGGAGTCGAGCGCTACATCCGTGGGTTCTTGGATCTGCTGACGGTCTCGTTCATCGGCCGCTACCGCCACCGGCCGCTGCATCTGTTCGGCGGGCTCGGGCTCGTGCTCGGCGCGATCGGTGTCGTGATCCTCGCCTACCTGACCGTCGTCAAAGCCCTCGGGCACGCGATCGGCGAGCGGCCGCTGCTCACCCTCGGCGTCCTGCTGGTCGTGGTCGGGCTCCAGTTCTTTTCGCTCGGCCTGATCAGCGAGATGCTCACGAGCCAGCACGAAGAGAGCGGCGCCGGCCGCGAGCAGGCAGAGCTCCACATCGACGAGATCCTCTCCTGACCGGAAGCCAGACGAGCCCGCCGCGGAGGTGGCAGCCGAGCCGGGCGGAAGTGGCAGCCGGTCCGACCGTCGGCGCAGTTTCGTCACGATCCCGTCTCCCATGCGTCCGCAAATTCTGATTAGGCTCGTCGCGGGGAGGAGGCTGGGTACGCCTTTGAAACGCGCGCGAACACGTTAAGGCGAGCGCGGGAACAAAGGTCGGCCCGAGCCCCAATGCGCGTCCTCTACTTCGGCACCTACGAGCGGGACTACCCGCGGAACGCCCAGGTGATCGCGGCGCTTCGCCGTGCGGGGATCCACGTGCTCGAGCGTCACGTTCCCGTCTGGGAGGGACGCGCGCACAAATGGCGGGCCGGCGCGCGGTCGCTGACCAGGCTGGCGTTGGCGGAAGCGCGCCTCTTCCGGCGGCCGCGCGAGGATTTCGACGCGCTGATCGTCGGGTACCCGGGCCACCTCGATCTGGCAGCGGCTCGGCGCGTGGCCGGGCCACGGCCCGTGGTGTTCAACCCGCTCGTCTCCCTCTACGACACGTTCGTCGCCGATCGCGAGCGCTTCCGGCCGAGGTCTCCGGCCGGCCGGCTGCTCAGGGCGGTCGACCGCCGCGCCCTTCGGGCCGCCGACCTCGTCGTCGCCGACACCGCGGCGAACGCTGACTTCCTCGCCGGGCTCGGGGACCTGCCGCGCGACGAAGTCGAGGTCTGTTTCGTCGGCGCCGAGGAGCGCGTCTTCACACCGGGCTGGAAATCCCAGCAGCCCTTCGAGGCACTCTTCGTGGGCAAGCTGATCCCGCTGCACGGGCTCGCGACTGTCCTCGAGGCCGCCCGCCTCGCGGCGAACGTGCGCTTCAAGATCGTCGGCACCGGTCAACTCGGCTCGCTGCTTCGGCGGCCGCCGACGAATGTCGAGCACCTCCCGTGGGTCGACTACGAGCGCCTCCCGGGCGAGCTCCACGCGGCCGGCTGCGCGCTCGGTGTCTTCGGCACCTCGGACAAGGCGCAGCGCGTGATTCCGAACAAGGTCTTCCAGGCGCTCGCCTGCGGTGTCCCCGTCATCACCGCCGACACGCCGGCCGCTCGGGAATTGCTCGTCGACGGGCAGAGCGCGCTGCTCGTACCGCCCGGCGAGCCGAAGGCGCTGGCGGCGGCCGTGCGGCGACTCGCCGAGGACCCGGCGCTCGCGGGGCGCATCGCGGCTGGGGGCTTGCGCGCCTACAGCGCTCACGCGTCCGAACGCGTCCTCGGCGAGCGCTGGAGCGGCCTGCTCGAAGGCCTGCTCCGGTGAGGTTCTTCCGGCCGGTCCGGCTGCTCTGGGCCGCAATCGCCGCCTACGCGACCGCCTTCGCGGCCCTCTCGGTCCTCCGGCACCGCGCGTTCGAAACCGGCCGGTTCGATCTCGGCAACATGGTTCAGGCCGTCTGGTCGACGGCCCACGGCAATCTGTTGCAGACGACGAACCTGCACGGCGCTCAGGTCTCGCGTCTCGCCGCCCACGTCGATCCGATCCTCGTCGTCTTCGCGCCGCTCTGGTGGCTCTGGCCGAGCCCAAGCCTGCTCCTGACCACTCAGGCGATCGTGGTCGCGCTCGGAGCGCTGCCGCTCTTCTGGCTCGCCCGGAAGCACACGGGCGACGAGCGGGCCGCGCTCGGCTTCTCCCTTGCCTACCTACTTTTTCCGGCAACCGAGTGGATGACGCTCAACGAGTTCCACCCGGTCGCCCTCGCCTGTCCGCTGCTTCTCTTCGCGATCTGGTACCTCGACGAGGACCGGCTGCTGCCCTTCACGTCCTTTGCACTGCTCGCCGCGCTCACGCGCGAAGAGATCCCGTTCGTGATCGCCGGGCTCGGGGTCTGGTACGCGCTCGCGCGCCGCCGTTGGCTCGCGGGCAGCGCGATCGCCGGCGCGGGCATCGCCGGCGCGGCGATCGCCGTTGACGTCATCATCCCGCACTTCAGACACGGCTCGGCGAGCTTCTACGGGCGCTACGGCGCAGTCGGCGGCTCAGCCTCGGGGATCGTTCGCAAGCTCTTCACGGATCCCGGCCGGCTGATCTCGGTCGCCTTCGACCACCGCGGCACGCACTACTTGCTCGACCTGTTTCTGCCGATCGCCGCTCTGGCGCTCCTAGCGC
>Ga0209474_10002492_pt1 | contig 16856 bp, 17 predicted proteins | sample GraSoiAngelo_145_FD_185902 | JGI IMG/M metagenome (GOLD analysis project Ga0209474, IMG submission 185902) | Grasslands soil microbial communities from the Angelo Coastal Reserve, California, USA - 14_1009_05_20cm (SPAdes) (version 2) | ecosystem: Environmental > Terrestrial > Soil > Grasslands...
TTTCTTTCTCGCGCTGCTCCTCGGCGCCGCGACGTTCAATCTGTTCTACTCGTTCGCCGCCGGGCTGTTGATGTTCCTCGGGCTATACGCGTTCGCCCTCTGGTCGACGAAGCGCGACCCAGACATGCTGCGGATTCTTCTCGCCTCGTCTGGCGCTCGGCGTCGCTATGACCCTGGAAAGCACGAACGAGTCGACCTGGAGATCAGGGCATGGTGAGGATCCGGCGCATTCTTCGTGACTACAGCGACGCGGGCAGCGTGAACGCGCTGCTCGCGATCTGGGGCTTCGTGGATGATGACGTATTCCTCACGAAGGCCGGTCACGTCGGGGTCGTGTATCGCATGCGAGGCGTCGACTACGAGGGGTTGACGCACCCGCAGCGCCAAGTACTGACTCATCGAGTGCAGGCCGCGCTGCGACTGCTCGATGAGCACTGCCGGCTTTACCAGTACTTCTTGAAGGAAAGAATCGAGCACATCGTACCTGCGTCACGCGGGCGTGGCGTCGCACGCGAAGCGATCGACCAACGGGCTGCACATCTGAATGGCCGCCGCGACCTGTACGACCACACGATCTACTTCGTGCTGGTATACGAACCGCCGGCTGCAGGTTCCAACCGAACGGGCCTGCGCCGGTACCGGATGTGGCATCGGGGGTTTTTGACAAACGCGGCCATCTCGTTCCTCGAGACTGAAATCGACAGAGCCGTTAGCGCGCTCCACGACAAGGCGCACGCACTCGAGATTCAGCTAAGCGACTTCGGTCCGGTACGGCTGCGGAAGACCGATATCTTCGGCTTTTTGCGGCACGTGGTGAATCTGAATCGGGATGCGGCGTCTGCTGCTCCTCTGAAGTACGACACGCATCTCGACTACTTCGTTCCCGATCTGGCGATCGAATGCCACCGCGATCACCTCCTCATCGGCGATCAAATCGTCAAGGTCCTCTCGATGAAGGAGCCGCCTGCGCGGACATTCGCGCATGTGCTCGGCGACCTGCACGCAATCCCCGAGGAGTTCGTAGCGTGCCTCGAGTGGCAGCGTATTCCGAACGACCGCATGCGGCGCGAGATCCGGACGCGGCGTCGCCATTTCTTCAACAAGCGCGTGTCGCTCGTGAACTACGTCGCGCCGGAGACGAAGCCCGAGGAAATGCTCGTCGACGAATCTGCGACGGCCACGGTCAATCAGCTCGGGGACGCCCTCACCGAGCTCGAGGTCAACGGTCATTTCTTCGGGTTCTGTTCGTTGACGTTCGTACTTCACGGCACCAACTGGCGCGCGCTCCAGCACGCAAGCGCCGAAGCCATCAAGGCGCTGGCGACACATGACGGGTCCCTGTTTGACGAAAGCTACAACTTGTTGAACGCCTGGTTGAGCACCGTGCCCGGAAACGGGGCACACAACCTCAGACGGCTGGCGCTCCTCGAGACCAATGCCGCGGACCTGAGCTTCGTTTTCGCACTCGACAAAGGCGAACGTGTCAGCCCATACCTGGGTGAAGACGCTCTCTCGATCTTCGAAACGCCACACCATGCGCCGTACGCCTTCAACCTGCATGTGCAGGATGTCGGGCACACACTGGTCCTGGGCGCGACCGGCAGCGGTAAAAGCTTCCTGCTCAATTTCATCGTCACGCACGCACAGAAATATGAACCGCTGACGGTGATCCTCGACCTCGGGCATAGCTATCGCAAGCTTGCTGACCTCCTTCACGGCCGATACCTGGAAGTCGGCCTTCGGCAGCATGACGTCAGCATCAACCCGTTCGCGCTGGATCCAACGCCCGAGCATCTGCACTTCCTCCATGCATTGCTGCGCGTGCTCTTGGAGGGCAACGAGGCCTACCGACTGTCGGAAGTGGAAGACCGGGAGACGTACGAGGCGATCGAGAACCTCTATGCACTCGATGCGGATCAGAGGCGCCTGTTCACGCTCGCCAATCTCCTGCCTCGCGCTCTTGGCGGTCGGCTCCACAAATGGGTGGACGGCGGTCGGTACGCCAGCCTCTTCGACAACGTGGAAGACACGTTCAACGTCGAACGGATCCAGGTATTCGATTTCGAGTCGATGCGGTCGTATCCGGCGCTCCTTGAGCCGCTTCTGTTCTATGTCCTGCACCGTGTCACCGCCCGCGTCAACGACCCGGCGGAAGCGCGGCGCCTCAAGCTGTGCGTCGTGGACGAAGCATGGCGATTCATTCAGCACCCAACGCTGCGCGCGTACGTGCAGGAAGGGCTGAAGACCTGGCGGAAACACAACGGCGCCATGATTCTCTCAACCCAAACGATCGACGACTTCGCCTCTGCGGATCTGCTGCGAACCGTCGTCGAAAGCTGCCCGACGAAGCTGCTGCTCGCCAACCCGGCGCTCGATCGCCGTCAGTACGCAGAGCTCTTTCAACTCAATGAAATGGAATTGGACCTGCTCGCGGGCCTGATTCCTCGCCAGCAGATCCTCCTGAAGCGGCCGGACCTCACTAAGGTTCTCACGCTGACGGTCGATCCGAAAAGTTACTGGATTTACACGAACACGCCCGTCGACAACGAGCGCCTCGCCGAGCTCTCCAGCCGGTACGGCTTCGAGGCGGGTCTGGAGCGCCTCGTCGCGTCTGCGTAAGCGGAGGAGTTGGGACATGTCTGTGCACCGGCTCGTTGGTTCTCGTTCGCTCGGATTCGTAGCCGCCGTCCTGGCCGCAACTGGAGCATCCGGGTTGGTCGCTTCGGGACAGACGACAGGAATTCGCGACGTAACAGCATCGGCTCACAGCGTAATTTCGCTGCAGACGCGTATCCGCTACACGACGATGATCCTGCTTCCGGAGGACGACGAGATCCTCGACGTTGTGACCGGGGATCGGGACTTCTGGGTCATCAGTGCAACCCACAACATCGCGCACGTGAAGCCGGCAAAGGAAGGAGCAGCGACCAACCTGAATCTCGTGACCGCGAGCGGCGCCGTCTACTCGTTTCTGCTGACCGAAAAGGGCAACTCCCTGCCCGATCTGAAGGTGTACGTCATTCCGGATCCGGACATCGCCCGGGGAAAGATGAAGTACTACACGGCGGCGCAATTCGAGAGCGTACAGGCTGAAGCGACAGCGGCGCGCGAGGCTCTCGAAGCGGAACGCCGACGAGTCGCCGACGCCATCGCCAACTATGAGCAGGAGTATCCATCCAAGCTGCAGTTCGTTTATGGCACCCCCAAGTACGAGAAACCGTTTTTCGTGCGTGCCATCTGGAACGACGGTCAGTTCACATACGTGAGAACGGAGGCGACCGAGCTGCCGGCCCTGTACGAGGTCAAGGACGGCTCGCCGTCACTGCTGAATTTCCAGGTGCGCAACGGCACCTATGTGGTGCCGAAAGTGCTCGATCGCGGGTATCTCGCCCTGGGCAAAGCAGAATTCGATTTTGGCATGCACGGGCGCTGACCATGTCCGAGGCATCATCCACACCAGCGACGGCACCGGTCTCCGATCGACGTCCGGTTCCGCGCGGCGTGATTCCGCGTGGACTCCAGATGTGGCTCATGGTGGGCGTGGCAGCCGGAATGCTGATGATCATCATGCTCGCGGGTCATTCGCAGCCCTCGCCGCGCGTCACATCGACGTCGGCCACGCCACCGCTGCCAGGTCTCAGCCCCGATCGGCTCCGGGAATTCCAGGACAGGCTGCGGGCGCTCGACGATCGAGCGCGCGCCGATTCCACCGGCGAACCCAGCAGGAACCCACCGACGAATGTGCGGGAAAGCGAAGGCGGTTCGCGGCAACAGGATCCCTTAGTGGCCGAGCGAAAGCGCCGAGAGTACGAGAGCCTGTTTGCCGGCAACGTCGTGTTCAGTCGTCGTCCGCCTGGGGAGCAGCCGCTCGGTGAGCGTGATGCAACTGCACGAGGTTCGAGCGTCGCTCGAGACCCATCTCAACCTGCCGCGCCGAACCTTGACGATGTCGCGGAGGCGGTCGTGCGAGCCACGACCCGGTATACGCCGTCTGCGCAGCAGCAACAACAGAATCTGCCCACGGCCGCGGCGACGACGATTGGAATGCCAGCGACCGCGATTGCGCCATCGGCCACCGCACGGCTTACGCCGGCGAACACAGACCCGATCAGCGCGTCGGCCCCGATGCAAAAGCTTCTCGAGGGCACCATCATCGATACGGTCTTGACGAATCGCCTCGATGGCGACACCGCGTCACCGGTGAATTGCCTCGTCACCAATCCTGTGTACTCCCACAGTGGACAGCACGTGCTGATTCCCGCTGGGTCACGAGTCCTGGGTGAAACGAAGCCGGTGCGCTCCGTTGGAGAGTCGCGTCTCGCCGTCGCGTTTCACCGGCTTGCTTTCCCTGACGGCCGCACCGTCAGCCTTGACCAGTTCGGCGGGTTGAACCAGGTTGGCGACGCGGCGCTGCGTGACCAGGTGAACCAGCATTACTGGGCCACGTTCGGCGCCGCGAGCGCAATCGGACTGATCAGCGGCCTCGGTCAATACCTGGGCACAGTGGGCTTCGGCCAGGGGGCGGACGACCGAACGATCGTCATCGCGGGAGGTTTCGGGAATGCGACGGCGGAGGCCACCGCGCAGGTGATGAACCGATTTCTCAATCGTTTGCCAACGATCACCATCCGCGAAGGACATCGCGTGAAGGTCTACCTGACGAGTGACTTGGAGCTGCCGCGGTACAGCGAGGCCGGCACGGCGGCGCTATCGGCGGACGGCACTCGGATTCGATAGGAGCAGAGCGATGGGCCGCGTTCTCTTGACCGCAACGGGTTTCGTGCTGATCGCTTCGCCAACGTTCGCTCAGGTCGTCGTGATCGATCCTGCGAACCTGTATCAGGCAATCCTCATCGCCGAGCGAACGCTCAGCGAGTACAACACGCTCGTTCAGCAATACGCAACGATCGTCCGCATGTCACGAAGCCTTGGCTCGCTCGATCGCTACCGGACGCCGGCGATCGCGATCACCGGCCACGATCCAGGCCGATGGCCGTATGGTGAACCGTGGCTTCGAGGTCTCAATTCAGGCGATGCTCGCGGGAGTCTCTACGAGCAGACGGCTCGCCGGCTGGAGCGGCCAGGTGCCGAGTTGAATTCCCTTCCCGCATCAGCCCGGAAGGCGATCGAGAACGCATACGCGACGGTCGAAATCACGGACTCCGTCGCTGAGATCGCGGGCCATCAAGTCGCGCTCGTGCGCGGCTACAACGGCATGCTGCAAATGCTGGTTCAAGAATTCGAGAACGACGTGCTGAACACCTTGCCCCGATACCACGAGATGACGGCGGTCCTCGACAAGGTCGCGGCCGGCGAGCTAGTGGCGCGCCGGCAGGATATGGCGACGAATCAGCTGCTGTCCCACGCGCTCGAGCAGTTGCTCGCACGCGGCAAGCGCATGCGCGACACCGAGGCCGCGACGATGAACATGCGCCTGATTGGAATGCGCGATGGACGGACGGCAGGTGCCAATCTCATTCAAGGCGCGGCGGACGACCTTCGCACGTGGCGCCAGCCATAACGGGAGACTCACATGTCTCGTCGAAGGACCATCCTCGTGAGCGGGAGTGTCGTGATGACCCTGACGTTCGGCGCGCGACTCGCGAATGCGCAAATCGCCGTCTTCGACCCCGCGCTGACGTTGAAAGATGCCGCGATCGCCGCGTTGAAGGAGCTTCTGCGTGACACGCTGAATGAGGAGGCGGACCGGCTGCACAAGATGGCGAAGCGGCTGAGCGCATTCGCTGATCTGAGCAGGTACTTCATGTCGGATGACGACACGCCCAAGTGGCGGATTCATCCGTTTCAGTTTGACAAGTTCCTCTACGCGAACAGCTATAACGCTGCGCTGAACTACGGAGACCGCCTGGGCTCGGCGTACGAACGCGTCGCGCGAAATCGGGTGACGCCAGACACCGAACTGAGCGCGTTAGTCGAAGTCGCTCCTGACGCGGAGGCTGCAATCGTCGCCGAGCTGGCGACTCTGGATGCAGCCGACAGCAGCATCATCGCTGGCACGGACCAGACCGGCTTGCTGCGTTACAACGGCCGCAAAGAGCTTGCAGCGATTGAAGCGCTTCAGGACGATGCGCTCGATCCATCGCTTGATCAGAGTGCGACCGCAGTCGTCGACAAGATCAGCGGCGCCGCCCTGATCCGTGCGCAACAGCAACAGGCTCGCATGCAGTTTCTCGCGGGCATCGTCGAGCAGCTGTTGATCGACAACAAGCGCGCCCGAGATACCGAGGCAGCGACCATGAACATGCAGTTGGAGCGGCTTCGATGGGGATCCGCCGCCAATCGGAGCCTTCTTGCTGGGTGCACTGACGACCTGCGTGCATGGCGACAGCCGTGAGGATAGGAAATGGGACCGCAACCGCGTCTGGCGATTGTCGCAACCGTGCAGCAAGCCATTACGGTGCTGCTGACGACGTACGAGCCGGCGTTCCTGCGATTCGGATTTTCGCTGTTCCTTGCCTTCGCAACGATACTGATCGTGTGGCAGGGGATCCGAGTAATGCTGAGCCACGATTCGCTTGGCGATCACATGTTCGAGTTCGCCAAGCTGCTGCTCTGGATCTCTTTCGGCTACGCGCTGATCGCGTTTTACGAGTCGCCGATTCCGGGCATTGGCGTCTCGTTCAGCAACCTGATCACGGACCAGACGCACGAGTTCGCCAACATCCTGGATGCCCGGTCATTGGAGCTCGTATTCAATCATCTCGATCAGCTCTGGAGACAGTTCGTTCAGCCGGACGCGTGGTCGATTCTGGCGAATCTCCTGTACTGGCTGCTGCTGATCGTCATCACACTCGCAAAGGTACTGTCGCTCGCGGTCGTGGCGTTTGGGTTGATTGCCAGTGCCGTATGTGCTCTGGTGGGGCCGATCTTCGTGCCTTTTTTCATCGTTCCGAAGCTCGATTGGCTTTTCTGGTCCTGGTTCAAAGCATTCATTCAGTACTCATTCGTGCCCGTGATCGCACTAGCGTTTCTGACGGTTTTCGAACGCTTCATATTCCAGTTCCTGACGACGATACCGCCCGGTATCACCGAGGACCTGTACATGCTCTACGGCATCCAGGCGTTCGTGATCGTGGGGGTGTTTATCGTCGGGATTCTGCTGGTTCCGTCGCTCACGAGCTCGATCTTCTCAGGCGGTGGAGGTCAGACCGTTCTACCGGAGCGCCTTCGGGCGCTGATCTGACGGAGAACTGACATGCCGACTCACATGCGGGACATACGCGAAATTGAGGCAACAGCCTCGCGGACCTTCACCCGCCGGTATTTGACCGCGTTCGGGATCGCGGCTCTGATCGGACTGGTGATCGGCGCGATCTGGGTCATCGCAGGGATTCTGCACTTCCATCCTCTTTGGTAGGACCAGCAGTGGCCGCGACAGTCGCTGACGTCAGCCCAAAGACGCTCGAGAGCGCCAAGCGCCAGTTCGTCGAATTGTACGGCTCGGCGCTCGTCATGAACACCTATCTGAAGGTCGCGCTGGTGCTCGTGTCGCTGGTTGCGCTCGGTCTCTTGGCACTGAACTTCCGGACCGCCTCGAAGTACGCGAACGTCAAGCCTTTGGTCATTCGTATTGATTCCGTCGGCCGGGCGGAAGCCGTTGCCTACGACGCAACCGCTTACAAGCCGCAGCCACCCGAACTCCGCTACTTTTTGACGCGATTCGCGGTGCTGCATTTCAGCCGCCTGCGGGCGACGATTCGGCGGGACTACCCCGACTCTCTGTTCTTCCTTGACCCGGCTCTGGCCGATGCAACGATCGCGCAGAACGAACAGACCCGCGTCATCGAAAACTTCCTGACGAACGCCTCGGGCGACGAGATCGACGTCGACGTCAAGAACGTAACATTCGCCGAGCTCAGCCAACCCCCGTACAAGGCGTCGGTGGACTTCGAAAAGCGGTACGTGGGGCCAGGAACGCGGCAGGAACGCAAACGTGAGACCTACGTCGCACAGATCGATTTCGTGATGCGCGACGCCGTACCGAATAGCTTCGTTCGCGTCAACCCGCTTGGCCTACAGATCACGTACTTCCGTGTCGACCAGGCGTTCGAGGACACGAAGCGATGATTGCCAACACCGCATTCGCTGCTGCCCTCACCACCTTCCTCATCGTCGCGTGGCTGGCGGGCGAATTGAGCTATCTGGCACCGTACAAGGTCGCACTGTTTCGGTACCACGGACCGCTGATCATAGGCGGCGTGCTGCTCGTCTTTCTGAACCTGTGCGCGATCTACTACAGCGTCTCTCGATGGCTGTTTCTGCGCGACACAGGCCGGAAGCTGCATCACCTCGATCAACAACTCGTCACCGCTGACACCGCGATCGAGGAAGTCCATTCATACTTCGAGTCGTAGGAGTTTTTATGAATGTCGCGTGATTTGGATCCACGAGAACTCGACCACGATCGACCGACGCCAAGTCGAGGAAGCCGCGGCGTCTCGGAGCCGCAGGATTCGCCGTCAGTCAACGACCCCCGGGACTCGCTCATTCGAGACCTTGACCTGCCGCGCGGCCCCGGCCGCGAGCGCGTCCGCGTCCGCGATCGAGAGTACGACCTGCGCGGCTCAGAAGTGCGAACGCTCTCAACTGCGGGGACATTTCGAGTCGTTGTAGCGGCGGATCTGCGGGACCAGTATCGGAACGGCGAAACGCAGGCGCGGGACCTGACGCATTTGCGAAAGCTCGGATTGATTCGAACGGCGCCTTATGTCGTCGGCGGAACACGGACGACGCTTATCACGCTGACCGAACGAGGACGTTCTGTGCTGGAACACGCGAGACGGAATCGAGATAACGGCGACACTCGTCAGACCTTCCATGTCGGCATCTCGAAGCCGCGCGAACTCGCACACGACGTGCGGCTGTATCGCGCATACGTTCAGAGTGCTGAACGATTGATTGCCGGCGGTGCGCAGGTTCGCCGCGTCGTCCTCGAAGATGAATTGAAGCGCGACTACCAGCGCTTCTTGCAGGCATCCAATCGTTGCCGTCACGAAGCCTCTGGTCGACCAAACCGACAACCTCAAGAAGTCGAACAGTGGGCTCGCGAACGTCACCTACCTTACCGGGACGGCCACGTGGAATTCCCCGACGTCCGCATTGAATACGAGGATCGCGATGGCCGCTACTCGACTGAAGACGTCGAGGTGACGACGCCGCATTACCGAGGGTCGCACGCAGCCGCGAAAGCAAGCGCCGGGTTCACGTGCTATCGCAGCGTGGGAGCCAGGGTCGGTGGGGCCAGATTGGCAAGCGGCAGCGGGTGCCGGCGTGCTCGGGGACCGTTTGATCCGCGAGCTGCGGAGGAACTGCTGCAATGACCTTTGCGGATCGCGCCGCTGCGGTCGAAAAGCTCGGTTTCACCGAGCGCCAGTCGCGGTTCCTTGTAACGGTCATGCTTCATTCGGGCGTCTGCATGTTGCGTCAGTATTGCGCGTTCGCCGGCATCGTCTGTGGTCAGAACGTTCGCGACTTCTTTGGACGGCTCGTGAGCCGGCGGTTCGCGACAGCCTATCGTTGCGCCCATGGGCGAGGCCGACTGTTCCACGTTCACCACAGGGGCCTCTACGATGCGATTGGGGAGCCCGACAATCGATTTCGACGGCCTACGCCGCTGCCGCGGGCCGTCGAACGGCTGATGTTGCTCGACGCCGTGCTCGCGGCGAACAACGTCACCTGGCTCGCCACAGAGCGCGAGAAGCTCGCGCACTTCACGTTGCTCCTGCACAGGCGTCTGGATCGCGATGAGCTGCCGCACCTGCTGTTCGAATCACCCAGCGGAAAGACCGTTCGGTACTTCCCCGACAAGCTTCCAATAGGTTTGCACAGCGACGGCCTGACGCACCTGTTCACGTACCTCGTGAATCGATCCACGCCGGTCGACTTCAGGCCCTTTCTGCGTCGGCACGCCGACTTGTTGCGCGCATTGCCGGGATGGACAGTGAGGCTCCTGGTGCCTGCGCATCTCACAAAGGCCGCCAAGCTCTATGAGTCTGCCTGGCGAGAGGAATTGGCAAGTCCGCTGCGGCTTTCGACAGCTGAGGAACTTCGCTGGTACTTCGAGGAAAGACGTCGCCGCGAGGAAGGCGCGCCGACGATCAAGAGCGAGAACGATGCGCGGTTCGTTCGGGCGCGCGAGGCCTTTGCGGCACCGCGTTATCGAGTCCTCTACCGATCATGGATCCAGCGCGGTCCAGCGGCGATCGCTGATGTCGGTTCGCCAGTTCTTGCCGATGCGATTTCGCGCGGGACCGGTCAACTCGAGACGGTCTTCTTGTCGCATCGGTATCTCCACCTCGCCCCCTTGGTGACGACAGCGTGAGCAGGCAGATGGGGGCCGAAGGAGGGGCCGAAGCCAGAAACCTCAATCGGCCCCCCTATGTACACGCCAGGCGACGAAACGTTGTGTGGAGGAGTGAATCGCACGTCGTGAAGGTGAATCTCGACGAAGTCGTTGATGCGGGGCGCGTTATGGGGGCTGCAGCGAGTACGGCGGGCGGCGCTTTGTGCCGCCCGCTGAATAGCGATCATGTCGCAGCGCGAGCAGTACCGGGGCGTGAGCGACCCCCCTCTGCGGCGCGCTGCGTGACCCCGCGCCCTGATTTGGGGGGTCGCTCACGCCCCGGCTTCTGGCCCGCTTTGTCCGGAGCGGCGTGTCAATCGAGGCAGCCCGCTCGGAACACGCCAATCGCGAATGTCAGCGCCGCAGTTCCGTCGGGAAACGCGCACCGCCAGGTGTTCGACAACATGTCAACTTTTCCGGGAAGGGAACAAGTATGCCGCTGATCAAGCCGCGGACCCGCGGCAAGCAACTCGTCAAACATCGGACTCGCCTCGATCGCGAAAACAACGAAACGCTGTATGCCTATGCGCACTTTCTCGGCGAGTCGACCGAGTACGTGCTGAATCAGGTGATCGACACCGTGCTCGCAAAGGACAAAGAGTTCCTGCAATGGCGAGCCGCGCACCGGGAATCCTTCGTACCGCGGCCCAGCAGCCGACCACGAGGACCGCGCCCAGGTGGCGGGCGGCGCGAATCTTCGCCAGCGTCCGGCCACGAAAGCCGTTCAGCCGTGAGCGCAGGCTGAACGGCTCCGGTCCTGGAGTCGGCATGCTGCGATCGATGCTCGAAGCACGCGCACTGGCAGCGATGATTATTGCCGCCGGCGTCGGAACGTGCGGTCTTCGCGCCTATCCAGTCCCGAGCGATGATCTATTTCTCGGCCTGATCGAAGCGCGAACGCCGCTCGTATTCCATGTGCTCGCGTACGGCTACGCGACCCTGTGGTTCACGACGCCGTTCTTCGTCGCATCTCTGTTTGCGTCGCTCGTCACCATCGTCGTGTACCGGCGCGCGCCCGCTACGCGGTTCCGGAACCTTCCGCCGTATCCGAATATCGACGGACGCCAGAAACCTGCGCTCGTTCTAGGTGAGACTCACTACGCGACGACGCCGGGCCGATCGCCCTGTCCGCAGTGGCTCACGATTCCGCAGCGTGGGCTCTACACGGGTGTGATGATCCTCGGTGCCGTCGGCACCGGAAAAACGTCCGCGTGCATGTATCCATACGTCGAGCAACTGCTTCGGTGGCGACGGGACGATGCGAGTCGGAAGCTCGGTGGTCTCGTGCTGGAAGTAAAGGGCGATTTCTGTGGCCAAGTCCGTTCGATTCTGTCCGCCGCCGGACGCGGCGACGATTACGTCGAGATCGGACTCGACACCGGCGTGTGCTACAACCCGCTGCACAACGATCTCGATCCCTATGCGGTCGCGTACGCAATTGCGACGTTGCTGAACAACCTGTTCGGCCGATCGAAGGAACCCTTCTGGCAACAGGCATACACCGACCTCTTGAAATTCGTAATCCTCTTGCGGCGGATCTCTGACGGCTACACCACGTTCTCCGAGGTGTACCAGTACATCCTGGACGATGGCCAGATTCATCGAGACATCGAACGGCTGAAAGCCGTCCTTGCGCAGCCGCCGGACGTCATCATCGTGCCGCGTCCGGAACATCGTCTTCACTGTGTGCAGCTGCCATGGAGGCACTGGTATCAGGAAGGCGACGACGAGATGGCGCACCCGTACGATGCGGCGCTCGAGATTCATCTCGACGCGCATCACATTCCATTTCGCGTGCAGCGCGCGCAGGGGAAGGGTTGGCAAGCACGTCGGCACCAGTTAGACGCCGTCGAGCGATGGTACCTGCACGGATGGAGCCGTCTTGACGCTCGACTGCGCTCATCGATAACGGAGGGCGTTGTCGTCTTCCTGTCGCTATTCGACGACAATCCCGCCGTTCACCGCGCCTTCTGTCCGCCGCGATCGGCGTACGCCGAGGAACCCGGCGCCGGAGAACCACAGCCGCTTCCGCCGCTCGATTCTTTGATGGAGGCCGGCAAAGTCCTGGCGCTGAACTTTCCGGTCGGCATGAATCCCGGGCTGGCGCGCATTCTGGGCGTGATGTTGAAGCTCGATTTTCAACGTGCCGTGCTCCAGCGTATCCCGCAGATCACGGAGCATCCCGAACGCGTCTGGCGAGACCTGCTGTTCGTTTGCGATGAATACCACGCCTTTGCAACAGTCGGAGAAACGGATCCGACCGGAGACGAGCGCACGTTTGCTCTGTCGCGCCAGGCGCGGCTGATTCCGATCGTCGCCACCCAGAGCATCAGCTCGCTCCGATCGGCCCTTCCGGGCGACGAGAGCTGGCGAACACTCCTTCAATGCTTCCGGACGAAAGTGTTCCTCGCGACCAGCGACGAGTTCACCGCACGAAACGCCGCGGAGCTCTGCGGTCGTCGCGATCGCCTCAAGGCGCATTACTCGATTTCAGAGTCAGGCCGTGACGCACACATCTCGCTGTTGACCGGCCGACCGACCGCCGGTCGACAATCGCTCTCAGCCAGCAAGAGCTACGCGCCGCATCACGAATACATCTTTGCGCCGCGCGTGTTCACGCAGCTCCAAAATGGGCAAGCGATCGTGGTGCCCTACGACGGCATCAATCCGCTCCCGCCGCAGTACTGCTATCTCAAGCCGTACTACCTCGACGGCCAGACGAGCTACTTCGATCACCTGGAACGAGGTGCGCTATGAGCAGCCTTGATCGGATCCTGCCGTTCCTTCGACCGGTCGAAGATCTCCTGATGGACCCGACGATCACGGAGGTAATGGTCAATGCGGGCGGACGGCGCATCTTTGTCGAGCGAGATGGATCGGTCGAGGCCGTCACCGACCGGACCCTCGAGGTTCGAAACCTTACCGTCGCGATCAAGAACATCGCGAGAGCGTGCGGCGACGAGATCTCCGATCATCAACCGATTCTCGACGCCCGTCTCGAGGACGGGTCCCGCGTCGCTGCGATGTTCCCGCCGTGCTCCGTCGACGGACCGACGTTGACGATCAGGAAATTCACACACCGATACTCGCTCGAAGAGCTGGTCGCAGTTGGGACGCTCACCGAAGCGCTTGGCGATCAACTCCAGGAGGACGTCGATGCGCGCAAGAACATCCTCATCTCGGGTGGCACGGGAACCGGCAAGACGACGCTGCTGAATGCTCTGGCGGCGAACATTCCAGCGTCGGACCGGATCGTGCTCATCGAGGAAACGTCGGAAATACTGATCGACAAACCAAACCTGGTTCGCTTCGAGGCGCGCCGCGCACAGATCCCGCTGGGCCAGGAAACACCGCTGTCGGCGGTGTCGATTGCCGACCTGCTCCGGGCGACGCTCAGACATCGCCCGGATCGAATTCTCGTGGGCGAAGTACGCGGCCCGGAAGCGTTCGACCTGCTGCAGGCGCTCAATACAGGGCACATGGGGAGCCTGAGCACCATCCACGCAAATTCCGCGGACCAGGCGCTCACGCGGTTGGCACACTGCGTGCTCACAGCAAATGTCGGTCTTCCGCACCGAAGCGTCCGCGAGGCGATCGCGTTGGCGATTCATCTCGTAGTGCACATTGCCAGGGTCGAAACCCGGCGCGTTGTAACCGAGGTTGCCCGGATTCGGGGCTACGACGTCGCCGCCGATCGCTTCGACCTCGAATCGGTTCTGAGACGCGACGGCTTCAAGGAGGCATGCGCGTCATGAAGAGCACGTCCCGATACCTCGCTCGATTCTACGTCGTGCTGGCATGCATCCTCGGGGTTTCCTGTGGGCGTTCGCCGAACGGGCCATCGCCAGCCGCATCCTTCCTCACCGGCACGTGGCGCGGTACGGTGACGCTGCAGGTGAATCCAAATGCGCCAGGCACCGCGCCACCGACGAGCGCTTCGACCACGTGGACGTTCGAGGTAGTGCCGCAGACGAATCTCCAAACGTTCCAAGTGACGATCCGCTCGGAGCATCCGTGGTTGCCGATCACAACGACCGCGACTGCGGCGCTCGGTCCTGGAAACTCGCCGCCGGTCCACATCAGCACGCAGGGGAACTACGCCTCGCCGCGTGGATGCCAGGGAACTCTCGGGAGCGCCGGCACGGCAGAAGCGACTCGGATCGAAGCCGACTTCACCGGCGTCGATTGCCAGCTGTCGACGTTCACCGGAAGCGTCGTGTTGACGAAGCAATAAAGGATCGGTGAGAAAGTGCCGATTCTTGATCGTGATGCGCCGCTTAAATTCCTGCGTACAGCGTTTCAGCCGGACGACTGGATCGCGATTTTTCTGAAGTCGTACAAGACGGGTCGCGTGACGCAGCGAGTCGGACCCGTGGACTGGGTGATGCACCCGCGGTTCCAGGCTTGGCTTCGGTTCAAGAACCTGAGTCACTTCAACGTCTATTGCGGCGTGAATGCGATCGCACCCTGGAATCGAAATCGGACGCGCGAGTCGATTGGCGCGGTCCGGCACGTGTTCCTCGAGGCAGACCATGATGGACCTGTCGTTCTGGCGAGGATTGCCGCTCGACCCGACCTCCCGGAGCCGTCCTACATCCTGTACTCGTCGCCGAATCGTGTGCACGTGTTCTGGCAAGCGACCGGGTTCGGCGTGGCGCAGGTAGAGGCGCTACAGAAGCGGCTCGCGTGCGAGCTGGAGACGGATCCTGCCGCGACGCCGGTGACGCAGGCGACCCGCTTGGCAGGCTTCCTGAATTGCAAGTACTCGCCGCCGAACCTAGTTACGATCGAGTACCACTCAACCGACCGCGTGTTCACGCCGCCGGACTTTCAGGTCGTCGAAGTCGCCGCGAGAACGGCGACGCCGTCAGCCCGTCCAACACGCGAAGATGGGTTTGATGACTCAGTCGACAGGGCCCGACGTTACCTGGCACGAGTGCCGCCCGCGATCGCGGGTGAGCACGGTGACGTGCACACGTTTCGCGTGTGCTGCCGGCTAGTTCGTGGCTTCGCCCTCGAAGACGACAAGGCTTTGGAGGTCCTCGCGCAATGGAACCTTCGGTGCCGGCCACCGTGGACCGAGCGCGAGCTGCGTGACAAACTCTCGCGGGCAAGGCGATACGGTCGCGAGCCGATCGCCGGACTGCTTGTCTGAAGCCGAGCGTTCTTAAGGAGCAACGATGACGACGATTTAGGGTTCCCCAGATATCTCACGTGCTTTCACGCTCTGCTCCTCAATCCACGCCCCAACGATCTCCTCAAACTTCTCGTCGAGATCACCCGCCGAAGCGTTGAGTTGTGCGAGACGGCTAGCAAGTTCTTGCATCGGCACGGCGACGGCAGCGGGATCGCTCGCTACTTTACTCAAGAGGTGGAGATGGGTCGCACCGTGGCTTAGGAAGAAGCCATTCAGTTGCTGGAACTGCGTCGCCAATTCCTCGGTAATTCGCTCCGACGGTGAGACGAACTTGCCATCGCAGTAGTCCACATAGAGCGAGGCATTCTTGTTGGCATTTAACTCCCGATGGATCTCGGCTTGCTGGGCCTTGAAGATTTGAATGGCGCGCGTGAAGTCACTGCGCTTGCGCGCTTCTCGCTCGGCGTCTGTTGTTACGCTCATGTACGCGTTGTTGTAATTCTTGACTTTGTGCTGCCTGAACGCGGTTGCCAGTTTGTCGAGGTTTAGGGAGTCGCCCATGAGTAAGCTCATGGCAGCCGCACCAAGCATGTCGACCTTGCTGCACTCCTCCATCGAGATCTGGTGCAGGGTCAACGCCCGAGCGAATGCACCGTTAGTCCCAAGAAGCTGCGCTTCTTCATAGAGCTTCTGCGCGTTTTCGAAGATGAGTTCCGCCCCTCGAACAATTTCTTGGAGAAGCTTCTCTTCTGTCTGGTTCACGACAAAATCCCCATACACAAAGTCCGAGTAGCCTGGGCCATTCCGGTTGTAACAGGCGGAGTGTTTGCCGCAGTACCGCCGCACACCGATTACGATTGTACTGAAGCTCGTTTGCTGAAGAGATTACGATTTCTGAACAGCTGAGTGTTGGCCGCTGCAAGTGAGGTGAACACGGTGATCGCTGCGGCCGGCGAGCAGACGGGCTCCGATGATCTCAACAGAGCGGCTATCCGGTTATTCTTCGCGGCACCGCCAACGTGCATCGGCCGTCCTGCAGATATTCGATGCAGCCGCAACGCTGTCAGATCACGTTGATCGAATCCGACACAGAAACGCGCGCCCCTGAAGTATTGTGTTCGACGAAACGGAGTCGGTGAGATGAAGCGTGTCACCCTAAAGATCCGCAACTCACTTGTGTTGGTCATGATCGGGACTGCCGTGCCGCCGGCTTGGAGCCAAGTCAACGTTCTCACGCATCACAACGACAATCGTCGCACTGGAGCCAATCTTCAGGAGACGGAGCTCACGGTCGTGAACGTCAAGCAGAAGTTCGGCAAGCTGTGGACGCTCTTCGCTGATGGGCAGATCGTCGCG
>Ga0209474_10002493_pt1 | contig 16856 bp, 17 predicted proteins | sample GraSoiAngelo_145_FD_185902 | JGI IMG/M metagenome (GOLD analysis project Ga0209474, IMG submission 185902) | Grasslands soil microbial communities from the Angelo Coastal Reserve, California, USA - 14_1009_05_20cm (SPAdes) (version 2) | ecosystem: Environmental > Terrestrial > Soil > Grasslands...
TTTCTTCAGGTTCAGCGAAGAGGCCGGAGACCTCTTTCACCATGCTTTCCGTTGGACTGGCGAGAGAGTTGGCCATGGCTACTTTGAATGCCGAGAATATGTTTAGAGCTTTGGGTCTTGGGCGCTTAGCCTACGGCGCCTTCCATTTCCATCTCGATGAGCCGGTTGAACTCTACCGCGTACTCCATCGGCAAGACCCTAGTGAAGGGTTCCATGAATCCAGTGACGATCATGCTGAGAGCTTGAGTCTCCGTCAAGCCTCTGGACATTAGATAGAACAGTTGGTCCTCGTTGATCCTTCCAACAGTGGCCTCGTGGGTTATGGTTGCGTCGTCTTCGTTGACTTCCATGTAGGGATAGGTGGTTGTCTTCGACTGATCATCCATGAGCAGCGCGTCGCATCGGACGCTTGACTTCACTCCCACTGCCCCCTTGGCTACGTGTACCAGTCCTCTGTATGTGGTTAGTCCGCCGTCTTTGCTGACTGATTTTGCGGTTATCCTTGAGCTGGTGTATGGTGCAAGGTGAACTGCTTTCGCTCCAGTGTCCTGATGCCTATTCTTGCCAGCAAAAGCCACGGATACGATCTCGGCTTTGGCCCTAGGCCCGACCAGATAGACTGATGGATATTTCATTGTGAGCTTGCTACCTACGTTAGCGTCGATCCATTCTACAGATGCATCTTCGTAGGCGTAGGCTCGCTTGGTTACGAGGTTGTAGACGTCTGAGCTCCAGTTTTGGAGGGTTGTATACCTGACCTTGGCGCCTTTCTTGGCTATGATCTCCACAACTGCCGAGTGAAGAGCGTCAGTGGAATAGACTGGTGCAGTGCAGCCCTCAATGTACTGGACATCAGAGTAATTGTCTGCGATGATGAGGGTTCTCTCGAACTGTCCCATGTTGGCAGCGTTGATTCTGAAGTATGCTTGTAGTGGAAGTTCTACTTTGACGCCTTCCGGGACATAGATGAAGCTGCCACCACTCCAGACGGCGCTGTTGAGCGCGGCTAGCTTGTTATCTTCAGGAGGGATAATCGTTCCGAAATGCTTCTTGACAAGCTCCGGATGAAGCTTGACAGCAGTATCGGTGTCGCAGAAGATGACTCCTTTATCCTCGAGATGTTTCAGGAGGCTGTGGTACACAACTTCGGACTCGTACTGGGCGCCTACTCCGGCCAAGAATTTCTTCTCGGCCTCGGGTATGCCTAATCGGTCGAAGGTCTTCTTGATCTTATCTGGAACGTCGTCCCAGCTCTTCTCAACCTTGTCAGTGGGACGGAGGTAGTAGTAGATGTCGTTGAAGTCGATGTGTGCAAGGTCGCCTCCCCATTGGGGCATTGGGCGCTTGACAAAGTGGTCGTAGGCTCGTAGCCTGAACTTTAGCATCCATTCAGGCTCTTTCTTCATCTCACTGATCTGTTCGACAATCTGTCGTGAGAGTCCTTTCTCGGACTTGAACACGTACTTTTCGGGGTCCTTGAAGTCGTACTTGGCGTAGTCTAGGTCCAGAATGCTCTTGTTAGCCATCAGTCTCATCCTCCATTATGACGTATGTTATACACCCTAGTTCACGCCCTATATGTATTTACGCGTTCCGTCACAGCCCTCAAGAGAAGACCTACCATCCAGAATCCAGAAGCGCCCTCACAGTCAAAGATAGCCGGTTCCTAAGGTATTCTCACTTCAGACAGCACTCTCCTGACGCAGAACAATGTACGAGCCGGTAGGGGTCTCTCCAGTGGAGATAGTGAAAGTCTTGCCGAGATAGGGGTACTGCTGGAGCTTCCATATCATTCACTCTAATTCTTTGATTTTCTGTGTTCGTCAAGGTCGTTGTGAAGTGTTCAAATCCTATCGAGAATTCTGTGACATAGGTCACTTCCATGAGCGGTTCGGAAAGCGTTGAAAATGCGAATATTCGCACGGTGAAATCGGGCCTAGAAGGTGTCAACTCTCACGACCTGAACCGTGCTGTAGAGTGCGACGCTGAGTCAATTATCAACTATGTGCCGACTCGTCCCAAGGGAATTGCGGGAAAGGCCACCGAGATTGAAGAGATGGCGGGCATGTTTCGAGCATTTCCTGACGTCCAATTTGTCACTGAACAGATCCTGGGCGCTGGAGATTGGGTGGCTGTAAAGGGCTTCCTTACAGGAACCAATACTGGGCCTATCAGAGTGAGAAGGCGTGATGCTAAGCCGACGTACAAGAGGTTCAGTTCCAGACGGGCTGTGTTTCACAGGTTTCAGGATGGAAAGATAGTCGAGACCCACGGCTATTTTGACCCACGCGAAATACCTGTCCAACTTGGTTGGATTAGCAAGAGCGTGAACCGCAATCTGATAGCAATCATAGCAGGATTGGCAATCATGACATACCAGGCACTGTTGATGACGTTCTTGGTTTATTCAAGCGGAAGAATCCCCGGTCCCACTCTGGTATTACTTTTCGCGCCATTCTTTGCGGGCATGCTATCTCTTCTATTAGGGATACGGACCCTACGAAGAATCCTCCTGTGGGGTCCCATGGCGACCTGTGATGCTCGTTTGCTTGCGGTTCCCGCTCGTTCGCAACTGATCTAGAAGCAGTTTTCTCCGCTGAAACAAGCCTGAAACCGCGAATAGTACCCAGACTCGAAAGATCTATCTAACCCCCCCTCCCGGGGGCGGGCCTGCAAAATGCGTTGGTAAGAACTGAGCCATAGTTTTATGTGAAGGGTTCCAGCGAGCCCTCGTCTTATGCCAGGCAAAAGATACGCACTACCAAACTTGCCCTACAAGTACAACGCGCTCGAACCGACGATTTCTGAGAAGATAATGACTCTCCACCACGACAAACACCACCTTGCCTATGTGAACGGAGCCAACGCGGCCCTTGATAAGCTCGAAAAGGCTCGACAGACCGGTTTTGCAGGAATCGACGTCCGTGGAATATCCCGTGACTTGGCCTTCAACGCTTCGGGCCATACGATGCACAGCCTATTCTGGCCCAATATGAAACAGGGCGGCGGAGGAACACCGGGAGCACGGCTCGCTGACCAGATCAACAAAGACTTTGGAAAATTCGACTCCTTCAAGGAACAGTTCAGCAACGCGGCAAAACAAGTCGAGGGATCAGGCTGGGGAATGCTCGCCTACGAGCCAGTCTCGGATCAGCTAATCACACTTCAGGCGGAGAAGCATATGGACCTCGCAGTCCAAGGCATGACCCCGCTACTCGTCCTTGACGTGTGGGAGCACGCCTACTATCTCGACTACGTGAACGACCGCGCCAAGTATGTCGATGCTTGGTGGAACGTAGTCAACTGGGACGACGTGGCGTCACGCTTCGACAAGGTTCGAAAGTAGCCCTCCAAACTCCCACTCTTTTCTTTTCAGAGCGTCCCCGCTAGGAGTACATCTGTCCCCAGCCATTCCCGCATCTATGCAGCTTCTGCAGACAGATCCTTCGCCAGACCCTCGAGGTCTATATCTTCTTCCTTCTTGGTCTCCACCATGACTGATTGAGCTGCTCTCTCCTTGACCCTAACCGTAGACGGGGGAAGAGGTTTGCCGTGTCCCGGGCAGAGGGTCACCGGGTCCAGATCAAGGATTCGCTGAACACTCGACCTGGTCTGTGAAGTGTTCTCCATGAACATCGGCTCAACCAGCTTGCCACGCTTGCTCGTCAGAAGATCGCCAATTATCGCAACCTTGCTCTCGTTTAGGAATAGAGAGACAGACCCTTTCGTATGGCCGGGGGTCCAGACGATCGACCCGTCGAGCCCGACTTTCTCCAGCACCGACTCTTCGTCCGCAGCCTCGTCAACATGTACGGGGTGATACTTGATGAGGCGAAACAGCTTCATTGTCGAGGATACAACCGCCAAGACACGCCTTACTATCCGTGCGTAAAGGCTCCACGCCCGCGGAGTGATAATCACAAGGGTCCCAGCAACATACGGCTTCTCGAACGGATGAGAGACAAGCATCCCAGAAGTCTCTTTCTTGAGAGCCGCCGCGCTTCCTATATGGTCCAAGTGTCGGTGAGTCAGAAGTATCAGCTTCACATCGCTGGGCTCTCTGCCGAGACCGGCGATTGCTTTCAGTATCCGCTTCTCACTACCCGGCAACCCCGTGTCGACGAGCACTAGTCCATTGTCGGCTTCGACTAGGTAGGCGTTCGCTGCACGGGCGGGTACCCTGTAGACCCCTTCAGCCACTTTCATCAATTGCTAACTTGTACCTCTAGCGATCTCAGTTGCAGCTCGAACTCTTGCCCAGCCTGTATGCCGAGACAATCTGTCTAGCCAATTTAAGACTCGTGAAACCCTAGGGCTTGCTGGCCGCGACGACACTGTCGAGTCTTCCGATAACCTCTCCCAGAGTGGGAGGCTCAAACCCCCGTCTCTCCAGATACGCTGCACCGGCAGCGTTCGCAAATACCAGCCGATCCTTATGCCCGAGCCCGACTCCTTGAGCATAGATGTCGGCAGCGTTCCAGACGTCTCCGGCGCCAGTCACTTTCGCAGGCTTGATCCTTGCGCATGGGACGCGGAGTCTCTGCCCGTCGACAAACGTTGCTGAGAACTCGGGCGTGTGCAGATCGACTCTCGGTATCATCATACTGAATACGCTGGCAGCTCCGAAGAGAGGATCCTCAGCACCTTCCATCTCCGACGTGTCCTCTGCTACCCCCTTTGCCAGATGCACCAGCTCGTTCTCGTTTACGCTTAGGACATCAACGAGTCCCGGCGTGAGGACGCGTTCGTTCAGCCCCTCTATCTCGCCCACTCGGAGTGCAGGATCTCCCGGGTCGAAGAAGGTGACGGCCTTTCCTTCGTTCTTGGCGATGGAGAAGACCTTCTCGGCGAGCTCCGTCCCCTTCTTGTTCTGATTCCAGTTGAGGACGCAGACGAAATCTGCTTCGGAAATGAGCGTCTTGTCCTCCTGGCTGAGTTTCTCTGGGCCGAACTGAGAGAGGGATCCTGGGTCGCTCACCATAATGTTGACGCGCCTGCCCGAGTGCTCTGTCTCGAAGGACATAGTCCGGGACATTGTTCCTGTTGTCCGAACATGGGAAAGGTCCACGCCCTTGAGGAAGTGTTGGAGAACTATCCTTCCGAGTTCGTCCGTCTCAATAATCGGGACGACCTCACAGCCTAGCTTTGAGAGCTGGGCTACCATGTTTGAAGCGTTTCCTCCACGTCCGATGGTATGCGCCCAGCCTAGAAGATTCCCGCCTCCCCTCTGAGCTACCTCCAGAAAGGATGCTGTCAATTCGTTGAGTGTGCCAGGGTAGGTCAGAATATAATCTAGAAAGAAATCTGGCATAACTACAACCTTGAAGGACGGCTTGGCATCCGCAAGAGTTTCCTTCAGCTTGAAGGACTCGTCGCTGCTATGACTGGTTGCCAAGCAAAGCCCCCTAGAACTCGATCGACTATTTGTTCATAAGCATCGATTGAGAAGACGAATTAAAGCATAGCTGGAATAACCGTGAATGTTCAAGGCAGACAAGCCTCTTCGAGATTTCAACTCGCTCTGATGTGGTCTCGCATCAAGAGAGTGTCGAGACTCGACCGAGATGAAATCCTCGAGCTGAAGCAGAACAAGAATGCCACTGGCCAAGCAGTAGCTGTGCTGGTTGTCGCTGCCCTAGCGTTGGGAGTCGGCTATACTTTGTTCACGGAGTTGCAGAGTAATTCAGTCTCGGCATACGGTATCATCGTCGGTAGCCTAGCTAGCATCGTCACAGGCTGCTTCGCCGAGTTCGTATGGTCTGGCACACTATTCCTCGTCGGGACCAAGTTGTTCCAGGGAAAGACCGGTTACTGGGAACTCGCACGCCCTCTCTTCTTTTCTGTAAGCCCAGCGTTTCTTTTCATCCTCATCTCGATCCCGGTACCTCTTTTTTACAAGACCGTCGCCATCGTCGCTACTGCCTGGGTCGTCCTGTTGCAAGGCTTTGTGCTAAAACAAGTAATGGGATTCGACACCCGCCGAACCGTCCTGACCCTCGCGGTCGGATTCATGATCCTACTCTTCGTCTATCTAGAATTCGTCTAGTCGAGTGCACGGCCGGCATAAGTTGATAATAGCGGAATCCGATCCTCCCCGCGTCGTTTTCATGCTTGCTCCGCAAGACTCCTCCTCGATGGGAAGTCCACGACTGTTTCTGTACAGGATGGTGAGAGCGGCAAGACTGGATGGTCACATTTTCACCTCTTTGAGGGACGACGGGAGCGCGACAGGCCAATCGCTTCTAGTCTTGGCCCTAACAGGGCTGAGTTTTGGTTTCGGGTTCGCAGCCTCGGTCGGAGGCGATCTGATCGGAGTTCTTGTTGGCAGCGTAGCTGGTATGGCAGTAGGGGTTCTTGTCGGATTTGTCTGGCTATCCCTTACGTATCTGGTTGCAACCAGACTCTTCAAGGGCACGTCGAGCTATTGGGGCCTGGCCCGACCTCTCTTCTTCGCAACTTCCCCCGCCCTCATCTTTCTACTCACGTCGATTCCGGCGTGGCCTATCCCTGATCTTGCGCGGTCACTGGGAGTGGGATGGACGGCAGTTTCGAGCGTGTTCGCCGTCAGAGCGCCATGGGTTTCGATTCTCAGCGTAGCCTCGTTGACATTCATCATAGTCGCCTTAGTCATGCTGATCATCTACGGCTTCCTACCGTCGCTCTAGAAGTTGCGAGGAAATCCTCGGCCGCTCAGCGCCGTCAGGCTTGTGGTGTCGTGGATTGGTCTCGGGCTCCTGTGGTCTTGTACTTGTTGAATATGTCCATGGCCGGGTCCTTCTTCATATCGTGGTCTCTGTACAGATGGTCTTGCAACTCGTAGTAGGTGTTGAAGGTGCGCTCGATATTGTTGACGGAGCACACGAAACAGAGGATCTTGTCCTTCACTGTCGAAACACGCGAACAGACCTCTAGGTCTGTTGGGAGAATAAAAAGAGAACTTTAGTGCAACATCATGGGCAAGCGCACGGGGTTGAGGGTCTGGCGTTATCTGTCATTCAGAAGCCGTCCTTGGATAGAGTACGAACCGGAGTCTTTTAAGACGGGACATGCAAAGTTAGGCCTCCGGTCATCATCCGGGAGGCGAGAATTCGTTGTGTGACACATGCGCCGCACACAATCCGAAGAAGAAGAAAAAGTAGTATTCCAGGTGGTTTCGCCCTCTCCTATTCTCCACTCTTTCTCGACCCAGAAGGCTCCTGACTTCAAACAGCTGAGTCTTGTACTACACTCGTTGAATGCGCGATTCTAAGCACCCGCGACCAAAGACTAGGTTAAATCCGGTCGACCTTTTTCTCTTTGCATGCGCTTCTCGACAAAGGCAATTCACGTAGGTCAAGACCCTGAGGCTGAGACCGGCAGTGTTACCGTCCCAGTCTTTCTCGCCAGTACGTACCGGCAATCGGAGCCCGGCAAGGAAGGAAAGTATGTCTATTCTAGAACCGCTAATCCGACCCGCACTGCTCTTGAAGAGTGTCTCGCCTCTCTAGAGGAAGGAAAGTATGGACTAGCTTTCAGCAGCGGGATGGCTGCAACAACCACCGTACTTATGCTCCTGCGCAAGGGTGACCATGTTATTGCGGGAGATGACATCTACGGGGGCACGTATCGGCTCTTCGAAAAGGTTCTCCGCAATTACGGCCTGCAGTTCACGTACGTTGACCCTCAAGACCCGAGTAACGTCGAAAAGGCGGTCCGCAAGAATACTCGACTCGTCTGGATAGAGACACCGACCAACCCGTTGATGCGCATAATCGACATCAAGCGCATCAGCAAGATCAGTCGGAAGGCGCACGCGCTCCTCGTTGTCGACAACACCTTCATGAGTCCGTACCTGCAGAACCCTCTGAGCCACGGCGCGGACATTGTAGTGCATAGCACCACGAAATACCTTGGTGGACACAGCGACCTCATAGGAGGCGCTGCGATCACGAACGACACGAAGATCCATGAACCTCTAAGCTTCCTCCAGAACGCGGTTGGAGCGGTCCCAGGGCCTCTCGACTGCTACCTTGTCCTTAGGGGAGTCAAGACTCTCGCGGTTAGAATGGAGCGACATTGTCAGAATGCGAAAGCCATCGGCGAATATCTCCTCAAACAATCCAAGGTTGAACGGGTCCTGTTTCCCGGTCTTCCCGATCATCCTCAACGAGACATTGTCAGACGACAGATGAGGGGCAGTGGAGGCATGTTGAGCTTCCAGCTGTCTGGCGGTTTCAATAGTTGCAAGAAATTCCTCAAGCAGCTACGTGTCTTCACCGTGGCTGAAAGTCTCGGTGGAGTAGAGAGTCTGATTGAACATCCGGCCAGCATGACTCATGCTAGCATCCCTCGTGAGAGACGAGTGGAACTGGGGGTCTCCGACAACCTCGTCCGGGCCAGCGTGGGGATAGAGGATGTTGAGGATCTCGTCTCGGACTTGGAGCGTGGCTTCAGACAATTATAGAGAACGCGTGTCGTCTGCCGGCAAGGTTTATATCAGAAGTTGCCGATATCGGATTATCGATATCGGTCAACTTTTAGTCACGACCCTAAGAGAGGAGGTGTGTCAAGACGAGTGAATATGGGTGGAGACATCCCGGTCGATTCTTCATCTGGGGATTCATTGCCTTCCTCGCAGTCATCGGAACCATTGCCGCAATCGGGCTGATATTCTTCAGACCAGCCGCAATCGCCTATTATCCGTACAGTTTCGGATTCTTCCCGTTCGGTTTCTTCTTCGCGTTCTTCTTAGTGTTCTTCCTGCTAAGATGGCTCTTCTGGCCTTGGAGGTGGGGTTATTCACGCCACTACTGGGGCTCGAGTTACGGCGACCGCGCCTACTACATCCTAAGAGAACGATACGCGCGGGGAGAAATCACCAAAGACCATTACGACCAGATGATGCGCGACCTACAACAGCACGGCCAAGCAGTCTAGAAAGACGAACCCTAGTCGATGAGGGACAATTTTTGTCGTCCCCTTTCCCTCTTTATCGAGTAACCTACAACGAGATGTTTGGCCAGGTCAGTTTCGAAGTCGTCTCTCGTCCTAGAAGGGCGAGACGCTGGTAAAGTTGAAGTCCTTTGCCAGGACCCCAGGCTCAAGCACTGCCGTGCCGGTGAAGGATGTGTTTCTAACCGGTTCGGTAAACTTCTCGATGTTGCTAAAAAGCTCCAACAGGCTCTGGTTGAATCTCAAGTTCTTGACGGGTCTCTTGACCTCGCCATTCTCCACGAGGAACGTCCCGTCCCGGGTCATTCCTGTTAAGGTCTTTGTGCGCGGTTCGACCTCTCGGATATACCAGAGCCGTGTCAGCAATAGTCCCTTGTCCAATTCTCCCACCAGCTCTTCAGTCGTCCTGGTCGGACCCTTCCCGCGGATAACTAGGTTGGTAGGGGTCTCGCCGAGCGGGTTCGGTAGCGGCAGCTCGTGTCCAGTCGGCTTTGCGTCCTGGTATCTGTGCGCTGAGATTCTGCTCGAGGCCAGAGACCGCAGTTCGCCATTCTCCACCAGCGTCAGTTTACTCTTTGGGTATCCTTCTCCGTCGAATGGTGGGCCCATCTGGAGTGGATGGTAGACGTCGTCTTCTAGGATGACATTCTCGCCCATTATCTTCTCTCCAATCCTCCCTGACAGGTAGCTTCTCCCCTCCTTGTACTGTCTAGTCCCGAAGTCTGGCGAATAGCCGGCACTGGCTGATACTATGAAGAAGAACAGCATCTCGCTCCAGGCGTGTGGATCAATGACAACATCGAACTTGCCAGGCTGGACCTCCATCTGTGCCTTGTTTAGCTTGGCGCGTTCTAGTGCCGTCTCTGAGACTTTTGGCGCGTCCAGTTCAGAGATGTCGGCGAAGGTGGAGAGCGCGTACCCGGTCTGGTTGCCATTGTCAGCGTCCATTGTGAGTGAGAAGTAGCCGCCAGTTCCCCTATAGTGAGACTCCAATCCTGAAGTGTTAATGATTAATCCCTCGTCGACGCTGGTTCCCAGGACACCGGAGGCGAGAAGCTTGTTGTCCCGGGCCAGCTCGATCGCTCTTCCGACATAGCCCGCCTTGGTCTCTGCAGACTCTTCCACTGTCCTTGTATGGTACCGGCTTACCGTCTGGTAGGATTGTTGCCCCAGCATCGGTAGATAGTCAGGATCCTCGGGAGAGGTCTTCAGCTGCGAGACAGCTTTCTCGACTGCCTTCTTGATGAAGCTCTCTTCGAGACGGCCGGTGGTTGTCCGTGCTTGCTTCTTGCCGGATGAGAGTCTCACTGAAAGCGTGCGGTTCTTTGTGGACTGTGACTGTCCCAGCTCGTTGTTTCCAAACCGGAGATACTCGCCTGTCGTGGAGATTAGGCTGATCTCGATCTCTTCGGCGCCTCTAGCAAACTTTCGGACCATGTCAAATACGCGATGCCCCCTCTCGGTAAGCGGTATCTGTTTCTGGAGACTCTGTGACATGGCTAGGAAGCTCCGAAGACTCGTATGTTCCTAAACCTGGACGGTGAGGCGCCGTGGCCTGTGCCCATGACCTGCTGCGGCTGTCCTTTTCCACAGTTCGGTGTTCCCCAGAGGGTCCAGCTCTTCCTGTTGCAGACAGCATCGCAGGCGTTCCAGAACTCTGGCGTTATCCCGGAATAGCCCGGTCCCCTGATCAATTCTCCTATACTGCCGTTCTTTATCCGGTATCCTTTCTCGCAGTTGAACTGGAAGTTGTACCGCTTCTGGTCGATGCTCCAGCCGTAGTTTGCGACCATTAAGATTCCATCCTTCGTGTCCTCTATGAGCTCGTCATAGTCCCAGTCCCCAGGCTCCAGGCTCACGTTCGTCATTCTGATGATAGGAAGCTGGTAGGTGTCGGCTCGCATGCAACCATTGCTTCGGGGTTCTCCCACGCTCTGCGAGGTCCCGCGCGACATCAAGTATCCGACAAACTTGCCCTTTCTTATCGCGTACTTTCTCTGAGACTCAACTCCTTCATCATCGTATGCGAATGTTCCCAGGCCTTGCCCGTGGGCCAGTGTCGCGTCCATTACGATGTTGACATGCTCGCTACCGTACTGTAGCTTTCCCAGCTGGTCAGGGGACAGAAAGCTTCTGCCGGCAAAATTCGCCTCGTATCCCAGCACTCGATCGAGTTCGATAGGATGACCACATGACTCGTGAACCTGTAGGCCCAGTTGGTCTGCGCTGATAATCACATCCGACCGTCCCTCCTTCAATCCTTGCGCCCGGGTTAGCTCTAGAACCTCCTTCGTCAAGACTGGAGCTTTTCCGGGAAGATCCATCGCATCAATGAGTTCGTAGCCCTCCAACGCGTACTGTTGCTCGGATCTTCTCTGTATGCCCGAAGGTCCCTTCGCTGCGACAACGATCTGCGCGCCGGTCTGGGCAATGTCTTGATAGATCCTGGATCCTTCCGAGTTTGCGAAATACTTCTCGATCTTTGTCGAGATTATCTGGCTCCTTCTAGCCACGACGCCCTCTGCTTTCATTCGGCTGGTTGCGTCTTCGAGAACTTCGAATTTCGTCTCGGTGGGAACGGTCAAGGAGTCCTTCTTTCTGGGCGACTCCCAACTGGCCACATGGGTAGGCTCTTTGGCGAGAGTGAGCCTCGATCCGATCTTTGCAGCGCCCCTTGCAAGTGAGAGCGCTTTCCTTGTCGTCTCCCGGATGTTTTCCGGATCTACTTCGTCGGTGCTGGCAAATCCCCAGCCAGTGTTCTGGTAGAGGACTCTTATCCCGGCTCCGAGATCATTCGATTCCTCAGATGCAGGATTCTCATTGATCATGCTAACGGTCTCTATCACCGTATTCACGAGACGAATATCGGCGTAAGTCGCGTTGTCTCGCGAGGCGGTCTCAAGGCATACTTTTGCCAGCTGCTCTCCTAGATCCTTTGTAGAATTCACGTCGGCTTCCCAATCCTCGGTTGGCTTTAGAGCTTTCCGGCCCACATCACGGTAGCGTTGGGATGGTCACCATTGAGTCTTCTTTATTCCGAGCCGATACGCACCATAGTTTGTTGCTAGGTGTACTGGAGGCGTTACGAGAACCACGAGTAACACGGAGATCGGTTCGATCGGGAAGAACAAGTACCCGAGAACGAGGCCTCCAACGATAAAGTCGAGCTGATCGAGAACTGGAAAGGCTCTGCCAGGCTCTACACGAAGCCTACGCTTTATGAAGGCGCCGAGAAGATCGCCTAGAACCGCTCCCAAGCTGATCATGAAACCTCCAACGACAAGTCTGGGGTCGACGAGAGCCTCGCCCCAGCCGACTATTGTTCCGGCGACGATTCCTGCAAAGACTCCTCGAATTGTCTTGTGGGAACCGAAGATTGGCTGGCCGTCGGAGAGTTTCCTGCCTCCGTCCAGGGTTGGGCCTCCGCCAAACAGAAGGGGCGCAGCATTGGCCACATAGGACGGACCGATAAACAATAGTGCAGAGGTGAGTAGTCCTACCATTCTATTCCAGACGCCAAATGTCGCAAGACGTTCATAGTTAATAATCCAGACTAGGCTTCCTCGATCCCCTCGTCTGTTATCTTGAAAGGACAATGATTCCCGGAGACATCTAGCCCATTCTTCTTCTCGAGAAAACAGTCTCGAACATTCGGCCTCGGCGTCTGAGTCAATCTCAGAATTAGATCTGACCAGTGTCTAAGGGTCCGGGTCGCAACAGGCTCCACCAACCATTCCCCTCCCGTGGGCGAACTGTGGACCTGTCCAGTCAGCAATATCCACGCGGCGAAGCGTGATCCGAGAGCATCTAGCTGTGCAAGTTGACGATTCAGCTCTCGATCGCGACCGAAATATCCTTCGGGTTTGACCTGTCCTCCCCTGTATAGTCCAGTAATGGAATCGACAACCAGCAGTGTTGGAGTCTTTGTGAGGAGGTTCTCAATGTTCTCCACGATGCGCCCCTGTTCATCGAAATCTTCTGGACGAAAAAGGACGATTCTCTCCGCCAGTTCTCTACCTCCGGCGAGCCGTTCCATCCTATTGGCTGAGAATGACTGGTCAGAGTCGAGATAGAATACCTTGTACTCTTTCCGAGCTGCTTCCAGAACACACTGCATGGAGAGAATCGTCTTGCCAGTTGCTGCTTCCCCGTATAGAAGACTGATCTGGTGGAGCGGAAAACCTCCTCCTAGCAGCCTGTCTATTGCATGAGATCCGGAGCTCAGGAAGTCCAATAGTGAATACGAAACTCGTCATCGGAGGCCGGGTAAGAAGGTTAGCAACCTTCTGGTCCTAGACTAGGTCTGACTGATTCGCACAGCAGACATTGATGGCTCAGAAGGATTCGGCTACTGATATGTTGCGTTTTGAGTAGACGTGGAAAGCTTCGCGTTCTAATAACACGTTAAATGAATCGCCTCATTTCGGAATACAGGATTGGATCCTCCTGTCAGACCAGTTACACACAGGATCGGACAAGGTCACACTATTCTGCTGACTGGACCGGTACAGTTCAAGCTCTCAGAAGGCAGAGCCCAATGCTTTGGAGCACCAATTAACCCAGGTACTTGGATAACAGTCGAAGACCTACGACAAGACCCAATACTAGCCACTGAACCGGCCACCCTTGAAATCAAGATGGGCCCCGACGGCTCCTGGAAGGAACTGCTCGAGTCAACCATACCGACAGGCTGGACAGAAGCGGCTCACATTCTCCAACGACAACAGGGCGTTGCAGCAATAGTTGGAGACGTTGATTCAGGCAAGTCCAGCCTCTGCACATTCCTAGCAAACATGTGTGTTCAGAATGGACTTAAGGTTGGAGTGGTAGACGCCGACGTTGGTCAGGCGGATATCGGACCTCCGACAACTATCAGCTCCTCACTTGCATCCGAGCCAATCCTGACGTTGCAAGACCTACGACAAGAGACAGCCTTCTTCATAGGCGACACCAGTCCGTCATCAGTACCGGACAAACTCACCCGGTTGATCGTCCGTTTGAAAGAAAAACTCGTCAGCTCCAGCGAATTGGTGCTCGTGAACACTGACGGCTGGATCGGGGATTTGCCCGCTTTGCGATTCAAAGAGGAGCTACTCCACGAGACCCAGCCTGATCTGGTCCTCGGGCTGAGTAGGGGATCCGAAATCGACCCTCTCCTCGACATGGTTTCCTCTGCGTCGATCAGACTGCCAAGTTCTACCTATGCCAGAATGCGATCGAGGGAGGAGAGGAAAAATGTCCGGGAAACGGGCTACCGGCGGTTTCTCCTCGGCTCCAAGACTATGAAGATCAGCCAAGAGAATACGAAATTGAGAATGTTCGATCGGTCCGAACAGCAAGTCCTACGCTGGGATAGAAAGCTCAAGGGATTTCTTGCTGGGCTGCTAGATGATCATCAAGAGCTTCTTGGCATAGGGAGAATCAGGGAGATGATTGACGGATATGCTCTCGTCGAGACGAGGACGACGGAACGGCCTAGATTTCTCGAGATTGGAAATATCCTGCTCTCTTCGAAGTATGAAGAGATAGGTTATGGGATGCTACATTGAGTAGGAGTCTGGGATCGAGTATACGTATATCGTGTGCTCGTTGTAGTTCTCTTTCTTTGATGGCTTCCAGCCGTTGATCATAAAGTCGTGGCTCACGATCCGCGCGCCGGGCCGGGCCTCTGCACGCAGTTTCGGCTTCAACCTCTCGTTCGCGTAGGTCGTTAGGTAGAGAGTTATCAAAGTCGCCTCTTTGAGATCTGCCTGGAAGAGATCCCGGTTGTAGACGCGGGCCCTGTTTCCCAGGTTCAGCTTCTCCACTTCGCCTGAAGCGGTCTTGAAGAGATCCTCCCTAATCTCGTAGCCGAACGCGGCCTTCACCCCGAAGTCCTTGATGGCGGTTGATAGAATGCGCCCATCGCCGCACCCTAGGTCAACCAGGACATCATCTTTAGTGGCTCTCGCGACCTCAAGCATTTTACGAACAACGTCATGTGGAGAAGAGACGAATGGTGCGCAACTCATCAGATTCAGACTCTTGTAAACTGAAAACTTGTTGAAGCGAATCAAACTATTTAAACAACTCTCCGAGAGAATCGTCGAAGACTCTTTTCAACTGGCCCCTTATGATGAATGACGATACGAGGATTCACGAACTCTCCAAGGTCATGATAAGGGAGCCCGTGCTAATCCAAGGTCTCCCCGGACTTGGCTACGTGGGAAAAGTCGCCGTTGACTATTTCATAGAGAAACTGAAACCGAAAAAGTTTGCAGAGTTGTATTCCAGCTATCTCCTCTTCCCAGACGGCAACCTCGGCATCAACATCTCTGAGGACGGAACCTACTCTCTTCCCAAGTACGAGTTCTACGCGTTCAGCGACAAGGAGCCTAACGTAATATTCCTCACAGGCGACGCTCAGCCTAGCGTAACCGGCCAGTACGAAGTGGCCAGCAGAGTTCTCGACTTCGCACAGCAATTCGGATGCAGAATGTTGTTCACAATGGGCGGCTACGGGACCCGTTCCGGCAACGACGTGGGTGCCGTATACGGAGTCGTCGGAGACGCGATCATTGGTGAACGATTGAAGAAGCTGGGGGCCAAGCTTGCAAAGGGGGGCGCTGTGACCGGCGCTGCCGGAGTGATTCTGGGCATCGGACGGCAGAGGGGGCTCCAGTGCGCAGGACTTTTGGGCGCGACAACCGGGGTATACCCTGATCTGGAAGCGGCTAGAGCTGTGATACAAATGCTGACAGGCCTGGTCAGCATGCCCGTCGAGCTTAAGGATCTAGATGTTGAGATAGAGGATATGCGGAAGAAGATGGAAAAACTACGTCGAACCGATCTCGAGGAGTCCAAAGAAGGCGAAGAAGAGAAACCTGAAGAAGGAAAGGACCGCTACATAACGTAGCCAATACCAGAACATGATCCGCGTTGCAGGAAGCAACCTCCGAGCACGACGGAATAGTTCTCAAAATCAACCTTCTTCAGATGGACAACGCAGTCCTCGCCTTGTGCTATGAGGGAACGATTAAGATCGGGACTCTAGCTATTGCTACTCCCGGTCTCAGAGACGGCGCTGTGGGCACATCATCCGTACTTCTGGGCGGAAAATTCCTCATCGCAGCGCGAGCCCTCGCGGAAAGATCCGCAGCCATCTTCAACAAGATGAGCCTAGTCTCACTCAACACCGCCCTCGCCGAGGGAGAAGCCCTACGAGGCTACTCGTCGCTACTAGACAAGGTTAGGACAAAATAGGCTCGATTGTTGTTCGAGGTCAAAGGTTGAACAAGAATCCAAGGGTAATAGTGATGATAGTGGCGGCAAAGGCGAGCGCCGCCACTGAATCGTCAAACCTCTCGACGCTCATCTGACTGCCACTGTCAACCGAATCATCGAGAGGAGTATAGCAACCGTTGGAGACTTGTTCGGCGTATTCTTCCCCATTTCCCATCACCGTCACCGAGAATCTTCTGAGCTATCGTTAACCACGATGTAACAATACGGCCGGACACTGATCGTCCAAGATTCTTTAATAGAATGAAGACCGTTTCACAAGCTGGGCGTCGCGTGGCCTCTAGTTGAGAGACTTAGTTCTAGAAATCGTGGAAACTAGCGCCAAGCGTTCAGCTTGCTGGTGGGCGTTTGCTGGGTTTCTGGCCCGTTGTGGCCCGTGACCCATTCAGGAACGATTACTGCCCTGATCAGCTCCTGGATGGAGATGCCTCTCCGCTTCGCCAACTTCTCTAGTTCCTTGTATATGGTATCGTCGAGAGTCTGCATAAATTTGGGCATCGCGAGCACCACGGTTTCTTCGGATATCAATATCATTTCGAGGGTTGCGATTTAGTGCTGATGTAACTTCGAGAATTCCGAACCAGTGACAGTGATCGGTAGCGAGGGGAGAGGGTTTTGCTAGTATGAGACTTTGACCTCTGCGG
>Ga0209474_10002494_pt1 | contig 16843 bp, 16 predicted proteins | sample GraSoiAngelo_145_FD_185902 | JGI IMG/M metagenome (GOLD analysis project Ga0209474, IMG submission 185902) | Grasslands soil microbial communities from the Angelo Coastal Reserve, California, USA - 14_1009_05_20cm (SPAdes) (version 2) | ecosystem: Environmental > Terrestrial > Soil > Grasslands...
CGATAAAGGTATCGCCGGCGCGGTCGAGGCTCAGCACGACCGGCTCCTTCGGCTGCATGAGTTCGGCGGCGGTCGTCTTCGGCAGGTCGAGCGGCACGCCGACCGTCAGCAACGGCGCGGTGACCATAAAGATGATCAGCAGCACCAGCATGACGTCGACCATCGGCGTCACATTGATTTCGGCGAGCGGCTGGTAACGGTCCTCTGGGGTGTCACCCGAGGGCGGCAATGAGATCGCCACCGCTCAGGCTCCGATGGCGCGCGCCATCAGGCCGCCGGAGCGGCCTATCAGCCCCTGCATGCGGCCGGCGAAGCGTCCGAGCTCGACGGTGATCTTGTTGTAGGCGACGACCGCCGGGATTGCCGCGGCAAGCCCCATCGCGGTCGCGAACAGCGCTTCGGCGATGCCTGGCGCCACCACTGCGATGCTCGTGTTGTTGGCGGCGGCAATGCCGGCAAAGCTGCGCATGATTCCCCATACCGTGCCGAACAGCCCGATAAACGGCGCCGCCGAGCCCAAGGTCGCGAGGAACGGCAGCCGTGCTTCCAGCCGGCGCATCTCGCCGTTTAGGGCGAGCCGCATCGCGCGCTCGACCCGCTCGCGCCGCTCGCCGGTGGTCTCGCTATTTGGCGGGACAACGGCGGCGCTCTCCTGCAGCCCGGCGACCAGCACCTGGCCGGCGGGGTCCCGTGCTGTCCGTGGTCCCGCCCACAGCTCGTCGGGCGAGCGCGCCGCCGCGGCGCGCGCTTCATGCGAGCGCGCCGAGCGGCTGATCGCAGCCAGCCGCCACAGCTTGTCGATAATGACCGCCCAGCTCCACACCGAAGCGAAGAACAGCAGGATCAACACGCCTTTGACGACGATGTCGGCGTTGAGAAACAGGCTGACGATCGAAATGGTCGGTGCCGGTTCCATCGGCTCAATACCCGCGTTGGATCACCAAAACTGCCATCGCGGCGCCAGCGGCGCGCAATGCGTGCCAAGCTTGCACCCCGATAATGATGCCAAGCAATGGGGAGCCTTTCGGCGATAGTTGCGCCGCGACGCGCGCTTGGCGGTGCAGCCCGCCAGCTTCTCAAGAAATCGCGCGCTCGGGTTCGTGGGAAGAGGTGGCCCCTATGGCGCTGAAGACCGAACGCAGCACGCCCGCCAGCGCGGCTGCGACGGCGAGCGCGCAGACGATCGCCGCGCCGGTCGGCACATCCGACAGCGCCGAGCCGAGAAGTCCCAACACATACCCGGCCAACCCGGTAGCGTAGCCGAAGGCCAGACCTCGTCGTGACATCATCGCGGTCGACGCCAAAGCCGGCAGGATCAGCGAGGCGAACACCAGATAAATGCCGACAAGCTGTACCGATGCCGTGATCGTCACGGCGAACAGCACGTAGAACAGCGCGCGCTGCCGCCGCAGATCGAACACGAGGAACGCCGCCAGCACACCGGTGTAGAGGACGGCAATGGGCATCAGCTCGCGCGGCTCGACCCACAGGATCTGACCGACGAGCAGGTCCTTCAGATGCTCGGCGCCATGCGGATTGAAGCTGAGCAGGATCAGCTCCGTACTCGCCGCTACGACAAACACGACACCGATCACCGCTTCCTGCACCGCGGCAAGACGGCGCTCGCTCCACAGCAGGCAGATGGCTGCCAATAGCGCCGCCGCTGCGGCGCTGAATTGCACCGACCAGCCCTGCGGCTCCCATCCCATGGCATCCGCGGCAACCACGCCGAGCCCGGCCACCTGGGCGATCGCCAGGTCGATGAACACGATGCCGCGTTCGAGCACGAGCCGGCCGAGCGGCACATGCGTCGCCAGCACCAATAGCCCGGCCAGGAAAGCGGGAAGGAGGATCGACAGCTCAGCGCTTGGCACTCACCCCTCCGGCGAGCCCGCGGTTGAGCCGGTCGATCGTGTCATCGAACAATCCGAACAAATCGCGCGCCCGCTCCGTGCCGCCTACCGTGTAGGGCAGCATGATCACCGGCACATGGATCCGCTCGGCGACGAATTCCGAGGCTCGCGAATCTTCATACGCGGCGTAGATCACGCCACGCACACCTTTGGCCGGCAGTTCGGTCTCCAGCTGCGCCAGATATTGGCTGCCGGGCGGAATCCCCGGCTTTGGCTCGATCGTGCCGGCCTCGCGCAGCCCGAGCCAGCCTGCGAGATAGGCCCAGCCTTTGTGGTAGGTGGCGATCGGTATGCCGCGAAGCGGCGCCGCTTGCTGCGCCCAGCGTTGCATTGCCGCGTTCCAGCGGCCCGCGAAACTCTGATTCCGCGCGGCAAACACCGCGTTGTCCGCGGGATCGACCTCGGCCAAGCGGCGGGCGAGCACCGTTGCGACCGCTGCGATGTTGCGCGGATCGGTCTGGATATGCGGGTTGCCGGCGGGGTGGATGTCGCCTTCGGCGCGGTCGAGCCGCGTCGGTTTTTCGAGTAGCCGCACATACTGCGCCGCCTCAAGATAGCCGGGTGTGCCGGGTTGGACCCGGCCGTTCGCCGCCTGCCGGAGCAGCACCGGCATCCAGCCGATCTCAAGCTCGGCACCGGTGCAGACAACCAGATCGGCGGAACGCAACCGGGCGATCAATGCCGGCCGCGCCTGGATCTGGTGCGGGTCCTGACGCGCCGTAGTGGCGCTGAACACTTGGACCTTGTCGCCGCCGAGCTCCGTTGCCAGCGCGGCCCATTCGGGCTCGCAGGCGAAAACCTCCAGCGCTTCGGCACCAACCGGCCGGAACAGCACGGCAATGCACAAACCAAGGCCCGCCAGGCGAGTAAGCGCGTGGGTCATGTTCGGCTCCTCAGAAAATATGCGCGCCATGCGCGCCGATGCTGATGATGTATTGCAGGATCGCCTGGTTATCCGGCGTGCCGCGCGACCAGTCGCGGTTGTATTGCAGCCGGAAACGGCCGAATTCGCTGGTGTTGTATTCCAGCATGGCGCTGGCGCGCCGCGGCGTTATCCCCCGGTTGTCGACCGTGCTGAGGGCGAGCAGGCCGGTCTGCCGATTACCGTTGACCTGGTCGTAGCGCGCCCCTACCCGCCATCTCGGCATGAACTGATAGATCGCCTGAGCATAAAAGCCAGTTTGCCAGCCTGAATACGGGAGGCTGTTGAATTGTCCGTCGTCGCGACGCGCGAAGAACTCGCCCTGCAATTTGAAATTGGTCTCGACCGGGTTGCCGTCGGGTGCCCATTTGTAGACGGCGTCCCAGATCAGCGTGTCGCTGTTGCCGTTGAAGACATCATCCGGGCCGCCTGGTACCGACGTCGTGCGGTCGCTCGCCTTCGTGCGCAGCCACGACAGACCCGTTCGATAGCTGCTGCTGTCGTCGATGTCGCCGCCGGTATGGGCGAACAGGCTGTGCGTCCCGAACCCGACGCGTGCCGCACCGCCGGCCGGGAAGGCGTCGCCGCGGAACAACTCGCCGCCGAACTCGAGGAATTGCCGGGTCGGCGCCAGCCAACGCAGCTGCACGCCGTCATCATCGTACTGGTTGTTCAGGAACACCCGGTACGGCAGCGCCTGGTCGGCGAAATCCCAGGTATGCGAGTGTTGCTCATTGAGGTAGCCGATCCCGGAGAAGAAGCGGCCGCCCCGCAGCGTCATCCCCCATGGCAGGCTGGTCGTCTGGATGAAGGCTTCCTCGATCGACAGATGGTTGTCCGGATCAATCGACAGGGTCAGATTGCCAAACAGATAGGGGTCGACATTGGCTTGGAGGTTCAGCTCGCTCTCGTCGATCGACAGACCGCGCCTGCCGGGAATGCGCGCCTCGTCGGCAAGCGGGAAGCCCAGCACGCGGTAGGTGTTGGGGTTCTGGCTGAACGCGCTCGCCTTGCCTTGCAGGATGACCCCGATCGCCGGGTTGAACGACCCGGCCGAGGCGGCGGCGTTCGCCACCGGCGGCGTCACCGGGCCGATCGGCCAGGGCTCGCGCGGCGGCGTGCCGATCGTGAACGCGGGCGACGCAGCCGGCATCGACGCAGCCTCCGATACCGCGACGGCTGGCGGAGTTGGCGGAGTTATCGGAGTCGTTGCTGCGACCGGTTGGACCGCCACTGGCGGGGCGGCAGCCGGTTTGCTCTGTGCTGACTTCAGCTGAGCTTCGAGACGGCGTATCCGTCCATCGTAATCGCGCTGCAGCCGCTTCAATTCGGCATCGTAATGCCGGCGCATCTCGGCCAATTCGCGTTGCACATCCGCAAAATTCTGCGCCGCGCCCTGCGAAAGAAATCCGAACATGGCAACAACACCGGCGACGAGGGCGGCCGGCCATTGCCGACGGCGTGCCCACGATGCGCCAGGCGCATTTCGAATGGGATCCATCACCTGCTCCGCTGATCGAGAGTCGAGGGCCCGCGCAATGCGGCGGGCCGCCGGTGCGCGGGCTGGTTACGTCGCGCTCTCGATGGCGGGAGGGGCGCGGGCGTGAAACCCGCTTGCAGCGGTCCGGCCGGGAAAGACCGGAGCCGGCAGATAAATTGACGAAGCTGTCGCGGATGGGGTCGGCGGCGCGGTGCAGCCGGGCGGCGAAGCGCTCTGATGGCGCAGTACCGCGCAGATCTCACAGCTGTCTTCAGCTACGGTGGCAGGCATTTCCTGCAAGGCGTTGTAAACGCTTGCAATGGGTCCGCCGTGCGTGGCCAAAGCCAGTGCGTGGTGATGCCAGCCAAACAGGATCGCCTGAAACAGGATTGCCGCGACGCCGATCAGCGCGACCCGGCGACGCGCCGTCATTCTCGCCGGGTAGCGCTTTTCGCTCATGACTTCGATGTCGCCGGCACGGCACCGCCGGCGAGCAGCCGCCGTCGCCAAGCCTGGGTGGCGCTGACGAAACTCGTGACGCCAACCCCGAGCACCGCGAAGACCAGCAGCAGGAACGGCAGGCCGAGCGTGTCGAGATTATGGACGCGCAACGGTGTCCGGACCGCGACATCGGCGACACCGGGGAACGCTAGGCCGAACAGCCCGAACAGGACGAAGGCGAGGCCGCCCCAGGTCAGTGTTCGCGCCGCGGTCGTCAGCGCGATATTGCGGATCGCCTCCTGCGGCAGGCCGCGCCGCATGGCCCAGGCGCCGAATGCCGCGCCAGCCGCGGCCTGGACGCACAGCGTGCCGAGCCCGAAAATGAGGCCGGGCAGCCAACCGGTCGCGGCCGACGGCATGGCTGGCGCCAAGGTCGTGTAGATGATCATCGAGAACGCATCGATGCCCCAGCCGGCGATGAAGCCGTGCACGGCCGGCATCCACCATTTCAGCTCGCGCGGCTGCGGCGGATGCTGCTGCGCCCCCATTTGCACCCGCGGCAATCCTGGCAGGTGCAGATGCGGCAGCACCCCGCGTCCTATCGCGAACAGCCCGGCGGCGGCCATGACGAGCCCGACCGCGACATAGACCACATTGTCGAACGATTCGAAGGTGAGCCATTGCGTCAGGCCGAGATAGGCCAGTTCGCTGGCCAAACCCGCCTGTATCGCGAGCGCCGCCGAGAACAAGAGGCCGGCGCGCAGGCCCCGCGCGGTCGAATAGCCGCCGATCGCATAGCTGAAGGTGATCGGCCAGGTATGCTCGTCGGGGGTCACGCCGTGGACGACCCCGAGCAGAAACGCCGTCAGCAAGTCGACAGTGATGCTGACATGCGTCGGGTCCCACAGATTGATCCCGCCGATCATGCCGGCGCCTCGCTACCCGACCCGGCGCCGCGGCAATCCCGGCACAAGCCGCGTAACACCACATGATGGTCGAGGATCGCGGCGCCGGTCGCCCGTTCCACCGCGGCGAAGCGCTCGTGCTCGATCAGACACGGGACCGGCACGAGCTCATGGCACCGCGTGCAGTAGAGATGGTCGTGATGCGCCCCGACCAGCTCGAAGCGGGTGCGCCCGTCATCGAGCAGCACTTTGCGCGCCAGTCCGTCAGTGGTGAGCTTCTCGGCGGCGCGAAACACCGATGAGAAATCGGTCGCCTTGCCGCGCCGGCCGAGCGCGCCATGCAGCTCCTCGAGCGTCCAGGCGTGCCGCTCGCCGTCGCCCATCAGGGCGACCATCGCGGCAGAAACGCGCGCTTTGCGGGCCATCGGGGAAGTCTAAACGCCCGCTATTACAAAACGCAAGCCGCTTGCGAAAACGTTTTCTTCAGGATCACGGCGGGCAATGCGCATCGTTGAAAATAGTGGGACCGAAGAGTTCGGTAATGATTCTATTGCTCGCAGTGCTGTTCGGTGTCGTCGCTGGCGTGTCAACGCTCGCGCCGTCAGCCGGTGCGGAGGACAAGTTCCGCTACGACCCGGCAAGCTGCAAGGGCGCGGCCCACAGCAAGCTCTACATTGCGCTCGGCCCCAATGTGCTCGGCGTACCTGCCAAGGGGACGGTTACTTTGGTTGGCGGAATCTCCGAGGCGGAGCGGCTTGCACCGCCGGACCTGACGGAACCCGAAGGTTGTTTCGGTAACCCGCGTCAGCTCCAGGGCTATGGGTACCTTTATCAATACCAGGAAGCACACGATGCGAAGTGGGGCGTTCCTGCGCCGTCGTATCCGCATCCCGAAGTCCTGCAACTGATAGGGGTGCGTCCTCGATCAAATGGCCTTTGGGGCGGCGAGGAGCTGCAGCTAAATGTGTCGAAAAAAATCTGCGCGAAAGCAACGGTTCGCGAGGTACTGCCCAATGGCCTCACTGCGTGCAGGGTGAAACCAAACGTGGACTTCCGAGTTGAGGATTGGGGTGCTTCCTACGTCGCCAATCGCGATATCTATACGACACCACTCGGCAATGAGTTCGTGGTGAACTGCAGTCCACACCTTTTCACCCCACCGGCAATCGGAGGGTGCGACATCTCTTATGCGTTTAAGCCTCAGCTTAATGTGACGTATCGATTTCAGCCCTATACAGGCTCGCACCCTATTCCAATCAACGAGATCATCAATTTCGACCGTGGCTTCCGTACCCAGATCACTGCTGAGCTCGTGGAGGCTTATCCCTGGCCAGAACAGAGAGCCGGGGAATTGAAAAAGTAAATACTCGCGCCTTGATCAGGCGAACAGGCGCTCTTTCTCAAGCCCTTTATACATATCCGCGACGAACTCGCCGTAACCGTTCCACATCAAGGTCGGACGGCGCTCATCGGTACCGAGGACGCGCTCCGATGCCTGGCTCCAGCGGGGATGCGGCACCTCCGGGTTCACATTGGCCCAGAAGCCGTATTCGCTCGCCTGCAGTGCTTCCCAATAGGATTTCGGCCGCTTGTCGGTGAACTCGAAACGCACGATCGACTTGACCGATTTGAACCCGTATTTCCACGGCACCGCGAGGCGCAACGGCGCGCCGTCCTGCTTCGGTATCGGCTTGCCGTACATGCCGGTCACCAGAAACGTGAGGTCGTTGGCCGCCTCGGCCATCGTCAGCCCCTCGACATACGGCCAGGGGTAGAAGAATTTCTTTTGTTCGGGCGCCGTCGCCGGATCCATGAAGGTTTCCATGCGCACATATTTCGCCGAGCCCAAGGGCTTCGCGATATCGAGCAGCGCCTTCATCGGAAAACCGGTCCACGGCACCGTGAACGACCAGGCCTCGACGCAGCGGTGGCGATAGAGCCGCTCTTCGAGGCTGACCTTCTTCAGCAGATCGTCGATGTCGAGGGTCAGCGGTTGCTCGACCATCCCGTCGATCTTGATCGTCCACGGCCGCAATTTCAGCGCCTGCGCCTCGCGCCAGACCGTTTTGTCGGGGCCGAACTCGTAGAAATTGTTGTAGGTCGTCGGATATTTCTCGTCGGTTACCGGCCGGTCGAGGACGTAGCGCTCGTTGCGCTTGGCCGGGTAGAGCGCGGCTGACGGATCGCCATCCGCCGCCCATGCCCCGCCATTGCCGAGACCGGCTGCCGCCAGGATCGGCCCGGCCGCCAGCCCCTGCAGCAATCGGCGCCGGTCGTGGAACACCGCCTCGCCGGTCGCCGCGCTCTCGGGTTGCTCCCAGCCGCGCCTCATACGGATCAGCATCGTGCCGTCTCCTCGATACTCGCGCCGGATGTGGGCAGCGTCGCCGTGCCCGCCAAGTCACGCTTTTGCGACCGGAGATTTGCCCCTCACCCTGTCCCTCTCCCCGTTCACGGGGAGAGGGAACGCGCTGGAGGGTCTCGCGGAGCTGTTACGGGTCGGTTCGGAACTCGCCGTTGCTCTCCCTCTCCCCGCCTGCGGGGAGAGGGCCGGGGTGAGGGGCTAAACGCGCCTTACTGCGCGGCTTCCTGCCGGTGGCTGGCGACGACCTTCTCGGCCTCGCGCCCGGTCAGCTCCTGCATGTGGTCGAATTTATGCGCAAACGTGCCGACGCCGAGGGTCAGCGAGCGCAACTCGACGATCAGATCGTGCAATTCGCTGCGCGGCAGATAGGCTTTGACGACGTCCCAGCCGGGCCAGTCCTCCTTGGCGTCATAGCCGAGCAGTTGGCCGCGCCGCCCCGACACCAGCCGCTGGATACGCGCGGTGAAGGCATTCGGGACCGACACCTCGACCGAGTCGATCGGCTCCAGCAGGGTCGGATCGCATTTCGGCAATGCTTCCTGGATCGCCTGGCGGCCGGCGGTCTTGAACGCCATGTCCGAGCTGTCGACCGCATGGAACTGGCCGGTGGTCAGAGTGACCGTGAGGTCGACCACCGGGAAGCCGAGCGGCCCGTGCCGCAACGCCTCGACGACGCCTTCCTCGACCGCCGGGATGTAGTTGCGCGGGATCGCGCCGCCGACAACAGCATCCTTGAAGGTGAAACCCGAACCGCGCGGCAATGCCTTGACCTCGATCGTGCAATCGGCGAATTGCCCGTGGCCGCCGCTCTGCCGTTTGAAGCGCGAATGCTGTTCGGTGCCGCGCTTGATTGTCTCCCGGTAGGGCACCGTCGCGGGCCGCCCGACCACTGCCAGGTTCTGCCGGTTGCGCAGCCGGTCGAGCGCGATCTGCAGATGCACATCGCCCTGGCCCCACAGCACCATCTCGCGCAACTCGGCGTTCTGCTCGAGTTGCAGCGCCGGGTCTTCCTCGATCAGCCGGCCGATCGAGCCGGTCAGCTTGACATCGTCACCGCGCTTCTCGGCGTGGATCGCCAATCCGTAGACCGGTTGCGGACGCTCCGGCTGCGGCAAAGCCTCTGCCTTGCCAGACGGGGTCAGTACCGCGCCGGTGTTGATTTCGTCCATCCGGGTCAGCCCGACCACCTCGCCCGCCTTGGCGGAGGTCGTTTTTTCATGCTGCGCGCCGAGCAGGCGCACGACGCCGGCGACGCGCACCCCGTTCAGCACATTGCCTTCCGAGATCGTCCCCCGCCACACGCGCGACAATGACAATTTGCCGGTGTGCGGCAGATGGTACGTTTTAAACACCTGCGCCATCGGCTCGCCATCGGGCTTGATGCCGAGCCGCGCCATTGTCACCTCCTGACCCGGCGTCTCATGGCGCAACGCCTTCCACAGCCGCCGCGCGCCATGGTCCTGGGTCGCCGCGCCGAGGAACACCGGGACGATCAGGTTCTTCTGAAAATCCTTGGTCAGGTGTTTGTAAATCTCCTCCTTCGACGGCTGCACGTCTTCGAGCAGCTGCTCCAGTAGGGCGTCGTCGAAATCGGCCAGCTTCTCGACCAACTGGGTGCGGGTCTCGGCTTCGCGGTCCCAGAACCCGTCGGGCAACGGGATCAGGTCGGAGGCCTGTCCCGGGCGATAGTGGTAGGCGCGCTCGCTGACCAGATCGACATAGCCGTCGATCGTCTCGGCGTTGCGCAGCGGCACCTGACGCAGCACCAGCGGCTGGTCGGAATAGGCCTGCAACGCCGCTAGCACGTCGCGCACCCGCGCGCTCGCGGTGTCGAGTTTGTTGATGTAGAGCATGTGCGGGATCTGGTGCCGGCTCAGAAAGCGCAGCAGCGCGCTGACCGTCACCGCGCGTTCGACCTCGGGCTCGCAGACCACGACCACCACGTCGGCCACCAGCATCGCCTGCTGCGCCTCGTACAGCAGCTCAACATTCCCGGGGCAGTCGAGGATCGTCCACGGATCCTCGAGGAAGGTCGCATTGGCGACATTGATCTCGGTCGACATCTGCCGTGCCCGCGCCTCGGCGCTATGGTCGCCGACCGAGTTGCCGTCGCGCACGCTGCCGTGCCGGCCGGTTGTGCCGCTGGCGAACAGCATCGCTTCCAGCAGGCTGGTCTTGCCCGACAGATACGGGCCGACAAGCGCAACGCAGCGGGGGGCACTAGGCATCGAGATCCTCCACAGATCCGGTCACGGCCGCCACGGGGCCTAGCGGCTCTCTATGGACCGGATCGTGGCGCGCCGCCTCGAAGGTGGCAATCGGAATTTCGGAGTCGGCGCGCCGCCTTGCAGACAGAGAGTTGCGGCAATCCGCCCCTCTCCCCGCAGGCGGGGAGAGGGAGAGCTCGCGGGATCGTCCGAGAATTCCGAGAATGGCGATCGGGATTTCTATCAGGCCTCTCAGCTGCGTTCCCTCTCCCCGCACGCGGGGAGAGGGACAGGGTGAGGGGCAGTCGACTTACTGCAGCGCGCGGCAGGCGCGGTCGATGCGGGCGCAGGCGTCGCGCAACTCGTCGGTCGAGGTCGCGTAGGAAATGCGGAAATGCGGCGCCAGCCCGAAAGCCTCGCCATGTACGACCGCGACCCCCTCAGCTTCGAGCAGGTAGCGCACGAAATCCTCATCATTCGCGATCGTGCCGCCCTTCGGGGTGCGCTTGCCGATCAGCCCGGCGCAGGAGGGATAGACGTAGAACGCGCCTTCCGGCCGCGGGCAGTGCAGCCCCGGCACCTTGTTCAAGAGATCGACGACGAGATCGCGCCGCTCCTTGAACACCTGCGCATTCCGCGGAATGAAATCCTGCGGTCCGTTGAGCGCCTCGATCGCCGCGGCCTGGCTGATCGAGCACGGGTTGGCGGTCGAGTTCGACTGGATCGCGCCCATCGCCTTGATCAGTTTCTGCGGCCCGCCGGCATAGCCGATCCGCCATCCGGTCATGCAATAGGCCTTGGAGACGCCGTTGACGGTCAGCGTGCGCTCGTAGAGCCGCGGCTCGACCTGCGCGATCGTCTTGTAGTCGAACTCGTCATAGACGAGGTGCTCGTACATGTCGTCGGTCATGACCCAGACATGCTCGTGCTTCAGCAGCACATCGGCGATGTCCCGCAGATCCCGCTCGGTATAGGCGGCGCCCGACGGGTTGGACGGCGAGTTCAGGATCAGCCATTTGGTCTTCGGCGTGATCGCCGCGTCGAGGTCCTCCGGGCGCATCTTGAAGCCATTGTTTTGCGAGCAGGCGACCGGCACCGGGTTGCCGTCGCACAACAGCACCATCTCGGGATAGGACACCCAATAAGGCGCCGGGATCACGACCTCATCGCCCGGGCTCACGGTCGCGCACAGCGCGTTGTACAGCACCTGCTTGCCGCCGCTGCTGACGGTGATCTGGCTCGTCTCGTAATCGAGCCCGTTCTCGCGCTTGAACTTGCCGCAGATTGCGCGTTTCAACTCGATCCGCCCGTCGAATACGGTGTAGCGGGTCTCGCCGTTCTGGATCGCGCGGATGCCGGCCTCGCGGACATTCGGCGGGGTATCGAAATCGGGCTCGCCCTGCGACAAGGCGATGATGTCGCGCCCCGCCGCCTTCAGCTCGGTGGCGAGCGCGGTGATCGCCATGGTCGGCGACGGCTTTACGCGAGCAAGACGGTCGGCAAGAAGAGCCATTGCAGTCTTTCCGGGAAAAAGGACGCCCCTAACCTAGTGGCTCCCCGGGCGGCTGTGAAGCGCCGTAGGGCGGAAAAGCGCAGCGCATTCCGCCTTATCCGATCCCGGCTCCTGCGTGCCCGCGCCGTTAATTTGAACACTTCAGTCGAATTCCGTGGGCAGTTCCGGAGCCCGATAATGCGCGAACATGCGGCCGATCTGGTAGGGCACGACGCGGCCGATCGAAATATCGGCGGGAAGGGTCTCCTCGTTAAAGAAGCCGATCTCGGTGGTTTCGAGACTGGTGAGCGGCGCGCCGCCGCGAATCGCGCAGATGAAGAAGTGCTTGTAGACGTGGAACGGCCGCACCGGCGCATGCGGGTGCTTGGAGCGGTCGAACACCGCGGCCAGCTTCAGCGGCACGACCTCGAACCCGGATTCTTCGTGCACCTCGCGCACGACGGCCTCGCGCGGCGACTGGTTGACATCCGCCCAGCCGCCGGGCAGCGACCAGCGGCCGTCGCTCGCTTCGCGCACCATCAAGAGGCTGCCATCGTCGCGGAACACGGCGGCGCGGACATCGACCTTCGGCGTCGCGTAGCCGCTCTGTTCGGCGAACAGGCTCTCGATCAGCGCCGTTTCGGCATTGCTGTGCGCCGCCATGATCTCGGCGGCGAGCCTGCGGATCTGCTCATAGCGCTCGCGATCAAAGGGGTCCTGGACAAAGGTCAGGCCGGTCTGGGCGATCGCCTGCAACCGGCGCGCCCAGACCAGCCAATCCGGTTCCATCAGTTCCGTCTTTCGCTCTGCCGACGCGAATCCAATGTAAGGAATAGTGAAAGCGATGCCTACGGTGACCGAGCCCGATGTTCGACCTGACCTTTCTCGGCACCGCTGCCAGCACCCCGTCGGCCGAGCGCGGCCTCCCGGCGTTGCTGGTCGGCGCCGGCACCGAACGTTTCCTGATCGATTGCGGCGAGGGCACGCAGCGCCAGCTGTTGCGCGCCGGCAGCGGCTTTCGCCGAATCGGCCATGTCCTGCTGACGCATGCCCATCTTGACCATGTGCTGGGGCTCGGCGGGCTGATCGCCACGCTTGGTCTGTTCGACGTACGCAACACGCTCAAGGTCTGCGGCAGCCGCGAGACGCTGCGCTTTGTCGAGCCATACCTCGGAAGCCTCTATCCCCTGCCGCGCGCGCCGGTGCCGCTGGAATTCGTCGAACTGCGGCCCGGCCCGGTTCTGACCATGCGCGCCTTCGCCGTGACCTGCTTCCCGGTCCGGCATCGCGGCACCGAGAGCCTGGGCTACCGCTTCGATGCAACTCCGCGCCGGCATTTGCGAGCCGACCGCCTCGCCGCGCTCGGCGTCCCGTCGGGGCCGTTGCGCGCCCGGCTCGCCGCCGGCGAAGCGGTGGTGCTGCCCGACGGCCGGCAGATCGAGCCCGATGCGGTGCAGGGACCGCCTGCCGCCGGAATCAGCCTGGCGGTGGTCGGCGATACCGAGGAGGTGGCTTCGCTGGTTGGGCCTATCGGCGGCGCCGATGCCCTCGTGATCGAGGCGACGTTCCTCGAAGCGGATGCCGCTCTCGCTGCTGAGCGCGGTCATCTGACGGCAGCGCAGGCCGGCCGGCTCGCTGCTGCCGCACAGGTCGGCGCGCTTTACCTGACACATATCTCTGGACGCTACGACCCCGCCGATATTGCCGCCGAGGCCGCCCGGTTTTTCCCGAACGTGTCGGTGGCGAACGATTTCGACCGGATGTCGGTCGCCGCTTCATTGCGCGGGGTGGCGCGCAATCCGCGCCACAGCTCCTCGACATAGGGCGCCAGATTGAACAGCACGATCGCACCGAGCACCGCCGCGACATAGGCTTTCGGCAGCGGCTGGTCCTTGAGCCGGAGACGCCATTCGGCCGGTGCATCGCCGAGTCCGAACAGTGCGGCGAACTGATCCCAATGCAAGACCGCGAGCAAACACAGCGAGGTCAGCGGCATCAGTTCGAGAAAGCTGTGCACATGCTGCTCGATCGGGGTGACTTCGCGCCGCGCTACGGCGTACTGGACATCGCTGAGCGCCGTCGTCTCATGCGCCAGAAAGGCCGCGATCATCAGCGCGAAGACCGGCGCGTTGATTTCGAGGAACAGGCCGGCAAGCGACGGCACGCCCATTTCGGCCAACATCAATAAATGCGTCTTCGATTCTGCCGGCCCGGCGGTGTGCTCGATGTCGCTGGCGCGGTGGCACGCCCAATCCGCGATCCCCGCGCCGATCCATATCGGCACGATGAAATAGGCGAGGATGTCGCGAATATTCTGCGCAGAGTCGCGGTGGCGGGTGCCCGGCGGGACCACGCGTGCCACGCGTATCGGCTGGTGCGGAGGCGTGCCGCGCGGTCGGCGGAGCCAGGTGACGCCGCCGATCAGCGCGATCGTAGACGCCCCCGCCAGCAGGTGGGGCTTTATGCTGGCCAAGCGTCGCGGTCGCCAGGGACCGGGTCTTTGGCTAAGGCCCGCTACGGCAAACGCGTTCCGGCGCGGTCGCAGTCGCGCTCGAATTCGGCCACTTGGCGCTCCGCCTCATCCTTGGCGGTGCCATAGCGTTCCTGGATGCGGCCGACCAGCTGATCGCGCTTGCCCTCGATCACCGTCCAGTCGCTGTCGGTGAGCCGGCCCCATCTCTCCTTGGCGTTGCCGAGGAATTGCTTCCAGTTGCCCGCGATCTGATCCCAGTTCATCGCGCCGTCCTCAAAGTTGAAGTATCCATGAATGGCCAACGCTGACGTGGGCACGGGCGTCCTCATCGGCGACCGGAGGTAGAAGGCCGGCGCTCGACGGCGCGCGTATCGGGCGCTTCAGCGGCAGAGCAGGGACTTAGGATTTCGGTAGCTTGTAATGAGCATACAGCTCGCGCAGCCGCGTTTTCATGATCTTGCCGGTCGCGGTATGCGGCAATTCATCGATGACGACGACATCCTCGGGCAACATCCAGCGCGGGAAATTCTCGGCCAGCAGCGCAATCAGCGCGTCTCGCTCGGGCCGGCAATCCGGGCGCGGCGTGACGATCAGCAAGGGCCGCTCGCCCCAGCGCGGATGCGGGATCGCGATGACGGCGGCCTCCGCGACCTCGGCGCAGGCCATCGCCGCATTTTCGAGATCGATCGAGCTGATCCATTCGCCGCCGGATTTGATGACGTCCTTGCGCCGGTCGGCGATCCGCACAAACCCGTCGGGATCGATCGCCGCGACATCGCCGGTGTGGAACCAGCCGTCGGTCTGGACCGCCGCGGCGGTCGCCTCCGCATCCTCGAAATAGCTGCTGATAATCCAGGGACCGCGCACCAGCAATTCGCCGACCGCTTCGCCGTCATGCGGCAGTTCCCGGCCCTGGTCGTCGACAATCTTCATCTCGACGCCGAACACGGGCCGCCCGGCCTTGGTTTTGATCGCCATCAGCGCCTCGGGGCCGGCGTCGCGATGTTTCGCCTTTGGCACCGCGGCGGTGCCGAGCGGGCTCATCTCGGTCATGCCCCAGCCCTGGATGACCTCGATGCCGTGCCGGTTCTCGAACGCATCGATCAAGGCCGGCGGGACCGCCGAGCCACCCGACAGGATGCGGTTGAGGCTCGAGCAGCTCAGGTTATTGGCCATGAGATGTGCTTCGAAGCCGAGCCACACGGTCGGTACGCCGAGGCTCAATGTCACGCCCTCCGCCTCGAACAGCTCGTAGAGGCTCTCGCCGTCGAGACGCGGCCCCGGCAACACCAGCTTCGCGCCGCTCATCGCCGCGGCATAGGGGACGCCCCAGGCGCAGGCGTGGAACATCGGCACGACCGGGCACACCGTGTCGCGCGCCGACATCGCCGTCGCGTCCGGCGCTGCCAGTGCCCAGGCGTGCAACACCGTCGCGCGATGGCTGTAGAGGGCGCCCTTGGGCTTGCCGGTCGTGCCCGAGGTGTAGCACAGCGCCGAGGCGGTCCATTCGTCAAAGACCGGCCACTCGAAATCGGCGCCTTCCGCCGCGACGAGCTCGTCGTAGCGCGCGATGACCGGGAACCCGGTCGCGGCCTCGCCGAGCAGCACGATCCGGCAGTCGGCCGGCAATAGCGGCCGCAGCCGCTCGATCAGCGGGATGAAACTGGTATCGACAAACAACAGCCGGTCGCGCGCGTGATTGACGATATAGACGATCTGCTCGTCGAACAGGCGCGGGTTGATCGTGTGGCACACCGCGCCGATGCCGGAGATCGCGTAATACAGCTCGAAATGCCGATAGGTGTTCCAGGCCAAGGTGCCGACCCGATCGCCGGGCTGGACGCCGAGGCCGAGGAGGGCCTGCGCCAATTGCCGCGCGCGGCGCTCGGAATCGGCATAAGTGTAGCGGTGGATATCACCTTCGACGGTGCACGAGACGATCTCGACCTCGCCGTGAAACCGGGCCGCATGCTGGATCAGCATCGAGATCAGCAGCGGCTGCTCCGACATCAACCCGCGCATCGCTTCCTCCCGCACCGCGCCGTCGTCCGGCGAAACTCCTTAACCGACCGCTCTGAGTTTGCCCCGGGACCCTGCCTCATCAAAGTCCCTTTGCCCGGGCTTGTCCCGGGCATCCACGCCTTTAGACGTGCGGAAGCGAAGACGTGGGTGCTCAGCCAAGCTAATCGAAGACTTGGGCCGGGCACGGGGTATTTGCGAATTATGCAGAACGCACGATCCCGACCAAAGGGTTGGGTTGCGGAAAACCGGAGGGTGGTTACATTCCGGCAATGCTGGGGTGCATATATTGGCGGGCTGCCGGCTCGGCCGGCTCCGAGAGATAGCGGTGAACATGGAGGCATCGGTAGTGCGCGGCGGCTGGCTGCGGCATGTCGCGGCGTTGTCCCATCACCGCTTGAGCCCATGGGCGCTGTTCGCCATCGCCTTCGCCGACAGCTCGTTTCTGCCAGTCCCGCCCGATCTGCTGCTCGTGCCGATGGCGCTGTTGCGGCCGGAACGGTTGCGGCTCCTTCTCGCGATCTGCCTCGCCGGCTCCTCCTTGGGAGCGATCGTCGGCTACGTCATCGGCTACGGGCTGTGGGCCCTGATCGGTCAGCCGATGGTCGAGTTCTATCATTACCAGG
>Ga0209474_10002495_pt1 | contig 16842 bp, 16 predicted proteins | sample GraSoiAngelo_145_FD_185902 | JGI IMG/M metagenome (GOLD analysis project Ga0209474, IMG submission 185902) | Grasslands soil microbial communities from the Angelo Coastal Reserve, California, USA - 14_1009_05_20cm (SPAdes) (version 2) | ecosystem: Environmental > Terrestrial > Soil > Grasslands...
TGACAAGCGCGGGCCGGACATGGTCGACCGGCAGCGGGTGAGGGGAGAGCGGCGATGCTGATCGTCGATGCGCAGATCCACATCTGGGGCGCCGACACGCTGGAGCGGCCCTGGCCGGCGAGCGGGCGCTCCCGGCCGCACCGGCCCCAACCTTTCTCGAAGGACGATCTGTTGCGTGAGATGGACGCGGCCGGGGTGGCCCGCGTCGTGATTGTGCCGCCCTCCTGGGAAGGCGACCGCAACGATCTCGCGCTCGAAGCGGCGCACCTGCATCCCGACCGCTTCGCGGTCATGGGCCGGCCGCCGCTTGCGCCGGCCGAGCGGCACCTCTTGGACCATTGGCGCGAGCAGCCCGGCATGCGCGGCATCCGGGTGACCGCGTCGGCCGAAGGTGCGCGGGAATTGTTCACCGAGCCCGAGGCCGATTGGCTGTGGGCCACCGCCGAGCGCAACGGTCTTCCAGCTATGGTGTCGGTCCCGGGCCTGTTGCCGGCGCTCGGTCGTCTCGCCGAGCGCCATCCCGGTCTGCGCTTCGTCATCGACCATCTGGCGCTGGTGCGCAACGCCAAGGACGAGGCGGCCTTTGGCGATCTGCCGCAGCTCTTGGCGCTCGCTAAATACCCGAATGTCGCGGCCAAGGCGTCGGCCCTGCCGCGCGCCTCGAGCGAGCCGTATCCCTATCCGAAACTGCACCCCTATCTGCGCCAGGTGTTCGACGCGTTTGGCCCAAAACGGATGTTCTGGGGTACCGATCTGACCGGTATCCCGTGCACCTACCGCCAGGCGGTCGCGATGTTCACCGAGGAGCTGCCCTGGCTGCACGGCGAGGATCTCGAATGGGTAATGGGCCACGGCATCTGCGAATGGCTCGGCTGGCCCTTGCCGGGCTGATGCTCATCGGGGTCGGCAGCGGATCAGGCTGATCGGCCTGAGGCTCATCACGACCTCGCCCTCCTGGTTCAGCACCTCGACGAGGCTGCGCACGACGCCTTGATCGGGCTTGGAGCGCGAACGGCGCGCTTCGGTCACGGTGACCCGCAGACTAAGCACATCGCCGGGCCGCACCGGCTTCAGCCAACGCAATTCGTCGATGCCGGGCGAGGCGAGGCTCGAAGCCGGCGACAGGAAATGCGCGGCGAAAAGCCGCATCATCAGCGCCGCGGTATGCCAGCCGCTGGCGATCAGCCCGCCGAAAAAGCCGTGCGCCGCCGCCGCGGGGTCGGTATGCATCGTTTGCGGATCGTAGCGCCGCGCGAATTCGAGAATCTCGGCCTCGCTGACCTCGACCGTGCCGCCCTCGAACACCGCGCCCGGCGGGTAATCCTCAAAATACCGTTCGCTCATGAAATGCGCGGGTCGGGGAAGTCGATCAGCCGCACTTCCTCGCTCGCGACGTCGAGCACGGCGCAGCTCAATTGCCGGCCGTTGCGATGATCGCGCGCCTCGCCGGCCGAGCCCGGATTAATTACCAACACTTTGCCGACGCGGCGCGCCAGCTGCTGGTGCGTGTGGCCGTACAGCACGATATCGGCATCGGCTTCGCCAAACCTCGCAAGCAGACCGCTTTCGGGATGCACATAGGTGCCGCGCGGCTCCCACGGGGTCGAGTGCACCAGCAGCACCCGCCTGCCATTTGCCGTGAATTCGCTGCGGTGTGGCTGGTTGGCGAGCCATTCGGCGAGGGCGAGATCGACCCCGTCGCGTGCCCGGGCGCGCACCCCCTGAGGTCCGAAAAAATATTCCTCGTGGTTGCCGAGGATAACCTGCGCTTCCCGCTCCTTCAGAAGCTGCACGACTTCATTCGAGAAGCGGTACTCGTAGATGCTGTCGCCCAGGCAGATCAGCTGATCGATCTCGCCCATCAGCGCGAGCCCCTGTTGCAACCCTGCAACATTGCAGTGGATATCGGAGACGATGCCCAGTTTCACTTGGGCATTCCGGTTGGCGCTCGGCGGCACTTTGGCAAGAAAGATGAATTCTTTTTTAGAAGAATTTGCCGAGGGCTTTTCTTATCTGGGCGAGAGATTAACTTGAAGTTAAACCTGTGCGTGCCTTCTTTCCGTTCGGCACGAGGGGAAGGGATCGGTGACCGAGCCTGAGGTGTTCTCTGCTGCGGGGTGCTCACCGCGCGACAGCGTTCATCATCGGGTGCCTCGCGGCACCGCTCCAGGGTAGTTCTGCGAGAAAGAGCGACGAATATGGCCATTGCCGACAACGTATTGGGACGGCTCGTGCGTTTCAATGCGGCTCGTGGCAAGCCCGGAGACAATAAGCAGCGTGGGTCCACGGGGCGCCGGCTCGACCGCGTGCTGCTGCGCGGTATACGCGTTCTGCGTTGGATGGTGCTGCTGGCGGTACTGGCTCTGATCGGCTGGGCCGCCAATTATGAAATGCGCACCTCCTATGTCGAGGCGTGGCTCTTCACCCGCATCGACCGGTCGATGTCGGTTGCAGTGGAGCCCGGAACAAACGACTCGATACGCTTCCCGAAGCATGGGCCCTATGATGAGCGGCTCGGCTACGTCTCACTGCCGCAATTCATCTCGGCGCTGAACGGGCGTCATTTCACGGTCGAGAAGCAGGCGCGGTGGTCACGCGGTCTCGACCGGTTTGTCGATCTCGGAGGCTTCCCGATCTATGCCGAAAAGGACCGGGCCGGGCTGCGGATTTTCGACCGCAGCGGCGCTGAGGTGTACGGCACCCGGTTTCCGCAGCTGGCCTATCGCGACTTCGCCAGCATCCCACCACTGGTCGCCAACAGCCTCTTGTTCATCGAGGACCGCTACCTATTCGACCAGCGCTACCCCGAGCACAATGCCGCGGTCGAGTGGAACCGTTTTGCGCTTGCGGTCTTCGGGCGGTTTGTGCGGCTGGTGGTGCCCGGGTTCAACGAGGGCGGCGCCAGCACGCTGGCCACCCAGATCGAGAAATTTCGCCACTCGCCAAGCGGCCTGACCGGCGGCGTCGGCGAGAAGCTGCGGCAGATGCTGACCGCCTCGGCGCATGTCTACATCAACGGCCCGGACACGATGGAGCGGCGCCGCGAGATCGTCACGACGTACCTGAACTCGACCCCGCTAAGTTCCTTTCCCGGCTATGGCGAGGTGATTGGCTTTCCCGACGCGATGTGGGTCTGGTACGGCACCGATTTCAACGAAGCCAACAAGGTGCTGGCCAGCACTCCGAAAAATAAAAAGGAGCTGGCGCGCAAGGGCGAGATCTATCGGCAAGCGCTCAGCCTCTTGCTCTCCGGCCGGCTGCCCAGTCATTACCTGCTCAACGACCGTGAAGGGCTCGGCGAATTGTGCGACCGCTACATCTGGGCGATGTACGACGCCGGTGTCGTCGACCGCAGCCTGCGCGACGCGACACTCGATGCCGAGCTGAAATTCCGCGCCGAGCCGCCGCCGATCACTCAGGTCTCCTACGTCAAGCAGAAGGCTACCGAGGAGACGCGCGCCCGGCTGATGACAATGCTCGGCCTGCCGAGCTTCTACTCGCTCGACCGGCTCGATCTGAGCGCCGAGACGACGGTCGACACGGCGGCTCAGGCGCGCGTCACCGCCGTCTTGCAGAAACTTTCCGAGCCGAAATTCGCGCAATCGGTCGGCATGGTCGGCCACCAGCTGCTCCCGGGCGGTCCGATCATCGGCAAGATGACCTACAGCTTCGTGCTCTACGAGCGCCGGCCGGACGGCAACTACCTGCGCATCCATGCCGACAGCGCGAACAAGCCCTTCGACCTCAACTCCGGGGCCAAGCTGCAGCTCGGCTCGACCGCCAAGCTGCGCACCTTGGTGACGTATCTCCATATCATGGAGAAATTGCATCAGCGGTTTGTCAGCCTGACGCCACGCGAGCTGACCCGTATCGCGGCCTCGGCACAGGACGTGCTGACGCAATGGGCGGCCAACTACATGGCGAAGGCCTCCGACCGTAATCTGCAGGCGATGCTCGACGCGTCGGTGCTGCGGACCTATTCAGGCGCGCCGGAAAGCTTCTTTACCGGCGGCGGCATGCAGGGCTTCGGCAATTTCGACAGCGATGAAAACGGCGGCAGCTATACGGTGATCGATGCCTTCAAGCATTCGGTCAATCTGTCCTTCGTCCGCATCCTGCGCGACAGCGCCAATCACTACACCGCCGAAAGCGGCATCGACACGAAACGGCTGCTGGACGAAGAAGATACGCCCGAGCGCGAAGCCTATCTGAGGCGGTTTGCCGATGCCGACGGCAAGCGCTTCATGTGGCGCTACTACAAGGATTTCCGTGGCCTTAACCCGGATGAGACGATGGATGCGTTGATCCGCCGCTCCTCTCCGGTTCCGCGGCGGCTGGCGGCGATCTACCTGACCTTTCATCCCGACGCGCGGCTCGAGGAATTCCGCCAATTCCTCGCTGCCCGCCTGCCGCGCGCGTTCCTGACCCAGGATCAGCTTTGGGATCTCTACAACACGATCTCGCCGGAGAAGATGTCGCTCGCCGATCGCGGCTATGTCGCCGGCTTCCACCCCCTTGAGCTCTGGCTGCTCACCTACCTTCGCGACCATCCCGGCGCGAGCTGGAACGAGGTCGTCGACGCGAGCGCCGATGTCCGGCAGGAGACCTATGCCTGGCTGTTCAACGGCAGCCTGACCAAGCAGGATACCCGCATCAGGATCCTGATCGAGCAGGACGCCTTCGCTCGGATCTGGGAGAACTGGCGGTCATACGGCTATCCGTTCGGCCATCTCGTCGCCTCGCTCGGCACCGCGATCGGTGCCTCGGGCGACCGGCCGGATGCGCTCGCCGAGCTGATGGGCGTCATCTCGAACGACGGATTGCGCCAGCCTTCGGTGTCGATCGAGCGGCTGCGCTTCGCCGAAGGAACGCCCTACGAGACGACACTCAAGCGATCCGCCGAGCCGGAGCGTGTCATGTCGCATGAGGTCGCGGAGGTCGCGCGTCGGGCTCTGACGGGAGTCGTCAAGGAAGGCACCGCACGGCGCCTGATCGGCACCTATAAGGCGGCTGACGGTACCGAACTGCCGGTCGGCGGCAAGACCGGCACCGGCGATAATCGCTATCACCATTTCGGCGCCGGCGGCGGCATTATCGGGTCGCGCGTCGTCGACCGCACCGGAACCTTCGTGTTCTTCCTCGGCGACCGCTTCTTCGGCACGGTCACGGCTTATGTGGCGGGACCGGAAGCAGCGCGCTTCTCGTTCACCAGCGGTCTCGCGGTGCAGCTCCTGAAGGTGCTTGAACCCGAGCTGCGGCCGTTGATCCAGTCGCCGCCGGCGCCGGACGGCAAGTCCGTCGCCGAGGCGTCGATCCACGGATAGTTCTTCGGCTGCGCCGCGATCGCGCCATCCTGACGATCCTCACCGAGCACCCCATCTTTGGCCTTCAGGCTGGTGGAGGTTGGCCATGGCTATCGTCCTCGATCACACGATTGTGCCGGCGCGCGACAAACTCGCCTCGGCACAGTTTTTTGCGCGGATCTTCGGGCTCGAATACAAGGGCCCGCATTCTCATTTCGCACCGGTTCAGGTCAATGAGTCCTTGACCCTCGATTTCGACCAGCGCGGCGATTTCGAACATCATCACTACGCGTTCAGGATCAGCGAAGCCGAGTTCGACGCGATCTTCGACCGCGTCAAGGCAGAAGGCATCGCCTACGGCAGCGGTCCGTTCTCGCGGGCCGACATGCAGATCAATCACCGGCGCGGCGGGCGCGGCTTCTACTTCGAGGACCCGAACGGACACGTCCTCGAAGTCTTGACCGCCTGACGGCTGCTACTCGGCCGGCAACCGCGCCGCCTGCCGTACTGCAACGGTCGCCGCAAGGTTACGCTTCAGCTCGGCATCGTGCGCGGGGTGCAATGTCCCCATCAGCCGGTCCCAGACCGTGAAATGGGTCGCGTAGTTGCAGCGAAAGAACCGGTGGTGCTGATCGTGATGGGTGACGCTGATCAAGGGTGAGGGCGGCCAGCACCACCGCCCGCCATGCTCCCAGCCGCAATGACCGGTGATGCCGGTCACCTGGTCGTAGAGCTTGTGCGCCAGCAATACCGCCGGCGCCGCCGGGATCAGGAAGTGCGCCACCAGCCAATAGGATTGCAGGAACAAATTGTCGACCAGCCGGTCGCTGTTGTTCGACCACGCGACCGGGGTCACCGTCATGTGATGCCAGCGATGCACCCGCGCATAGAACAGCGGCGTGTGGATCAGCCGGTGGAACCAGTAGAACCATGTGTCGAACAGGATCAGCGAGCCGACGAAGGCTACGATGCCGCCGGCGAACCCGTCGAGCGGTGCGAGGCCCCAGCCGAATTCCACGTAGAGCCAATGTCCGGTACCGAACATCGCGGCGATTGCGGCGAGCGAGGTGAGGCTTTGCCGCTGGTCACGGCGGATCTGCGGGAGGGGCGTCTCGCGTGCCTGGATCTTCGCGCCGGCGATCCGCCGATTGAGCTGAGTGACGACGAGGCAGGTCGCGACATACGTCGCGAGCAGGATCGCGTAGACGACCGCAATCGTTGCCCCCCATGAAATCAGCTGCTCTGCCCGCATTGTGCCTGCCTGCCGCGCGTGCGCCGGTTGCTCGCCGCTGTTAGGGTGCCACTTTGCACGATCGGGAGGGAAGAGACATGGATGAGCGCGCCTTTGCCTCGGCAACCCGCCTTGCTGGCGAGATCCGCGACCGGCGCATTGGTTGCGTCGAGCTCCTCGACTTCTTTGTGGCGCGCGCCGAGCGATACAACCCGGCACTCAACGCGATCGTCGCCTGGCAGGTCGACCCGGCCCGCGAACGCGCTCGCTCCGCCGATGCCGCGCTGGCGCGCGGCGAGGTATGGGGGCCGCTGCATGGCGTGCCGATGACCGTCAAGGAATCGTTCAATGTCGCCGGGCTGCCGAGCACTTGGGGCAACCCGCCGTGGCGCGACAACATCGCCGCCGACAACGCCGTGCTGGTCGAGCGGTTGCTGGCCGCCGGCGCAATCATCTACGGCAAGACCAACGTCCCGTACATGCTGCAGGACGCCCAGAGCTACAACGAGGTTTACGGCACGACGAATAACCCATGGGATACGTCGCGCGGCCCCGGCGGCTCTTCCGGCGGTGAGGCGGCGGCGTTGGCGGCTGGCCTGTCGGCGCTCGGCGCCGGCAGCGACATCGCCGGGTCCTTGCGCAACCCGGCGCATTACTGCGGCATCTTTGCCCACAAGCCGAGCTGGGGCCTGATCCCGACGCGCGGCCATTCGCCCACCGGGGCGCTCACCCCGACCGATATTTCGGTGGTCGGCCCGATGGCGCGGGACGCGCAGGACCTCGATCTCGCGCTGCGCGTCCTCGCCGGCCCCGATTTGTTGCAGCAGCCGGCCTGGCGGGTCGAATTGCCGGCGCCGCGCCACCGCCGGCTCGGCGATTTCCGGGTCGCGGTCTGCACGCAGTCGCCGCTCTGTGAGATTGATGCGAGCGTGCCGAGCTCTTCGCCGCCACGACAGCGGCGTTGCGCAGTATCGGAGCCACGGTCGACGACACCGCCGGCCTGCCGCTCGGCGATAGGGAGCACCACCGGCTCTTCATGCTGCTGCTGCGCGCCGCGACGGCGTCGCGGATGAGTGACCAGGATTTCGCCGCCCAGCAGGTGATCGCGGCGACGCTCGGCGCCGACGATACGACCTCGCGTGCTGCGGTGGCGCGCGGCGCCACATTGCATCATCGCGGGTGGGGCAGCGCCAACGAGGCGCGCACTGCCCTGCGCTATGCCTGGCGCGGTTTCTTCGAGCGCTTTGACGTGCTGCTGACGCCGGTGGCGGCGACTGCTGCCTTTGTGCACGACCACAATCCCGACCGCGATTCCCGCGTGATACCGGTCAACGGCGCTTTGCGGCCCTATCAGGATCAGATGTTCTGGTCCGGATTGCCGAGCCTCAGCTACCTGCCGGCGACGGCGGCGCCGCTCGGCCTGACCGCGGCCGGTCTGCCGGTCGGCTGCCAGATCATCGGCGCGGAAGGTGAGGACCCGACGACGATCGAATTCGCCCGGCTGCTCGCCGGCGAAATCGGCGGCTTCGTCGCACCGCCCGGCTACGGCTGATCGGAAAGACGCCGCTCTCGGCTGGGCCGGCCTGCTCAGCCCTGCGACGCAATCACGCAGATCGCCTTGGGCTCGTCGATCCGCAGCACGATGCTCTCGCTGAGGTAGAGCTGATAATGAACGCCGTCCTGGCTGCTGTAACCGGCCTGCAGATCCTGCCCGAGGATCAGCACGCCGACCCGGGTGTCGACCAAGACGCCGCCGGCGATCGCGGCCTTGTAGATGCCGGCTGTGCACAGCCGCCGCAGATGTTCGAGCGCCATTACGTCGCTGCCGGGATAGAGACGGAATAAATTGTTGTAGAGCACCGGCGACAAGGCCAACGCGTATGGTCCGCGATAGCCGCTGTCGTCGAGCTTGGTCGCCGCCGCCAGCACGTCGTGCAAGGCACGGTCGGGCGCCGTCCAGTCGCCGATACCGACTTGTTGGTGGTCTTCCATCGTCATCATGCCGGCGAGTCCGAACGCCGGCTGGCCGGTGTAAATCAGCTCCTCCTCGCGGTTGGCGACCGCCTCGGCGGCGTTCTGCGCCGGGCTCAAATCGAGCGGCTGGCCGTTCTGCACATGCGCCGACACGCGCCGGATGCTCAGCTGAAAGCTCTTGCGCAGCATCGGCAGGGGGATCGCGCGCCCCATCACGGCGCCGGCCTCGTCGGGCCCTGGTTGGCGGCAATAATCGTCGTTGCCGACCTCGATCGCGGTCAACCCGACCCCGAACGGCCCCTCAAGATCGAGATAGCGCCGCGCGGTCAGCTGATCGCGCGCCGCGCTCGCCGCGGCATCATCGATCATCCGCCAGATCTCGCCGGGAAACGGCGCCTGGTCGCGGTTGAGGCTGTCCATCACCGCGCCTCCTTCAACGAGCCGATCGTGACGAGGCTGCCGCGGTTGGACGGCGGTGCACCGCCCGCGCTTTGCCCGGCTTCGATGGCCTTTTCGATGCCGGTGATCGGCCCGTCGGTGAACAGATAGGTCTTCAAATGTCCGGCGAAATCCGCGTTGGTCCGCCGGATCCATTCGAGGACCATCGAGGCGTGCTCCATCTCCTCGCGCATGTTGTGCAGCAGGATCTCCCGCAACGCCTCATCCTCGGTGTCGTCGGCGCGCTGGCGATACCAATCGACCGCCTCGAGCTCTTCCATCAGCGAGGTGATCGCGTTGTGCAGGAGGCGCGCCTCCTGCGACAGCACCTCGCGCGGTGCGTGCAAAGCTTCGCTCGACATTGGCTCCTCAGCCGCTCTTCGCCCGACTAGCCCCGTCGGCTAACGCGGTGTACCTACAAACGTTCACCGCTGATCCCGCCTCGGGGTATTCGCGCGCCGATGCTCAGCGCGGCAACAGCAGCCCGGCGATCAGATCGGCCGGCCAGAACAGCCCGGCGGAAAACGCCACGGCGAGGTTGGCCGGGTCGTGCCAGTTACGCCCGGCCCGGCTGTCGGCGCTCAGATGCGCCGCGAAATCGAGTGCCGCCGCGGCCGCGTAGAGGCACAGCGCGATCAGCCACACCCGCCGCGTCACTGCTCCGGTGTCTTCTTTGGGGACGTGGTCCTGTTGGTTGCTTGCCACGCTCGCGAGAACCCTTAAGCCGTCGGCCCGGCGAAGGCCGGGACCCACTCTTCAGCCGGCTCGGAAGCCGATAAGTGGATCCCGGCCTTCGCCAGGATGACGATTGAGGAGTGCACCGGCTCCCGTACGGTGATTACACGACGCGGATGTTCTTGAACTGCCAGGGATCGTCGCGGTCGAGATCTTCCGGAAACAGCCGCTCGCGGTCGGCGAGCGGCGTCCAATCGCCATAGACGCCGACGAGTTCGCCGAGGTAGGGCCGGCAGATCTCCAGCACCCGCGCGAAATCCAATTCTTCCGGCTCGACGACGCCGCGCTGCGGATGCTCGATCGCCCAGATCACCCCGGCCAAAACCGGCGCGGTGACCTGCAGGGAGGTCGCGTTGTTGTGCGGCGCCACCCGCCGCGCCTCCTCGATCGACAACCGCGAGCCATACCAATAGACGCCCTTCTGCGGTCCGAGCAGCAATACCCCGAGCTCGTCGATGCCCTCGACGATCTCGTCCATCATCAGCCTCTTATGGTGCTGCAGATGCCAGTTCTTGCCGGCCAGCTCGTGCAGGCTCAGCACCGCGTCGTCGCACGGGTGATAGGCGTAATGGCAGGTCGGCCGATACAGCACCCGCTCGCCGTCCCGCACGGTCAGGTAATCGGCGATCGAGATCGACTCGCCATGGGTGATCAGAAACCCGTGATAGGGGCCTTCGAGCGGCGTCCAGCTGCGCACCCGCGTCCCGGCCCCCGGTCGCAGCAGATAGATCGCCGCCTGGCTGCCGAAATCATGGCGCTGCCCGTCGCCCGGGAAATGCCGCTCATGCGTGCCCCAGCCGAGTTCGGCGGGTTGCGAGCCCTCGCTGAAAAACCCGTCGATCGACCAGGTGTTGACGAACTCGCCCGGCGCCTTCGGGATGCGCGACACCTGCGTGTCGCGTTCGGCGACGTGGATCGCTCTGACCCCGAGCCGCTGCGCGAGCTGGCCCCAGCCGGCGCGGTCGGCGGGCGCGGCGGTGCCCGGATCGGCATCGCGCGCGACATCGAGCAAGGCCCGCTTGACGAAATGCGATACCAGCCCGGGATTGGCGCCATGCGTCAGGATCGCTGTCGGGCCAAGACTGTCGCCCGGCTGTTTGGAGCGCAGCGCCAGCGCGCTCTCGCGTAGCGCGTAATTCGAACGCGCCGCCGGCGGCAAATTTGGGTCGGTATAGCCGCCGGGCCACGGTTCGATGCAGGTGTCGAGATAAAGCGCGCCCAATTCCCGGCACAGTTCGATCAGCGCGACGCTCGACACGTCGACCGACACGTTGAGCAGGAAATCGCCCGGCCCGAGCCATCTTTGGAGCACGGGGCGGTAATTCTCACGGGTCAGCGCCGTCTCGACAAAGCGCACGCCGTATTCGGCGGCGACCTCATGGCCGCGCAATTCGGCGGTGATGATCGTGATCTGGTCGGGCTTCAGATCGATGTGGCGCAGCAGCAGCGGAAGGACCCCCTGGCCGATGCTGCCGAAGCCGAGAATGACGAGGCGGCCGGGAAAGGCGGTGTGTTTATTGTCGGGCATGTCAGAAGCGCCGCTGCGAGGGACGCGAAGCGGTACGGTTGACCTCCGGCAATGTCAAGGCGGCGCCCGGGCTTCCCGAATTGATCCAAGTAAAAGATCAGGCTGGTGGTCCCTGCTAAATTGCTCAGTAGCGCGCCGAGGCTGGCGCGGGAGACCCCAATGCGACTCCCCCCAACGCGACTTAAGGAACCGACTGCCGCGCCGGAAGCTCAAAAGCTGCGCGATCTCGCGACTTGGTACCGTGAATTCGCTGAACGCGCGGGAAGCACCACGATCTGGGAGACCCGGCTGCACATGGCGGAAGATCTCGATCAGGAGGCCGCCCGTCTGGAGCGGGAGCGCGTAGCCCGCCAGTTCGGCGCGAAGCGCCGGGCAGATCAAAAGGCCTAGGCGCGCCCACCAGGCGCGCGGTGGCGCAGCATCGGCGCGTGGCCGCGCCGATGACGGTCGCGCTCAATTCGCTCTTTGGCGGCCGCGCCGAATTCTGCCGCCCATAGCCGCAGCTGCTCGATAAACTCCGGCACCCACGGCTTTTAACAGCTCGCGGCAGCGTTCGGCCTTTCTGACGAAATAGCGGGCATCGGCCATGGTAAGTACCTCCCACAGACAACACACCCGCGATCCGTCCGGTTCACGAGGGAGCAAACCGGTTGAACGCGCGTTTTTGCCTTGACGAGTTCCTGGTTTGTTCCTATATAGGCACAGAAGACCCCACGATCGGTTGATTGAGGCGATTTTGTTGCAAAGAGCGCTGCAAAACCAGCAAACGGGCACGGAAGGCGCGGAACGGAGATGTCGTCCGCCTGCAAACACCCTGTAATTGCAGGCGCCGCACGGATCGCGCGAGACCTGACAACAATGGCTTCTGGCTGCAAAGACGCTGCAAATGCAGCCAGAACCGGTGACAGCGCTGAGCCGCTCGCGTCTGGGGCTGACGGGCGGCCTTCATTTCGCCACGGGCCCGAACGACAGTACCGGATTGCAATACCCCGCAACTCGGATAGTGTGCGCCCGCTTTTTGGAGACATGCTTTTATGCGTAAATGGTTTCTTGCCGCCGGGCTGACCGTCTTGTTGCTGCCGATGCCCGCTCTGCCGCAGCAGAAAGCCGGCAAGGGCAGCGTCTACGAGCAGCTGAACCTGTTCAGCGAGGCCTTCGAGCGGATCCGGCAGGATGCGGTCGAACCGGTCGCCGACCAGAAGCTGATCGAGACCGCGATCGCCGGCATGTTGTCCGGCCTCGATCCGCGTTCGGTGTATCTGAACGAGAACGAGTACAAGGCGCTGAAAACCCCGACCGCCGACGAGAGCGCCTCGCCCGGCCTGGTCGTGACGCTCGACAACGGGACAGTGAAGGTGGTCTCGCCGCGCGACGGTTCGCCGGCGGCGGCGGCCGGCCTCAAGCCCGGCGATTTGATCTTCACGATCGACAAGGAGCCGACCTACGACCTGACCCTGCCGGAGATCGAGCAGAAATTGCGCGGTCCGGCCGATAGCGAGATCGCGCTGATGCTGCGTCGTGGCACCGGCGCGCCGATCGAGACCAAGTTGAAGCGCGCCGCGGGCAAATTTCCGACCGTCAGCACCCGGGTCGAGGGTGGGGACATTGCCTATGTCCGCCTCGCCGGGTTCGATGCCTCGACTGCCGGCGCATTGGCCGATGCCGTCAAGGAGCTGCGCCAGCAGACCGGCAACAAGCTGATCGGCTTCATCGTCGATCTGCGCAACAGCCCGGGCGGCAATTTTGATGCAGCGGTCGCGGTGGCCGACGCCTTTATCGACAAGGGCGAGATCGCCGTCGTCAAGAGCCGCAAGGCCGATAATGCCAAGCGTATCAGCGCGACCCCGGGCGATTTTGCCAACGGGCTGCCGATCGTCGCGCTGGTTAATGGCGGTACCGCGCGCGAGGCCGAGCTCGTCGCCGGCGCTTTGCAGGACAATCACCGGGCCGTACTGCTCGGCACCAAGACCTTTGGTGAGAGCGCGATCGAGACGATCATCCCGCTGAACGGCAATGGTGCGATCAAGCTGACGACGGCGCGTTTCGAGACGCCGAGCGGCCGCGCGATCCAGGGCAAGGGTCTCGAACCCGATCTGACGGTATCACCGCTGAAGCTGGAAAAGGTCGCCCAGGCCGACCGCCGCCGCGAGGCCGATCTGCGCGGCGCGCTGAAAAACCCCGATGCCGCCGCCAAAACCAGCACTCCGACCCCGCCGCCGAGCGCCGCTCCCGGAAACCCACCGGGCACGACGCCCGCGAAGGAGCCGAGCGCTTCGGCTCAGCCGGCAAAGAACGAGCAGCCTTCGGTCGCCTCCGGTGACATCGGCACCACTAGCGATGAGCAGCTCAGCGAAGCGGTCGACGTGCTGCGCGGCCTCGCTCTGGTCAACGGCCGCACCGCCGCGGCCCGCTGAGGGGCACGGGAATGCGCATTCTGGTGCTCGGGGCCGGCGCGGTCGGCGGGTATTTCGGCGGGCGGCTGGCCGAGGCGGGCCGCGACGTGACGTTTCTGGTGCGTGCCCCTCGCGCCGCGACGCTCGCCGAAAAGGGGCTCAAGGTCGACAGTGCGCTCGGCGATTTTCAGGTGCCGGTCAAGGTCGCGACGGCCGATCGCGTCGGCGGCCCGTATGATTTGGTCCTGCTGACCGCCAAGCACTACGACCTCGATGCCGCGATCGATGCGATCCGCCCCGGGGTCGGACCCGGTACGGCGGTGTTGCCGTTGCTCAACGGCCTCATTCATCTCGACCGCCTTGAGGCGGCCTTTGGACGGGACCGGGTGCTCGGCGGCGTCGCCTATGTCGGCGCCGTGCTATTGCCCGACGGCTCGATCCGCCATGTCAATCGCATGTCCGGCATCGCCTTCGGAGAGCGCGGCGGCGGCATCAGCGAGCGGGCCAAGGCGATCGAACAGCAATTCGCCAACACCCCGGTCGCCGCTCCGGCGAACGACAACATCCTGCAGGAGATGTGGGAGAAGTTCGTGATGATGGGCGCGATGGCGGGGATGAACTGCTTGATGCGCGGCAATGTCGGCGAGATCGTCGCGACTGAGGAGGGCGAGGCGCTGATGGCCGAGGCGCTGCGCGAATGTCAGACCGTCGCCGAAGCGGCCGGGTTTGCGCCACGGCCGCAGAGTCGCGATCGGGTGCAGGCGCTATTGACCGAGCGCGGCAGCGTCAACAGCGCCTCGATGCGTCAGGATCTCGAAGCCGGCCGGCGCACGGAGGCCGACGCGATCCTCGGCGACATGCTGCGCCGCGCCCGCCATTTCGGTGTCTCAACGCCGCTATTGCGCGCCGCCTGGTGCCACCTCCAGGTGCACGAAAACCGGTTGGCGGCGAAACGTTAAGCCCGACCTAGTTCGGATACACGATCGTCCGCAGCATGACGCGGCGCTCCTGCGGCGCGTAATCGCCGGCGCCGCGGTGCATCGTCGCCCGCTCGTCCCAGATCAACAAAATCGCCGACCTGCCACGAATGTAATAAACGAACCGGTCCTGCGTCGCATGCGCCGCCAGCTCCTCGATCAGCGGCCAGGCCTCTTTGCGGTCCATCCCGACAAAGCCGTGCGTGTGCATCGGGTTGACGAACAGGATCGGGCGGCCGGTGACAGGGTGGTGGGTGACCGCCGGCCGCGGCTGCTCGTAATACTCCTTCTCCGTCTGCCCTTTGTTGTTGCCATACAGCTTTTCGCCAACGGGCCCGTCGGTGCGGCCGTGCAGCCCAGTGAGGCCGGCAAGGCGCTGTTTCATACTGTCCGGCAAGGTGTCGTAGGCGGCCCGCATGTCGGCGAACATCGTGCCGCCCTTTGAGGACGGGACCTCAAGCGCATAGAGCATCGCCAGCAGCGGCGCCTCCTCCTCATAGGTCGAGTCGGTGTGCCAGTCGGTGGCGCGCTTGACCCCGTACCAGTCGACCTTGCCATCCTCCTCGACATTGGTCAGCCAGGAGACTTCCGGGTATTCCCGATGGCGGTATTTGATCAGGGCATGCTGCCGCGGCGTACCAAACCGGCGGCCGAACGCGGCGATCTCGGCGGCGCCGAGCTGCTGGTTCCGGAACACCAGCACCGGGTTTTCGGCGAAGGCGCGCTCGATCCAGGCGAAGGTCGCGTCGTCCAGCTGCGACAAATCGATGCCGAGCGCTTCAGCCCCGAGCGTTTCGCCGAGCGGGCGCAGTTGCGGTGAACCGGTCATGGGCGATCCTCCGATTGACGGGCCGTGCTCGGCTGGTGCGCCGGCTGCCCGGATTCGTTGCGCATTATGATCTGGCGCCGCTGCGGCGCGCAATCGGCAGCGTCGCCCAAACGGTTAATTGGTGATCGATCCGGGCGGTCTATCGCCGGCTCACTGCATGAATATGCGCAAAATGCGACGGTTCTGTTGGCATCAAATTGGGCCCGTATCATCAAGTCTTTACCATCGACCCGTAGCGTGGCGCTGCTTCGCACGCCATCGAGGTTAAGGCGACATGTTTTTGGGCGACATCCTGGTTGGGCGCGGGCTGGTCAGTGCCGCCGATATCGATGCGGCACTGGCACGGCAGCTCACCGAAGGCGGCCGCCTGGGCGACAATTTGATCGCCATGGGGCGGCTGACGGCGGAGCAGCTGGCCGAGGTCATGAACACCGCGCCGGCAGTCCCCGCCAGCCTCGAAGAGACCGGGATCTCCCAGCGGAGCCTGCTCAATCTGCTGCTCAAATTCATGCTCATCGAGGGCTGCGAGACGCTTTTAGACCTCGCCGAGCGCCTCAAGCTGCCGCGCCGCGCCGTCCAGCAGCTGCTCGATGAGGCCGTGCACCAAAAGTTGATCCAAGCAGTCGGTGCGGCGCCCGGCGGGCTGGCGCTCTCCATCCGGCATGCGTTGAGCGAAACCGGTCGAGCCGCGGCCAAGGAAGCCCTCGAACAGAACCTCTATCTCGGCCCGGCGCCGGTATGCCTCCCGGCCTATCACGATCAGGTTCTGCGCCAGCGCATTTCGAACGAGCAGCTCGATTCCGAGGCGCTGCGCCAAGGTTTCGAAGGGCTGGTCGTCCCGGAGCATTACATTCGCAAGCTCCTGCCGGCGGTCAATGCCGGTCGCAGCGTGTTGCTGTTCGGACCGCCCGGCAACGGCAAGACGACGCTCGCGACCCGCATCTCGACGATCTTCAAGGACGTCGTCTATATCCCCTATGCTGTCGAAATCAGCGGCCAAATCATCAAGGTCTTCGATCCGTCATTGCATAAGCCCGCGGCGATCCAGGCGCCGGCCGCTGCAACCCCGTCCGGGATTGGCCTCCAGCGGGAGACGTTCGACCAGCGGTGGGTCGCCTGCAAACGGCCGGTGGCCGTGACTGGCGGCGAGATGACGCTCGACATGCTTGACCTGCAGCACAGCGCGGAAACCAAATTCTACGACGCGCCGCTGCACGTTAAAGCCCTGAACGGAATGTTGCTGATCGATGATTTCGGTCGCCAGAAGTTCAATCCCAACGATCTGCTGAACCGCATGATCGTGCCGATGGAAAGCCAAGTCGATTACTTCAAGCTGATCACCGGGGCGAGTTTCTCGCTGCCGTTCGACGTGCTGCTAATTTTCTCGACCAATTTGCAGCCCGCCGAATTGATGGATCCGGCGTTTCTGCGGCG
>Ga0209474_10002498_pt1 | contig 16825 bp, 14 predicted proteins | sample GraSoiAngelo_145_FD_185902 | JGI IMG/M metagenome (GOLD analysis project Ga0209474, IMG submission 185902) | Grasslands soil microbial communities from the Angelo Coastal Reserve, California, USA - 14_1009_05_20cm (SPAdes) (version 2) | ecosystem: Environmental > Terrestrial > Soil > Grasslands...
TGCCGAAAAAGCTTCCTGAACTTCCCCATCCGACCCCCTCCATGATTCGGGAGTCGTCTTCAGAATCCGTATTGTCCTTCAATGCAATACAAGTCTCAAATCCAAATGCGATTCCCCTGCCACTAAAGGGGGAGGGAAAAGAAGGAGCGAGCTTCGCTCGTCTGGACCCGCCAAGGAGAGGACAGAAGGATGGTGCAACGGCGCACTGTCATACCCCGCCTTCGCCTTCGCGGGGTATGACACCGAATGTGGCGAGGCTGCATGGATTGCTTCGCTGGAGCCGTCATCGGGCGCGCATTGGCGCAACCCGTTGGCTCGCAATGACCGCGCCTGAATCTGTGGCGAGATCGCGTGGCCTACAGCGCCGCAAGCACCGCGTTGGCGATATCGGCAGTACCGTTCCGGCCGCCGAATTCCATCGGCTTGATGCCGTCGGCATACACCTTGTCAACGGCGCGCTCGATACGCTCGCCGGCTTCGGCTGCCGTCTCCAGGCCGTGCTTGTCGGCGAGCCAGTCCAGCATCATCGCGGCCGACAGGATCATGCCGGTGGGATTGGCCTTGCCCTGTCCCATAATGTCGGGTGCGGTTCCATGGCACGGCTGGAACACTGCATGACGATCGCCGATGTCGGCCGATGGCGCCATGCCCATTCCGCCGATCAGGCCGGCGGTCATATCGGACAGGATGTCGCCGAACATATTCTCCATCACCATCACATCGAAATCCCAGGGACGCTTGACCAGCAGCGCCGAGCAGGCATCGACATAGAGTCGGTCGGCCTTTACGTCAGGATGGCGCTTCGCGGCTTCGTCGAACATTTCACGAAAGAACGCGAAGGCCTTGAAGACATTCGCCTTGTCGACGCAAGTAAGCGCGCCGGGCCGTCCGCGCGCCTTGCGCCGCTCCGCCAAGCGGAAAGAGAATTCGAACAATCGCTCCGAGGTGTTGCGGGTGATGACGAGTGTCTCGCGCGCCTCGGTATCCGTGACGACGCCCTTGCCCATCGACGCAAACAGCCCCTCGGTGGACTCGCGGATCACGACGAGATCGATCCCGCGCGTATCGGCGCCGACGATCGGACTCGGTACGCCCGGAATCAGCCGCGCCGGCCGGACACCGGCATAGAGGTCGAAATGAAACCGCAGCTCCACCTGCGGCATGATTTCGGTATTGTCGGGATAGCGCACCGATGGCATCCCGCAGGCGCCGAGCAGAATCGCATCGACCTCATCACACAGGCGGACCGTGCTCTCCGGCATCGACTTGCCGGTCGCGAGATAATTGTTGGCGCCGGCCGGCGCCTCGGTGAAACGAAACTTCAAGCCGGAGGTCGCCTCGACCTTACGCAAAACTTCAAGCGCCGGAGTCATCACTTCAGGACCGATGCCGTCGCCGGCAAGCACGGCAACATGAAGTGCATTATTAGCGGACATGGAAATTCCCTAGATCAACTGGACACTTGATGCCAACCTTGAACTCAAGGCGTGAGCACCGCGCGCCCCACCAGCCTGCCCTTCTGCAGCTCGACCAGCGCGTCGTTGGCCCTGGCCAGCGGCATCGGCGTCACCGGAATGGGCGCGATCTTCTTGGCTCGCACGAGATCGAGAAGCTCCTGTGTCTCCCGGAGATTGCCTACGTAGCTGCCCTGGATCGTGATGGCCTTGATCGGAATCAGCGGGAGCGCCCAAGGCGCGCCGCCACCGAACAGACCGACGATAACAAGCTTGCCACCCTTGCTCAGGCAATCGAACCCGAGTTGGGTTGTCTTGGCATTGCCGACCAAATCGATCACCGCGCGGATCGGCCTGCCGGCTTTCTGGGCGAGCTGCTCCAGGGCGTCAGGCGCTCCGCCATCGACGGTCGCCAGCGCGCCGGCTTTCTCCGCGGCCTCACGCTTGCGCGCGTCGATATCAACGACAATGGCGCCCACGCCGCCCATCGCCTTCAGAAGCGAAAGCGCCATCAGCCCAAGGCCGCCGGCGCCAAAAATGACGATCGGCGTATTAAGCACCGCCTCTACCTTCTTCAGGGCGCTGTAGGTCGTGACGCCGGAGCACGCGTAAGGCGCCGCGGTCACGGGATCGAGCCCCTTCAGATTCAGGAGATAACGCGGATGCGGCACGGTCATGTGATCGGCGTAGCCGCCGTCGCAATAGACGCCGAGAGAAGCGGGTTTCAGGCACATGTTCTCTTCGCCCGCCAGGCAGACATCGCATTTGCCGCAGCCAAGCCAGGGATAGACCAGCGCGACGTCGCCGATCTTGAGATCGCCCTTGTCGCTTGCCTTGACGTCCGGTCCGAACGCCAGCACTTCGCCGACCGTTTCGTGGCCCATGGTTCGGGGCAGCGATACGCCGCGGTCCTTCAACGACATCGGTTTTCGTCCGTGGCCGAGATCGTAGCCGCCCTCCCAGATATGCAGATCGCTGTGGCAGACGCCGGCGGCCTTGACCTTGATCAGGACCTGCGTTCCCTGCGGCTGTGGGGTCGGGCTATCGACCTCTTGCAAGGGCGCGTTGAAATCGGTGACCTGAAAACTCTTCATGGCTTCTCTCCCGCACTTACAACCAGCTTGTTCTTTGTTTTGGGCGGACACTGGCCTGCCGCTCAGTTCTCCTAGATGCTTAGGCCGCCGGGATCAATGGATGATGGCAGGCGGCGAACTGTTCCGGCGCCACGGAACGAAGCTGCGGCACTTCATCGCTGCACCGCTGGTCTGCCCGTGGGCAACGGGTGCGGAAACGGCAGCCCGATGGCGGCGACATTGGGGATGGCGGCTCACCTACCGGGACGCTTTCGGCGGGCCGCACATCCGGATCCGGCACCGGGATGGCCTCGATCAGCAGCGCGGTATAAGGGTGCGCGGGCATCGCGAACAGTTGCTCTGACGGACCTATTTCGCAAAGCCGCCCGAGATACATCACGGCCACGCGATCGCTTACCGCTTTCACCACCGCGAGATCGTGGGCGATGAAAAGCAGGGTCAATCCGAAGCGCGCCTTCATGTCTTCAAGCAGAGTTAGAATTTGAGCACGGATCGAAACATCCAGCGCCGAAACCGGCTCGTCACAGATCACGAATTCGGGATTGAGCACCAGCGCGCGGGCGATGCAGATGCGCTGGCACTGTCCGCCGGAAAACTCATGCGGCAGCCGTCCGATCACAAGAGAAGGATCGAGCCCAACCGCGCTCAACACTTCGCAGACGAGTTCCTGACGTTTCTTGGGATCCTTGACGCCAGCTATTACCAGCGGCTCCGCGACGATATCGCCGATCCGCCGTTTAGGGTTGAGCGAAGCGATCGGATCCTGAAAGATCAACTGCACACGCTGGCGCATCTTGCGCAAGCTATCGCCTTGCATCGCGGTGAGGTCCTGGCCATCGAACAGAACGCGCCCGGAGACTGCCCGGCGCAACTGCAGCACCGCGCGTCCCAGCGTAGACTTGCCGCAGCCGGACTCCCCGACCAGACCAAGGGTCTCGCCTCGACCCACTTCCAGACTGACGCCGGACACCGCGTGAATCGTCTTGGTCCCGACGGGATATTCGACGACGAGATTTTCCACCTTGAGCAGGGGATCGCGTGAACGAGATTGCGCAGCATCCTGCATCATACGATTACGGCCGCGGTCTGAATCGGGTGAAAGCAGGCAAACTGGTGCTCGCCCGACTCCGCGGCCGTGAGCACGGGCTTTTGCCCGTAGCACAGCCCGGCGGCATAGCGGCAACGCGGCGAAAAAGAGCAACCTTGGACAGGCCGAGTCGGATCGGGTGGGCGTCCGGAAATGGCCGGCAGCGGCGTATGTGGAGCGGCATCGATCCTGGGTATCGCTGCCAGCAGCGCCTGCGTGTATGGCATGTGCATTTTCGTGAACAGCATGGGCGTAGGCGCGCGTTCCACGACACGTCCGGCATACATTACCGCGACTTCGTCCGTTCGACCGGCGACGACACCGAGATCGTGCGTGATAATGATCATCGCCATGTGCCGGCGGCGCTGCTCCCGCGCCAGCAAATCGAGAATTTGCGCCTGGATGGTCACGTCAAGCGCCGTGGTCGGCTCGTCGGCGATCAGCAGTTTCGGCTCGCACGACAGTGCAATCGCGATTGCGACGCGCTGCCGCATGCCTCCGGAGAGTTGATGCGCGTACTGGGTCAGTCTCTGCTCCGGCGCGGGAATGCCGACCGCGGCAAGCAATTCGACGCTGCGCCTTTTCGCCGCCAGGCCGTCAAGCTCGAGATGCTCCTGCAGCGTCTCGACGAGCTGAGTGCCGATGGTCAGCACTGGATTCAAGGACGTCATCGGGTCCTGGAATACGACCGCGACAGAGCGGCCGCGCAATTTACGAAGGCGTTCGGGCTTAAGACCCACGAGATCCTGCCCATCGAACAACACGCGCCCAGACAGTTTGGCTTTTTTCGGCAGCAATTGCAGGATCGCGCGCGACAACATGGTTTTTCCGCAGCCCGATTCCCCGACAATTCCAAGGGTGCGGCCGGCGCCGATAGTCAGACTTACTTGATCGACCGCGCGAAGATTGCCGCGCGCGGTCGGCAAATCGACCGAGACATTTTCGATGGAAAGTAACGGCGGCACTGTCACAGCGCGCCCTGACGCGGATCGGTGAGGGCCCTCAGCGTGTCGCCAATCAGATTGAACGAAAGCACGGTGAGAAACATGGCGATTGCCGGAATGAAAGCGAGCCGCGGCGCCACTTCCAGGCTTTCGCGCCCCTCCCCGATCATGCTGCCCCAGCTCGATATCGGAGGCGGCACTCCTAGCCCCAGAAACGAAAGTGCCCCTTCGACCACGATGGTGACGGCGACGCCAAGCAGAAAAAAAGCGAGCAGCGGCAGAAATACATTCGGCAACAGCTCGCGCAGCAGGATGCGCGCATGGGTCGCGCCCAACGCCTGGGCTGCGATCACGAATTCGCGCCGCGCGAGAGTGAGGGTTGCAGCGCGCGCGACCCGCATGAAGGCGGGAGTGCTGAGCACGCCTACAATGCAGGTGAGATTGATCAGGGATTGCCCGAGATAGGCGATGACGGCCAGCGCCAATATCAAAGGAGGAAACGCCAGCAGTACGTCCATGCTGCCGCCAACGATCGATTCAAAGCGGCCACGAAAGTAACCAGCCAGCATCCCAAGCGCGCCGCCGATCGTGATCCCTATCAGCGGCGCACAAAGACCCACAGTGAGCGATATCCGTGCACCATAGATCAGCCTGGCGAATTCGTCCCGACCAAGGCCATCGGTACCGAGCCAGTGCAATTGTGACATTGGCATGCGCCGTTCCAGCATGTCCATGTCGGTGGGACTGGGTAGCGGCAGCAGATCGGCGAATGCGGCGGCGGCAAGAATGAAAATGGTCCAGGCGATCGCCGCCCAGAACAGCGGTCCCAACCGTGGCGCTCGCCTGACCGGAGTGACCGCGACTTCCTCGTTAATGCTGAGTTCAAGCGTGGCCATGACGGATCCTGGGATCGAGCACCGCATAGAGCATGTCGACAATGAAGTTCATCAGGACAAAGCCGCCGGCGACAAACAACACCACGCCCTGCAAAATGATGAGGTCCCGGGTGTAGATTGCGCCAATGAGAAGCCGGCCGATCCCCGGCAGCGCGAAAATCGTCTCGACAATCACGGCTCCACCAATCAGCCGGCCGATGTTGATCCCGGTGATAGTGATAAGGGTCAGCGATGACGGCTTCAACGCATGTACAAAAAGTATGCGCGACGCCTTCAATCCTTTGGCCTTGGCTAACGCGATATAATCCTCCTGCAGGGTCGCGATCATGTCGGAACGAAGCACACGCATGATCCCCGGCCATTCTGCGAGCGCAAGCGTCAGCGCTGGCAGAACCAAAAAGCGCAGATTTCCGGCAGGGTTCTCTTCGAATGGCACGTAACCGGTCGCAGGCAACCACCGAAGCTCGACAGCAAAGAGGTAAATCAACAGGATCGCGGAAAGGAATGTCGGAACCGAGAGCATGCCGAACGCGCTGCCGGTCATGAAGCGGTCGAAGGCACTGCCGCTGCGCACCGCGCAGGCGATAGCGACGGGAACGCCGATGGCGAGCGCGGCGATCTGCGCCAGAAGCATCAGTTCAAACGACACCGGCAGCCGCTCGGCCACGGCCTGCCATACCGTTTGCCCGGTGCGGAATGAGCGGCCGAAATCTCCCTCGAGCACGTGACCCAACCAGCTGACATAGCGCCACCAGATCGGCTGATCGAGACCCATGTCATGCCGCAAGGCCTCCACCTTCTCCGGCGTGGCCTGATCGCCCAGGATCACGTAGGCGAGATCGCCTGGAAGCAGCGACGCAATCAGGAATGTCAGCAGCGAGACCGCGATCAGAACCGGCACGAGATACAAGAGCCGTCGAGCAACAAACCCGAGCATAGCCGACTATTCCATCCAGACGTTGGATACGTCGACCAGCCCGCTATACATCTTCGGCAAGCCTTTCAGTTTGGCACTTGAGATCGCGTAGTAGGTATTCTGGAAGGTCCAGTACCAGATCGCCTGCTGATTGATGTGCCGGCTGATCGCGCAATAATCCTCCGTACGCTTCTCCGGATCTGCGGTCGTCCGCGCATGTTCAAGCAGCGCATCGAGTTCGGGATTGGAGTAGTTGGCGAGCGCGACCGGACTGCCGGTATGGAAATTCGCATACATCTGCGTGTCGGGGTCGGGGAAATCGACGATCCGCCACCCTATCAACTGGAACTGGCGCATGAAGGCGCGCGGCACGAAGGTGGCCTGATCGATCTGCTCGAGTTCCACATTGGCGCCGACCTGTTTCCAGAATTGCTGGAAGATCTGACCGGTATTGCGCCCGCGTGGCGTCGCAGTCACGATCATCTTGAATTCGACCGGCTTGCCGTACTCCTTGATCAGCGCCTTGGCCTTCTCGATGTCATTGGGCAGCGCGCCGTCGTCCTTGCACTTCACCCAGGAGCCATCGCCGTAGGGATTTGTGGCCGGCCGGGCCAGGCCATTCGTAAGGGCCTGCGACATCTTCTTGCGATCGATTGCCATCACCAGCGCCTGCCGCACGCGCACATCGTCGAATGGTGCGACCTTGGTATTGAAGGCAGCAACCGCGGCGCCAGACCCTGCATAGGTGTGGACCGTCAACTTGGGGTCTTTTTGCGCTCTCTGAATGTTGTCGGCATCAGTCTCGTCATCCCAGATGATATCCGCCTCGCCGGATTGCAGGCTGGCGAAGCGCGACTGCGCATCCGGCAGCGGTTTTAGAACGATCCGGTCCAGGTAAGGGTGACCCTTGTTCCAGTAACCAGGATTTTTCTCGAGAACGATGCGATCACCCGCGGCCCATGATTTCAGGATGTATGGTCCGGTACCCACGGGATTGCGATTGTAGTCCTCACCCTTTGTCTTCCACGCCGTCGGAGACTGGACCGCAAAGTTCGAGCTTGGGACTGTCAGGATCGCCGGCAGGTTCACCGACGGGTCGTTCAGATTATAAACCAGCGTCAGTTCGTCGGGCGCCTGCACGTCGTGGATTCCGGCAATATAAAAAGCACAGCGGCATTTGTTAGCCGGATCTTTTTGCCGGTCGAAATTGGCCTTTGCCGCTTCGGCGTTAAACGGCGTACCGTCGTGGAATTTGACGCCGGGCCGCAATTTGAACGTCCAGGTCTTGAAATCATCCGAATGATTCCAGGAAACGGCAAGCTTGGGCTGTGGCACGCCCTTGTCATCCAGATAAGTAAGCGTGTCGAAAAGCGCCGCAGCCGCTGTCAACGCCGCGGTATCAAAGACGCCGACCTTCAACGGATCGAAACCGGGAATATCGAGCTCAAGGCCGACAGTGATGCTGCCGCCGGGCTTTTGGGCCTGCGCGGCGCCTGCGAACAAGTAAAGACCAAATGCCGTCGCAAGGAAAATTCGCGAGAGCGCACGCGAATGGCATAATGCCTTCATCGGATAATCCCTCCCCAGTTGCCGCCCGTCCGGTGTTCCGGATCGTTAGTTGCCGTCGATCAGATTGGCCGGAATTAGTTTCTCGAGCAAGGCCAACAGGAGGGTACGGATGAAAAGCCGCAGTTAAGATGCGCTTGACTTCACCGCAGCTCCGAAACTAGCGGTTTGCCTGCGTAGGCGGCGATTTCCTGTTGGGAAAGTCCGACTTCCTCCAGCAAGGCAACGGTGTGCTCGCCCAGGGTTGCCATCCTCTTTCCGGCTGAGACATTGGCTCCAGACATGCGAAACGGCAAGTTCAGCACCTTGAACGTGCCGCCGCCATCCCTGGCCTCGGACAATGCGCTCCGATGGGCGATTTGCGGATCGTTCAAGGCTTCGGCGACTGTGCGGTAGGCCGAACAGGGAACTCCAGCGGCATTCAAGGCGGTGAGACATTTCTGCGTGGCGAGAGTGCGCGACCATGTCTCGACACCGTCCATCAAATCCGCCCAATTGTCGCGCCGATCGGAATATTTCGCAAAGCGGGGATCGGCGATCCACTCAGGACGACCGATCACCCCGATCAAGCTCTGGAATGTTTTCTCGCTGGCGACAGCCAGCATGACGTATCCATCTGCGGTTTCGAGCGGGCCGAACAACGGTCGTGGGGTCTGCTTCACCTCGAATTGCGACCACTGCAGTTCATTCAACGTCAGGCTGAGCATCGACTCCAGCATCGAAACGTCGATGTGTTGGCCCTGCTGAGTGCTGTGACGCTGGTGCAGCGCCGCCGAGATGGCGCCAAAAGCGTAGACACCGGTGAGAACGTCGGCGAGATAGATACCGCAGTAGTCAGGCCGGGATCGTCCTGGTTGATACGCGAGGTGCGCCATGTCGTATCCGGAGGCCGCGTGGATGACCGGCGCGTAGGCCGGCAATTCCGCTGACGGCCCGGTCTGGCCATAGCCGGAGATCGAACAATAGATCAGTTTTCCATTGAACTCGCGCAGCGAACCGTAGTCCAGCTTCAATCTTTGCATCACGCCCGGACGAAAATTTTCGACAAGGATATCCGTATCAGTGACCAGCCGGTGGATGATTTCGACCGCGTCAGGCGACTTCAAATCGAGAACAAGGCTCTTCTTGCCGATATTAAGCTGACCAAAAGCTGTGGAGCAGCCATTACGCACCGGCGGTCGGTTTCGCATCGTTTCGCCTTCCGAGGACTCGATCTTGATGACTTCCGCGCCCATGTCCGCGAGCATCCGCGTGCAATGCGGACCGGCAATCGTGGTGGAAAAATCCAGTACACGTAGTCCCGCGAAGCTCTTCGTCAAATTAGCCTCGTCTTTTCCAGCTAGGGTCATCTTATAAAAACTCCCTCCGGCCCGCGTAATCCCGCAGCCACCGGTCTTACCCTAGATCGCGCAACTGGCGCGGGGAAGCAACTAACCGATTAAACCTCATCAATTCCCACCCGATTGCTCCGCGCTCCGACGCGTCTCGGGCATGACCAACCAGATCATGAGAAGGCCTACGGCTGCAACACCTGCAAGTCCGAGGAAGGCTACGTTGCTGCCGAACTGATCACTGGCGTAACCGGCCAGCACGGTACTAAGTGATGCGCCGATGCCAGTAGCCGTGCCGACAATACCCTGCGCCAAATTGAAGTGACCGCTTCCGAACGCGATGTCTGCAACAATCAACGGCACCATCACACTAAACACCGCCGCGGTGATGCCGTCGAATGCCTGCACGGCGACCAGCAGGTAGGGATCGTGCACCGTCGCAAAGAGTAAGCCGCGAACAGCGAGCGCGGCAAACCCCAAAAGCAGCAGCGGCCGTCGTCCCCATTGCTGCGCTAACCTTCCGACCGATGGAGACATCAGTGCCACAATCGCTTGTGGGACTATAATGCACGCCGCGATCAGCACCGGCGCCCACGTCGCTGACCGAGTCGTCACGACACCTGCCATCAACGGAAGCATCGCCGCGTTCGCGAGTTGCAGCAGAAGCACAGCAAAGCCAAAGATCAGTAGTGCAGGTCGACGGACCAAAGCGAGGACACTGGTTGCACTGACTTCGCCCTCGTCGCGTAGCACCGCACCATGTGCCCGGGCGATGTCAATTTCGCGCTCACGAATCCGCGCGAGCGCCAGTAAGGTCGGGATCGCCAGCATGAAGGTGACCAGAAATACCGAACGACTCGATACAAGATAACCCGCGGTACCCATCACCGCGGCGGCAGTCCCGTTGCCAATCGAGGCAAACCGGGCATTGCGCCCGAGCCGCTCGCTCATGGCGTCCGGCCCGACCAGACCGAGACTTATCGCAGCAATTGCCGGACCGAGCACGCAGCTCGCGGCGGCGTGCAGCGTCGCTGCGGTCACCACGACGGGAAAGATCGGCCACGACGCATACGCCAGTGCGCTAAGACCGATTGCCGCAACGGCAAGGCCGGCGACCAGTCGCTCGGAGCGGGCCGCATCGACGACGGCGCCTCCAGGCATCTGGCCGATCAAGCCGACTATGCCCCCGATCGACAGCACCAGACCGATCTGGGTCTGAGTCCACTTCTGGGTCGTGAGGTAAACCGCGATGAACGGTCCGAATCCGGTCTGCACATCCGCCAGAAAGAAGATGAACCAGTCGAGGCCGCGCGAGCTCTGGCGCGAGGGAGCTGCCGCCGTTTTGACCATCACCAACTCTCATATCCCCGCCGAACTACTATAGCTGCGGTTGCTCGCCCGGTTTTTTTGTCATCGATCCGTTCAATTGAAAGCGACGAACTGGCCAACAGCATGATTACGCGATGCTCTATCGATCAAACTGCAGTGGCTTCAGACTGCCGGCTGCGCCAAGCACCACGATGGGCTGATCCTCCTTGTATTCGGGCGCCGCCGTTACCTGATCCTTGGTCAATTCGAGCGTGATGCTGTCGGCCTTCTCGGCGATACGCCCGAAGTGCAGAGCATTCCAGTCTACGACAATTTTTCGGCTGCCGACGCCGAGAAAGCCCCCGAAGTCGATGACGGCGGCGCGCACTGCTCCGGCACGATCGACAATCACGTCCACGATGTGTCCCATGTCCTCGTTCGCCGGGCTGCGGACGTGGCGGCCAAGCACTCCGTGCGCCTCCTTTGCCTCAATGATTGTGACCGAGGGTGGCGGTGGTGGCTGTTTCGGCGCCACCGGCTGCTGTTCTTGCGAGGCGTGAGGCGCCTTGGCATCGCTTTGCGCCGCAGCGTCGCTTTGCGCCCATAACGATCCCGGCGTCAAAATTGTGAACCCCGCAATGAATATGCACAGATGTTTTGCGCGCATAGAACTCCTCCAGCGAAGCGCCGCTTTCATTGCGCGAGCACGATCGACACCTGGATATGACCGCGCGTGCGCAGGACCTCCAGCGACACCTCATCGCCGTGGCGCCTGACCCGAAGATCAACACTCGACGGCCCCAACCGCAACTCTCGCAGAACTACCTCGTTGAGAAACACCGGCAGGCGCGGGTTGCGCAGCCGGATTTCGCCGCGTTGTGAGTCAAATTCGAGCCCCAGCGCCGCCTCCAAAAGGGTGAATGGCGTCGCGCTCGCCCATGCCTGCGGCGCGCATGCCACGGGATAAAGCGTCGGCCCCCGCCCCTTCTCGCGGCGAAAACCGCAGAACAGCTCCGGAAGCCGCCGCAAATCCATGTAGGTGGCGGCTTCGAACAGACCCTTGAACAGCTGCGCGACCGAATGTTTGAGACCGTAGCGCGCAAGCCCCAGCGCGATCAGAGCGTTATCATGCGGCCAGATCGAACCATCGTGATAGGACATCGGATTGTAACGCGATTCGCCATGCGCCACGGTACGGATGCCCCAGCCCGTGAAAAAATGCGGCTGCAATAGTTCGGCTGCGACTTTACGGGCGCGGTCTTCACGGGTAATGCCGGTGAACAACAATTGCCCGGCATTCGATGTTCGCACCTTGCACGGCTCTTTGGAGCCGTCGAGCGCGAGGGCATAGGTGCCTAGGTCTTCGCACCAAAAGGCTTCTTCGAAGCGATCGGCCAGCCGCCGCGCTTGGGCCTCAAGCTCTCGTGCCCTTTCAGTCTTGCCAAGCCGCAACGCGCAACGCGCCGCCAGCCGCTTGGCCGCAAACACGTAACCCTGAACTTCTGCGAGCGCGATATAGCCTTCGGCTAAACGGCCATCGGCATGAAAGATCGCGTCGTAAGAATCCTTCCAGCCTTGATTGGCTAACCCTTGCTCTGAGGCGCGCTGGTATTCGACAAATCCATCGTGGTCGGGATCGCCGGGCCCATCAATCCAGCTCAGCGCCGCTTCGATCGAAGGCCACAATTCCCTGAGCGTCCCTTCATCCCCGGTGCGTTCGACGTAAAGACCGGCCAGCAGCACAAATAGGGGCGTCGCGTCGACGCTGCCGTAATATTGCGCAAAAGGCACCTCGTGCAGCGCCGCCATCTCGCCACCGCGCATTTCGTGCAGGATCTTACCGGGTGCGGCGTCGGCGCGCGGATCGACTGACTTCGCTTGATAAAACGCCAGTCGCTTCAGCACACCGTGGGCAACCCGCGGGTCGATCCAAAGCATTTGCAGCCCTGTGATGATTCCGTCGCGACCGAAGGTCGTGGAGTACCAGGGAATGCCCGCATAGGGATATCGTCCTTGCGGCGTCTCCGTCATCAGCATGTTGAGGTCGGCCATCGATTGGCACAGCACCTCGTTGAAGATATTGTTTGAGGTCTCGATGCTGGTGGCGCCCGCTGTCGAGCGGCGCATTTCCCGGCGATGCGCCAGCAGTCCGCGAAAGAACGGAGCCGGTTCGAAACTCGTTGGCTTATTGCAGGATGCGGCAAAGAACAGCGAGCTGGTCTGATGCGGCGCCAGCTCGAGATGATAGGTCGCGGCGTTCACCGCAAGTCGTGTCGGCCTCGGATCGAAATGCAGTGCCATGCTTCGTGTAACGGCGTCGAGACCTTTGTATTCGAGCAAAGCGTCAGCCGGACCGAGCAGCTTGCCCCCCCCGATGCCCCGACGAGCACGCTGTTCGCCCCGCACTTCGAACAGATCGGCGAAGTCGCTGTCGAACAGCAGCCTCAGATCGAGGCTGGCCAGTCGGTCGCCATGGTTCTGCAGCCCGATCCGCTGATAGGCTGTTCCCCGCCATAGAAACACGGTGCGCACGATGTGCAACATGTCCTTCGGCAACACGATTCGACCATCGCGATAGATATCGGGATTTGTGAGATCGACCGATAACCCGGAATTGTCGTCACGCAGGTTGGAGCCAAGCAGCAGCGGTTGCACTTCGTCCAGCACAAGTTCGAGCCGGGCGAGATAGCGCGTATCTCCATTGAACAAGCCGTCCGGCCCACCGGCGGACGCGCCTATGTCGCCATGACTGTCGAGCACGATGAAGGTGTCGTCGTGCTTGAGCGAGCGCCGCGGCCTTGCCGCCGGCCCGGTCATCGGAATGTAGAACGGAGATTCCTGCGTCTGTTCGACGGCTCGCGCGGCCGTAATCTTCGTAACAAGTTCGGCTGCCATGTGACCTCGGTTCCCCCCAGCCCTGAGATAAACGTGGACTCGATATTCAGCCGAAACGTCAGGCCGCGTGTTTCGCCAGGCGGCTCATTTCTTGGGTCACCAGCTCGCGGTACGGACCATGGCCCTGCATCAGGCGGTCCGGCGGGCCGTCTTCGATAATCTTACCGCCTTTTAGGACCACAACCCGATCGAAATTGCGCAAGGTGGCAAGACGATGAGCGATCGCAATAACGGTGCGCCCGCGCATTAGCCGACCGAGCGCTTCGCGTATCGCTTCCTCGGATTCGCTGTCGAGCGCGGCAGTGGCCTCATCCAACAGCAGAATCGGCGCATCCTTCAGGAACGCGCGCGCAATGGCGATGCGCTGGCGCTGCCCGCCCGAGAGCTTCACCCCGCGTTCGCCGACCACGGTGGCCAGTCCTTCCGGCAGCATGTCGACAAAGTCGCAGCGAGCCGATATGGCCGCCCGCAGTACCTCATCATCGGTCGCGTTAGGCCGGCCATAACGGATATTTTCGAGAATCGACCGCTGGAACAGCGAAATGTCCTGCGGCACCACCGAGATCGCCTGGCGCAGGCTTTGCTGCGTGACTTTTGCGATGTCCTGGCCATCGATCATGATGCTGCCCTGCTGGACGTCATAAAACCGCTGCAGCAGCACAAAAACGGTGGACTTGCCGCCGCCGGACTGTCCGACCAGACCGACCCTCTGACCCGGCTGGAGACGAAGGCTGAATTTGTCGAACACCTTAACTCCACCGGGATAGCGGAACGAAATATTGTTGAAGGCGATCGCCGCACCGCTCTTGACCAGCGCCTCGGCTTCCGGATGGTCGCGCAATTCGTGTGGCAACAACAGAGTGGCAATCGCTTCGGTCAAACGCGCGACATGCTGGGTGACGTCGACCAGCGCCACCGCAAGATCGCGCGTCGCACTCAAAATGGAAAGGCCCAAGGTACAAACCAGCACCACGTCACCGGTGGTGGCATCACCGCGCTGCCAAAGCGTGATAGCCCAGGCCAGTAGCGCGATTGTCAGCAAAACCGTTATCCCGGCATGCATGATCCGCAGCTTCTCTAGATAGCGCAAGCTGCGCCCCCGGGCAGTTAGTTCCCGGGCAACCGTCGCGTCGAAGCGGTCGTGCTCGTGATTCAGTCCACAAAACGCCCGCACCAATGGCATGTTGTTGATGACATCGACCATTTCCCCGTCCACCGCGGCGGCCTTGTCGGCGAAGTCGTCATGCAGTGGCCTGCCCGCGGCGGCCAGGCGAAACATTGCGGTTACCATTGCCCCGGCGATAACGACCAGACCGGCCGCCATCGGCAGGCTTACGGTTCCGATCAACACGATCGCGGCGATTGTCGCCATGCACGGGGGCAACACGTTCCAGACGAACATGTTTTCGACGGTAAAGACCGCGTTTGACGTCGCGGTAATCCGGCTGGTCAGCATTCCCGGCAGCCGATCGGAAAAATAGCTTGGGGCGTGACCTGTCAGATGCCGGAATATGTCGCGACGCAAGTCCCCGGTCACTCCCACGAACGTAAAGCTCGCTGTCCAACTGGCGATCCGCCACAGAAAATTGTCCGCGGCGATCAACGACATGAGCAGGACGAATGCCAGCCATACAGTGCCTGCGCGGTCCGGGCCGGCGGACAAGCCATCCACCAGATACTTCACCCCGTATTGCGTCCCGACCGAGCAGGCAACCGCCAAGACAACCGAGGAAATGATGATGACGTGCGCTGCGCGGCGCTGGCGCAAGTACCGCAGCACGAACGAAAGAGGACGGTGAGCGTACCCAGAAAGATTATCCATGTCGCGGTAAAACCCCCTGAGGAGAAAGAGCCGTTATCTCGAATCCCTTGATAGGATCGAATGCAGTAGACGCCTCCGCGGTTCCCGCCGGGCTGCCATCACTGTGCAACGATCCTGCAGCATTGACAGTTAGACAAATCTGATCGAGCGCGATGGCATGAGCAAGACACTGATAGAAGAACGACGCGTGTGCGGGGAACTTCGCAGATGCGGAAACGTTCCCCTCATCGTCGTGGGTCTGCCAGCTGGGGGCGGGCTCGCCTTCATACATGAGCACAAGGAGACGGTGAAATGCGCATCGCGCAGGTTGCCCCACTGACGGAGGCTGTTCCCCCCCGGCTCTATGGCGGCACCGAACGGGTGGTACATTGGTTGACTGAGGAACTGGTGGCGCTGGGCAACGATGTCACCTTATTTGCAAGCGGCGATTCCCGGACTTCCGCGAAACTTGATGCGACTTGGCCGAAGGCGCTACGACTTGATGGAGCGGTCAAGGATCCGAACGCGCTACATATTGTGATGCTCGAGCGGGTGCGGCAGAAATGTGACGACGAACAATTCGACTTTCTGCACTTTCATCTGGATTACTATCCATTCTCATTGTTCTCCCGCCAGCCGACCCCTTTTGTGACCACCCTGCACGGCCGGCTCGACCTGCCCGAGCACCAACCGGTGTTCACGACTTTCTCTTCGGTTCCGGTGATTTCAATCTCCGACGCCCAGCGGCGTCCGGTCCCTCACGGAAACTGGATACGCACGATCCACCACGGCTTGCCGGAAAATTTGCTGACGCCGCAACCTGTGAGGCCCGGATATCTCGCCGTGCTGGGGCGGATTGCGCCGGAGAAGGGGGTGGATCGCGCCATCAGGGTTGCCGCCCGATGCGGCATTCCGCTCAAGATCGCGGCCAAAGTTGATCGCGCCGATCAGGACTATTATGACGAAATGATCCGCCCGATGATCGAGGGCAGCGCGCTTTTCGAATATGTCGGCGAGATCAATGACTCCGAGAAACCCGATTTTCTGAGCGGCGCGCTGGCTTTGCTGGTCCCGATCGACTGGCCGGAACCGTTCGGCCTCGTCATGATCGAAGCCATGGCATGCGGCACACCGGTCATCGCATACAACCGCGGCTCGGTGCCTGAGATTGTCGAGAACGGCTTGACCGGCTTTGTTGTTGAGAATGAGAACGGCGCGGTTGCCGCGGTTGATCGCCTATCACATTTGAGCAGGCATGCGGTCCGACAACGGTTCGAGTCCCACTTCACCGCCCGGCGCATGGCTCTGGACTATCTCGCCGTCTATCGCAGCCTCATGGAGGCGGCAGAGCCGCCGATGAAGCTGGTGAGCAGCGCCGAATAGGGGCCGAGCACAGGCAGGCTCGGAGTCATACCCGCGAAGGCGGGTATCCCTAGCGTGAGCGCAGTCGCGCTCATCGCCACGCTGCGGCGTCGCGATTGATCATCAGTGCCTGTGGAATACTGGATCATCCGCTTTCGCGGATGACGACAA
>Ga0209474_10002501_pt1 | contig 16816 bp, 11 predicted proteins | sample GraSoiAngelo_145_FD_185902 | JGI IMG/M metagenome (GOLD analysis project Ga0209474, IMG submission 185902) | Grasslands soil microbial communities from the Angelo Coastal Reserve, California, USA - 14_1009_05_20cm (SPAdes) (version 2) | ecosystem: Environmental > Terrestrial > Soil > Grasslands...
GGTGCGGCTCGCCGCCGACAGCAGCTTGCCGATCTGTTCTGCCGCAGTACCGGCGCTGGCCGACAGTGTGATCGTCGGGAAAAACGCAGCCTCGGCGACGCCGATCTGCGCGTTGGCCGCGGCCATACGCCGCTCGGCACCGGCAATATCCGGACGCCGTTCCAGCAATTCCGAGGGCAGCCCCGCCGGTATCTCGGGTAACGGCGGCACGGTCGGCACCGGCGTGATCGTCAGTTCCGCCGGCAATTTGCCCATCAGCACGGCGATCGCGTGTTCCAGCTGCGAGCGCAGCACCCCGGTTGCAATCGCTTGTGCTCGGGTGTTTTCGAGCTGGGTGCGGGCCTGCGCCACGTCCGAGGCCGAGACGATACCGGCGTTGTACTGGTTTTGCGTGATCCGCAAGGATTCGCTATAGGCCCGGACCGCGGCGTCCAGCAGCCGCTTCAACTCGTCGGCAATTCGCAGCTGCATATAATCGCTGGCCAGCTGCCCCTGCGCCGCCAGCCGCGCACTCGCGACATTGGCGGCGCTGGCCTGGGCGCTCGCAACATCACCCTCGACAGTGCGCCGGATGCTGCCCCACAGATCCGGCACCCAGCTTGCCGCTTCGCTGACACTGAAGGAATTAGCGATGCTGCCGGGGCCGCCTGGCCCTCGCCCGAGATTGCCGCTGCTGCGCGAACGCTGTGCCTGAGCGTTGATCGTAGCGGTCGGGAAAAATCCGGCGCGCGCCTCCGCGACGATGGCCTCGGCCTGGCGGAACCTCGCCTCGGCGGATTTGAGGTTCTGGTTCGAGATGTCGATCTGCCGCTCGAGCCCATCGAGCACCGAGTCGTTATAGACCGACCACCAGGCGCCGCGGTCGAACACATCGGTCGGCCGGGCCACCTGCCAGCCCTCCTTCGCGGCGGCTTCCTTGTAGGCGACCGGCACCGGCGCGGGCGGCCGCCGGTAATCCGGCCCGACCGTGCAGGCGCCGAGAAATAATCCCAGCCCCGCCGGCACGGCCAACCGCAGCGCAGCGGGTCCCGGTCTTTGCCGGGATGACGTGCGTTTGTGGGTCATTCGCCGGGTTCCGGAGCCCGGCCGCGCAGAAAACGCCAACGGGTTGCCCAGCGCTGCTGCGCCCACAAGCGGAAGCGGTCGAGGTAAAGATAGATGATCGGGGTCGTATACAGAGTCAGCATCTGGCTGACCAGAAGGCCGCCGACGATCGAGATGCCGAGCGGGCGGCGCAATTCGGAGCCCTCGCCAAAGCCGATCGCCAATGGCACCGCGCCGAGCGCCGCTGCCATTGTCGTCATCATGATCGGACGAAAGCGCAGCACCGCGGCTTGGTAGATCGCTTGGCGCGAGCTCAGTCCCTCGTTGCGTTCGGCAGCGAGCGCGAAGTCGATCATCATGATCGCGTTCTTTTTGACGATGCCGATCAGCAGAATGACGCCGATCAGCGCGATGATGCTGAAATCGATGTTGAACAGCATCAGCGCGAGCACCGCACCGACTCCCGCCGAAGGCAAGGTGGACAGGATCGTGATCGGATGGATGTAGCTTTCGTAAAGGACGCCCAGCACGATGTAGACGGCGACCAACGCCGCCGCGACCAGGATCGGTTCGTTGGCCAACGACTGCTGGAACAGCTGCGCGGTTCCCGAGAAATTGCCGTGCAGCGTTGCCGGCATGCGCAATTGCGCTACCGCCGCGTCGATCGCCTGTGTCGCCTCACCCAGCGAAACACCGGGCTTGAGATTGAAGGAGATCGTGCTCGCGACGAACAGGCCGTGGTGATTGATCGCAAGGGGCGTATTGCCAGGTTCGAAACGCGCCACCGCGGAGAGCGGCACCATGTTCTCATGCGCGGTGCTGACCGCGGCGCCGGTCGAGGTGGCGCCACGCCCGGTATTGGCGATCGCGTTGGTCGCCTGATTGCGAACCGCCTGCGCGTCGGCGATCGCATTGGCCGCCTGATTGCGCACCTGCGGGTTCAGCTGCGCGGCGGTGCTGGCGGTTGCCTCGGCGGTGCTGCTCGTGCGCGTATTGACCGACACCGTGCCGGGAAGAGCGTTGGTCGCCTGGGTGCCTTTGACACCGCCACCGGCGGTGCTGATAAAGATGCGGTCGAGCGTATCGGGGCTCGCCCAGAATTGCGGCGCCACCTCCATGACGACGTGGTACTGGTTGCGCGGTGCGTAAATGACCGAAACTTGGCGCTGACCGAATGCGTCGTAAAGCGTGTTGTCGATTTGCGCGACCGTCAGCCCCAGCCGGGCGGCGGTCGCCCGGTCAATCACCAGATCGGTTTCGAGGCCTTTCTGCTGCTGGTCGGAATTGACTTCGGTCAATTCTGGAAGCTGCTCCAAGGCGGCGGTGACCTTTGGCGCCCACTCGTACAATTCGGTGAGATTGTCGCCCTGCACCGTGTATTGGTAGAGCGCATTACTCTGCCGCCCGCCGGCCCGAATATCCTGCACCGGTTGCAAAAACAGGCGTGCTCCGGGAACCTGAGCCAGCTTGCCGCGCAGCCGCCCGATCACCTCGCCCACCGATATCCCGCGCTCGGCGAGCGGTTTGAGCGCGACGAACACGAACCCGGAATTGGTTTGACCGCCGCCGGTGAAGCCGACGACGCTGGCGATCGCCGGATCCTCCCCGATGATCCTGATGAACTGCCGCAGCTTCTGGCGCATCAGCTGAAACGAGATGCTCTGATCGGCCTGGATGCCGCCGGTCATCCGCCCGGTGTCCTGCTGCGGAAACAGCCCCTTCGGTACCAGGATGAACAGATAGACGTTGAGACAGACCGTCAGCAGCAGAATCAGCATCACCAGACCCGGACGCCGCAACGCGCTTTGCAAAGTGCGATCATAAAAGCCCAGCATCGCGTCGAACACCCGCTCGCCGGCGATATACCAGCGCGAGCGCTGCTGCTGCGGTCGATGCGTCGCGATGTAGGCGCACATCATCGGCGTCGTGGTCAGCGAGATCACCAGCGAGATCAGGATCGCTATCGATAGGGTCATCGCGAATTCGCGGAACAGCCGTCCCACCAAGCCGCCCATCAGTAGGATCGGCACGAACACCGCGATCAACGAAGCGCTCATCGACAGAACGGTGAAGCCGACCTCGCGGGCGCCGAGCAGCGCCGCCTCGCGGCGGGGCATTCCCGCTTCCACATGGCGGGTGATGTTTTCCAGCACGACGATCGCGTCATCGACGACAAAGCCGGTCGAGACCGTCAACGCCATCAGCGACAGATTGTCGAGGCTGTAGCCCAAAAGGTACATCGCGCCGAAGGTGCCGATCAGCGACACCGGCACCGCGACACTTGGGATCAGCGTCGCGCGTGCATTGCGCAAGAACAGGAAGACGACGAGGATCACCAACGCGATCGAAATGATCAGCGTGACTTCAACCTCGTGCAATGAAGCGCGGATCGTCGTCGAGCGGTCGTTCGCCACTTCCAAATCGATGTCGCTCGGCAACGACGCCCGCAACATCGGCAGCACGCCGTAGATCCGGTCGATCGTGCTGATAATGTTGCCGCCGGGCTGCTGGTTGATGATCGCCAGCACCGCGGGTTTGCCGTTGGCGAGCCCCGCATTGCGGATGTTTTCCTGTCCTTCCTCGACCTCGGCGACATCGGACAGCCGCACCGCCGCGCCGTTACGATAGGCGACGATCAGCGGCTTGTAATCGTCCGGCTTGATCGCTTGGTCGTTGGTGTAGATCTGGAAGCGACGCGGACCCTCATCGACCGCGCCTTTCGGGCTATGCGCATTGGCCGAAGCAAGCGCCGCCCGGACGTCTTCCAGACCGATGCCGTATTTGAACAGGGCCAGCGGGTTCAGTTCGACGCGAACCGCCGGCGCCGCGGCGCCGCCGATCGTCACCTGACCAACCCCTTCGATTTGCGACAGTGCTGGCTGCAGAATCGTCGAGGCTGCATCGTAGACCTGACCGCGGGTGCGGGTATCGGAGGTCAGCGACAGGATCAGGATCGGCGCATCCGCCGGATTGACCTTGCGGTAAGTCGGATTGCTGCGCAGGCTGGTCGGCAGATCGGCGCGCGCGGCAACGATCGCCGCCTGCACGTCGCGCGCGGCCCCGTCGATATTGCGGGCGAGCGCGAATTGCAGCGTGATGCGGGTCGAACCGACCGAGCTCTGCGAGGTCATCTCGCTGACATCGGCAATGACGCCGAGATGACGTTCGAGCGGCGTCGCGACCGTCGTCGCCATCGTCTCCGGGCTGGCCCCCGGCATCTGCGCAAACACCGAGATTGTCGGGAAATCGGTTTTCGGCAGCGGTGCGACCGGCAGCTTGAAAAACGCGAAAAGGCCGGCGAGCGCCAGGCCGATCGTCAGCAGGGTGGTCGCGACCGGCCGCTCGATGAACGGCGTCGACAGGTTCATCAGGTCGCGCCCTCGGCGTTGAACACGCCGGCGAAGCGCTGTCGCACCGCCCGGCCGAGGCGGTCGAAGTAGAGATAAATGACCGGCGTCGTGAACAGCGTCAGCAATTGGCTCAGAATTAGGCCGCCGACGATCGTCACACCGAGCGGGTGGCGCAATTCCGATCCCGTGCCGGTGCCGAGCATCAGCGGCAGAGCGGCGAATATCGCCGCCACGGTCGTCATCATGATCGGGCGGAAGCGCAAGAGCGAGGCCTGATGGATCGCCTCGCGGGGCGATTTGCCCTCTTCGCGCTGCGCATCGAGCGCGAAGTCGACGATCATGATGCCGTTCTTCTTGACGATGCCGATCAACAGGATGACGCCGATGATCGCGATGACGCTGAGATCGCTGCCATCGACCATCAGTGCCAGCAGGGCGCCGACCCCGGCGGATGGCAGGGTCGACAGGATCGTGATCGGGTGGATGTAGCTCTCGTACAGGACGCCGAGGACGATGTAGACGGTGATGATCGCCGCGATGATCAGCAGCAATTCGTTGCCAAGCGCCGACTGAAATGCCAGCGCCGCCCCCTGAAACGTCGTGATCATGCTGGGAGGCAGCCCAATCTCCCGTTCGGCGGCGCGGATCGCATCGACCGCGTCGCCGAGCGAGGCGCCCGCAGCGAGATTGAACGACACTGTCGTGGCCGGAAACTGGCCGAGATGGCTGATCGCCAGCGGCGCGGTCTGTTCGATGACCTGTGCGATCGAGGAGAGCGGTACCTGGCCATTCGTCGCTGTCGATGACGGCAGGTAGATCGCGTTGAAGGAGGAGAGCGATTGCTGAAATGTCGGATCGGCTTCGAGAATCACGCGGTACTGGTTCGATTGGGTGAAGATTGTCGAGACGATGCGCTGACCGAACGAATCATACAGCGCATTGTCGACGGTCGCCGGCGTGATCCCGAAACGCCCGGCCGTGGCGCGGTCGATCAGCACATAGGCGGACAGCCCGTTTTCGGTGTAGCTCGTCCCGACATCCTCGATTTGCGGGATCTGCTGCAGCCGTTGCAATAGCCGCGGCACCCATGTCGCGAACTCGTCGGGGTTGGCGTCCTGCAGCGCGAATTGGTACTGGCCGCGGCTGATGGTGGCATCGATCGTCAGATCCTGCACCGGCTGCATGTACAGCGAGATGCCCGCGACACCGGCGATCTCGCCATTGATCCGGCGGATAATGTCGCTGGCCGTGGTGCGGCGCTCGTTACGCGGCTTCAGATTGATCAGCATCCGGCCGCTGTTGAGCGTCGTGTTGGTGCCATCGACGCCGATAAAGGATGACAGGCTGACGACGTCGGGATCCTTGAGGATCGCATCCGCCAAGGCCTGCTGCCGTTCCGCCATCGTCGCGAACGAAACCGAGGGCGGCGCCTCGGTGATGCCCTGGATCAGGCCGGTATCCTGGACCGGGAAAAATCCCTTCGGGATCGCGATGTACAGAAAGACCGTCAGAACCAGCGTGATGACCGCGACCAGCAAAGTTAGTGGTTGATGATCGAGCACCCAATTGAGCAGCCGGCCATATTCGGCAATAACCCGGTCGAACCATTCCTGGCTCCGCCGCGCGACCGGCGACATCTGGTGCGGCGGGCGATGGCGCAGCAGCTTGGCGCACATCATCGGCACCAAGGTCAATGAGACAATCGCCGAAATGATGATCGTGACCGCCAGCGTGATCGCGAATTCGCGAAACAGCCGGCCCACGACATCGGCCATGAACAACAGCGGGATCAGCACCGCGATCAGCGACACGGTCAGCGAGATGATCGTAAAACCGATCTGCTCGGAGCCGCGCAGCGCCGCCTGCAACGGCGGATCGCCAGCCTCGATATAGCGCGAGATGTTCTCGATCATGACGATCGCGTCGTCGACGACAAAGCCGGTCGCGATCGTCATCGCCATTAACGACAGATTGTTGAGGCTGAACCCGGCGAGGTACATCACGGCCAAGGTGCCGACCAGCGATAGCGGCACCGACAGACTCGGGATCACCGTCGCCGAGACGCTGCGCAGAAACAGAAAGATCACCAGCACGACGAGGACGACGGCCAATGCCAGTTCGAATTGGACATCGGCGACCGAAGCGCGGATCGTGTTGGTGCGGTCGGTCAGTACCTCGACATCGACCGCCGCCGGCAAGGCGGCGCGGAGCTGCGGCAGCAATGCCTGGATGCGATCGACGACCTCGATGACATTGGCGCCAGGCTGCCGCTGGATATTCATGATGACCGCTTCGGTCGTGTTCATCCAGCCGGCGAGCCGGGTGTTTTCGGCGCCCTCAGTCGCCTTTGCGACATCCGACAGCTTCACCGCCGCGCCGTTGCGATAGGCGATCACCAGATCGTTGTAGTCGGACGCCTTTTTCAGCTGGTCGTTGGCGTTGATCGTGTACTGCCGGCTCGGCCCGTCGAAATTGCCTTTCGGCGTGTTGACGTTGGCGGTGCCGAGCGTCGTGCGTAGGTCGTCGATGTTGAGCCCGTAGGCGGCGAGCTGCCGCAGATCGGCCTGGATGCGCACCGCCGGACGGTGCCCGCCGCTGATGCTGACCAGCCCGACGCCGGTCAGCTGCGAGATCTTCTGCGCAAGACGGGTGTCGGCGAGATCTTCGACCTGGGTCAGCGGCAGCGTCTTCGAGGTCAGGCCAAGGATCAGCACCGGCGCATCCGCCGGGTTGACCTTGGCATAGATCGGCGGCGCGGGCAGGTCGGACGGCAACAGATTGCCTGCGGCGTTGATCGCCGCCTGCACTTCCTGCTCGGCGAGATCGAGGGTCAGCGCGAGGCTGAATTGCAGCGTGATCACCGACGACCCGGCGGAGCTCATCGAGGACATCTGGTTGAGCCCCGGCATCTGCCCGAGCTGCACCTCGAGCGGCGCGGTCACCGACGAGGTCATCACATCGGGACTGGCGCCGGGATACAGCGTCACGACCTGGATCGTCGGGTAATCGACCTCGGGCAAGGCGGACAACGGCAGGAAGCGATACGCCACGATGCCGACCAGCATGATCGCCGCCATCAGCAGCGAGGTCGCGACCGGCCGCAGGATGAAAGTACGCGACGGGCTCACGCCGATTTCCCGATGTTACGCGTCACTCCGGATTGCGCCGCCGGCGCTGGCCGTCGGGAGCCGCGGCCGGTTTGGCCGGTGCGGCCGCGGACGGTTGCGTGCCCGCCGCCGGCTGTTCCCCCGAGGGCGCCTGCGGCTGAGCGGCGCCGGTCCCCGTATTGCGCGCCAGCCGCACCTTGGCCCCCTCCTTCAGCCGATCGGCACCATCGGTGACGACGAGCTGCCCGGGATCGAGTCCCTTCGTGACGACGATGCGCCGATCGTCGCCGGGGCCGAGCGTGACGGGCTGGGCCGTCACCGTCTCGTCGGGCTTCACGACGTAGACGAAGGTTCCCGGCGCACCGCGCTGAACCGCCGAATTGGGGATCAGATCGGCGCCACGCACCGTATCGACCAGCAGCTGAATGTTGACGAACTGGTTCGGAAACAGCGTCTGCTCGGGATTATCGAAGATCGCCCGCAACTTGACGGTGCCGGTGGTGGGATCGATCTGGTTGTCAATTGTCTCGAGGCGTCCGACAGCGAGACGGGTCGTGCCGGTGCGGTCGAATGCCGTCGCGGCGAGGCTTGCGCCGCCATGGACGCGCTGTGCCACGGCCGGCAGCTTGTCCTCCGGCAGCGTGAAGATTGCCGAGATCGGCTGCAGCTGGGTGATGACAATGATACCGTTAGCATCGCTCGTCTGCACGTAATTGCCGGGATCCACCTGGCGCAGCCCGACCCGGCCGCTGACCGGCGCGACGATCCGGCAGTAGGTCAGGTTCAGTTTTTGTGTATCGACCTGCGCCTGATCGGCTTGCACGGTGCCGCGGTTCTGCTGGACCAGCGCGGCCTGAGTGTCGAGCGTCTGGCGCGCGATCGAGTTCTGTGCCACCAGCGTCTTGTAACGAGCCAGATCGACCTCGGAGTTCTTGAGCACCGCCTGATCCTTGGCGAGCTGTCCTTCCGCCTGAGCCAGCGCAACCTGATACGGCCGCGGGTCGATCTGCGCGAGGAAATCGCCCTTGTTGACCATCTGGCCTTCCTTGAAGGCGCCCTCGATCAGCTGGCCGTTGATCTGCGTCTTGACCGTGACCATGGCCAGCGGCGTCACCGTACCGAGCCCGCTCAGCACGACCGGCATGTCGCCCTTCTCGACCGCGGCAGTACCGACCGGCATCGGGCCGCCGGACTGGAACCGCCCGGTCTGCGGCGCCTGTGGGCCGGAGCGGAAAACCAGCCAGAGAACCAGCGCGGCGCCGATCAGCAGAAGGATTCCGTAACCCAATAGGCCGCGCAGCCGCGAGGGCGGCGGCGGCGGTGCGCCCGGGCCGCGGGTGCGCTGCGGCTCGTCGAGATCGGGGAGGGCCGGAGGACTCGGCGGCATCTCGATGCCGGGCCGATCGGCCCGATCGCCGCGGCGGCGCGGCGGCGCCTCGGGCAATGACAGCGGGTTCGGTTGGTCCTCCATGAAGCCTAGGCCGGGCTCAGTCGGGCAATAGCGGACAGCCGCCGCGCAAGCGCCCGCCTCCCGTGCCACTGGATGCCCATGCCCTGACCTCGTCCGTTCAAGACTTTACGGAATGAGCCGCCGATCCCTCCCCGGGGCTTCCACGTATCGATATCGGCGGAGTTAAGCAATCTTCGCGTTCCCCGATGCCGAGATTGCGTCCGCCTCGCCTGGCTCGCAATGCCAAAACGGACGTCCTCTCGTCTCCGGCTCTTCCGTCGCGGCGGCGCATCGTCTCAAATGGCGCTCCGATGAGGCGGTGAGGGTGTAGGCGATGGCAGCGAATCTTTCTGTGCAAAGCGGCGGCCAGCTAGTCGTCGCGGCGTTGCGGGCGCATGGCGTCGAGATGGCGTTCAGCGTCGCCGGCGAAAGCTATCTCGAAGTGCTCGATGCACTCTACGACGCACCGGAGATCCGCCTGATTACCTGCCGCCAGGAAGGCGGGGCGGCGTTTATGGCGGAAACCTACGGGAAGCTGACCGGCAAACCCGGCGTATTGCTGGTGACGCGTGGGCCAGGCGCCTGCAATGCCTCGATCGGGGTGCACACCGCATTTCAGGATTCGACGCCGATGGTCGTGCTGGTCGGCCAGGTGGCACGCCACCAGATCGACCGCGAGGCGTTCCAGGAGGTGGATTTCCGCAAGATGTTCGCGCCGCTCGCCAAATGGGTGACGCAGATCGACCTCGCCGACCGGGTGCCGGAGCTGATGAACCAGGCGTTTCAGGTCGCGACCTCCGGGCGCCCCGGCCCGGTCGTCGTGGCGCTGCCTGAGGACATGCTGCGCGACCGCCATGCCGCCGCCGTGGTCGGGCCATTCCGCGCGGTGCGGGCGCATCCCGGCGCCGCCGATCTGGCCGAAATGCGCCGCCTGCTTGCCGCCGCCGAGCGCCCGATCATGCTGGTCGGCGGCAGTGGCTGGAGCGATGCGGCCGCGGCCGACATCGCCCGTTTCGCGATGGCCAACGAGCTGCCGGTATGCTGCTCGTTCCGCCGGCAGGACATCGTCGATAATCGGCTCCCGTGCTTTGTCGGCGATCTCGGCACCGGCGCCGCACCGAGCCTCGTCGCGCGCATCAAGGCGGCCGATCTGGTGCTGGCGGTCGGAGCCCGGATCGGCGAGATCACCTCGCAGGGATACACGCTCTTCGAGGTGCCCGATCCCGGCAAGACCCTGATCCATGTCCATGCGGCCGCCGAGGAATTAGGTCGCGTGTTCCGCCCGACCCTGGCGATGCAGTCGGGCATGCCCGAATTTGCCACGGCGGCCGTCGCGTTGGAGCCAGTCGCGCGACCGCGCTGGCAGGCGTGGCGAGCCGAAGCGCGCGCCGAATACGAGGCAGGGCTCGTGCCGACCCCGCTCACCGCCTCGCCGCCGCTCGATCTCGGCCGGATCATGACTTGGCTACGCGAGCGCCTGCCCGACGATGCGATCGTCACCAGCGACGCCGGCAATTTCAGCGGCTGGCCGAACCGCTTTCTGCAATACCGCCGGCCCGGGCGGCAGCTCGGCCCGACCAGCGGCGCGATGGGCTACGGCGTGCCGGCGGCGGTCGCCGCCAAACTGGTATATCCCGGCCGGGTCGTCGTCGGCTTTTGCGGCGATGGCGGCTTCATGATGACCGGGCAGGAGCTGATGACCGCATCGAGCGAAGGGGTCGGGCCGATCATCCTGCTGTTCAACAACGCGATGTACGGCACGATCCGCATGCATCAGGAGCGGCGTTTTCCCGGGCGAGTCGTCGGCACCACGCTGAAGAACCCGGATTTCGCCGCCCTCGCCCGCGCCTATGGCGGGTTTGGGGCGACGGTTGCGCGAACCGAGGAATTCGCGCCGGCTTTCGAAAAGGCGGTCGCGTCGGGCCGACCGGCGATCATTGAATTGCGGATGGACCCGGAGATGATCACGACGGGCACGACATTGTCGGCGCTGCGCCGTCAGGCCGAAACTGCGAAGGCGTGACGATGGCGGGCGTCGCTCGGCAGAGCTGGGAACCCGAACGCTATGCCGAGGCCGGCGCATTCGTGGCGGTGCTCGGCATGCCGGTCGTCGAGCTGCTCGACCCACGGCCCGGCGAGCGTGTCCTCGATCTCGGCCGCGGCGACGGTGCGCTGTCTGGGAAAATCGCGGCCGCCCGGCGCCAGGGTCATCTTGGTCGATGCCGCGCCCGACGGTACTGACGAGCAACATCGAACTCCGGTTCGATGGGTTCTGTGAGGCCTTTCTGCAAGCCATGCCGGACCCGAGCGGGGCCGTGGCGCAGCGCGAACCGCCGAGCTGTTGCGCCCCGTCTTGCAGGCCGAGGACGGACGCTGGATCGTCGATTACGTAAGGCTGGGTTTTCGCGCTCGGCTCCCGCGAACCCCTGATACTTCAGCCCGCGTTCTCCTTCGCCCAGCGGGCGACATCGGCATGGGTGGCGAACCAAACGCCGGGTCGGGACCGGGCAAGACGGATCAGCTCCTCGATTATCCAGATGCGCGAGCGGTAGCTGATGACATGCGGGTGCATCGTCAGCTGGAACAGCCCGCCCTCCTCGTAGGCTGCCTCGAACTCGCGGCGGAAGATGTCGAGGACATCGGCCGGCGGGGTGTACGGCCGCAGCGACGAGAAGCGGTTCATCATAAAATAGACCGCATCGTCGCGTACCCATTCGACCGGCAGCTCGACGACGCCGCACGGCTCGCCATCGAGCAAGAGCTCGTAGCAATCCTCGTCCGACATCAGAGAGGAATCGTAAAGGAGGCCCATCTCCTTTTCGATTTCGAGCGTGCTCCAGCTGAAATCCCAGGATGGCGTGCGCAACCCGACCGGCCTGACACCGCTAACCTTTTCCAGCGTGTCGGCCGAGCGCAGCATCAGGTCGCGCTCGGCTTCGTAAGGCAGCACCGAATTGAGCTCGTGGATCCAACCGTGAATGCCGATCTCGTGGCCCTCGGCGATGACGCGCCGTTGCTCGTCGGGATGCAGCAGGGCGGTGACGGCCGGAACGTAAAATGTCGCCTTGACATCGTAGCGCTCGAGCAGCCGGAGGATGCGCGGCACGCCGACCCGATTACCGTATTGTCCCCAGGCGAGCCGCCCGATCGACTTGCCGCCGTCGCGCAAATCGCTGGTTTCATGATCGCTGTCGAAGGATAGCGCGACCGCGCAACGTGCGCCGCCCGGCCAGCTCGCCGGGCGCAATGGGCGGCCGGCCCGCACCCGTCCGACGAGCTTGCGCCAATGCTCCTCCGGCCACTGCCATGGTTCGAGATCGGATTTGGGGGCGTTCATGGCCTCTCCTTCGGTGATGCGGGATCGAGAGAAATGGTCGGAGCGGTGAGATTCGAACTCACGACCCTCAGCACCCCATGCTGATGCGCTACCAGGCTGCGCTACGCTCCGACCGGGCATCTCTGGCGAGGCGGGCTATCATATAGGGCCGTGGGCGCGGCGCGCAACGCGCCCGCCGCGAAGGTTCAAGCCTCTCCGCGCGGCTCGGCGAGCGCAGCGAGCAGGCCGCGGGCTTCAAGGAGTTCGCGCCGGATGTCTTCGAGGGCGGCCGTGATGTCGGGCCTACTCTCGCGCCCGGGCGCCCGCCGCGCAGCTTTCGGCGCGGCGGCTGGCGCCGCCTCCGCGCGGCCGCGTTCCAGCGGAAACAGGCTCGGCGGATCGGCCGCATGCGAAGCTTCGGATGCGCGATCGGCGGGCCCCTCGCCGCCCAGCAGCTTCTGCACGCCGCGGATCGTGTAGCCTTCCTGATAAAGGCATTGCCGGATATGGCGCAGCAGCTGGATGTCTTCGGGCCGGTAATAGCGCCGGCCACCGCCCCGCTTCAGCGGTTTTAATTGCGGAAATTTGGATTCCCAGAAGCGCAGCACATGCGCGGGAACATCGAGATCTTCGGCGACCTCGCCAATCGTGCGAAACGCCGTCTCGCTTTTGCCGGTCCGCCGGGTCGGGGCGCTCGCGCTATGGGCGGGATCGCTCACGTCAGGCGCGCGCCGACCTGGCCGCGCCCGCCCTGGCCGCAGCGCGGCTCGTCCCGCTCGGTGTCGAGCGGTGAGTGAGCCCGTGGTTGATCTGATGCTTCAGCGCGTGGGAGGCGCGAAACACGAGCACGCGGCGCGGGCTGATCGGCACTTCCGTGCCAGTCTTCGGGTTGCGGCCGACACGCTGTCCCTTCTGCCGGACCGCGAAGCTGCCGAAGGACGAGATCTTGACCATCTCGCCGCGTTCGAGCGCATCGCCTATTTCGGCAATCACCGACTCGACAAGCTCGGCGGATTCATTGCGCGACAGACCGACCTCCTGATAGACGGCCTCGGTCAGTTGAGCACGGGTGATTGTGTGCCCGGCCATTGACACCCTCCCTGTTTCGGGAAGGTTAGCGCCGTGGAAAAATCCCGTCAAATTCCAAAGCGTTGTCCGCCGTTTCCGCGCGTTGTGCGACGCCCATCTACCAGCGCGCGATACTGGCGCCCCAGGTGAGACCACCGCCCAGCGCTTCCATCAAAACGATGTGGCCGGGACGTATGCGGCCGTCTCTCACAGCCTCGTCGAGCGCGAGCGGTATCGATGCCGCGGACGTGTTGGCGTGACGCTCGATCGTCAGCACGGTCTTCTCCGCATCGAGGCCGAGTTTTCGGCCGACCGCTTCGATGATCCGCGTGTTTGCCTGATGCGGTACGAGCCAGTCGATATCCGATGGAGCGAGCCCGTTGGCGGCGAGCGCTTCGTCGACGACGCTGCTCAAATGATGCACCGCCTGACGAAAAACTTCGCGCCCCTGCATGCGCAAATAGCCGGTCTCGCGCGTCGAGGAAGGGCCGCCATCGACATAGAGAATGTCATGCTGGCGGCCGTCGGAATGGAGATGCGTCGATAGAATTCCGCGCTGCATCGGGCCGCTCTCGGATACCGCGTTCAAGAGCAGCGCGCCGGCCCCGTCGCCGAACAGCACGCAGGTGCCGCGGTCCTGCCAATCGAGGATGCGCGAGAATGTCTCGGCCCCGATGACGAGCGCCGTGCGCGCCTGGCCGAGGCGCAGCGCGTTGTCGGCAACCGCCAGCGCAAAGATGAAACCGGAGCACACCGCCTGCACATCGAAAGCAGCGCCGCGCGTCATTCCGAGGCGCGCTTGAACCTTGACCGCAGTCGCTGGGAAGGTTTCGTCGGGGGTCGCCGTGGCGAGCACGAGCAGGTCGAGATCGTTGCCGTTCATCCCGGCGCGCTCGAGCGCCTGGCGGGCCGCGTGATAGGCGAGATCGGAGGTCAGCTCGCCATCCGCCGCGATGCGCCTTTGGCCGATCCCGGTGCGCTGGCGGATCCAGGCGTCCGAGGTATCGAGGCGCGTCGCAAGCTCTTCGTTGGTAACAATTCGCTCCGGCAGGTAAGCGCCGCAGCCGACGATCTGGGAGCGGAACATCATCGGCGCGGTTAGAGCGCCGCCGATTGCTGCGCGACGGGCACCTTGTTGAGCTGCGCCAGCTCGTCCCGGATCTTTTCCAGGAACCCGTTGACCTTGAGGTCGATCGCGACGCTGATCGCGTTGGCAAAGCCGAACGCATCGGTCGAGCCGTGGCTCTTCACGGCAATACCGCCCAGACCGAGAAACATCGCGCCGTTATAGCGGCGTGTGTCGAGCCGCGCCGCGAGTTTCTTTAGAGCCCCGCGGGCAAACACATACCCGATCCGCGCCAGCGGCGAGTAGCGGAACGAGGCACGCAGCGATTCGCTGAAGAGCTTGGCGATACCCTCCGCGGTCTTCAGCGCGACATTCCCGGTAAACCCGTCGGTGACGACGACATCCACCGTGCCGGCAGCGATATCGTCACCCTCGACAAAGCCGTGAAACCGGATCGGCGTCATGCCGCCGCGCAATTTAGCGGCGGCGGCGCGCACCGCGTCATTTCCCTTCAGCTCTTCCTCGCCAACATTCAATAGCCCGACGGTCGGCTGGACCAGCCCCAGGGCCGTGCGCGCAAAGACGTCACCCATCAGCGCGAATTGCACCAGATTGTCGGCGTCGCATTCGATATTGGCACCGAGATCGAGCATGACGCTCTCGCCGCGCCGGGTCGGGAAGAAGGTCGCGATCGCCGGCCGGTCGATGCCGGGCATCGTTTTCAGCACGAATTTGGCGATCGCCATCAGCGCGCCGGTATTGCCGGCCGAAACGACACCGTCGGCGCGTCCCTCCGCGACCGCCTCGATCGCGAGCCGCATGCTCGAACGTCGCGCCGCGCGCAAAGCCACGGACGGCTTTGCGTCATCCGCGACGACTTCTTCGGTATGCTGGAGGGTGGTTGCCTTGGCAAGGCGCGGCAGCTTCGCCAATAGCGGCGCGACCCGGCTCTCATCCCCGAACAGCAGAAAGCGCGCGCCCGGATAGCGCACCAGCGCGATATCGGCGCCCTTCAGCACGACGCCGGGCGCATGATCGCCGCCCATCGCATCGAGGGCGATCGTGACGCTGGCGCTCATGGCGCGCCTGTCCTGCGCGGCCGGCGAAAGATCAGGCCGATGGCGAGGGCTGCGGCGTCACCTCGCGGCCATCGTAATGACCGCAAGCCCGGCAGAGGTGATGCGGGCGCTTCAGCTCGCCGCAATTCGGGCATTCGACATAAACCGACGCGCCCAAGGCATCGTGGGAGCGGCGCATGTTGCGCCGCGACGGCGAGACTTTCTTTTTCGGGACGGCCATTGGCGACTCGTATGAAGCGGCGCGGGAAAGGGCGGTACTTAGACAAAATCGGGGGTGCCGGCAACAGGCTTGGCAACAGGAACGGCCCGGCTACTCGAGGCCCGGAAGGCCCCGCGCAGCATCCAGCCACGGTTATCACCGGTCCTGCCGATCGGTCAGGCGCGAGAGCGCGGCAAACGGGCCCGCGTCGGCCGGCGGTTTCTCGATCTCGAGAACCGCCCCGGGGCTGCGCGGGAAGCTCGGCAAGGCCAGGGAGAATTCCTGCGCAACCGCCTCGCCGATATCGATGAAATCGCCGGTGAGCGGCTCGAAGGCCGGACCATCGCCGGCACCGTCCTCGCTTTCAGTGTCGGGCGGCCCGTAGCGCAGGGCGAAATTTGCTGCCCTCGCGCCCTCGACCGGATCGAGCGTCACGGCGCAGCTCTGCACAAAAGCAGCTTCGAACGAGGCGTTCAGCAGGATGACACTCGAGCCTTGGCGGATCAACTCGACCTCGGCAGCCAGCCGGTCGAGACCGAGGAGATCAAAGCGGCGCGCCAGTGCCTCGCGTTCCGGCTCGGTCGCGGCCATCTCCTGGCGGAACGGCTCGGAGCCAAGCTGCGCCAGCGGAACAATCCGCGAAAATTCGGGCCGCGAAAATTCGGGCCGCGAAAATTTGGGACGGTTCGCGTTCATGACGCGCTCGCCGCTTGCCGTGCCGCCAGCATTGGCGGGTCGCCGAAAGAAATCTCGCCGGCCAGCAGCTCAGTGACCGGCCGCTCGCGTAATCGGGCTGCTTCGTGGCGCAGATATCGCGCCACGGCAGCAAGCTCCGGCTCGCCAGGTTGCATCGTGCCGAACAGATTGCGCGCCAATGCCGGTTTCAGCACGCCGTCGCCCTCGGACAGCCCGCGCTCATAGGCGTCGATTCGGCCGTAGAATGCCTGCGCCATCCGCTTCACGTGCCGCCCGACGCTGAGGTCGCCCGTTCCCATCTCGCGCAGCGACCGGTCGAAATCGGCGAACATCGCATCGAAAAACCGCTGCCCCAATTGCGGGGCGGGCGGCTTCTCGGCCTTGAGGCGATGCAGGAACAGAAAGGCGTGCAAGCAAATCAACTCGAAACGGCCATCAATC
>Ga0209474_10002502_pt1 | contig 16814 bp, 13 predicted proteins | sample GraSoiAngelo_145_FD_185902 | JGI IMG/M metagenome (GOLD analysis project Ga0209474, IMG submission 185902) | Grasslands soil microbial communities from the Angelo Coastal Reserve, California, USA - 14_1009_05_20cm (SPAdes) (version 2) | ecosystem: Environmental > Terrestrial > Soil > Grasslands...
CCCGAGGCCGAGCAGCTTCGCGACCTTGTCGTACGCTTCGCCCGCCGCATCGTCGCGCGTGCGGCTGAGCAGCCGGTACGAGCCGGGCCGATCGACCAGATAGAGGCTCGTGTGGCCGCCCGACACGACGAGCACCACGGCCGGAAGCGACAGCTCGCCGTTGTGCAGCACGAGCGACTCGATGTGTCCCGCGAGATGATGGACGGCCACGAGCGGCAGCGCCGCCGCAGCGGACGCCGCCTTCGCGAACGCGACGCCGACGAGCAGCGACCCGACGAGGCCGGGGCCTTGCGTGACGGCAATCGCCCCGAGATCGCGCCATGTCGTCTGCGCGTCCGTCAGCGCGCGCTCGACGACGCCGCAGATGTCGCGCACATGCTGGCGCGAGGCGAGCTCGGGGACGACGCCGCCCCACTCCCGGTGAATGGGCACCTGCGACGCGATCACGTTCGACCGGATCGCCCACGGCTTCGCCGCGTCGCCGGTCTCTTCGACGACCGCGGCGGCCGTCTCGTCGCACGAGGTTTCGATGCCGAGAATCCGCATGGGAGACCGGGCTAGGGGCTCGGCACCAGCCGCTCCTCGGCGAGCGCCTTTCGCAGCGATTCGCTGTAGGGCGGCCGGAAGATGCCGCGCTCGGTGATGATGCCCGCGATGAGCCGGTGCGGCGTGACGTCGAACGCAGGATTCCAGACGCGCGCGCCGTCGGGCGCGATCTGCGATCCGCCGACGTGCGTCACCTCGCGCGCGCTGCGCTCCTCGATCGGAATGTGGTCGCCGTCGGGCGTCTCGAGATCGATCGTCGAGAGCGGCGCCGCCACGTAGAACGGGACGTTGTGCTCGCGTGCGAGGACGGCGACGCCGTAGGTGCCGATCTTGTTCGCCGTGTCGCCGTTCGCGGCGATTCGATCGGCGCCGACGACGACGAGATCGACCTTGCCCTGCCGCATCAGCGCGCCGGTCATGTTGTCGGTGATGATCGTCGTGTCGATGCCGTCGCGCACGAGCTCCCACGCGGTCAGCCGCGCGCCCTGCAGGAACGGCCGCGTCTCGTCGGCGAAGACGGCGATCTTCTTGCCCTTCTCCACCGCGCCGCGGATCACGCCGAGCGCCGTGCCGTACCCCGCCGTCGCCAGCGCGCCGGCGTTGCAGTGCGTGAGCACGCGTGCGTCGGAGGGGACGACGTCGGCGCCGAACGCGCCGAGCGCGCGGCAGTTCGCGAGGTCTTCGTCGTGAATCGCCTGCGCCTCCGCGTCGAGCCGATCCTTGATCTGGTCCACCGAGGCGCCCGCCTGCGCCGCGTCGGCGAAGGCGCGCTTCATCCGGTCGATCGCCCAGAAGAGATTCACCGCGGTCGGCCGCGTCGCCGCCATCTGCTCGCAGATCTTGTGGAACTCGGCGGCGAACTTCTGCGTCCCGGTCGCCTTGCTCCTGCGCATCCCGATCGCGATGCCCATCGCCGCGGCCACGCCGATCGCGGGCGCGCCACGAATCACCATCGTCTTGATCGCGCGCGCAACCTCGCCGGCCGACTTGCAGCGTACGTAGACCTCCTCGGCCGGCAGCTTCCGCTGATCGATCATGACGACGACATCGCCCTCGCGCGCAATGGTGGGGAGCATCTCGGACGATTGTACAAAACCTCGCAGGTTCAGAGGAGCCGGGCGTCGAAGGGAAGCGGCAGGAGGTTCTTCAGCTGATGCTTGCCCTTCGATTCCTCGAGGTTCGCGAGCTCGATCTCGAGATTGCCGCCGAACTCCCACAGAATCTGCCGGCACGCGCCGCAGGGCGGCGTCGGCGACTCGGTGTCGGCGACGATCGCGATCCGCGAAAAGACGCGGTGCCCGTCCGACAGCGCCTTGAACATCGCCACGCGCTCGGCGCAGATCGTCAGGCCGTAGGTCGCGTTCTCGATGTTGCAACCGGTGACGACGACGCCGTCGCCGGTCTCGAGCGCCGCGCCGACCTTGAAGTGCGAGTAGGCGGCGTCGGCGTTCTCGCGCGCGCGGCGCGCCGCGCCGACGAGATCGACATCGCCCGCGCTATCGCGCTGACGCCGTCGGCCGAGGCGGCGATCGCCCTTCCGGCGATCGCCCTCGGGCCGGCCGACGTCGCGCACGCGCCGATCGAATCCGGCTCGGCGATCGGCGTCCGCGTGCGCGCGCCGATCGTCGAGCTGCAGCCGCAGCGCGGCCGCCGGCCGCACGCCGTTGACGACGTGCATGACGCGCGAAAGCTGATACAGCTTCGCCGTCAGCGCCTGCACCTCGCGATCGCCGTGGCAGCGCTCGGCGGCGGCGGCGTCGGCCCAGAAGCGCACCGCGTAGAAGCGCAGCGGCAGCGCCTCGTCGCGAATCACCTCCATCCGCCCGTAGTCTTTCCGGATGAGGATCGCCTCGACGTGCGTCGCCAGCGTGCGGAACTCGTCAAGGCGGTCAGCGTGGACGTCGACGAGCGAGACCGACAGACGACGGCTGTCAGATTTGTCCAATGACGCCCTCCAGCAGCGCGATGAACTGCCCGCGAATGCGCCGCGCGGTCTCCATCACTTCCGCGTGATCGAGCGGACGGGGCAGCACGCCCGCCGCCATGTTCGTGATGCACGAGAGCCCCAGGACCTCCATCTTCATGTGGCGCGCGGCGATCGCTTCCGGCACCGTCGACATCCCGACGGCGTCGGCGCCGATCGCCCGGAGATACCGGATCTCCGCCGGCGTCTCGTAGCTCGGCCCGACGAGCGCCACGTAGATGCCGTGCGGCAGCAGCAGGTCGATCCCCTTGCCCGCGCGATCGGCGATCGCGCGGAGCCGCGCCGAGTAGACCTCCGTCATGTCCGGAAAGCGCTCGCCGAACCGCTCGTCGTTCGCGCCGACGAGCGGATTCTGCCCCATCAGGTTGATGTGATCGTCGATCACCATCAGCGCGCCCTGCGAAAAGCCGGTGTTCACGCCGCCGGCGGCGTTGGTGAGGATCAGCGTGCGGACGCCGAGCAGGCCGAGCACGCGGACGGCGAAGGTGACCGTCGCGAGGTCGTGCCCCTCGTACGCGTGGACGCGGCCAGCCAGGGCCGCGACGTCCTTGCCGGCAGTCCGGCCGACGACGAGCTTGCCGTCGTGGCCGATGACGCGCGACGCCGGCCAGTGCGGCAGATCGCCGTACGGCATCGTCACGGCGTCGGCGAGCGAGGTTGCGAAGTCGCCGAGCCCCGACCCGAGGACGACCGCGATCTGCGGCACGTCGCGCACGCGCGCGCGAATGGCATCGGAGGCTTCTTTGACCTGATCGTAGTACGACATCGTCGATCAAGAAGACGAGATTCCTGCTTCTTGATTCCAGTTCTCGATGAGGCCGGTCACAGCAGGAAGCCGGCGATCGTCGCCGTCATGAAGTTGGCGAGGGTGCCGGCGAACATGGCCCGCAGCCCCAGGCGCGCGAGGTCGTGGCGGCGGTTCGGCGCCAGCGCGCCGATGCCGCCGATCTGAATGCCGATGGAGCTGAAGTTCGCGAAGCCGCACAGCGCGAACGTCGCGATCGTGAACGACTTCGGATCGAGCAGCGGCTTGAGCGGCCCGAGCTTCGAGTAGGCGACGAACTCGTTGAGCGCCATGCGCGTGCCGAGGAGATTGCCGACCATCGCCGCATCTTTCTTCGGGACGCCCATCGACCACGCGACCGGCGCGAACACCCAGCCGAAGATCCGCTCGAGGCTCAGCGGGGCACCCGCGAACGGCACATGGTGCAGGATCGCGTTCACGAGCGCGATCAGCGCGAGGAAGGAGATCAGCATCGCGCCGACGTTCAGCGCCAGGAGCAGCCCCTCGCCGGTGCCCCGGCCCGCCGCGTCGATCACGTTGACGTCGGTCCGCTCCACCTCGAGCCGCACGGTGCCCATCGTCTTCGGCACTTCGGTCTCCGGCACGAGCATCTTCGCCATCATGATCGTGCCCGGTGCCGTCATGATCACGGCCGTCAGCAGGTGCTTCGCCTCGACGCCGAAGAGAATGTAGGCGGCCATGATGCCGCCGGAGATATGCGCCATCCCCGAGGTCATCACCGTCATCAGCTCGGACTGCGTCATCTCCGGCAGGTACGGCCGGATCGTGAGCGGCGCCTCGGTCTGCCCCATGAAGATGCTCGCCGCGACGTTCAGCGACTCGGCGCCGCTCGCCCTCATCACGCGGTGCATCAGCACGGCGAACAGGCGGACGACGATCTGCATGACGCCGAAGTAGTAGAGGATCGCGAAGAGCGCGGCGATGAAGATGATGGTCGGCAGCACCTGGAACGCGAAGATGACGGCGTACTGCGCGCCGTCGGGGCCGAAGACGCGCGTCATCGCGTCGCCCCAGACCGGGGCGCTGCCGAGCGGGCCGAAGACGAACGCGGCGCCCACGCCGGCGAAGCCGAGCAGCTTCGTGATGTACGCGCCGAGCGTCGTGAAGACCGCCTGCCCCACCGCCGTCTTCAGCACGACGAGCGCGAAGAGGACCTGCAGCCCGAGGCCCCAGGCGACCGTCGGCCAGTAAATCGCGCGCCGGTTGGTCGAGAACAGGACGGCGATCGCCAGAATCACGAACGCGCCGAACAGCGGCTGCAGGATGCTCGGCATCAGCGGACTTCTCCGACGATCAGCGGCCGCCGCGGCGGCGCCTGCTCGTCAATCGTGATCGCGCTGCCGGCGAGCTGCAGCGCGCGGTCGAGCCGGCCGCGGTCGCGGTAGTGCATCTCGAGCACCGGATCGCCGGCGCGCACGGCGTCGCCCGGCTTGGCGGCGAGCAGGATGCCGACGGCGGGATCGACGGGATCCTCGACGCGATCCCGTCCCGCGCCGAGGGCGACCGACGCGCGCCCGATCAGCTCCGCGTCGATGCCGGCGATGTATCCGCGACGCGGCGCCGACACGATGTGGTGATGGGGCGCCTGCGGCAGCCGCGTGTAATCGTCGACGACCTTCGGATCGCCGCCTTGCGCCTCGATGATCCGCCGGAACCGATCGAGGCCGGCGCCCGACGCGATCGCGCCGCGCACCTGCCGCTCCGCGTTCTCGCGGTCGTCGGCCACCTTGCCGAGCACGAGCATCCGCGCGGCGAGCTCCACCGAGACGTCGACCAGATCGGCCGACTCCACGCCCTTGAGGACCTCGATGCACTCGATCACCTCGAGCGCGTTGCCCACCGCGCGTCCGAGCGGCGCATCCATCGCCGTGATGATCGCCTCGGTCCTCACGCCCGACGCGTTGCCGATCGACACGAGCGACTCGGCGAGCGCGCGCGAATCGGCTTCGGTTTTCATGAACGCGCCGCTCCCGGTCTTCACGTCGAGCACGAGCGCATCGATCCCTTCGGCGATCTTCTTGCTCATGATCGACGCGCTGATGAGCGGGATGCTCTCGACCGTGCCGGTGACGTCGCGGAGCGCGTACAGCTTCTTGTCGGCCGGCGCGATCTGCGCGGTCTGGCCGATCATGGCGCAGCCGACGCGCGCGAGCGCCGCCTTCATCTCGTCGAGCGAGAGATCGACGCGGAAGCCGGGGATCGCCTCGAGCTTGTCGAGCGTGCCGCCGGTGTGGCCGAGGCCGCGCCCAGACATCATCGGCACCGGCACGCCGCACGCCGCCGCGAGCGGCGCGAGCACGAGCGACGTCTTGTCGCCGACGCCGCCGGTGCTGTGCTTGTCCACCTTCACGCCCGGAATGCCGGCGAGATCGACGCGGATGCCCGAGTGCACCATGGCATCGGTGAGCCACGCGGTTTCCTCACGCGTCATGCCGCGCAGAAGGATCGCCATCAAGAGCGCCGACGCCTGATAGTCGGGCAGCGTGCCCTTGGTGACGCCGTCGACGACGTATCGAATCTCCTCGCGGGCGAGCGGCCGCCCGTCCCGCTTCGACAAGATGATGTCGACGGCTCGCATGCAGCGGCGGGCAGTATACTGCGGGATTGGATGGCCCAGGCTTCTCAGCTGTCCCCTGAGCTCGCACGCGGCTTGCTGCAGGTGGCGCGCGCGCTCCTCGTCGCCGCGCGCAACTGGACGTTGTATCCTCCCGAACATCCCACCGTTGCGCAGTCGGTCACGCGCCTCGCCGCCGCCATTCGCGCATCGTCGCTCGGCGCCGCGTTCGCGATCGGCGTCACGCCCGAGACGCTGATGATCGAAGGGACGCTCGCCGACGCGAGCCAGGGCGGCATCGCCGAAGCGGCCGCGCTGCTGCACGATCGCGACATCCTGGCGATCAGCTTCCTCGGCGAGATTCCGCCCGACGCGATCCACGCGCTGCTCCGCGTCCTCACGCTCGATGCCGCGGAGCGGCGGCGCCGCGGCGGACCGCGCGCGATCTGGGGCGAAGAGGGGCACCAGTCGATCGCGATCGAGCAGGTCGACTACGAGAAGATGCTCGCGCGCGAGGAGCGCGACGTCCCCGAGCCTGCCAGGCGCGACAACCTCTGGCGATCGATCGTGCTCTCGATCGTCGGCGCGCAGACGGCGATCTTCGACGAGCGCGCGCAGCAGCGGCTGCTCGCGATCGCCGGCAGCCCGATGGACATCGCGGATCTGGCGACCGCCGTCGCGGCGCCCAAATGCGGGCTCGACGGCTCGCCGATGATCACGACGCAGGCCGCGACGGTGCTCGCCGCGTTCCGCCACCTGACGAGCATCGTCTCGGTGATGGCGCCCGATCGGATGCCCGAGGTGATGAACAACCTGGCCAGCGCCGCGTCGCACCTCGATCCGCACGTCGTGATGCAGGTCCTCCAGACCAAGGACGACGAGGCTGCCGGCGTGCAGGTGGTGAGCCGGATGACGGCGGCGTTCGACGACGTGAAGGTGGCGCAGCTGCTCGCGACGGCGCTCGCGCTCGACGGCCGCGCCTCCGATCGGCTCGCGACGATCTTCAACACGATCGCGCCCGACGAGGATCGCAAGCGCCGCGTGATGACGCTGACACGCACCCTGCTCAGCGAGACCGACTTCGGCCGCTCCGGGCAGTTCCAGGTGCTCTGGGCCTCCACCGAGGAGCTGCTCGTCTCCTACAACGACAAGCCGTTCGTCTCCGACACGTATCGCGCCGAGCTCGACGGCGTCGGGAGCCGCGCCGAGCGCATGGCGGCGATCCCGCTGCCGCCGGAGCTCACCGTCTGGATGGACAGCCTCGGCAAGGACAGCGTGCGCGCGCTCTCGGTGCGGATGCTGATCGATCTGTTCACGATCGAGGAGGACGCGTCGCGCGCCGCCGCGATCGCGGCCGACATGGAGGCGCTCACCGAGGACCTGCTGATGTCGGGCGCCTACGCCGACGCGCTGACCGTCTCCCGCGCGCTGCAGCAGCGCGCGTCGACGCCGAAGGGCCTCGGCCAGGACGCCTCGCGGCAGGCGCTCGATCGCCTCGGCGACTCGCTCGCGATGCGCGAAACGGTGGCGCTCATCGGCGACGTGGACGACGAGGCGTGGCGCGAGATCCGCGAGGTGATCGAGACGATCGGCGTCACGACGATCGAGTCGATGAAGCCGGCGATCGCGGTCGAGGCCGACAGCGTGACGACCGCGCGCGTCGAGCCGGTGATCGCCGCCTTCGGTGGGAAGGCGGTGACGCGGCTCGCGTCGCTCGTCGGCGACCCGCGCTGGTTCGTGCAGCTGCGCGCGGCGAAGCTTTTGGGACGCATCGCGGCGCCCGACGCGGTGCCGCTGCTCCAGCCGCTGCTGCGGCAGACCGATCCGCGCGTCGCGCGCGAGGCCGTGACGGCGCTCGGCGCGATTCAGGATCCGGCGGCGGCGCGCGCGATTCAGACGGTGCTCCGCGCCGCGAGCGGCGGCGTGCGCAAGGCGGTGATCGACGCGCTCGTCAGCGGACGCGATCCGCGCGTGGTCCCGATGCTCGTGCGGATCCTCGAGGAGAGCCAGCCGCTCGGCAAGGATCACGAGATGGTGCTCGAGACGATCGACGCGCTCGGCACGGTCGGCACCGACGGCGCGGTGCCGGTGCTCGTGAAGATGGCGCGCCGGACGTCGTTCTTCGGCCGCCGCAAGGCGCGCGGCCTCAAGGAGCACAGCGTCGAGGCGCTCGCGCGCGTGGGCACGCCGAAGGCGGCCGCGGCGATCGAGGAGGCCGCGCAGAAGGGCGACCGGATGTTGAAGAAGATCGCCGCCGCGAAAAGCAGGGGCTAGAGGCTGGGTGGATCAGAAAAAGGCGGAAGAGCTGATTCGGCGCCTGGCGGCGGCGCTGCGCGGCACCGAGCTCTACTCCCCGAGCCATCCGCTGGTGCAGCGCGGCATCGACGCGTTCACCACCGCCGCGACCGAACGCCTCCAGAGCTCCCCGCACGTCGTCATCGGATTCATCGGTGACGAGGTCGTCGTCGACGGCATGCGCCTGCCGCGGGGCACGGCGTCGCTCATCGGGTTCGCGCGCGATCTGCGCGATCGCGGCATCGAGAAAGTCACGCTGTCGCGCGGCCTGTCGCGCGCGGAAGTCGGCAATCTCCTCTCGGTCTTCGGCGATCGCGCGTCGCACGTCCCGCTGCCCGATCGGCTCGCCGCGAAGGGCGTCCGCAACGTCACGCTCGGCCGCATCGTCGTCGACGAAGTGAGCGACGATCAGGCGGGCATCGCGGCGGCGCGCCGCGTGTACGGCGCCGCGGTCGAGACGGCGGAGACGCTGTGGAATGCGGCGAAGGCGGGCGAGCAGCCGGATCCGGGCGCCGCGCGCAAGATCATCGACGGCCTCGCGCGCCTCGTGACGCAGGACCGCACGTCGCTGATGGCGCTCACCGCGCTGAAGAAATACGACAACTACACCTTCACGCACATGGTGAACGTCGCCGCGCTCGCCATGGCGCAGGCGCGATCGCTCAACATCGAAGGGCCGCTCCTGCGCGAGTTCGGCTTCGCCGCGCTGATGCACGACATCGGCAAGGTCCACACGCCGCTCGACGTCCTGAACAAGCCTGACAAGCTCACGAGCGACGAGTTCAAGATCATGAAGCGCCACGTCGTGGAGGGCGCGCACATCCTGCGGCGCACGCCCGAGATGCCGGCGCTCGCGCCGATCGTCGCGTTCGAGCACCACCTGAAGCAGGATCTGAGCGGCTATCCCGAGAACATCGGCAGCCGCCGGTTGAATCTCTGCACGATGATCGTCTCGATCGCCGACGTCTTCGACGCGCTGCGCAGCAATCGCCCGTACCGCCAGGGGCTCGCGACCGCGCGCATCCGCAGCATCATGGGCGAGCAGGGCAACCCCGCCTTCAATCAGATCCTCCTGAAGCGCTTCGTCAACCTGATGGGCCTCTTCCCGGTCGGCAACCTCGTGCGGCTGAGCGGCGACGAGCTGGCCGTCGTCACGGCCGAGCATCCGACCGATCCGTTCCGCCCGCAGGTGAAGATCCTCACGGACAGGACCGGCGCGATGATCGAGGAGCCGGTTCTCGCCAACACGTGGGAGCGCGACAGCCGCGGCGAGCATCCGTACGCGGTCGTCGAGGCGGTGGATCCCGAGTCGGTCGATATCGATCCGTTGAAATTCCTGTAAACATGAAATTCCCGTAAATAATCGTGGTGTGGTGACAGCAACGGCATGAGCGAGGCGCATCAGGAGCTCGCGAGCGCGCTGGCCCGGCCGGCGCCCGAGCCGCTCGACGCGGCCGCCACCGCACGATTGACCGACTTCGCGCGCGCCTGCAAAGCGGCGGCGCGCGCCGTCGTGCTGTATCCGGCGGGTCACCCGGCGATCGTCGCGACGCTGGGCCGTATCGCGCAGATCACGTCGCCGGCGGCGCTCACGGCGCCGCTGCGCATCACGGTCCTTCCCGACCTGCTGCTGCTCGACGATCGTCCGCCCGCGCGCCCGGACGCCGCAATCGCCGAGCTCGCCACGCTGCTGCACGGGCATCTCATCGGACAGCTGATCGTCCATCCCGGCGGCGACGTGGACGCGTGGCGCTCGTTCCTGCTGCTGCTCGGCCGCACGCCGGAGTCGGTCCGCCTCGACGGCGGCATCTCGCGCGTCTGGACGACGATGGCGGGACGGCACCTCGAGCTGCGGGAGATCGACTACGCCGAAGTGCTGCGCGAGCGCGCGGGCGGCGAGGCGGCGGTCTGGGATCGCGTGATCGCCAACTGTCTGCAGGGCAGCGTCTTCGAGCTCGACGAAGAGGGCATCAAGGAGCTGCTCGGCATCGCGATCGACAGCGAACGCCTGGCGGCGCTGATGTCGACGCTCGAACAAAGCGTCGACGCGGGCGGCGGCATCACCGCGAAAACGGCGGCGCTCATGCGGATGCTGCGCGGCATCGTCGACGTCGTCTCGAAGAGCGACCCGGAGCGGCTCGAGCCGGTGCTGCGGAACATGGCGTCGGCGATCGGCCAGGTGTCGCCTGAGGTGATGCTCGGCCTGCTCCACGAACAGCACGACGACGAGGGGCCGCGGCTGATGCAGGCCGTCGTGAGCCGCATGACCGATCACACGATCGCGCGCTTCGTGTCGCGCCACGTGATCGCCGAGAGCGCGCCGACCGATCGGCTCGCGCTCGCGTTCCAGACGCTCGTGCGCGAGCCGGAGCAGCAGGAGCGGCTGCTGGCGCTCGCGCGCGAAGACGTCGCCGCGTCGCCGCTCGGCAGCACCGAGGGCTTCGAGTCGGTGTGGAACCACGTCGCCGAGAAGCTGCTCACCTCGTACTCCGACGAGACGTTCGTCTCCGACGAGTACGGCCGCGAGCTCTCCGGGTCGCGCACCAAGGCAGTCGAAGTGGAGCGCGTGAGCGACGATCCGCCCGAGCGGATCAGCGTCTGGCTCGGCACGATCGCGACGACCGCGCTCCGCGCGCTCGACCTGACGCTCGTCCTCGATCTGCTCCGCATCGAGCCGGACGACGCGAAGTGGGGCGAGCTGATGAAGCCGGTCATCGGCCTGCTCGAGGATCTGCTGCTCGTCGGCGACTTCGACGCCGCGATCGAAGTGGTGTCGGTGCTCGTCCGTGAAGTGTCGGCGGAGTCACCGTCGCCCGTGCGCCGGCAGCACGCGATGACGGCGATCGATCTCCTGATCGCCGGCTCGATGATGCGCCACGTCACGACGCACCTCGCGACGATCGACGACGCGCAGTTCGAGCGCGTGAAGGCGATGTGCGTGTCGCTCGGCGAAGTGCTCGTGCGCCCGCTGGCCGAGGCGCTCTCCGTCGAGGAGCGTCCGCGGACGCGCGAGCGGCTGACGTCGATTCTCCTCGCGTTCGGATCGGTCGGGCGGCGGACGATCGAGCGCCTGAAGACGTCGCAGAACCCGGCGGTCCGCCGCACGGCGATTCAGTTGATGCGGCAGTTCGGCGGCAGCGAATCGCTGCCCGATCTCACCGAGCTGCTCGACGACAACGAGCCGCAGGTGCAGCGCGAGGCGGTGCGCGCGATCCTCAACATCGGCACCGACGCGGCGTTCCGGATCCTCGAGCAGGCGCTCACGAGCGGCACGACGCGCTCGCGCGACGCGATCATGCAGTCGATCGGCACGGTCCGCGACGAGCGGTCGACGCCGCTCTTCACCTACATCCTCGGCCACGTCGATCACCGCGGCGCGCTGGCGCCGATCTACCTGCGCGCGATCGAGTCGCTCGGCGCGCTGCGCGATCCAGCCGGCGTCGCGCCGCTGCGCGCGGCGCTCTACAAAGGCGAGTGGTGGGCGCCGCGCCGCACGGCCGCCCTGCGCCACGCCGCCGCCGCGGCGATCGCGCGGATCGGCACGCCCGAGGCGACGTCGGTGCTCGAGGAAGCGGTGGAGCGCGGGTCGCGCGGCATCCGGTCCGCCGCGCGCGCCGAGCTCTCCATGCTGCGCCGCCGCCCGGCGCGCGGCGCGGCCGGAGGCGGCGAGCCGTGACCGCGCCGCGCTTTCAGCTCGCCGACGAGCTGCTCCGCCGCCTCGCGGCGTCGCTGCGCTCGGCGCAGCTCTACTCCGCCGGCCACCCGATCATCGCGCGCAACCTCGAATCGCTCTCGAGCGCGTTCCAGCTGCTGCACAGCCTTCAGCCGCTCGTCGTCGTCGGGATCGTCGGCGACGAGGTCATCGTCGACGACATGCCGATGGCGCGCGCCGACACGCTCGGCCCGCTGATCCGCCGCCTGCAGCAGAGCGGCGTCGAGCGGATCACCGTCGAGCGCGGCGTCACCGCCGACGAGCTCGCCGCCTTCATCGAGGCGATCACGACGATCGAAGGACGCACGGCCGGTCCCGGCGATCAGCCGCAGGAGTTTCCCGCGATCCCGCACATCCGCGTCGGACGGGTGAGCGTCGAGCAGCGGGTCGAGGGCAGCCTCACCGATATGGCGACGATCAAACGGCTCTATCAGGACGCCGTCACCGTCGCCGGCGACGTCTGGGACAGCGCGGCCAGCGAAGGCAAGCCCGACCCGACGATGGCGCGGACGATGATCGACGGGCTGGCGCAGGCGGTGGCGCAGAACCGGACGGCGCTGCTGGCGCTCACCACGCTCAAGAACTACGACAACTACACGTTCACGCACATGGTGAACGTCTCGATCCTCACGATGGGCCAGGCGCGCGGCCTCGGCATCGACGGGCCGCTTCTGCGCGAGTTCGGCCTCGCCGCGCTGATGCACGACATCGGCAAGGTGCGCACGCCGAAGGAGATCCTCAACAAGCCCGACAAGCTCACCGACGCCGAGTTCGATGTCATGAAGCGCCACGTCGTCGACGGCGCCGAGATCCTCCGCATGACGCCCGAGGTGCCGACGCTCGCGCCGGTCGTCGCGTTCGAGCACCATCTGCGCATCGACGGATCGGGCTATCCCACGCGCGTGAAGCGCGCGGCGCTCAACGTCGGCACGATGCTGTGCAGCATCGCCGACGTGTACGACGCGATGCGATCGCAGCGGCAATATCAGCAGGCGTTTCCGACCGACCGCATCCTCGCGGTCCTGAAGCGGAACGACGGCCAGCAGTTCGATCAGCATCTCGTGCGCCGGTTCGTGCAGCTGATTGGCATCTACCCGGCCGGCAATCTCGTGCGGCTCAACACCGGCGAGGTCGCCGTCGTGGTCAACGTCTACGCGCCGGATCCCTATCGCCCGCACGTGCGCGTGCTCGTCGCGCGCGACGGCAAACGGCTCGACTTGCCCTACGAGCTGAATCTCTGGGAGCACGGGGAGGATGCCGAGCGTCCCTCGTCCATCATCGCGCCGCTCGACCCGGCCGACTTCCCCTTCGATCCGCTGATGCTGATGTAAAATTCTCGCAACATGCAGGGGCGCCTGGTCGCCGCGGCCATCGCATTCGCCGGGATCTGCTGGAGCGCGCCGCAGGCGGCGCCCGGCGCCCCGCCGAAGCTTGCCGTCATCATCGTCGTCGATCAGATGCGCGCCGATTACGTCGATCGCTTCAACGCCCAGTGGACCGGCGGCCTGAAGCGGATGGTGACGCAGGGCGCCTGGTTCCAGCAGGCGGCCTACCCGTACCTGACGACGGTGACGTGCGCCGGCCACGCGACGATCGCCACCGGATCGTTTCCGCACCTGCACGGCATCATCCAGAACGCGTGGTGGGACCGCGACGCGAAGCGGCAGACGACGTGCTCGCAGGATCCGGCGGCGCGCGGCATCGGCTACGGCGTCGAGGTGAAGGGGGGCGACAGCGCGTACCGCCTGCAGGTGCCGACCTTCACGGATCTGATGCGCACGCGGCGCGGCGCGCACATCGTCTCGCTGTCGCTGAAAGCGCGCAGCGCGATCATGCTCGCCGGCCACGGCGGCGACGTCGTCACCTGGCTGACCAACGGGCTCGAAGGATGGGAAACGTCGTCGGTCTACGGGGACGGCCCGAACCCGACGGTGAAGGCGTTCATCGACGCCAACCCGATCACGGCCGACTTCGGCAAAACGTGGGATCGCATGCTGCCCGCGGCGTCCTACACCGGTCCCGACGACGGGATCGGCGAAGCGCCGCCGCAGGGATGGACGCGGAGCTTTCCGCACGTCCTCAAGGGCGCCGAGGGCGAGCCCGACGCGACCTACTTCGCGCAGTGGGAGCGCAGTCCGTTCGCCGATGCGTATCTCGGGCGCTTCGCAACGTCGCTCGCCGAGTCGTTCAAGCTCGGACGCCACGAGTCGACCGATGTCCTCGCCATCAGCTTCTCGACGCCCGATCTGGCCGGACACGCGTTCGGGCCGCGCAGCCACGAGATCCAGGATGTCTACGCACGGCTCGACAAGACGATCGGCGCGCTGTTCGACGCGCTCGACGCGCGCGTCGGGAAGGATCAATGGGTCGCCGCGCTGTCGGCGGACCACGGCGTCACGCCGATTCCCGAGCAGCTCGTCGCGGAAGGCAAGGACGCCGGCCGCATCGACGGCAGCGCGCTCGTGACGGCGATCGAGGACGCGCTGCACCCGGCGCTCGGCGCCGGTCATCATGTCACCGTGCTGGATACGAACGACCTCTACTTCGAGCCCGGCGTGTACGACAAGATCCGGAAGTCGCGCGACGTCGCGGCGAAGGTGATCGCCGCGATCGAGGCGCGCCCCGGCGTGCAGCGCGTGTTCATGAGCGAGGACGTGCGCGGCGGCGCGAACGCGAAGGATCCGCTGCTGCGGGCGGCGGCGCTCAGCTACTTCCCCGGCCGCAGCGGCGACATCGTCTTCGCGGCGAAGCCCGGCTGGATGATCTCGTCGACGGGCACGACGCACGGAACCGCGTCGCGCGACGATCAGCGCGTGCCGATTCTCTTCGTCGGCGCCGGGATCAAGAGCGGCCTGTATCAGCAGCCGGCGACGCCGGCTGACATCGCGCCGACGCTCGCGGCGATTGCCGGCCTGTCGATGAAGACCGAAGGCCGCGTGTTGGCCTGCATCCAGTAGAGCGGCGCCTCTTACCACGTGCGCACGCGATCGAGAAAGCGAGCCGCCGGAGCGTCCGATCCGTTTTCACAGCGCGTGCTGTGGGTGGTCCGGCGCATCCCGCCGGGGCGCGTCGCCACCTACGGCGACGTCGCGGCGCTCGCGGGCCGGCCGCGCGCGGCGCGCGCCGTCGGCAACGTGATGCGCGGCTGCCGGCGGCCCGACGTGCCCTGCCACCGCGTGATCGCGGCCGGGGGGCGCCTCGGCGGCTACGGCGGGAGCGAAGCGCTGAAGCGGTCGCTCCTCGTGGCCGAGGGCGTCGTCGTCTCGGGGGGCCGGGTGCGCGAGCTGGAGCGCGTCGGCTGGAAGCCGCGCGGCTGAACTTTTTTCCCTGTCTGGCTCGTATCTGCTACCGTGGCCGCCGCCAAGCAACGCCTCCCAAGCCCTTTCCCGTCTAAAGGATCGAACGAGGGGGCGGATCTGGATCTCGTCGCCCGGTGCCAGGCCGGCGACGCGGCTGCGTTCGAGACGCTCTACAGGCAGCACGCGGCGCGGATTTACACGCTGGCCTGCCGGATGGGCGGCTCGCCGGAGGACGGCGAGGATCTCCTGCAGGAGATTTTCCTGCAGGTGCACCGGAAGCTTGGCAGCTTCAAGGGCGATTCCTCGATCGGCACGTGGCTGTATCGTCTGGCGCTCAACCACTGCCTCGATTACGTGCGCAGCCGGCAGGCGAAGATGAGCAGGATCACCGACACACTGGACGCGGAGAGCTCGGTGGAGCCCACGGCGCGGCGCGAGACGCCGATCGTGAAGCTCGATCTCGAGCGGGCGATCGAGCGGCTGCCCCAAGGATGCCGCGAGGCGTTCGTGCTGCACGACGTGGAAGGCTTCGGCCACAAGGAAGTGGGTGAGCTGCTCGGCATCGCGGAAGGGACGTCGAAGTCGCAGGTATTCAAGGCGCGGATGAAGCTGCGCGGCTTCCTCCACGGGAAGTGACATGCATCCGAACGAAGACGCGCTGAGCGGGTACGTCGACGGCACGTCGGCCGCGGCCGAGACCGCCGACATCGAGCGGCACCTGGCGTCATGCGCGCCGTGCCGCCAGACGGTCGACGACCTGCGCGAGATCCTGCGCGCGGCGTCGGCGCTCGACGACCGCGAGCCGCCGGCGCGCGCGTGGTCGCGCATCGAGCGCGCGATCGCGCTCGACGGCGATCGCCGCCCGGCGCCGGCACCGCAAGGGGGCGCAGCTTCGGGCGCGCGGATGTCGCGCGCCGCGATCGTCACGTGGCTGGCGGCGGCGGCGGCGATCGTCGTCGCGACGATGGTCGGCCTGCGCTACGTGCCGGCCGAGCGCCGGCAGTCGGCGGCCGCGGCGCGCGCCGACGCGACGGAACAGGCGTCGGCCGCGGCGGCGGCGCAGGCCGTCGAGGCCGAGCTGCGCCAGGCGGAGGCGCACTACGAGAACGCGATCAAGGGGCTCGAGCAGATCGCGAACGCCGAGCAGAGCTCGCTCGATCCGCGGACGGCGGCGACGCTGCAGAAAAATCTCGCGGTGATCGATCAGGCGATCGGCGAGAGCCGCGCGGCGGTGCGCGCGCAGCCGGCGAGCGAGCCGGCGCAGCAGAGTCTCATCGAGAACTTCAAGACGAAGATCGGGCTGCTGCAGGACACGGTGGCCCTCATCAACGAGATGCGCAAAGGGAACGAGGCAGGCGTGGCGCAGATCGTCTCGGGACTCAAGCAAAAGGGCGATTGACATGCGACTCACAGTAGCGTTGGTGACGGCCGGGCTCGCGGCCGGCGCCGTCCAGGCAATGGCGCAGGACGCGCCGCACCGGTTCGCGATCCGCGAGATGGTCCGGCCGGCGCACGCGGGCGCGTATCAGGGACGCGACCGCCGTCCGGAGCAGACCAATCGCTTCACGCGGAAGGTGAAGCTCGGACGCGACGGCCGCGTCAGCATCCAGAACATCTCG
>Ga0209474_10002503_pt1 | contig 16813 bp, 13 predicted proteins | sample GraSoiAngelo_145_FD_185902 | JGI IMG/M metagenome (GOLD analysis project Ga0209474, IMG submission 185902) | Grasslands soil microbial communities from the Angelo Coastal Reserve, California, USA - 14_1009_05_20cm (SPAdes) (version 2) | ecosystem: Environmental > Terrestrial > Soil > Grasslands...
CTGACCGGCTGGCTCGCCAGCCGGTTCGGCATCAAATACGTGTTCCTGATCTCGGTCGCCGGCTTCACGATCGCCTCGGCCTTGTGCGGCGCGGCGACGAGCCTGGCCCAGCTGGTTATCTATCGCCTGCTGCAGGGCGTGTGCGGCGCGGCGCTGGTGCCGCTGTCGCAGGCGGTGCTGTTCCAGATCAACCCGCCCGAGCGGCACGCCAAGGCGATGGCGGTGTGGGGGATGGGGGTGATCCTCGGCCCGATCATCGGCCCGGCGCTCGGCGGCTATCTGACCGATCTCTACAATTGGCGCTGGGTGTTCTATATCAATCTGCCATTCGGGGTGCTCGCCTCGATCGGCATCTTCATGTTCATTCGCGAGACCCGGCACGGCCACCGCGAGCCGTTCGACTTCTTCGGTTTTGCGACATTGAGCCTGGCGATCGGTGCGTTGCAGATGCTGCTCGACCGTGGCGAGCTGAAGGATTGGTTCGGCTCGGTCGAGATCTGGGTCGAGGCGATCATCGCGGCGCTCGCGCTTTATCTGTTTATCGTCCACACCGCGACGGCGAGCGACCGGTCGTTCCTGAACCGCGAGCTGCTCAAAGACAAGAACTGCATGATCGGCACCGTGCTGATGTGCCTGATCGGCATGCCGCTCTATGGCACGATGACGCTGTTGCCGCTGATGCTGCAGAACATCATGAATTATCCGGTGGTGACGACCGGGCTGGTGACGGCGCCGCGCGGCGTCGGCACGATGATCGCGATGATCATCTGCGCGCGGCTGATCGGCCGTATCGACACCAGGCTCGTCATCATGACGGGGCTGGCGCTGACGGCGATCGGGCTATGGCAGATGACCGGCTTCACGATGCAGATGGGCATGGGACCGATCATCACCTCCGGCGTGTTGCAGGGGCTCGGCCTCGGCTTTGTGTTCACGCCGCTCAGCACCATCACCTTCTCGACCTTGCCGCGGCAGATCCTGACGCAGGGCACCGCGATCTTCAGCCTGATGCGCAATATTGGCGGCAGCATCGGCATCTCGATCGTCATCGCGCTACTCGCCGAGAACACCCAGATCGTGCATTCGCGGCTGGTTGAGCATCTGCGGCCCGACAACCCGCTGGCGCAGGCGCCGTTCATGCCGCAGCCCTTCAGCCTGACCAACCCGTCCGGCATCGCCGCGCTGAACGCCGAGGCGACGCGGCAAGCAGCGATGGTCGCCTATATCGACGATTTCAAATTGATGATGCTGCTGGTGATCCTGGCCTCGCCCTTGATCCTGCTGCTGCGCACGCCGCGCCGCCCCGCGGCCGCGGTTACCGCAGCAGCGGAGTAGCAATCACGGCAGTGCCGAGGCTGTTCAGGCGGGAAATCGCACGGCTGCCAGTTCGGCGCGTGCTCGCTCGGGGTTCAGCGTAGCCGCGTGCCGTTCGGCAGCCGCGCGGATCGAACGCGAGCGGAGCGGAGTGGCTATCGTTACCAGGGCGGGACGCGAGGGCGGGGGCGGCGCTCCCGGCTTTACAGCCAGGTTATGCGCCACCTCGATCGGCCGCAGCAGGGCCAAGACTGCACCCAGGACCGTTGTTGCGGTCGCGGCGATCGGATCGGGCAAGGGCTTTAGCGCCGCCATCCTGTCCAGTGTGTCGATCAAATCGTTCACGTCGACGGCAAACTGCAAAATCTGGTTTTCTGCGGGAGCCGACAGGCTGGAGGCGGTAGCCGGCCAAATCGCGGAGACGGTGCCGTTGATGTCGTTGCCGATAGCCGCCAGGTCGGCGATGAAGGGGGCAGTATCGGTGTTGTCGCAACAGCTCTGCAGCGATCTGACCAGCAAGGCGACATTGGTCGCGATCATGCGCAGATCGTTGCCCATGTAGGGATACAAGGTTTTGACAACGTCAGTGCAGCCGTGAGCGGTGAGGCCCACGGCAAAAATGCTCGCCGAGCAGCGCAACAGGGCGCGCCGCGACAGGCTCGTTGCGGGCATGTCCCCCCTCCCTCAAACCATCGCTTTTGTATATCGATCTGGGCGAAACCAACAATCACTCGTTTCGCCGGGAGCAGCCAAATTCCTTTGGCGGTTGAATGGTGATGCCGGCTCTCTCCGGGGTCCACCTGCCGCCCGGCTTTCGCTAGGATGGGGTGAGCAGCGCGGAATCCATCAAGCGATCCAAAATGACCGACGATCTCGCATTTACCTCCGCGGCAGAATTGGCGCAGCTGATTGCCGGGCGGAAGGTATCGCCGGTCGAGACGGTCGATGCCGTGCTCGACGGGATCGAGCGGGCGCAGCCGGCGCTGAACGCGTTCATCACGGTCTGCGCTGAGGAAGCACGCGCCGCCGCTAAGGAGGCCGAGGCGGCCGTCATGCGCGGCGAGAAATTGGGTCCGCTGCACGGGGTGCCGTTCGCGGTCAAGGATCTGGTCAATACCAAGGGCGTGCGCACGACCTTTGGCTCCTTTGCGCTGGCCGACAATGTGCCGGCAGCGGATTCACCCGCGGTGGCGCGGCTGAAGACTGCCGGTGCGATCCTGGTCGGCAAGACCACGACCCCGGAATTCGGCCATAAATGCTTTACCGAGGCGCCATTGTTCGGCCGCACCGCCAATCCGTGGGATTTGTCGCGTACCTGCGGCGGGTCGTCGGGCGGCGCCGCGGCGGCGGTGGCGGCCGGGCTGGCGCCGATCGGCATTGGCACCGACGGCGGCGGGTCAAGCCGCATCCCGGCGGCGTGCTGCGGGGTTGTCGGGTTCAAGCAAACGCTAGGCCTTGTGCCGCACGATCTGACGCCGGACGGGTTCGGCAACCAGTCGCACATCACGCCGATGACCCGCACCGTAATGGACACCGCGCTGATGCTGGAGGCGATGGCCGGGCCGCACGCGTGCGACCCGCATTCGCTGGGATTGCCGACACCCGATTTCGTCGGCGCCGCGCGGCCGGAAGGTGATCTGAAAGGGCTGCGGATCGCGTGGCGGCCATTGCTCGGCAACACGATGCTGTCGCGCGAGGTGCGGGAGGCTTGCGAGCGGGCGCTCACCGCCTTTGCCGAGCTCGGCGCGACCGTCGAGCCGGCGGGGTTGAGTCCCGAGGATGATTTCGCCAGCACCGAGCCGATCTGGCTGATCCTGACGCAGAGCTTCTGGAATGCGCGGTTTCGCCGCTATGTCGCGCAATTCGGCAACCGGATGAGCGAAACCTTGCTGCGCCAGATGGATACTGGCGCCGGACACAGCGCCGTTGCATTGCAGGAAGCGATGTTCGAGCGCACCGGGTGTTCCGCGAGATCCAGGGTTGGTTCGAACGATGCGACATTGTCGCGACCCCGACCCTGTCGCGCACCGCGCTGGCGATCGATCACGATTTCTTCGCACCGATCGAGATTGACGGCGAGACCGCCGATACGGTGCGAAAGGCATGGTACCCGTACACCTTGCCGTTCAATCTATCGGGAAATCCGGCGGTGACACTGCCGTGCGGATATGGCGCCGACGGGCTGCCGATCGGGTTGCAACTGATCGGGCCGCATCTCAGTGATGCGCGGTTGCTGCGCGCGGCGGCACTGTTCGAAACGGCGCGTCCCTGGGCCGCCGAGCGGCCGACGGTGCCGGGATTATAGGCGTTCCAGCCGCCACCCCGTGCCCGGCCGCGTGCCGGGCACCCACATCTTTCTTGCGACGTTCGGGGGCGGCTTCAAGACTTGGATGGCCGGGACAAGCCCGGCCACGGGGATTTTGGCGAGGCGAAATTGGTGCCCACCTTGCTCGGCACAGCAACTGAACGAAGCGACAGCCGTGGGAGCGGCCCCGGCGCTTCGCCCGGGCACATTGTCGCGATCCCGTCCTGGTACAAAAGCGCGCGCGGTTCGGGCGGCGGCTATTTCCGCGACCAGGCTTTGGCGTTGCAAGCGGCCGGGTGGCGGGTGGCGATGCTCGCTCCGGACCTCTATACGCCTCGCGATTTGCGCCGCGGGCAGGTCGCACCGGGACGCGGGCGGAGGGTGCGGGTCGAGGATGACGGGGTGCCGACCTGGCGCCGCGACACACTGGTATTGCTGCCGCGGCTGCCTTATCGCAACGCCACGATGATGGCGTGGTGCGGGCTCAGGCTGTTCGCAGAATATACCGCGGTGAACGGTCTCCCCGACCTTGTACAGGCGCATTCCACTCTGAATGGCGGGGTTGTCGCCCTGGCGATCAAGCGGCGCTACGGCATTCCGTTCATTGTGATGGAGCAGAGCACCGCCTTTGCCCAGGAAAGGCTGCGCTGGTGGGAACGCGACCTCGTACGGCGGGTGGTCGCCGAGGCGCAGCACTGCATCGCGCCGAGCCCGCGCGTCGGCGAACTGCTCGCGGGACAGTATCCCGGCTCCCGCTGGGAGTGCCTCTCGAACCCGCTCGGCGAGGCGTTTGTGGCCGACCTCCCTGCGCCGCCGCGCAATCCGGCGGCCGGCCCGTTCATCTTCCTGAGCGCCGCCCGGCTGTCGCCGGAGAAGGGGCACGCCGCGTTGATCGAGGCCTTTGCCGAGGCGTTTGCCGGCGACCCCGGCACCCGGCTGCGGCTCGCCGGCGAGGGACCGATCCGGGGCGATCTGGAGCGGTTGTGCGCCGAACGGGGCATCGCGGCCCAGGTCGAGTTTCTCGGCCTGTTGAGCGCGCCGCAGGTGCGCGCCGAGATGGCGGCTGCGAATGCCTTCGTGCTGGCCAGCGATGTCGAGACCTTTGGGGTCGTGGTCGTCGAAGCGCTCGCCGTGGCCACGACGGGCGGCGGGCCGGACCATCTCGTCAATCCTGCGAATGGGCTCTTGATCCCGACCCGCGATCGGCAGGCGCTGCGCCAAGCGCTGACCCATATGCGGCATCAGGCCGACGATTACGATGCCGCAATGCTCCGCGCCGAGGCGCTGCGCCTCTACGGCCCCGAGGCCTTCGCCCGCCGGTTCGCCGAGATCATCGTCTGAGCGGCCCGCAGGGAGCGCCATCGAGCGCGCCGCTTGTTAAGCGACTTGTTCAAGCGATAGACGAACCGAAAGGTGGGCAACTTGAAGCGCCACGGCGATTGCCGCTTCTGCCGCAGGAAAATCTCCGCTCCCAAACCGCGAAACCGGAAGCGCCACGGCTTGTGGGCGCTGGTGTAGTGCAGCAGCGCGGCCTCGTTCAGCCGGGCTGCTGGCAGCGGTCCGGAATCGAAGCCGATCTGCAGGTTCCAGCAATCGGGGAGCGGCGTGATCGCCGTGGACAGGCAGGCGTTGATCGCGTCCTGGTCGGCAAGGCGCAGATTATCCGGATTGGCGATCATCCAAGCCGCGATCTGCGACGCGCAATCGCCGTTCCGCCATGCCGCGAGGTTGACCAGCAGCACGCCCGAATTGAAGTAGACGGCATCGGCCGGCAAACGGAGCCGGTCCTTCCAACGCTCGCCGGTGCGGTCGGCGACAGCGCCCAATAACGGGACCGCGTCGCGCAGCTGCCAGAGCGGCCGCAGCGCGCCGGTGCAGATGATGTCGCAATCGAGATAGAGAATATGACGGACGCCGGCCGGCAGCAGGCCGCCGATCAGCAGCCGGGCATAAGCGGTACGGGTGAGATGATCGCCGCCGCCGCGGGGATAATCCGCCAGCCGCGGAGCAACATCGTAGACCGTGCAATGCGAGCCGGCCTTGTCGACGAGCGCCGTCAGCTTCCGCAGGTCGTGGCGGCGCATACGGTCGGACAGCAGATGGATTTCGAAGCATTCGCCCGGATTGGTGCGCAACACCGACGAAAGCATGATCCCGGCATAGGCGCCGTAACGCGCGTCGGCGGCGCACAACAGGTGGATCGGATCCCTGGAGTCGGCCACAGCCGCGGGTTGTAGCACGACATCCGCCCGTCCTGACGCAGCTCCTCAAAGGATACCCCTTTGGCCGGACTTGTTCCGGCCATCCACGTCTTCAAATGGAGCCATAGCAAGAAAGACGTGGATGCCCGGGACGAGCCCGGGCAAGGGGATTTTGGGAGACAAAGGTGGTGCAGGGTTGGCCTGGGGCGGCGTTGAGGGCGCCGGCCAAGCGGCGTTGCCGGAAGGTGCTTGCTGGCAGGAAAGAATTCGCTCCATCCTGCGCGGGACACCGTCAGGTAATGGACGCCGCGCGATGGCCATTCTGTTCCGCTCGACCCCGGCCGCGACGGCGCGCTGGCGGCCGTTGCTCGGCGAATTGATGCCGGAGCACGAATTCCGCTTCTGGCCGGAGATCGGCGATCCCGCGGCGATCGAATACGCGATGGTGTGGCAGCCGCCGCCGGGGCTGCTCGCGAGCCTGCCGAATCTCAGGCTGATCTGCGGGCTGGGCGCCGGCATCGACCACCTGCTGCGCGACCCGGAATTGCCGCGCCACGTCCCGATCCTGCGGCTGGTCGACCCGTATATGACCGACGCGATGAGCGAATATGTGGCATTGCAGGTGCTGCGGCTGCATCGCCAGGACCTCGATTATCTGGCGCAGCAGCGGGCGCAGATCTGGGAGGAACGCGAGCAGAAGAACGGCGCCGAGCGGCCGGTCGGCATTCTCGGGTTCGGGACCTTGGGCCAGGATGCCGGCCGCAAATTGCACGCGCTCGGCTTTCCGGTCGCGGGCTGGAGCCGGACCGCGAAGGAAATTGCCGGGTTTGCCACCTATGCCGGCGCGGACGGGCTCGACGCGCTGCTCGCGAAGAGCGAGATCCTGGTCTGCCTGCTGCCGTTGACCGCCGCGACCGAAAGCATCCTCAACGCCGGCCTGTTCGCGCGGCTGCCGCGCGGCGCGGGCCTGGTCAATGCCGGGCGCGGCGGGCATCTCGTCGAGGCCGATCTGATCCCGGCGCTCGATGCCGGGCAATTGTCGGGGGCGGTGCTCGATGTTGTCCGCGAGGAGCCGTTGCCGGCCGGGCATCCGTTCTGGAACCATCCGCGGATTATCGTCACGCCGCATATCGCGGCCGAGACGCATCCGCCGACCGCGGCGGCGATCATCCGCGACGCGATCCGCCGCTTCGCCGCCGGACAGCCGGTCGCCAATCTGGTCGACCCGGCGCAGGGGTATTAGGGCGAATTCCTTACCAGGCGTCCGGCCGCCGAGCTCGGCGTCCTGACGAAGGTCGGGACCCACTGATCAGCTTCCGAACGGCTGAAGAATGGGTCCCGGCTTTCGCCGGAACGCGGAGTTTATTTGAGCCCAGCGGACCCAAACGGCGAAATAGTGGTTGGCCGATTGAAATTCGCGGTGGCAGGGCCGTTATGATACGGCGGCCGCGGACCCTGACAGCCGGAGGGAGGGGAAGATGAACGCCACCCTGTCCCTGATCGATCTCGCCGGCGCGATCGCGCTATTGCTGTGGGGCCTGCACATGGTGCAGAGCGGCATCCAGCGCGCCTTCGGACCCAATCTGCGGCGCTTTCTCGGGCGCACCCTCGGCGACCGCTGGCGGGCATTCCTTGCCGGGCTCGGCGTCACCGCGGTGTTGCAGAGCAGCACCGCGACCGGACTGATGGCGGCAAGCTTCGCCGCCGGCGGGCTCGTCGATCTGGTGCCGGCTCTGGCGATCATGCTCGGCGCCAATCTCGGCACGACGCTGATCGTGCAGGTGCTGTCGTTCGATATCGGGCGGGTCGCGCCCTTGTTCGTGCTGATCGGCGTCATCCTGTTCCGGAAGAGCCTGCAATCGCGGACCCGCGATCTCGGGCGGGTTGCGATCGGACTCGGGCTGATGCTGCTCGCCCTGCAGCTCTTGCTCGCGCTTATCACCCCCTATGAGGACGTGCCGAGCCTGCGGCTGTTGATGGGCGCGATCGCGACGCAGCCGGTCATCGACGTGATTTTGGCCGCCGCCTTGACCTGGGCGGCGCATTCCAGCGTTGCGACGGTGCTGTTGATCGCCTCCTTCGCCGCCAAAGGCGTGATCCCGCCGCATGCGGCCTTCGCGCTGGTGCTCGGCGCCAATCTGGGCGCGGCGCTGATCCCGCTCCTCGAAAGCTCGGGCAATGGCGACCCCGCGGCAAAGCGGCTGCCGGTGGGCAATCTGTTGAACCGCGCCATTGGGTGTGTGCTCGGTCTTTTACTGCTCGACTGGGTCGGGCCGGTGATCGTCCGGTTTGAGCCCGACCCGGCACGCGCGGCCGCCGATTTCCACACGCTGTTCAACCTTGCGACGGCGGTGCTGTTCCTGCCGTTGCTTGAGCCTTTTGCGTGGGGGTTGGCGCGGTTGCTGCCGGCGCGCGCGGCGCCGAGCGACCCATCGCGGCCGGTCTATCTCGACGAGGCGACGCGCGAGACCCCTGCCCTGGCGCTGGCCGGCGCGGCACGCGAGGCCTTGCGCATGGCCGATGTCACCGAGGCGATGCTGCGCGGCGCGCTCGATGCGCTCGACCGCGGCGACCGCAAGCAGCTCGCCGCCACCAAAGGGCTCGACAATGTGCTCGACCGGCTCAACGGCGCGATCAAGGCGTATTTGACCGCGCTCGACCCCGACAGCCTCGACGAGCATGACAATCGCCGGCTCGGCGAGATCCTCGCCTTCATCACCAATCTCGAACATGCCGGCGACATCGTCGAGAAGGGGCTGATTGCGATCGCCGCCAAACGGCTGAAGCGCGGTCTTGCCTTCTCGGTCGAGGGCCAGGCGGAAATCCGCATGATGCTGGAGCGGCTGGCGATGAATGTGCAGGCCGCCGCGGCGGTGTTCATGACCGAGGACGCGCGCGCGGCGCGGCAGCTACTGCATGAGAAGGAGGTGTTCCGTGACCTCGAGGCGCGGGCCACCGAAGCGCATTTCGCGCGCATCCGCGCCGGCCGCGTTGAGAGTGTCGAGACCAGCGCACTGCATCTCGACGTGTTGCGTGACATGAAGCGGATCAACGCCCATCTGGCGGCGGCCGCCTATCCGGTGTTGGACAATCTGGGCGAGCTTTTGCCGAGCCGGCACCGCCGCGAGCCCGCCGCCAGCCCGTGAGCAAAAGCCGCCGCGTTTTCGAGCGGCGCCGTGCCAGCATTTAACCCACGTTAAAAACACGCGTAAATCCGGGCGAGCTCCGCGACGCCCGGTTGAACCTAAGTACCTCCCTGCTGTTTGGCAGTGATAAGCCAAATGGCTGATATCGAGGAGGTTTCGGTGGCAAAAATCCGGATCGCGATCATCGGGGCGGGGAATTGCGCCTCGTCGCTGATCCAGGGGATCGAGTTCTACCGCAAGGCCAAGGGCCGCGAAGCGATCCCCGGCCTGATGCATTTGGAACTCGGTGGCTATCACGTCGGCGATATCGATTGCGTCGCGGCGTTCGACGTCGCGCAGGGCAAGGTCGGCTGCGATCTCGCCGAGGCCCTCGCGGCGCACCCCAACAACACGATCCGCTTTGCCGAACTCCGCCCGACCGGGGTCGAGGTCAGGCGCGGCCCGACCCATGACGGGATCGGCCAATACCTGCGCGACGTCATCAAGGAGTCGCCGGCGCCGGCCGACAATGTCGCGAAGACGCTGCGCGCCACCGGCGCCGAAATCGTCGTGTCGTACCTGCCGGTCGGTTCGGAAACGGCGTCGCGCTGGTATGCCGAGCAAGCGCTGGCGGCCGGCTGCGCCTACATCAACTGTATCCCGGTGTTCATCGCCAAGGATGCGACCTGGCGCGACAAGTTTCAGAAACGCGGATTGCCGCTGATCGGCGACGACATCAAGAGCCAGGTCGGCGCAACGATCGTGCACCGCGTACTCACCAATCTGTTCCGCGAGCGCGGTGTTCATCTCGACCGCACCTACCAGCTCAATTTCGGCGGCAACAGCGACTTCCAGAACATGCTCGAACGCGAGCGGCTGCTGACCAAGAAGCGCTCCAAGACCGATTCGGTGACGAGCCAGATGGACGACAAGCTCAGTGATGCCGAGGCGCATGTCGGGCCGAGCGATTACGTGCCGTGGCTCAGCGACAGGAAATGGTGTTACATCCGATTGGAGGGCACGACGTTCGGCAACGTGCCGCTGAATGTCGAATTGAAGCTCGAAGTGTGGGACTCGCCGAACTCGGCCGGTGTCGTCATCGATGCGATCCGCTGCGCCAAACTGGCGCTCGACCGCAAGATCGGCGGTGCGCTGACGGGGCCGTCGAGCTATTACATGAAAAGCCCGCCGGAGCAGTTCACCGATTACGAAGCGTTGGCGCGGACCGAAGCCTTCATTCGCGGCGACGCCGAGCGCTGAGCCGCTCCTCTTTGCAGAGCAGGAAGGTTGCGCCGTCCCAGAGGGTGAAATCGCGAGTGCCGTTGCGCAGGACAGTAAACCCGTACCGCGAGGCCAGATCGGCGACGGCATTGCGGTCGGCATCGAGATCGCCGCGATAGGAATAGTTCAGAATTACCAGAGCGCCGCCGGCTGGGAGCAGCCGCGCCGCATCCGCGACATGACGCTCCGCCAACGCGGAATCGGCAGCGACGAGATACGGAAACGCATCGACCGCCAGGATCAGATCGTAGTCACGGCCGGCGAAGGCTGCGAGACCGGTGCCGTCGCACACCGCGACATCGACATTGACAAGACCGGCACAGCGCCGCCGCGCCTCCTCGATCATGCCCGGCGACAGATCGACGCCGGTGATCGCGCGCAATCGCGATGCGAGGGCGGTTTCGAGGCGGCCGATGCCGCAGCCGATATCCAGCGCGATGATGTCGGGCCCGAGCAATCCCCATTCGTCTAGCCGGGAGACGAGCTCGGCGGTGGCGCGGTCGAGGGTGGCGGGCGAGCCCAGCGAATAGAGCGCAACCGCGGCTTCGGGGGCGATCGCCACGGCATCATCAAACTGCTGACGGATCGCGGCAATATTGCCGGCCCGCTCGCGCGCGAGTCCGCTCTCGACGAGGGCGACAGCACCAGCCAATGCCGCGGGATGTTCGATCATGACCTGCTGCAATACCCCAACCGCGGGTTCATCGGGCGCTGTGGCGGCGATGGCCGTCAGGCAGTCGGTGAGCGGCGCCATTCCGCCCAACGCCAATAGCAATTGCATGATGGCGACTTCGGCGGAGATCTCGCCAGCGAGATAGCGCGCCAGCACCGGCCGCGCCGCCTCCGGGCAAGCGCTCAATTCGCTAGTTGATCCATCGTTCATGATCGTTTGAAGGTGCGTGCGAGGTTCAACCGGTCGACGGCGCCCCAGGCGTATTTGTAGCTCTCGCCACCGCGCAGGAAGTGGAACTCTCGCGCGCCCTCGACAATGGCGGCGCGGATCGCGTGATGCAGCAGCTGGGCGCCGGGGCTGAGCCGCGTCATGTCGGGGTCGAACCCGCCGAGATAGGCATAGGCGTTGCCGTGACAGTGAAATCCGTAATAGACGCCGGCAACTGCGCCGGCGATCCACAGGCGATAGAGGCGCAACATCCCGGCCGCGCAAAACGCGCGCGCCGCCTCGCGGTGAAATTCGCGCACCGCCGGGTCGGCCAGCACGCCTTTTTCGCCGCGATCGCGCCAGCGCTTTTCATGCAGTCGCAACAGATCCACGAGTGCCTCATCGACCGTGGAGAGATCGGTGGACTCGATCGTTACCGGGCCAAGGGCTTCGGAGCGGGTCTGCGCCTGGCGTACATCGCGCAATGCTTTGCGCGGCACGACGGTCGCGAGATCGCTGGGGTCCGACGGCAAGGCCAGCAGCGGGCAGGGCTCGCCGGGATGGCGGGTCTCGACGAGGGCGGGCGGGGTCACGGCACCGGCCAGCGCCGCATTCGGCGGCAGGTCGGGCAGGTGACATTCCTGCCAACCGGGAATATCGACGATGGCGGCCAGCAGCGCATCGGCAACACCGGGATCGGAGGGATCGATCAGCGCGTCGAGGTAATCCGATACGCTGATGCCCAATGGCAGCAGTTTGACGCTGCCAGGCTCGTGCAATTCGTACAGCGGCAACACGCCGGCCAATGTGCCGTCGATATGGGCAGTGACAATATGCGGCGCGCCGGTGCCGAATTGATGCCACCATGCCGTCAGCCATGCCGGCGATTGGAACGGTGTCGCGCCGGGGACGCGATGCCACATCGCCGTCCATTCCGGGATCAGCGCAGCGAGGCGGCCGTCATTGTCGATATGTTCGATACGCACGACTTACATACAACGCTCCGTGCCCGGCCTGGTGCCGGGCACCCACGTCTTTGTTGTCACGGTTTGCCGACGCCAAGACGTGGATGACCGGGACAAGCCCGGTCAAAGGGTGCTTTTTGAACGCAGTATCGTAAGGGCCGCAGCTCCTCCGGAGCCCGACTAGCCGACAAATCTAGGTCAGCGGTCGAGCCACCAATCTTCCATGCGCCAGCCATTGTATTGGCTGTTGACCATGATCGTCACTCCCTTGAGCTGCGGCTGCCAGCAGGTCGCGGCGCGAAAGTGATAGACGATGGGACGGGCGCCATCCTCCTGCAATTTCCTGTCGATGTCCCAGACCAGGCGCTTGCGTTTTTCTTGGTCGGCTTCGGTCGACTGCTTCTCGAACAATTGCTCGAGCTCGCGGTTGCAATAGCCGGTGTAGTTGCGCTCCGAGCCGCAGCCGTAGTTCTCGTAGAACATCTGGTCGGGGTCGTCGACGCCGCTGCCGGTGTTGTTCTGGCCGAGCTGGTAATCGTGGCGCGCGACCTTCGGGAACCAGTTCGCAGTGTCGACGGGATCGAGCTCGCCGTCGATCCAGATCGGCTTCAGCTGGTCGATCAATATGACCGCCGGGTCGCGGAAGATCGGGATGTTGCGCGCCGATACCTTGACCGCGAGGTGCTTGTCGGGGCCGTAGCCGAGGCTCTTCATGATCTTGCGCGCCTCGTCGCGGTTCTTCTCGACATCGGGACCGTATCCCGGCAAAGCCTGCAGCATGTCAGCCGGAAGGCCCCACTGGCCCGCCGGCAAGGGCTGCATCGCGCCGCCGACATCGCCCTGCCCCTCGGCCAGAATGTCGATGAAGGATTTGCGGTCGAGCGCGTAGGCCAAGGCCTTGCGCAGATCCGGGTTGTTGAAGGGCGGGTTGTCGCGGTTCATGATCAGATTGGTGCTGGCGTTGCCCGGTGCCAGCTCGCAGATCGCCTGCGGCGCTTGGTTCTTCACATCCTTCAGCATCGGGATCGACACCTCGAACGGAAAGGTCATGTCGAACTTACCGCCGATGAAGGACAGCATAGCCGTCGCGCGGTTCGGAATGATCGTGTACTCGATCCCGTCAAGATAGGGCCGCCCCGGCTTCCAGTAATCCGGGTTCTTCGCGACCCTGATCGCCTCGTTGGGCTTGAACTCGACGAATTTGAACGGGCCGGTGCCGATCGGATTGAGGCGCATGTCCTTCGGTGCGATGTGGCACGGATAGACCGGCGTGTAGCCCGAGGCGATCAGGGTCAACAGCGCCGGTTGCGGCCGCTTCAACACGAAGGTGGCTTCGAGATCGCCGTTGGTTTCGACCGCGGCGACGTTGTTCCACCAGGATTTGCGGGGGTTGGCGCGGAACCGTTCCTGGCCGCGGCCGCTCAAGAGATCCCAGGTGCATTTGACGTCGGCGGCGGTGAAGGGCTTGCCGTCATGCCAGTTGACGCCGGGGTGCAGTTTGAAAGTCAGGCGGTTGCCCTCCTCGCTCCACGACCAGCTGTCGGCGAGTTCGGGGCGGATCGTCTTGAGGCTGTTCTGGGCGATGTGCTGGTCGTAGACGACGAGGTTGTTGAAGACCCCCATCATCGGGATCTCGGTCGAATTGGTGCCCTCCTCGTGGATCGACATGCTGGCGGGGCTGTCGCGGTGGTAGACGCGCAGGACGCCGCCCTGCTTCTGCGCTAGCACCGCGCCGGAAAAGCCAAAAACCGCAAGCAGCGCGGCGGCAATGCCGATGCCGCGAATCCGGCGTCTCATCAGCGTCCCTCCCCTATACGACGGTTTCCTGTCGGCGGCACGTATCGAAGCGGATTTCGCCAGCCAAGGAAAGCACGGCTTTGGCGAGATGCAGCACCGGCCGTTGGCAAGCGTTGGCCTGGCAGACACTGTAGGCCGCCGAGATCAGGAGCCCCGCGATGTATCTCGCCCGCTTTTCCTATGACGTGCTGCCGGTCAATCGGCAGCGCGCGATCGATTTTATCCGCCGCGAGGTCGAAGCCGCCCGCGGCAATGGCCTCAACGCCCGCATGCTCGTGCCATTGACCCGCGGTCATGGCGACGGCGCGGCGCTGCAGTTCGAGGTCGAATTGCAGAAGCTCGACCAGCTCGACCAGTTCCGCAACCGCGGCATCGGGTCGAGCAAGGAGACCGGCAATTGGATGCACTCGTTCAGCGAGGTGCTAACCGCGCCGCCGGCGGTCGAGATCCTGCACGTCGATGGCGCCGAGGCGAAGTAAGGGGTCTTGACCCGCCCATATTTCGTCACTGCGAGCGAAGCGAAGCAATCTCCCGCCGGGTTGGCTAATCCGATGGGGATTGCTTCGTCGCTGCGCTCCTCGCAATGACGGATGAGTAGTCAGCTCAGGCCGGCGCGGGCATAAAGGCGGCAGGCGTTGTCCCAGAGGAGCTTCTTCTTGCGCTTCTCGGGCATACCCCAGCCCAGCACGATCGAGGCCGATTTCGGGAAATGGCTTTCGCCGTGCGGGTAGTCCGAGGCGTACATTAACACGTCGTCGCCCAAAAGATCGGCGACTGCGTTGGTCAAGGGCGCGCCTTCCGGGATCTCGATGCTTTGGAAATAGCGGCCGCCGGTCACGTAATCGGTCGGGCGGCGTTGTAGCTCCGGCAGAGCCGCCTTGATCGTCTCGGCATGCTCGTCGAGCCGCTTGATCCAGAACGGCAGCCAGCCATGTCCGGCTTCCAGGGTCGCGATCCGCAGGCTCGGATAACGGTCCATGACGCCGCTGCCGATCAGGGATGCCATGTTGCGCATGCCGCACCAGGGATGCGCCGCAGAGCGCTGCAGCCATAGATTGTCCCAGGTGTCCTGCCCACCCGGCGCGTAGGGCGGCATGACCGTGAAGGTGTGCAGCACGATCGCCAGGTCGAGCTCGGCCGCCTCGGCATAGAGCGGTTCGAGATCGGGATGATCGAGCGGCGTGCCCACGGGCGCGTAGACCAGCAGGCCCCAGGCCCAGCGTGCCTTGCCCCACCGACGCATCTCGGCGAGCGAGCCCTCGACATCGCGCGCGGCGGCCAGGATCACCCCGCCGAGCCGCTCCGGAAAGGCGCCGCAGTAATCGCTCATCCAGCGGTGATAGGCGCGGTACATCGCCAATTCGAGCGCGATGTCGTCGCCGGCCGTCCAGGTGCCGAACCAGCCCGAGGGCAGGGTCAGATTGGCGTCGACCCCCTCATAATCCATGTCGGCGATGCGGGCGGCGGGGTCGGCATCGACCAGCGGCGAGGGCTGGCGCTCGCGCGCGACGCCGGTGAACCCGGCCATGTAGCCGGCGGGCTTTGTGTCGGGCATGGCGGTGCCGAGCTTTCTGCGGTAATGGCGCTCGCCCTTGCTGTAGGTCACGCGGCCGCTGCGGCCGGTCGCGCGATAAGGCTCCCATTTGGCGAGCCGGTCCTTGTCGGCGGCGCTCAGATAGGGTTCGAGGATCAGGGCGTCGGGGCCGACATGGGTGTCGGAATCGAAGATTAGGTAGCCGTCGCGCGCCATCACTGCCTCCGGTATTTGTCGAGCGCCGCCTCCGACAGATAGCGCTCTTCCAAGGCGCGCTGCTTGTCGGCGCCTTCGCCGTCGGGCGGCATCTCCGGGTGAGGATAAGGCCGGTCCTGCCGGCTGGCGACGAAATCATCCCAGGCGGCGGTGCCGCGCTCTTGGAACGCCGTCATGAAATCCCACAACGCCGCCCAGGTCACCTGGTGCGTGAAGCCGGGATACCAGGCGATCGTGACGCCGAGCGCCAGATGCTCGTCGAGCCCGAGATAGCGCCCGAGCTTGCCTTTCATGAACGAAAAAGGGCCCTCGACCGCGGCGCGCGCGGCGCGAATCTCCTCGACCGAATGCGGCGATTCAAGCTGCACCCAATCGACCTTGGCCTCCTCGCGATAGGCCTTGAGGCGGACAAGCGCATCCTCGAACCCGCCATTCGCGGCATCCCGGGCATAACACTGCGCCATCACGACGAAATCGGGGTCGAGCTCGTTTTTCATGTCGACGGCGGCGCGATAGCGGGCGATCGCCAGATCGAGCGGCACGACCTCGACCCCGGCGTCCTGGGTCTTGCGCTTGCCCTCGATCGGCTGGTCGTCGATGCGCACCCCGGCGATGCCGCGGCGGATGCATTCCCGCACCATGCGGCGCACCGCCATGATGCCGCCGTGCCCGGTGTCGCCATCCATGATGACCGGAATCTTGACGCTGTCGGCGATCCAACCGGCGATCTCGACGCATTCCGACAAGGTCGCGGTGCCGACATCGGCGAGGCCGGTGTACGCGCCGACGACGCCGCCGGTGCCAACGAAGAGGGCCTCGCAGCCGGCTCGCTCCATGATCCTGGCGTGCGCTGCGGTCGGCGGGTGCAGGACGGCCAGCACCTTGTCCCGGCGATGGATCAATTGCTGCAGGCGGGCGGTTTGCGGGCTGCTCATGGCGATTTCCCCGTTTGGCTGCCGCAAATCCTGGCGCGGCGGCGCACCCTCGTCGAGCAGATATTTGCGGCAGTTCAATCGAAGCCGACGAATTCATGGCGCCCTTGGCATGCCCGGCACGATTTGCCCCGGCAAGCATTGTAAAAACCACGAAAACACGAAGGAAGCTGTCATTGCGAGCGAAGCGAAGCAATCTCCTGCCGATTGTGTTCAGACCGATGGCGATTTCTTCGTCGCTGCGCTCCTCGCAATGACAGTCT
>Ga0209474_10002504_pt1 | contig 16813 bp, 15 predicted proteins | sample GraSoiAngelo_145_FD_185902 | JGI IMG/M metagenome (GOLD analysis project Ga0209474, IMG submission 185902) | Grasslands soil microbial communities from the Angelo Coastal Reserve, California, USA - 14_1009_05_20cm (SPAdes) (version 2) | ecosystem: Environmental > Terrestrial > Soil > Grasslands...
CACCGCGAGATGATCGGTGCCGGCGCCGGAAAACACCAGCGCATCGCCGCGCGCCTTGGCCGCCCTCACCGAGCGCTGGATCAATTCCAGCGAGGTCGGCCAGTCCAGTCCCATGCCGCGCTGCGCGGTATCCATCGCCTCAGCCACGCCAAAGCCGAGATCCCAGACGTGTTCGCGGAACGCAATGGTCTTGTCCCAGTCGATCGCCGCCGTGAGCCACGGATCGACGTCGGCGAGCGGATCGGAAACCACGTGCGCGGCGGAAAACGCCACGCGGTTCAGCGTGCCCTGAAGCTTTGACGGAAACGTGCGCGACGCCGCCAGCCGATAGGTCTCGAGCGAACGATCGGCCTTCGGCAATTTCAACGATGGCGGGGAGACTGGCAACACAGGCTTGTTCATGGCGCCGACCTCACACCTTGATTGGAGCGACATCGATCCAGCGACGCTCCCGCGAGCTCTGCAGCGCGCATTGCGCCAGTTGCACACCCTTGGCCCCTTCCAGCAGAGTATACTTGTAGGGAGCATCCTCGCAGACGTGGCGGATGAACATCTCCCACTGCTCCTTGAAGCCGTTATCGTAGCCTACGTTCTCCGGCAGCTTCTGCCAGTCGGCGTAGAAATCGTGCAGCCGCTTCTCGTCCGGATTCCACACCGGCCGCGGCGTCGCCTGGCGGGCCTGGATCACGCAATCGGAAAGCCCCGCCACCGCCGAGCCATGGGTGCCATCGACCTGAAAGGTGACGAGATCGTCGCGATGGACCCGCGTCACCCAACTCATGTTGATATGCGCGATCACGCCGCCCTTGAGGCGGAAGGTCGCGTAGGCGGAATCATCGGCGGTCGCCTTGTACTTCCGGCCCTGCTCGTCGACGCGCTCCGGAATATCGGTGGTGCCGAGGCAGCTCACGCTTTCGACCTCGCCAAAGAGATTGTCGAGCACGTAGCGCCAGTGGCAGACCATGTCGAGGATGATGCCGCCGCCGTCCTCGCTGCGGTAATTCCACGACGGCCGCTGCGCCTCCTGCCAGTCGCCTTCGAACACCCAATAGCCGAATTCGCCGCGCACCGAGAGCATCCGGCCGAAGAAGCCGGAATCGCGCAGGAATGCGAGTTTCTTCAATCCCGGCAGGAACAGCTTGTCCTGCACGGTGCCGTGCTTGATGCCCCTGGCATTGGCGAGTTTGACGACCGCCACCGCCTCTTCGAGATTGGTCGCGATCGGCTTCTCGCAATAGACGTGCTTGCCGGCATTGATCGCCTTGGTCAGCAGCGACGGGCGCGCCTGCGTGGTGGCGGCATCGAAGAACACGGTATCGTTGTTGTCGGCGAGCGCTGTGTCGAGATCGCTGGTCCAGCGCGGCACATTGAACTGCCTGCCGAGTTGCTCGACCCTGCGGGCATCGCGGCCGACCAGAATCGGGTCCGGCATCACGCGATCGCCGTTGGATAGCCTGACGCCACCCTGATCCCGGATCGCGATGATCGAGCGGATTAGGTGCTGGTTCAGTCCCATGCGGCCGGTGACGCCGTTCATGATCACGCCGAGGCGTTGCGTCGTCATTGGCGTCTCTCTCCCTCGTTCCTGCAGCTTTGGGCGAGAAATTAACCCGTTGGGTAAATACCGTCCAGCCGGATTCTCTCGCTAATCCCCTCGTCACCCTGCGAAAGCACGGACGGCCGCAGCGTATGGCTCCGGCAAGCGACTCTGCCCAACCTGGGTTTATTTTCGAAACCGACCTTGATGCCGTCTTATTTGTAGTTACAATAATTCAATGAAGATCAGTTCGATCCGGCGAAGCGGGCGAGCACGCTAAGGGACCGCGGTCTCGATTTCGCCGACGCGGCCGAGGTATTCGCAGGCAAGGCCCTGAATATTCCGGACGAACGCCGCGACTATGGTGAGGTCAGGATTATCACCGTGGGATTACTGCGCGGGCGAATGGTGATCGTGGTTTGGACGCCGCGCGACAATGGGCGGCACGTATTTTCGGTGAGGAAAGCCAATGACCGGGAAAAAGCGCGCTTTGGGAAGCGACTTGAAGAAAGTTGATCGCCACGTTATTCAGCCGGACGAATATGAGGAGATTCCGGAGCTCACTGACGAGATGGCTGAGCGCGCCGATCTCTATCAAGGCAGAAAGCTGATCCGTCGCGGGCGGCCAAAATCCGACGATCCCAAGCAACTGATCACCTTGCGGCTGGATGCAGCAGTGCTTCGCTGGTTTCAGCAGAGCGGTCCGGGCTACCAATCCCGCATCGGCGCCGCGCTGAAATCGCATATGACACGGAAGAAAGCTGCGGCGAAGGCTGCTCCACGCCGAAAGACGGCGGGCAAGAAAAAGGCGTGGTAAGGAGTTTACCAGCGGTCATGATAGATCGCCGCAATCGGCCTTTGGAGCCCGGCAATGCAGAGCGATTACGCGAAGCTACTTCGTGCGGTGCTAACAGCGCCACTTATGTTGGCGGCTGTTTCAGGTGCCGCTGTTGCCGGACCGTTAGAGGATGCTCTTGCCGCGCATGACAAAGGCGACGATGCCACGGCCTTACGGCTTATTCGCCCGTTAGCCGACCAAGGAAACGCCGAGGCGCAGTACAATCTCGCAATCATGTACTTTACAGGACAAGGCGTGCCCAAGGACTTTGCAGAAGCTGCAAAATGGTTTCGCCCGGCGGCCGACCAAGGCGATGCCACGGCACAGTACAATCTTGGCGTCTTGTATTTCAGCGGCTCGGGCGTGCCGCAGAACCTTGGTGAGGCCGCGAAGTTATATGGTCTTGCTGCCAAACAAGGTTATGCCAACGCGCAGTACAATCTCGCCGTCATGTACTCAAGCGGCTCGGGCGTGGCGCAGGACTACGGTGAGGCTATCAAATTGTTTCGCCTTGCAGCCGAGCAAGGGTACGCCCCGGCACAGTACAATTTGGGCCTTATGTTCGGCAACGGCCAAGGCGTGTCGCAGGATTACGCCGAGGCCATCAAGTGGTTCCGCCTGGCCGCCGTCCAGGGAGACGCCGACGCTCAATACAGCCTCGGCCGCAGGTACTATAACGGCGAGGGAGTAGCGAAGGACTACGCTGAAGCCGCGAAATGGTTTCGCCTCGGCGCCGAGCAAGGCCACGCCGGAGCGCAATACGCCCTCGGCGTTATGTTTAATCTGGGCTCGAATCGATTTCTGATTTTCCGAATTTTTCTTGACGGCCAGGTAGAATCAGGGGTAATGCGATTCCGTCCCGTCTCGACATGAGGGGCGGCTCGCGATCGTCACGGACGCGGGACGGGATGCGGTGGACGCGGGTAGCGCTGAAGACGAGAGCGCGGACCCGCGGACGGCGAAATCGTGTGGTCCTGACGCCCCGACGCTGGCGTCAAGCTTGCGGGTCTTGACCTGCAGGCGACAGTGGCAAAAAAGCCCGGTCACTGGGGAGAGCGCGTTATAAGCCGTAAACCATTGCGCGGGGAATGTCGGGTGAACCGATGTGACCGTGGTGACTATGCTCGTGCGCTTTTTTCTTGCGTGCGAGGCTGCGGGCGCATCGAGCGCCCGGCATTCCCTGCGCCCTCTGATCTTCAGAAGGCGGGACGTGCAGGCCAAACCTCGCGCGCATGCGCGGCGAGATCGCGGGGCTGTGGCGCCGGGCTAGCTGTTTGAAAAGGTGAAGTCAGCAATTGAGCGGGAGAAGCTGGCCGCCCTTTCTTCTCCTTCTCCCCGCTTGCGGGGAGAAGGTCGGGATGAGGGGCCGTCTCCGCAAATTCCCGGGGGGTGCACGCGGTGAGTCCCCCTCACCCGCGCGGCTTCGCCACGCTTCGCCGGACGACCTCTCCCCGCAAGCGGGGCGAGGTAAAGGCAGTGCGCCATCTGATCGCATCTCATTCCGCGCTGGAATGTGCCGGCGCTCGCACCCGCGGCGGCTTGCCCCGGCCGAAAGAGGCAAATGATTTTCCGGTCAAGGCCGCCAGCACCAGCGCGACCATGTGCGCCAGGCGCTCGTCGCGGGCTTCCCTCGAAAGCAGATCGCGGCCGAAAATCACGCTCAGCGTGGCGCTGTTCGACAGATAGAAAAAGCTCAAGGCCGCGATCGAGATGTACAACTGCACCGGATCAACCGCGACCTGGAAGTCGCCGCTTTCGACGCCGCGCCGCACCACGGTGCGGATCATCTCGACGAACGGCGAATGCATCGATTTGACCTTGGTCGATCGCTTCAGGTGCCGAGCCCGCTCCAGGTTTTCGGTGTTGAGCAGCGCCAGGAATTCCGGATTGCGGATAAAATAGTTCCAGGTGAAGTCGATCAGGCGTTCGATCGCCTCGGGGGGATCAAGATGTTCGAGATCGAGGCCACGCTCTTCGACGCGGATCTGCTCGTAGGCGGCTTCGAGCACCGCCAGATATAGATCGTCTTTCTTGCCCACGTGATAGTACAGCATGCGCTTGTTGGCGCCGGCATTCGCCGCGATGCGGTCGACGCGCGCGCCGGCGAGGCCGTGCGCGGCAAATTCCTGCTTGGCGGCCTCGAGGATGCGAATCCGCATCCCCTCGGGGTCGCGCTGCCATTTCAGAATTCGCTTTGCCTTGGCCAAATCAGTTGCTCGGCGACGGTGCGAGTGTTGATGTAGCACGCATCAGGCGGATTGAGAATGAATGGGGGCCGATCCCATAGCCTGGGGTCGCGGCGGGCGCTCCAGCAGCAAGGTCTGGATGCCGCAGGTGCCGCCCCGGACGCTCATCACCCGCGTGCCCGGCTTGCGGCCGATGCGCACCTGCGACACGTCGATGCCGGCCGAAACCAGCCGCGCCCGGGTCGCATCAATGTCGGCGACCCGCCAGCTCAGGCCCCAGAGCTTGTCATGTGCCTTGTCGATAGCGCCGTCCTTCCCCGGCCGGCACACGACCTCGACGATCAGATCGCCGCAGCGAAAGAACATCAGCCGGCCCCAGTCCGGACGCGTGCGGTCGAGCGCCATGTCGAGCCCCAGCCGCGCGCCATAGAGCGCCGCGGCGCGTTCGGGGTCTTGCGTCGACACCACGACGTGGTCGAGCCCGAGGATCGGCGCCGCCGAGGTCGCGGCCGAACGCGCCCGCTCCTCGGCCGGTTCGAGAAAGAAGAGCCGCACGCCCCGCGTCGGGTCGGTCGCCGCGCGGGTACGCTTCCAATGCAGCGTGGCGCCGGACGCGGCATCGCGGCTCTCGACCTCGACGATCGGATCCGGCTTTAGCGCCAGGCGATCGAGCCTGCGGTGCATTTTCGCGATGTCGGCCACGCGAAAGCAGATGCTCGCAAGCCCCTCGCCCTGCGTCTTGATCGCGCCGCGAATGCGCTCGGCGGTCTCGGAAGCGCCCTCGGGCGCCATCAGCTCCAGCGACATGTTGTCGAGCGTGAACAGCACGGTTTGCCCGCCTTCGGTCGAGCTTTGCCACGACGGCGCCCGCGCGAATAGCGTCTGGCAGGCCGCCTGACCTGCCTCGATATCATTGACGAGAACGACGACGTGATCGAGGCCGGTGATCACGGAAACAGCCCGCGCGTGTTCTTGGCGGCGCGCACTTTCTCGACCCCGATCGCCATGGCCGCGGTGCGATGTGGAATCTTGCCGGCTTTGGAGCGCGCCAGCATCTGATCAAAGGCGCGGTCGAGGATATGATATTCGCGCCGCACCACTTCCTCCTCCTCCCAGAACAATTGCTGGAGGTCCTGCACCCATTCGAAATAGCTGACCACCACGCCGCCGGAATTGCACAGGATGTCCGGGATCAGGAAGATTTCATCCTGACGTTTCTCCAGCACCAGGTCGGCATCCGGCGTGGTCGGGCCGTTGGCGCCTTCGGCCAGCACCCGGCATTTCAAATTCTCCGCCACTTTGGCGTCGATCACCCGTTCCATCGCCGCCGGCACCAGCACATCGCAGGGCAAGGCGAGGACTTCGTCAGGATCGAAATGCAACTGGTTGGAAAACCCGGCGATGCTGCCATGAGTGCCCGCATGGCGCATCAGCGCAGGAATATCGAGCCCGGCCGCATCGTGAAGCGCGCCGGTGTGATCTGAGACCGCAATCACCTTGAGGCCGAATTGATGCAGTTCGAGCGCCGCATAGGAGCCGACATTGCCAAAGCCCTGGATAACGGCGGTGGCATCGTTCGCCTTGATCGAGAGCTCTTTCAGCACCCGCATGGCCAAGTGCGCAACGCCGCGCCCGGTGGCTTCGCGCCGGCCCAGCGTACCGCCGGAAGCAACCGGCTTGCCGGTGACGATCTCGGTCACGGTTTGCCCCTGGTACATCGAGTAGGTGTCCATGAACCAGGCCATCACCTGTTCGTTGGTGCCCATGTCCGGCGCCATCACGTCGGTATGGGGACCGACGAACGGGATCATCTCCTGCATATAGCGGCGCGACAGCGACTCGAGCTCGCGTTTGGAGATCGTGGAAAGGTCGACGTTGACCCCGCCCTTGGCGCCGCCATAGGGAAGCCCCACCAGCGCGCATTTCCAGCTCATCCAGATTGCGAGCGCAGCCACCTCGCCGATATCGACGGACGGCGAGAATCGCGTGCCGCCTTTGGTCGGTCCCATCGTGAGGTGATGCTGCACGCGATAACCTTCGAATACCGCGACGGTGCCGTCGTCGCGGTGGATCGGACAGGACACGGTGACCGCGCGTTTCGGCAACAGCAGGCGGTCGCGCTCGTCCATCGGGATTTCAAGATGATTGGCGATCACATTGAACTGGTTCGCCGCCATCTCAAACACCGGACCGGAATAGACGGTCATCGTTTCCCCCTTTGTCGCGTTATCCGGAACTCGCAATGGCGGTCCGGCCATCACCGGCGACTTGCAGCGATGGCCGCAGACGTCGTATTCCGCTCACACCCCCATCTCAAGCGTATAACGCGGCAGGGTTGCGAATAATTTGCGCGAAAATCCACAACAACCGGTGCTAATGTGACGCGCCGGGCGAGGACCATCCACCAGCCCACGGAAAACGAATGCAGGCTCTTTTCATCGGACAGACCTATATCGACGTTACCTTCATCACCGACCACATGCCGACCGGCGACGAAAAGCATGTCGCCTCCGCTTACGCGGTCTCGTTCGGCGGCAACGCCGTTACCGCGGCATTCTGTTGCGCCAAGCTCGGCATTGTGCCGGACCTGATCGCCACCGTCGCCAATGACTGGTTGGGGCGGATGTTCCAGGACATGAGCGCGAAGTATGGAATCTCGATCCATCCGCGCAAGGTCAACTCCTCGTCGCTGTCCTTTATCATGCCAAAGGACGGCAAGCGCGCGATCGTGCGTTGCCGCGACGACGCCCACATCCATCCCTTCCCGCTGCTCAACCTTGGCAATTGCCGCGTGCTGCACGTCGACGGTCACCAGCCGGATGCCGCGATCCACTATGCCAAACTGTGCCGCGAGGCCGGCATCCTGACTTCGCTCGACGGCGGCGGCCTGCGCACCAATACCCATGAGCTTCTGGAGTTCATCGATGTCGCCATCGTCGCCGAGCGGCTGTGCGAGCAGATGGACCTCACACCGGAAAAGATGATCGACTATCTCAAAAGCCGAGGCTGCCGGGTCGGCGGCATCACCATGGGGGAGAAGGGTTTGCTCTGGTACGACGAGACCGGCAAGCTCCACACCTTGCCGGCGCTGCCGATCCCGCTCGATCGCGTGATCGACACTAATGGCGCCGGCGACGTATTCCACGGCGCCTATGTCTATTCCTACCTCTCCAATCCCGGCAAAACCTGGCACGACCATTTCGAATTCGCGCGCGCGGCGTCCACCTACAAGATCCAGCGCCTCGGCAACGAGGCGGGGCTGCCGACGCTTGCCGACATCGAAGCCGTCAGGCAGGAGTTCGAGGTCCGGGTCTAGCTTTTTGGGAACAGTGCATGGGCCGCGTTTTCATCGCCGGCAGCATCAATATGGATGTGGTGGCAACCGCCGACCGGCATCCGCAGGTAGGCGAGACGGTCGCAGGCGACGCCGTGCTGTACTTCCCCGGCGGTAAGGGCGCCAACCAGGCCGTCGCATCCGCAAAGCTCGGCGCATCGACGACGCTGATCGGCCGGCTCGGCCAGGATGCTTTCGGCGATGAGTTGAAAGCGTTCCTCGCCACTGAGGGAATTGACCTCAGTTTTGTTCGGCAGACCGCCGACGCCCATACCGGCACGGCCATCATCACCGTCGCAAAAGCCGACAATACGATTGTCGTTATTCCCGGCGCCAATGCGCTGGTCGATGCCGCCGATGTCGCGGGAGTAATGCTTGAGAAGGGCGATATCGCAGCCAGCCAGTTCGAGATCCCGTTGGCGACGATCGACGCCTTCTTCGAACGAGCCCGTACCGCCGGCGCGACGACGATCCTCAATCCGGCGCCGGCGCTGTCATTCGATCGCAAATTGCTCGATCTCGTCGACATCCTCGTGCTCAACGAAACCGAGCTCGGCCTGTTGGCCGGGGGCGGGTTTCGCGAGAGCGACGATGACGCCCGCTTCATCGACGCGGCAAGATCGCTGCAGACGAGCCGCGATCAGACCATCTGCGTGACGCTGGGCCAACGCGGCGTCGTTGCGCTCGTCGGCGGCGCGCCGCTGATCATTCCGGGCCGCATGGTCGGCGCCATCGACACTACCGGCGCCGGCGATTGTTTCGTCGGCGCGCTGGCCGCGCAATTGGCTGATGGCGCCGCCATGCGCGATGCGCTTGAATATGCCAATGCGGCCGCCTCGATTTGCGTGCAGCGGATGGGCGCGGCACCGTCGATGCCGACGGCTGAGGAAGTGGAAGCGCTAAGCAAGCGCGCTCTTTAGATCGAAGCCTGGGTCCGCTGCCTGTACCGGCGCGATCGACCGGTCCATCCCGAGCAGCCGGCGGCCGAACATGTGGTCCCCTGCCCGATTGATGGACTCGATGCCGACGAGCCTGCCGGTCTTGTAGCAAAACGCCGAGAACGCCTTCTGCGCGGGATGGCCCCGCATCACGACCTGATCATAGCCGGTCGTGAGGCCCGCGATCTGGAGCTTGTCGTCGCCCTGGTCGCTCCAGAACCAGGGCTGGCCATCATAGGTCTTGGCATCGCCCGTCAGCCGCGCCGCTACGCAGCGCGCGTGATCGGTGGCGTTCTGCACGGATTCCAGCCGCAGCGATCCGCCGAAGCGCGGACTTTCAAATAGCGCGCAGTCGCCGATCGCGGAGATGTTGGGGTCAGCGGTCAATAGTTGCTCGTTGACGATGATGCCCGAGGCGACGGGAAGGCCCGCATCGGCGGCGAGCTCGACATTGGGCAGGACGCCGACGCCGACCACGACAAGGTCGGCCGCAATGTGGCGCCCATCGCTGAGACTGACGCCGGTCACCTTGCCGCGATCGGCCTCGATGCCGGTAACCTGCACGCCCAAATGGATGCGGATGCCGGCCGCGCGGTGCCTTCCTTGAAAATATTCCGAGACTTCCGCGGTCACCGCGCGCGCCATGACGCGGCTGGCGAGCTCGACGACGTCGACTTCCAGACCCTTGATCCGCGCGGTGGCGGCGAACTCGAGCCCGATGAATCCAGCACCGATGACGACGACGTGTTTGCTCGACGCGATGCGCCGCCGCAAGTCCTCGCTGTCATCGAGGATGCGCAAATAGCGCACGTCGGACAGATTGGCGTTGGGAATGTCGAGCAGGCGGTTGCGAGCGCCGGTCGCGAGCACCAGATGGCCATAGTCGAGCGATGAGCCGGACGCGAGGTTCAGCTTGCGCGCGCCGCGGTCGATCGCGATCGCGCGATCCGCGATCAGCTCGATGTTCTGATCGCAGTAGAACTTATCGGGGCGGAACATCAGGCTGTCAGGGCCGCCGGTGCCCTTCAGATAAGCCTTGGATAAAGGCGGCCGCTGGTAGGGCAGATGTGCCTCGTCATTGATGAGCGCGATACGGCCGCTAAAACCATGCTGGCGCGACGAGGCCGCGACCTGAAAACCCGCGTGGCCGGCGCCGACGATCAGAACTGGTCCTTGCGTCATGCGTCAGGCCACAGTCACGCGCAGCGGCAGGCTGTCGAGCCCGCGAAGCGTGTTGTTCAGCCGCCGCTTTGGCTCGCCGGTCAGCTCGAACGCGGCGATGCGTTTGGCCAGCGCGCCAAACACCGCCTCGCTTTCGAGCCGTGCCACCGCCTGGCCGACGCAGCCATGGATGCCGGTGCCGAAAGTCATGTGTCCGGTGGCGCGGCGCTTGACGTCGAAGATCTCCGGCTTGTCCCAGCGGCGTGGATCGCGGTTGGCGGCGGCAAGAAACAGCAGCACCTTTTCGCCGTCGCCAAGCTTTACGCCGCCGACCTCGATCGCCTTGGTAGTGGTCCGGAAGAAGGTCTGCACTGGCGCCTCAAAACGCAATACTTCTTCGAAAGCGAGTCGGATCAGGGAAGGATTTTCGCGCAAGACCGCCCATTGCTCGGGATAGTTCGCAAAGCAATACAGCGCATTGCCGAGCCCGTATACGGTGGTATCGATCCCGGCTGACAGGAATGAGCGCACCAGCATGCCGGCTTCAAGCTCCGTCAACTCGCCGGAATCGACGGCGGCAAAGATCTGGATGCCCAAACCATCGGGCGCCAGCGCCGCGCGGCTGCATTTCGACATGATCCAGTCGCGCACCGGACCGGCATTAGCCATGGCTTTTTCGAAGAGGTCGTTGCGCGGTCCGAACGAGTTGAACACCATGTTGCCGTAAGACAGCAGGTTCTCGCGCCCTTCCTCGGAAATCCCGACCGCATCCGGAAACACTTTTAGCGGATAAGCCTCGGCAAGATCGGCAATGCCGTCGAACTCGCGCCGTTCGGCCAGACGGTCGACCAGCGCTTCCGCCTCTCGCGCAAATGTCTCGCGCAAAACATTGATCGCGGCTGGCGAAAGAATGCGGGTCAGCACCGCGCGGGTGCGCGTATGCAACGGCGGATCGGCTTCCAGGATAATGCTCGGCGGACGCCATGGCGGCTCCTTGCGGAAGTCGCTCAAGCCGACCCCCGCCCCCGAGCAATAGGTCTGCCAATCAGTCAGGGCGTCGCGGACCTCCTGGTGTCGGGCCATCCCCCAGATGCCGTAATGGTCAAGCCACACCACCGGACCCGCCGCGCGCATGGCTTCGTGATGCGGGTAGGGATCGCTGAGAAAGGCATGCGAAAACGGATCGATGCCGGTCACCAGACGGTCGACTGTCGAATCCATGTTCACCGCCCTTGCTCCTGGTTCCGGCATTTGTCCGCATTTTGCAGACTTCACCGGGGATTGTCACCCCTCGCCATCTGCGATTTAAATGGGGCGCGACGTCCTCCACGCCGGGGATTATCAGATGCCGACATCCACCGAAGCCACCGCCTCGCTTCCCGACGAACCCGCGTTGCTGCGGATCGAAGGTCCAATCGCCACGATCACACTCAATCGTCCCGCGGCCTTCAATTCGATCGATCTTTCGATCGCCAAGAAACTCGAACAGCTCGGTGCCGAAGTCGAGGTGAACGACGACATCAGGGTGCTGGTGATCGAAGGCGAAGGCCGCGCGTTTTGCGCCGGCGGAGACCTGCAGACCATCGGCGCTGCGGCAGCCGCCAATACCATCGCGCCCGTAGTCGGTGAATTGCTGAAACACTATCACGCATTCATCGAGACCGTGCGGCGGATGCCGAAAATCGTGCTGTCCAGCGTTCACGGCTCCGCGGCCGGCGCCGGCATGGGACTGGCCTTTGTCGCCGACCTCTGCATCGCCGCCGATGACGCCCGCTTCACCCCGGCCTATGCCAAGATCGGTGTGTCGCCGGACGGCGGCAGCACGGTCGGCATGGTGGGCACGGTCGGCACCCGCCGTGCGTTGCAGATATTCTTGGCCGAAGACAGCTTCTCGGCACAGCAGGCCCATGATTGGGGTTTGGTCGCCAGGGTCGTTCCCGCTCCAGAGCTGAAGGCGGCGACGCGACAATTCGCCGAACGGCTGGCGCAGAATCCGCCCGCTGCGGTCGCCGGCACCAAGTCGCTGGTCTACCAGGCTGCCCTCACCCCGACCAAACAGCAGCTCGACGCCGAAGAAAAGAAAATCATCGAGGCTATGCAGACGGATGAATTTCGCGCGGCGGTGAAGAAATTCACCAGCAAGGGGAAATAGGTCGCGCTGTCGACCACATAGTTAGCTGTCATCATCCGCGACGGCGGATGATCCAGTACGCCGCGGCGTTTCGATTTCACTGCGCCGCCTCGGATTGCTGGATGCCCCGCCTTCGCGGAGCATGACGGCGGAGTTTGTGGGACACATTTACGGCGGACAAATATATCCCGTGCCTGCCGGCGACTTGAAGCAGCCGACCGATTCCGGGATCACGTGCTTTGGCAGCCACAGCACGACGCTCGGAAAATAGATCGTAAAGATGATGGTGATCAGGAACACCACATAGATCGGCATCGCCGCACGCAACGCCTTTCCGAAACTGACACCGACGAATTTCGACGCCATCAGCAGGACGAGGCCGTAAGGCGGCGTGATCAGCCCGAACGCCAGTGTGGCGATCAGCACTACGCCCATATGCACGCCATTGATGTCGCCGGCCTGCGTCAGCGCATTCACCAATGGCATGAAGATGATGATGGTCGGCACCGGCTCGATGAAATCGCCGATCACGGTGAATAGCAGCACCATCAAGAGCATGATGTAGTGCGGATCGTTGCCGGCGATCGAGGTGATCCAGTCGGCGATCACGATGGCGCCACGCAGATACGCCAGCATCCAGCCGAAGGCGTTGGCGGCGCCGATGGTGATCAGCGGCAGCGAGAAGATCAGCCCGGCTAAGCAGAAGTCGTACGGAATTTGCTTGATGTGCCCGCGATTGAGTGCGGGGATCACGACCAAGATGATCCAGATCACCGCGACGACGCCGGCCTCCGTCGGCGTAAACCAGCCCGTCAGGATGCCGCCGAGCAGGATCACCGGGATCATCAGCGGCAGCGCGGCATCGCCGGTGGCGAAAACAATCTGGCGAAGCGGCGCGCGCGGCTTGCGCATGCCGGAGGGGCCGAAGAAATAGCAATAGATCATCAAACCGAAGCCGATCATGAATCCCGGCACGACGCCTGCCATGAACAGGCCGGCGATCGAGACGTTGCCGACCGCGCCATAGACGACGGCGGTAATGCTCGGCGGCACCAATGCCGCGATGGTGGAGGCGGAAGCGATGATCGCGGCAATGAAGGCCGGCGTGTAGCCCTCCCGCTTCATCGGGCCACCAAGCGCGCGGCTCATGACGGCGACGTCAGCGGTGGTCGATCCCGACATTTCCGAGAAGAACATGCTGAAGACGACGACGACCTGCGACAAGCCGCCCCGGATATGGCCGACCAGCGACAATGACAGGTTCGCGATCCTGACCACGACATTGGCCGAGCTCATGAGCTCGCCGACCAACAGAAAGAACGGGATTGCGAGCAGGGCTTCGGAATCCACGCCGTCAAAGATCTTCTGGACGATCGCCGCCAGAGAAACATCGGCCAGGAACGCGCCGATAAAAACGCCGCCCAGCAACGAGAACGGCACGGGCACGCCGAGATAGCCGAAGAACAGGAAGCAGAACGACATCAACCCCAGGATGACGGGCGCGCTCACGTCCCTGCCCTCGTCTGGATCCTGGCGCCCTCAATCGGCGGAATCACGAGATCCTCGTCCGGCGGCTCCGGATGATCGAACCCATGACGGATGCCGTTGACCAATTGTTCAATCGTGAACAACGCGATCAGCACGCCGGACAAGGGGATCACGGCATAGAGCGAGGCGATCGGCGTGCCCGACGGCAGGCGGAAGCTGCCAAAGCCCCTGAGGTAGTTGAGATAGCCGAACCAGATCAGGCACGCGGCCACGCCGAGCACGATAAGGCGGATGATAATTTCGACAATCAGGCGCGGCGTGCCGTGCATCGCCTCGGAGATCGCGGTCAGGTAGAGATGATCGTTGCGGCGGGTGGCGGCGGAGGCGCCGATGAAAATCGCGTAGATGAACAAGGTGGACGTGACCTCTTGCAGCCACAGCCAGGGATGGCCGATGGTCCGCGTCACGATGTCGGCGGTCACCGAGAGCGAGAAGCCGAAACACAGTACGCCGCAGATGATCATCAGGCCAAGTTCGAGCCGGTCGAACGCCCGCCACTTCAGATGATGCTGCCGTTGCAGCACCAGTTTGTCGGCAATGGCCATTGTCTCAGGTGCTCCGTCGTCCCCGCTTAGCGTCATGGCCGCCTTGTGGGCCAACCACGTCTTCTAGTGCAACAGGAAGGAAGACGTGGATGCCCGGCACAAAGCCGGGCATGACGATTTCTTGGGTGGCCCTAATTGACCGCGCGTATCAGGGTCTTGATCTTGTCCGCGTGCGGGCCGAGCTCCTTGGCGAGCTTGTCGAGATAGGGATCGGCGATCGCGGCAAAGCTCTTTTTGTCGACATCGTCGACGATCTTGACGCCGAGCGATTTCAACTTCGTGGCTGCGGTCTTTTCAAGCTCAAAGGCTTTGGCCGGCTCTTTGGCGCTGATCTCCGCCGCTGCCGTCGTCACCCACTGCTTCTGTTCGCCAGACAGGCTCTGCCACAGTTTGTCGCTGACGAACACCAGCGCATTGTTGGCCTCGTGCTCGGTAATCGACAGCACCGGCGCGACCTCGTAATGCTTGTTGACGAGGTAGACGTTGATGCTGTTCTCGGCCGCGTCAACCACGCCCGTTTGCAGCGAGGTGTAGACGCTGCCGAACGGCATGTGCACGGTCTGGGCGCCGTAGGCCGGGAATATCGCGTCCTCCGTGGCGGTCGCCTGAACGCGAATTTTCACCCCTTTGAGGTCCCCGACGTTGTGGATTTCCCTCTTGCTGTAGATGTTGCGAACGCCCTGCGATCCGGTGGCGATGACGTGCAGCCCCTGCGTGGTCTCGTCGATCATCGCCTTGATGGCATCGATCACTTTCTGGTCGGCGAGCGCCTTGACCACATGATCGGCGTTTCGGAACAGGAAATGCAACGACATCACACCGGCCTGTGGCGAGATCGTCGCGGTGTTGGCCGAGGAGATGATCGCGAATTCGATGTCGCCGGATTTCACCAGTTGCAGGAGCTGCGGCTCCTGGCCGAGCTGCGCGCCGGGATACTGGTCGATCAGCATGGTGCCCTTGCTCAATTCCTTGAGCCTGGCGGAAAACATATCGTAGGCGACGCTGTAGCCAGTATTGAGCTGCTGGTCGTGGGCGAAGCGATAGTGTTTCACTTCTTGTGCGCGGGCACCGGCGGCGAACGTTATCGCCACCGCCACGACCAAACCGCCGATGATTTTTGCCGGATTATTCATTGTTTCCCCCTGTTTTGGCTTTGTTCGATCATCCCATCGGGGTTACGGGATTGTCAATTGAACATCGGGCGGCGCGATTGTGACAGGCTGTGCGCTGTCCCGGCGCACGCCGGGACAGCGCAAATCCGGCCACACGACCTAGTTGATCGCCCGGATCAGGTTCTTGACCTTCTCGGCATGCGGACCGAGCTCCTTGGCGAGTTTGTCGAGCAAGGGATCGGCGACCGCTACAAAGCCCGACTTGTCGACGTCGGTGACGATCTTCACCCCGATCGATTTCAGCTTGTCCTGCGATTGGTGCTCGAGGTCGATCGCCCTGGCGGGCTGCTTGCTGTTGACCTCGTCGGCCGCGGCCTGGACCCACCCCTGCTGCTCCGCCGTGAGGCTGTTCCAGAGCTTGTCGCTGACCCACACCAGGCTGTTATTGGCCTCGTGTTCGGTCATCGACAGCACCGGGGCCACTTCGTAGTGCTTGTTGGCGAGATAGACGTTGACGCCGTTTTCCGCGACATCGACCACGCCGGTCTGCAACGAGGTATAGACGCTGCCGAACGGCATGTGGACGATCTGCGCGCCATAGGCCGGGAACGTGGTGTCTTCGGTCGGTGTCGCCTGCACGCGCACCTTCAGCCCCTTGACGTCGCCGATATTCTTGATCTCGCGCTTGGAATACATGCTGCGCAGTCCGAGCGTCGAAAGCGCGATGACATGCGCTCCCTGCACGGTATCTGCGATCATCGCTTTCACCGCCTTGGCCACCTCGGGATCGGCGATCGCCTTGATCAGATGAGCCTCGGAGCGGAACAGGAAGTGCATCGACATCACGCCGGCCTGCGGCGACAGCGTCGCGGCATTGGCGGATGAAGAGATGCAGAATTCGACGTCACCTGATTTGACCAGTTGCAGGACCTGCGGCTCCTGGCCGAGTTGCGCGCCCGGATACTGATCGATCAGCATGGTGCCTTTGCTCAGCTCCTTCAGCTTGTCGCTGAAGATGTCGCCGAGGATTCCATAGCCGGTGGTCTTGGGCTGGTCGTAGGCGAAGCGATAGTGCTTCACTTCCTGCGCCGTCGCGCTCGCGCCCGCCGCGATCGCGAATATGGCAACGACCGCACCGAGAACCCTGTTCAAGTTCGCCATCGTCTCCCCCTCTGATGTTTTTCTTTCATCATCCCATCGGGGGCGTTTGATTGTCAATTGAACGAGCGGCGTAACGCAGATGCGAGATAGATTGTTGATGATCGCGGTTTAGGCAGTTGTCATCATCCGCGAAAGCGGATGATCCAGTATGCCGCGGCGCATCGGCTCCATCTCGTCTTCCCGGAGTACTGGATGCCTCGCTTTCGCGGAGCATGACGGCCATCCTAAAGGCGCGAGCAAACTACCCCTTCCCTTTCCCGCGCATAAAATCGAAGTCGCAACCTTCGTCGGCTTGCAGGATGGTCTCACTGAAGAGATATGC
>Ga0209474_10002505_pt1 | contig 16811 bp, 12 predicted proteins | sample GraSoiAngelo_145_FD_185902 | JGI IMG/M metagenome (GOLD analysis project Ga0209474, IMG submission 185902) | Grasslands soil microbial communities from the Angelo Coastal Reserve, California, USA - 14_1009_05_20cm (SPAdes) (version 2) | ecosystem: Environmental > Terrestrial > Soil > Grasslands...
CGCGCTCGTCGCCTCCTCGCTGCCGAGCCTTTCCTCCGTGGCGCCGACGATCTGCTTCGTCGTCGGCCTGGCGCTCGACCTCGCCCTGATTCCCTTCTTCGGGGCCTCCGGAGCGGCCGCGGCAGCAAGCGGCGCCTACCTCGCCGGTGGTCTCAGCGCTCTCCTGATCTACCGCTCGCGCTTCGGGTTCCGGTTGACCCAGCTCGTCGTCCCTCAACCCGGCGACTTCGAGACGCTTCGCGCGCTCGCGCCCTCGCCGTTCCTCCGGGCCTCCTTTGCCCGCCGAGGTACGTCCTGACCGCCATGCCAGCCCGCCCCGCCAAGGCGCCACCAAGGAGGTACGGCCCATGATCGAGCATCGACCTGCCGCCGAAAGCGTCCCCGTGCTGCGCGCTCTCGAGCCTCCGCCCGAGCAGCCGGTGGACGTACGCAAATACGCGAACGCGCTCCGCCGCTCACGCCTGCTCATCGCCGCGATCGTGGTCACGCTCACCGGCCTCGTGCTCGTGCTCTCACTCATCCTGCCGAAGACGTACTCGGCGAAAGCAACGATCCTGCTCGACGAGAGCCCGGAGATCACGGCGTCGGCCGACGCCGAACGACGGCTGGCGACGATCCAGACCCTGCTCACGACGCGAGGCGTCCTCGCGACCGCGGCGCGGCGCCTGCCGGGCGAGTCCGCCGACACGCTTACGGGGAAGATCCATGCTGCGGTCGACCCCGCGGCGAACATCATTCGCATTCGCGCCTCCGCTGCCAGCCCGCGCGATGCGGCGCGGATCGCCAACGCCGTTGCAAACGCCTTCCTCGCCCGCCAGCGCAGCTTTGAGCTTCGCCGTGTGCAGGCGGCGCGTGCCCGACTTGTCGACGCGATGGCACGGCTTCGCGGCACGCCCGGCTCGAGAGGGGAGATCGCGCTGATTCGGGAGCGGCTGAGCGAGCTGAGTGTCAGCGAGGCCAATGCCGGCTCGGAGCTTCAGCTGGCCGAGGCGGCGGAAGCGCCCGCGACGGCGGATTCGCCGCGCCCGTTTCGAAACGCCCTTTTCGCCTTCGTCGCGGCCCTGTTCATCGCCGTGCTCGCCGCGCTCGGCCGCGAGCGGATCGCACCACGGCTCGGCGGAGCTCGCGAGCTCGAGGAGCTGACCGGCCTGCCGGTACTCACGGAGATCCAGCTGGGCCGCGGTGGCCTCGCCGGACAGGGTTCGGTCGAGCGCGAGAGCTACGACGCGCTCGCGGGCGTGATCGGGATGCAACTGCCGCCGGGTCGGCAGCACATCCTGTTCATCACGAGCGCGTTCGCCGACGAGGCCAAGGAAAAGGTGACGGCCGGTCTCGGACGCGCGCTCGCACAGGCGGGCGAGACTACCCTGGTGGTCGACGCCGACCTTCGCCGACCGACGCTCGAGCAGCTCTTCGGCATGGAGCCCGCACCCGGGCTCGCGGAGATCCTGGCCGCGGCTCGAAACGGCGATGCCGACGCGGCCGGCGGCATGATCACGGAACCTCCCGCTTCCGCCTCGGGACGGCGCGCCGCCGGCAGCCTCGCCGTCCTCGGAGCCGGTAACGCCTCGGGCGGCCCTCTTTCCGCAGAGGCGCTGGAGATCTTCTTCGACGAGCTGAGCCGCTCGGCGTTCACCTATGTTGTGATCCAGGGCCCCCCGATGCTCAGTCCGGCCGACTCGCGCCTCTGGATTCAGCGCGTCGACGGCGTGATCGTCGTCTCGCGCCCCGATCGGCTCGCCCCAGGCGACGTGCTAAAGGCGCGCGAGCGGCTCGAACGCGTCGGAGGTCATGTCCTCGGGCATGTCGTCGTGGACGGGTGATCCCGCCGCTCAGCCGGCGCGCGTGGGCGAGACCCGCGAGGCGCGATAGGTGCCAGCCCAGATCAGTGCCGCAACCGCCCACAGGTGCCGCCAGTGGAGCGTGTCCACGAAGATGCTGTTGACCAGGATCCCGCACCAGGCGCCGAGAAGCGCCGCCGAGCCAATGCCGTAGGTCCCGCGGCCGGCGATCGCGTTGCGCCCGGCCCAGCCGAACGTGGCGAGCATCACCGCGAGGATGAGTAGGAGTCCCGGCAACCCTTCCTCGGCCAGCGCACGCGCATACGTGCTGTGCACGGAGATGCCGGCGTACTTCTCGAACTGGCCCGGGCCGACGCCGAACGGATACTGCTCGGCCCAGTGGATGCTCTCGGACTGGGCGCCGAACCGGGACGCGTCGTAGCTCTGGATGCTGGCACGCTGCTCCAGGAAGTTGAGCGAGCCGGTGAACGCGACGACCGCGGTCATGGCGGCTGCGGCGACGAGGACGACGGCGAATGCATGGGCGGCGTGGCGGCCACCGCCGCGCCGGAGGGCGATGACAACGAGAACGACGAGCACCCCAACCCCCAGGTTGAGCCACGCGGCGCGCGAGTACGAGAAGAGAACGCCGAGGCCGAGGACGAGGAACTCGAGCAGCTTCGTCGCGCGGCGCCCCGTGAGCAGGCGCGGGACGAGGATTTCCTCGAGCAGGATCAGCGCCGCGGGCACGAGGAACGGCCCGAAGACGTTGGGGTCCTTGAAGAGGCCCTCTGCCCGTCCGATCCGGGTGAGGAGTTCGCTGCCCGGAAAGTGCAGAAGCAGCGCGAGGGTCGACAGCAGGGCCGAGGCGACGGCAGCCGCGACGTAGGCGCGGACGACGAGGCGGGCGGCTCGGACCGAGGTGACGTAGGTGGCGAGCCAGAGACCGAACACGGCGACGTAGAGGGTGATCGAGAAGAAGGCCGCGGCCCGCGCCGGATCGACGACGTCTACCGCCGAGACCAGGTTGAGCGTCAAGAAGGCTCCGATCAGCAGGCCCGCGCTCCACGGAAAGCGGCGGAAGTCGATGCGGCCGGTCGCGAACAAGACGGCGATCACCACCGCGAAGAGCAGGTCGGTCGGCGCAGGCTCAAATCGCACCGCCGCGAGGAGAAAGACGCCGACCGCCACTGCGGCGTCAAGCGACCAGAGCGTCAGTGCAAGCGCACCCAGCAACGCAACGGCGAAACCGGCAACGATGAACGGTGCCGGCGGATACCGATAGAGAAACAGGGCCAGCGCCAGCGCGAGTGCGACCAGGAGGCCGACGGCGGCGAGAACGCCCAACCCCGCCGTCACACGCGAGCGCGGGCTTCTCGCACGTGGTGCGGCGTAGATCATGTGGGCGAGGCGCGGCCGCTCATCGCAGGCCTATGCGATCCCTTCGGCTTTCGTTCGCCGTAGCGCAGGCGGCGGTAGGCGCCCCGAAGCGGGAGGGGCGAGTCGTGACCGCCGCCGAGCTTCGCCCGGAAGTCGAGCAGGCTGTCGCGTGCGTCGATCTGGCGGCGGTGCAAAGCGAGCGGGTCCGTCCACGGTCGGTTGACCCCCGGCTCGCACGAGACGGCGAGCCGAAAGCCGGCATCGGCGACGAAGCTGCGGTCGCGATCGGAGAAGAGGCCTGCCGGGTAGCAGAATGCCTCGACCTCCCGGCCGAGCTTCGCCTCCAGTGCCAGCTTCGAGCCCGCGATCTCGTGCCTCGCCGACTCATCCTGAAGCGCCAGGAGATTCGGGTGCGTGATTGTGTGCGCCCCGAACCGCAGCGTTCCACCGCGGTCGAGGGCCACGATCTCCTTCCAGGTGAGCAGGGGCGGCTGCCGCCGGTACCAGGCGAAAGAGGCGGTGCCGTCGGTCACGCCGGTCGCGACGAAGACCGTGGCTGGAAAGCCGAGCCGCTCGAGGACCGGCAACGCGTTCTCGGCGACGTCTCGGTAGCCGTCGTCGAAGTTCAAGGCGATCGTCCGGTGGACCGAATGTCCCGCAAGGAGGAGGTCGACCGCCTCGCAGAGGTCGACGACGTGCCAGCCGGCCGTCGCGATCAGCTCCATCTGCTCACGGAAACGCCGTGGCGCCACGGCCAGAGCGTCCTCGTCCTCGGAGACGCGATGGTAGAAGAGGATTCGCAAGCCCTTGAGATCGAGGCGTCCGCGGGAGCGGGCAAGCCACCACGCCGATTGCGCCCGCGTGGCCGCTGCCTTGACACGCGGGGGCAGCGTCGGACCGATCCCGCGCATCGCGCCCGGCTGCGCCGCCGGCGCGCTCGCCACGCTTACCGCCCCCGCTCGGCCACGCCGCTCGGCCGCAGCACGTCGGGCGCACGCTTGAACCGGCGGCGGGCCGGCGCCGTCCGGTCGTACACCTGCCGTGCCGCTTTGGATTGCTTCGCAAGGTCGCGAAGCCGAAGCGAGCCGGCACGCGCCGCGACCACCGCCCGGCCCGCCGCGCTCCCGGGGAGACCCAGCCCCATGTGGAGCGGCTCGAACTGATCCGCGAACTGGACCTTGTAGCGCTCCGCTCCACCAAGGAACTCCACCCGCGTCAGCCCCTCTGCGGCGGCGAGTTCGAGCAGGTTGAGCGTGTTCACGAGCCCCGGCGAGTAGCGCGCGAAGGCGGGGTCGAACGCCGTTCGATACAGGTACATACGTTGCTCGAGCGCGATGTACCAGGCGAACGCGAGCGGGCGACCGTCGACCGTGAGCGTGACGATGCGCGCGACGTCCACCGCCGCCAGGGCACGCAGTGCCGCCCGGTTGAACCGGATCCCGGTCGGGGTCACAAACCCGGAGCCGTCCGCGCGGCCGCGCCAGCGAAGTGCGTGGAGACGAAAACCGTGCTCGAGCGCAGGCTCCAGCTCGGGCAGTGTGCGCGCCACCGAGACCTCGACCTTTCCCAGCTTCTCGAGCTGACGGCGCCGATGTCGGTGGTGATTGCGCCCCTTGGAGTTCGTCTTCGCCCGGTACGTCTCGCTCCAGCCGCGCGTGAGGTCGAGCACCGGGGCCTCTATCCGCTCGAACAAGTGCAGGCGGCGCCGCTCAGAGGCTTCCGCCAGGCGGCAGCCCTCTGGCAGGCCGAAGACGTCGAGGTAGTCCTGGCCCGACGAGGCGGCGCGGTCGACGAGGCTCGCGGCAACCGCGGGATCCTCGCCCTCGTCGAGGAGGAGGTCGGCGAGTGCGGAATGCCTGCCGCCGAGAAACGTCGCGACCTCGAGCCCGTGGCGCCGGTAGGAGATCAGCGGCAGCGCGGCCACGAGTCGGCCGTCCCGAAAGGCCGCCTGGACGGCCAGGCTGCACGCGTCCCCGTAATGGCGCCACCACTCGGTCACCCAGCCGTGGAGCAGGAACGGGCTCGGCCGCGGCATCGCCCGTACCAGCGTGTCCCAACCCTCGAGCGCAGCGAACGACTCCTCCGACGAGATCGTCTCGAACGTGGGCGGAGCCTCGAGGGCAACCGCCGCGACCGTTGCGGCATTTTCGACGACGCGAGAGGTCACCGATGGGTAATTACCCAGCGGGAGGTCAATGGTCGTCAATGGAAAGAGCGCGGCGGCTTTCGGAATTGCCCCGGGACTCGTTTGCGTCCTGCTCGTGGCGAGTCAGGCCGGCTGCGCCGGTGCGAGCTCGTCGGTGCGCGAGGCACCCGCGACTGCGGGGTCGCAGGGCGTCTCCAGCTCCAAGCTGCAGGCCGTCACGGTGAAGCGGCCGGTCGCCCCATCCGCATATCGGCTGCCGCGGCGGGCGCTGAGAGTCTCGAGCTCGCGCCAGCTTCTCGCCGCGCTGGCCGATCGCCGCCGCGAGACGATAGTGCTCGCCCCCGGACGCTACGACAGCAGCAGACCGTTCTTCGACCGAGACGGAGACCGCCTCTACGCGGCCGCCCCTGGGAAGGCCGTCCTCGAGGCCGGCATAGTTCTCGGCTCCAACGAGGGTCCGGCCGGTGCGTCTCTCAGAGGCCTCAGGTTCTCCGTCTCGGTCCGCGCGAAGACGTTCGACGGAGCGATCGTCCACGTCTGGGGGTCGGCGACGCATGCCGCGGTCCTCGACACGTGGCTCAACGGCCACGGGGTCGTCGACGCGGGGCTCGTCGTCAGGCAGCCGGAGGGTTTCGTGGCCCGCCGGCTGGTGGCGAGCTCGTTCCGAAGCTACGGCGTGCTCGTCGATCCGAACCAGGAGGATTACCGCGCCCGGGCGCCGTATGTCCTGACCGACCTCGACGTCTCTCGGGTCGCCAGGCCGGTGCCGGGCTCGTCGGACGGAACCGCAGAAGCCTGCCTCTGGCTCGGTAGCACCGGCTCGGTGCGGCGAGTGCGCGTACGCCGCTGCGGCGTCAGCGGAATCTGGACCGGCACCGCCAACCGGCGATCGCGCATCGAGGACGCCTCCGTCGATCGGACTCGGGTCGGGCTCTACATCGAGCACTTCACGACCGGAACGACCTTTCGGCGGCTGCGGATCGGGCCGAACGTGGTCAAAGGCGTCAACGCAGAATGGGCGAACCACGCGCGCGGCGGCAAGCCGGCGAGCGTCGACAACGTGATCGAAAACAGCTACTTCGCGACGACGGTCGTCGGCGTCTACCTCGACGAGGGAACAACTGGGACAACGATCCGCCGCTGCAAGTTCGTCGCGCAGGCCCGCGCTGCGATCGGCGACTACAAGGGACTCCGCAACCGCTACTACGACAACGACTTCAGGGGGATCGCCGCCGGCGCGGTGCCGATCTCCTACGAATACGGCGGCGGACGATGAGCGCCCGCGTGATCATCACCGACGGTGAGGAACGAGCCGCGCTCGGCGCGTGCAGAGGCCTCGCGGCGGCGGGGTATCGCGTCTCGGCCGTGGCACGCCAGCGTCCCGCGGCGACTCACTGGTCGCGCTCGTGCAGCGAGCGGTTTGTCCTGCCTGATCCGCGCGTGAGCGTGCAGACATACGTCGCCGGGCTCGAGAAGCTGGTCGACCAGGGCGACTACGCGGCCCTGATTCCCGGTAGCGATGCCTCTCTGCTAGCGATCTCGGAGCACCGGGACCGGCTCGAGCAATCGACGCGGCTCGGGCTCCCCCCGCGCGAGGCAGTGCGAAGAAGCGTGGACAAGGTTCTGCTCCATCGGTTCGCGGCCGCCGCGGGCCTGCCGTCGCCGCCGAGCCGATTCTGTGCCGACCATTCCGAGGCCGCCGCCGCGGGGGCGGAGCTCGGGTACCCGATCGTCGTCAAGCCGACGAGATCGTTCGCGCCGGCGGGCGAGGGCCTCCGGCAGCAGGGGGTGGCCGTGGTCGACAACGCGGCCGGCCTTCTGGGCGCCTTGCGCGCTTATGCGCCCCCCTTCGTCGTGCAGCGGTTCGAGCGCGCGGGGTTCCTCTCGTGCGCAGGCGTGATCGCCGACGGCCGCCTGCTGGCGCTGTCGACGTCCAGGGTCCCCCGCCTCTGGCCGCCGATCGCAGGCCAGCACACGTTCTCGGAGACGGTCCGGGTGCCCGCCGGTCTCGCATCCCGCGTCTGCAGCCTGCTCGGCGAGCTGGGCTGGCAGGGGATCTTCCAACTCCAGATGCTCGAGCGGGCCGCCGGGGGCTTCTCGGTGATCGATTTGAACCCGCGCGTCTTCGCGTCGATGACGCTCGACCACGGTGCCGGTGCGAACCTGGCAGCGATCTGGTGTGAATGGCTGCTCGGCGGTCGTCCGAATCCCGTCACCGCGACCCCCGGCTTTCGTTACCGCTGGGAGGAGGGCGAGCTCTGCCACTTCGTCTGGCAGCTTCGCCGCGGCCACCTTCGGTCGGCGGCCGCTGTCCTCCTGCCCCACCGGCGCGTGGCGCACGCGTGGTTCCGCGTCACCGACCCCGGCCCGTTGTTGGCTCGCGCTCTGGAGCTCGGCCTGAAGAGACTCAAGAACCGACCTCGACCCGGCGCGCCGCTCGCCGAGCGGAAGCCGATCGCGGGTGCGGCGGCCGGTGAGCCAGAGAGGGCGATCGGAGGACCGTGAGCGCCAATCCCGGCACAGACGCACCGCGTGTGGAACAACACCACGCCCTCACCTGGGAGCCCGTCGGAAACCTCGTCCGCTCACTCGTCCATTCGCGCGACGACATCGGCTGGATCGTGATCGGCGGTCGCGTCGTGCTCGCGTGGCTGCCGATCTACGCATTGCTTGCCAAAGCGCTACCGCCATTGGCGGCCGCCACGACGGCGTCGATGGTGACAGGAATCTGGCTGCTCGCCCTGCGCGCGGCTCTCGGCACCTACTTCACGCTGGGCCCGACGGTCGCCTCGGCGGCCGGCACCGTCACGGGCCTCGTCGCGGTGTCGGCACTCGACCTCTGGGTGCCGGGCATTGACTTCGGCGTTCCCGCGCTGGCCGGCACCGCGATTGCCGTCTTCATCCTCTCGGCGACCTGGGAGCACGTCGTCCGGAGCCTGATCAAGCACCGCGTGCTTGTCATCGGAACCGACGGCGACGCGTCCGAGGTGATGCAGGAGCTGCAGCGCGACGTCCACGCCCCGTTCAGCATCGTCGGCGTCGTCGGAGAGCGCCCCCCAGCCGGAGCCGCGGAGATCGCCGGCCGGGGGGCGCTCGACGAGCTCAGGCGAGTCGTCGAGGCTCAGCGGCCCGACATCGTCATCCTGACGGACGATCGGGCCAGCGCGTGGGCGGTCGAGCCTCTCCTCGACCTGGCCCCGATGGGCTTCAAGGTCGTCGGGGTCTCTCACTTCTTCGAGCACGCGATCGGCCGCGTCCCGCTCCGTCATCTGACCCCGGCCTGGTTCATGAGCATCCTGCACCTCCGCCAGAAGCCCTACACGCGCCTCGCGAAGAGGTCGTTCGACCTCGTCGTCGCGTCGCTCGGATTGCTGCTGATCGCGCCGCTTCTGCCGATGCTCGCCGCCGTCGTCCGGATGTCGCGGGGCCCGATCATCTACAGCCAGATCCGACTGGGCGAAGGCGGCAGGCACTACCGGATGTACAAGTTCCGGACGATGCGCGCCGACGCCGAGGAGGCGGGGCGGCCGTTGTTCGCGAGCGAAAGCGACCCGCGGGTGACGCGCCTCGGCCGGCTGTTGCGTCAGACGCATCTCGACGAGGTGCCCCAGCTCTGGAATGTGGTCAAGGGCGAGATGTCGATCGTCGGCCCGCGGCCGGAGCGGCCCGAGTTCGTCGAGATGCTCGAGGACACAGTCCCGTTCTGGACGCGCAGGCTCCTGGTCAAGCCGGGCATCACGGGCTGGGCCCAGCTTCGCTGCGGATACGCGTACGACGCCGAGAGCGCCGCCGAGAAGCTGTCGTACGACCTCTGGTATCTGCGACACCGGAACGTCGTGATCGACCTGGCGATCTGCGCCAAGACGGTGTCGACGTTGCTCTTCAAGCCCGGGCGCTAGGAGGGTTTGGCGGAACACCGCTCGTCGCCGGGGTGCGATGCTCGTTCCCTGGGGAGGACGCAGGGAGCGTCCATATCCGTAGATATGGGCGCGACTGAGGACGCTGCCAGGGGGCGAGCAGCGCGGCCCGGCGGCACAGACTGTGTTTCGTCAAACGCTCCTAGGCGCGCCGCCAAGGCGCGTACAATCCGCGCACGGGCCCAAGCGAACACGACGAAGGAATTGCCGGCGCCGATCGAGTGCTGCGTACGAGCGTCTACCTGGACGCCGAGGGAAACCGCACGGCCGACCCCGGCAAAGCGGTCGGGGGCGAGATTCTCGAGCGCGCCGGCGACGGTCGCACCCGGAAGCGCACGTGGTTTCGCGTTCAGGAAGTGGAGCTGAAGTGGCTGCCGGTGAGCGAGGCGGCGTTCCTGCTCTGGGTGCTCGCCCTGCTCGTCTTCGCGTGGCTCGTGGCCGCCCTGATCCTGTTCGTGCTGTAAAGCTCCCTACCGGCCCGCGACGATGAAGGAGCTGGAGCCGAGCAGGCTTCCGTAGTGGTTCGCGGATCGCGGCCCGCGACCCGGCCACACGTACCAGCGGTAACGGCCCGGGCTCAGGCGGTAACGGTGTCCGCCGTACGTCCAGCTTCGCTGGAGGCGGAGCTTCGTCGCCGAAGGCCAGGCGCTGAAGATCTTTCGGTTCCGCCAGACCTGAACGTTGTAATAGCGAGTGTGCGGCACGGACATCCAGGCGAGCAGTGGTGGGCCTGAGACCGTCGCCCCGGCCGCGGGTGCGAACAACGGCGCCCTTGGAATCGCGACGACCGCCCGCGTTGCGGCGTTCCTGGCCGCATCGAAGCCGCTGATCGCGTACCGGTAGCGGGCGCCGTTTCTGAGACCCTTGTCCGTGTAGCTGTCCGCGGTCCCTCGGTAGACCGGAACCGTAGCCGCACTCTTGCTGCCCGAGCGGGTTACCTCGACCTCGGTCGTGTCCGGAGAGGCATCCCAGCGAACGACGGCGACGCGGTCCCCAGCAATGACGCCGACGCTCCTCAGCTTCGGAGGCGTCGAGTCGTACTTGAGCCGGAAGTCCCGCGCATCGCTCGCATTGCCTGCCTGATCGCGGCAGGAGCCGCTCAGTAGCGCAGTTGGATTGTCGGGTCCCGCGTATTTGGCCGACGTGCACGAGTCGATGTGGGAGGTCTCGTCGGTGCCTCGGAAGTCGACGATGACGGGGTGGTTGTACCAACCGTTCGCGTCAGGGGAGCGAGCCGGTGAGCCGCCGGTCACGGTCGGAGCGGTCGCGTCGTACTTGAGAGCCAAGGTCCCGAAGCCCACGTTCCCGGCAGTGTCGAGGCAAGAGCCGGCGACGGTCGTGGAGGCGCTGTCCGGGCCTCCGTAGGTCGTGGGCGGCAGGCAAGAGTCGATTCCGGAAGCGCTGTCGCTGCCGGCGAACGAAACCGTCAGTCCGTGGTTGTACCACCCGTTCGCGTCCGGGTTCCGTCCCGGCACGGCCGTCACGGCCGGCCCAGTCGCGTCGTACTCGAGACCGAAGGAGCCCGCGCCCGTATTGCCGGCCTGATCGACGCAAACTCCGGTCACGAGGGCGCTGGCCCCGTTCGGCCCGTCGTAGGTCACCGGTGAGCACGAGTCGATGCCGGCGGTCGCGTCCTGTCCCTGGAACGCGAACGTGACCGCATGGTTGAACCAGCCGTTGCGGTCCGGCGGTCGCACGGGAATCGCGTTCATCACGTGGGGTGCCGTCGCGTCGTACTTGAATCCGAAGGAGCTCACGCCGCTAGCGTTGCCGGCCCGGTCGGTGCAAGAGCCGACTACGGAGGACGCCGCGGCGTCAGGGCCGGCATACGTCGGCTCCGAGCAGGACGCGATGCCCGAAGTTGCGTCGGTCCCCGCGAAGCCGACTGTGAGCGGATGGTTGTACCAGCCGTTAGCGTCGGGTGCGCGGCCGGCTGAGGCTCCGGTCACCTGCGGGGCGGTCGCGTCGTACTCGAGGCCCAGCGACCGAACTGTCGTGTTGCCGGCCTTGTCCGAGCACGAGCCGCTGACGGCGCCACGGTCGTCGTCCGGGCCCGCATACGTTTTCGGCGCGGCACACGAATCAAGTCCCGAGGTGGTGTCGACGCCGCTGAACGACACGGAGACCGGATGGTTGTACCAGCCGTTCCCATCGGGGCCTCTCGCCGGCGTCGCAGCCACCTGCGGTCCCGTGGCGTCGTACTTGAGCGCGAGCGAGGCGACACCCAGGTTGCCCGCGCTGTCCACGCAGGTCCCGTTCACCGCAACCGAGCCGCTGTCGGGGCCTGAGTAGCTCTGCGGGGCGCTGCACGATGAGACGCCCGACAGACCGTCGGAACCGCTGAAGCCGACCGACACAGGGTGGTCGTACCAACCGTTCGCGTCCGGACCGCGTGCCGCCGTGGCGGTGACCTGTGGCGCGGTCGAGTCGTACTTGAGGCCGAACGATCGCGGGGTGACGTTCCCCGCCCTGTCGCGGCAAGAGCCCGTAACGGAAGCGTTGGCGTCGTCTGGGGTCGAGTAATTCTGGGCTCCCGTGCAGGAATCGACCCCCGACGTCGCGTCGGTGCCCGAGAAGTTGACGGTCAGGGGCCGGTCGTACCAACCGTTCGCATCCGGGCCGCGCGCCGGAGTGACGGTCGTCGCCGGCCCCGTAGAGTCGTATTTGAGCGGGAGCGAGGCCGTGGCGGCGTTGCCGGCCCTGTCGAGACAGGAGCCGTTGACGGAGGCGCCGCCGTTGTCCGGCCCGGAGTAGCTCTGTGGCGCCGCGCAGGAGTCGACGCCGGAAGTGCCGTCGCTGCCGACGAACGAAATCGTCAGCGCGTGGTTGTACCAGCCGTTGGCGTCCGGGTTCCTCCCCGCCGTTGGCGTCACCGTCGGCGCGGTCGCGTCGTACTTGAGGCCGAACGATCGCGTAGTGCTGTTGCCGGCCCGGTCGCGGCAGATGCCGGTCACCGACGCGCCGGCGTCGTCCGGGCCCGAGTACGTCTGCGGCGCGGAACACGAGTCGAGCCCCGAGGCTACGTCGCCGCCGCTGAAGCTAACGGCGAGCGAGTGGTTGTACCAGCCGTTGGCGTCCGCGGCTCGCGCCGGCGTCGCCGTCACCGACGGGCCGGTCGCGTCGTACTTGAGGGTGAAAGCGCTCGAGCCGCTGACGTTCCCGGCCTTGTCGAGGCAGCTGCCTGAGACGGACGCTGAAGTCGTGTCAGGCCCGGCGTACGTCGGTTGGGAACACGTGTCGACGCCCGAGGTCGCGTCGCTGCCGGTGAAGGTGACCGCGACCGCGTGGTTGTACCAGCCGTTTGAGTCGGCGGCACGGCCCGCGCTCGACCCGGTCACCTGCGGCGCCGTGGCGTCGTACTTGAGCCCGAGCGAGGCGGCTCCGACGTTCCCGGCTTTATCCGAGCAGGTCCCGCCGAGCGAGGCGCCGGCGGTGTCCGGGCCGGCGTACGTTTTCGGCGCAACGCACGAATCGACGCCGGACGTCGAGTCGCTGGCGCCGAAGGAGACCGACAGCGCGTGGTTGTACCACCCGTTCGCATCAGGGACGCGAGCCGGCGTCGCAGTCACCGAGGGAGGTGTCTTGTCGAGCTTGAACGTCTTGCTCACGACGGTCTCGCCCCCGTCGCTCGTCGCCGAGCACGTCAGTTTCGTTCCAAGGGTCTCCGCCGTCAGGGTGACCGCGTCGCAGCCGCTCGTCGAGAGGATCACCGACTCGGGATCGACGACCGACCAGTTGACCGTGACGTTGGTCGTGTACCAGCCGTTCGCGCCGAGTGTCCCGAAGACCTGGGGTGTCACGACCGGCGGCGTCGGATCGCCGAGGACGGTAGGGCCGCCTGCTGCTCCGGGTGTGAGCAGCAGAGCCCCGAGAGCGAGGCAGAGGGCGGCGGCGAGGCGGGGCACCGGGGCCCGTCAGCCGGAGAGGACGAACGAGCTGCCGCCGAGCAGGCTGCCGTACTTGCTGGCGGAGAACCTGCCGAAGCCCGGCCACACGTACCAGTGGTAGACGCCGCGGTGCAGCCGGTAACGATGCCCGCCGAAGGTCCACGAGCGCGGAAGCTGGAACCTGGCCCTCGTCGGCCAGACGCTGAGGATCTTGCGCCCGCGCACGAGTTGGAGGTTGTAGTACTTGGCTCCCTTGACCGGCGTCCAGACGAGCAGCGGCGCCGAGGCGATTCGGGCACCGGGCGCCGGGCTGAGGAGAGCGCCGGTGGCCGTGACCGTTAGCGCCTTGGCAGCGGCGTTTCCGGCTTGATCGAATCCGGTCACCGTGTATTGGTACGCCTTGCCGATCTTCAGCCCGGTATCCCGGTAGCCGGCCGCTGGGCCGCGGTAAATCGTGCTGCTGGTTGCGCCGGCCGCGCCTGGAGTGCGTCTCACTTCGACGTTCTGCGTGTCGGGGGACGCGCTCCAGTTCAGATCGATTCTTCGATTACCAGCCTTTGCGGCCAACTTGGAGAGCGTCGGCGGCGTCGCGTCGTACTGGAACCCGAAGCTCGCCGCACCGGTGTTGCCGGCAAGATCCGTGCAGGTGCCGCCGACGGAGGCGCCGCCGCTGTCAGGGCCTGAATACGAACCGGAGGTGCAGCCCGCGATCCCGGCGGTGGCATCAGTTCCCGTGAAGGCGACGCTCAGCGCGTGGTTGTACCAGCCGTTCGCGTCCGCCGGCCGGCTGGGCGCGGCCGCCACTGCCGGCGGGGTCTTGTCGATCTTGAACGTGTGACTCTGGGTGACGGTCGACGAACCGTCGAGATTCGACGCCGAGCACGTGACCTTGAAGCCCGGCGTGTCGTTCGTGAGCGTGACTGCGTCGCAGCCGGTCGAGCTCGACGCGCCTGTGACGGTCCAGTTGACCGTCACGTTGCTCGTGTACCAGCCGTTCGCCCCCTGCGTGCCGTAAATCGTCAGCGTGACCGTCACGTCTGCTGCATTGCCTGCGGCGCTCGGGACCACGACCAAGGTCGCGAGCGCAGCGATCAACACGGCGGCCCTGCGTACCCAATTCCCCTGACGGGTTCCCCAACGGCGACACAACACCGGACATCCCTCCTAAATCCGGTTGCTGCCGCCAACGACGCTACTCCTACGTGACAAAGTTGTCAATCAAGACGTGGCCATCGCTGGCAGGGCCCGAACGGAGGTGCCCCCGACGGGATTCGAACCCGTGCTACAGCCTTGAAAGGGCTGTGACCTAGGCCGCTAGTCGACGGGGGCTGAGGGCAAGGATAGCCCGGTCGATCGCCTGCATCAGCTTCCCTCTACCTGGGAGTCTCCGAGGGTCGGCGTGTTTCGAATCGCCGGGCTCAGCGTGGCCCAGACGGCGAGCACGACTGCGAACGCGACGAAGAAGGCGATAGTCGTCCTCGCCGAGCCGACGGTGAGCAGGACGCCCGCCGTCAGTGGGCCAAGGGGCTCGATCAGGCGTGAGATCGTGCTTCTGACGGTCTCGACCCGGCCCAGGAGGCGATCCGGCGTCATCGCGACGCGGTAGCCGACGACAACCGAGTCCGTCGACGTCAGCATCAGTGCCTGCGGAAGGATCGTTGCCATGAGAACGTAGACGCTCGGCCACACGAGGAATGCCGCGATTCCCAAACCGGCCCAGACCTCGAGCAGGATGATCGCTCGCGTCGAGAAGGTGCGGCGGAAGAGCGGCGAGAGAAGCGAGCCGAGCAGCAGGACAGCGCCGAAGATCGCGAAGAGCCCGCCGATCTCCCCGCCGGAGAGGCCCTGGCGCCGGCCGACGACGATCACGATCAAGAAGACGCCGGGCAGGATGAAGTTGCCCAGGCCGTAGAGGATCGCCGTCGTCCGGATGAACCGGTGGCGCCAGAGGAAGCGAAAGCCTTCGGCGAGCTGTGAGCGAAGCCGCGACCGGTCGAGCTCGCGCGTCTCCTGAAAAGGCGTCCGCAGGGCAGCGAGGGAGAGGATCGACGCGAGGTAGGACGCCGCGTCGAAGACGAAGGGAATCGAACGGCCGAGACCGAAGAGCGCGCCGCCGAACGGCGGGCCTGCGAGGTTGACGGTCGCCTCGCGAGCGCGCTGCGCGCCGACGGCGGCGGGCAGCTCGCCCGCGGCGACGATCGCGCGTAGCCCTCCGGCGTACGACGACCAGAAGAAGGTCGCACCGGTTCCTTCGACGAAGGCGACGACCGGCATCTGCCAGAACTCGGCGTGCCCGAGCAGGATCGCCGCCGCGAGGGCTCCAACCGCCGCTGCGCGAACGGCGTCGGCGGCGATCATCAGCCGTTTCCGGTTCCAGCGATCCGCGGCGAGGCCGGCCACGAGGCCGAAGAGCGCGTAGGGGATCAGCCGCGCGAAGCTGATGATCCCCGCTTTGGCCGGCGAGTGCGTGAGGGCAAGCGCGAGGAGCGGATACGCGATCGTCGTCGAGGATGTACCGGCACTCGACAGGAGCTGCCCGAGCTGCAGGAGCACGAACTCGCGATTCCGCCAGAGGGCCGCCATGGGAGAGCGAAGCATCTCCCACTAAGCTGTGCGTCGACGGGCGGTTAGCTCAGCTGGGAGAGCGCCTGCCTTACAAGCAGGAGGTCGCTGGTTCGATCCCGGCACCGCCCATCGCCGACGGACGTCTGGTTTTGGCTGCGCCGAAGCCATGACGATTTTCGCTTGCTTCTTGTTGAGTCGGACGTTGGGCGAGCCGGGGCGCATTTCGGCCGCAGCGGTGCGCTATCGCAAAGTCGGCACAGAATCCCGTTGACGGCTTCAGGTGTCTGACGCCGTTTGGCAGGAAGAAGTCGTCGCTACCCGACTGGCGCGGCGGCGCTCGGTTAGTTCGCTGAAATGCCGTGCCCAGCGCGCCTCGACCGCTTCCTCGCTGACGTCGCCTTCGTACGCGGGCGAGATGAGTGCGGCGGCGCGGTCGACCTTGATGACCACGATCGTCTTGACGCGTTGGGACCGCGCGTCGTACCCCTGCTCTGCCAAGAGCGTGAGCCCCCGCTCGTAGACCTCTCCGTCTTGGTGCAAGCTCGCTTTCCCCTTGAAGCGATAGCCCTTGCGAACGATGGGGTCGACGACGTTGATCTCGATCGCCGGGTTCGTACGCAAATTCTGCACCGTCTGCGGCGACCAGATGTCGGCGAAGAGCAGGTGCTCCTCGTCCCAGACGGTGGTCGTCCCCTTTGGCGAGAGGTTGGGCGTTCCGTCAGGACACACGGTGGCGGCGAAGCCGAGTCTCTGTTCGAGGACGACCCTGCGCATGTCGTCGCTAAGGCGTGCCACGCCTCGATTTTGTCATCGAGTGTCGTCGCGGCGCCGGTATTCGTTGGTGCACCGCTGTGAGGGCCGCAGCGCAGCCTCCGCGCGACGTGCGGAAATCAACTCGGCGAGGGCGCCGACGGCGAAGTTAGGCGATGCCCACCGGCTCGGCGGGGACGACAACACGATGGTTTGCGCACCGACAAGTTCCGCCCACTGAACTTGGCGGTGCGCGGACCTCGGCGCGGCGACGCTGAGCAGAAAAGGCTCGTGTTTGTCGGGTCCCACGGAGAGCTAATGCCGAGACTCAACGATCCGCCGCTGCTGCGCAATCGTAAGGCGGTCGGGCATTGCCTTCATGACT